>SMTZ1_10001411_pt1 | contig 24100 bp, 18 predicted proteins | sample DeeMarSWOR136_30_FD_25667 | JGI IMG/M metagenome (IMG submission 25667) | reverse complement strand
TTCATTTTCAATGCAAAATTTATTTTTAATATGGTGAATTATCGCCGGTATATCATCCGGTCTCTCCCGTAAAGGTGGAATGTAGATAGGTATCACATTTATTCTATAGTAGAGATCTTCCCGAAATCTTTTTTGCTCAATTAAAGAAGGTAAGTTTTTATTAGTAGCTGTCACCAGTCGAAATTGAACTGTTATTTCTTTCTCTCCCCCAAGGCGATAAAACCTTTTATTTTCCAAAACACGTAGAAGTTTGGCTTGCAATTCTAATGTCATTTCTCCAATTTCATCCAAATATAACATACCTTCGTTTGCTAATTCTAGCTTACCTCGGGTTGTTTTAGTAGCACCAGTAAAAGCACCCTTTTCATATCCAAAAAGTTCACTTTCTAATAAGTTGGCAGGTAAGGCAGCACAATTTATTGCCACGAATCGCTGATTCCATGAATTGCTACGCTCAAAAATATGACGGGCAATGACTTCTTTACCTACACCAGATTCTCCGGTAATTAAGATGGCTTCTGAACTGTCTTTTATTTTTTCTATCAGATGCAAAATGTTTTGCATAGGTTGACTAACTGATACAATATTCTCAAAATGAAGGTGATCTTTCAATTTAGAGCGCAATTCCTGATTCTCCCGTTCCAGTTTTTGCATACGAAGTGCCTGTTTAACTAGATTTGGGAGTTCTTCTTCGATGTTTTCTCCTTTAGAAAAATAGGAATAGGCTCCTCGCCGTTGGGCTTCAAGCGCATATTCATGATCTTTAAAAGATGTGACTACAATGATTTGGGCATCATGACCTTTCTTTACAAGTTCATCTAATAGTTTTAGCCCTTCTTGAATTTGTGGTAATCCTAAATCTAAAATAATTAAATCGGGTAAAAAACTGTCAAATACTTCCAAAGCCTCTGTCTTGTTAAATGCCAACTGTAGATCGTATTGGTTGCCAATCCATTTCCTGTAGCTCTCGGCCCACATAACATTATCTTCGATAATAAGAATTTTCTCCAGATCTGCCATTATATATCCTATCTTAAATAAGGTAATCGAATATTAAAGATTGTTCCTTTACCCTCTTTGCTGGTAACATCAATAAAACCTTTATGTCGGCTAATGATTTGTTTGACAATAGCTAATCCCATGCCATTTCCACCTTGTTGTTTGCGAGTAGTGAAGAACGGCTCGAAGATCTTGTCTAAAAACTCTTCAGGAATACCTGAACCATCATCCAGTATTTCTAGATAAAGCCAGGTATTTCTGCGATAATTTGTTAAGGGTCTCAATGGTCGGGTGGTGATTTTAATTCTTGCTGGTTTATCCTTAACAGCAATTATTGAATTCTCAAATAAATTAAGGAGTGCCCTTCTCATCTGATCAGCATCTACATTAATTTGGGGTATGCTGTCAGAGTAGTGTTTTTCTATAACGATTTCTGTCGGGATATTTAATAAATCCAGGGTCATGTCGATTAGCTGATTTATATTCACTGCACTTAATTGCAGTTCCTTGGGTCTCGTATAATTCAGTAAATCCCTCACTAGTTTTTCCATATAGTTGGCATGTTGCCTGAGTTTCTCGTCTTCTGAGGATTGCAATTTGACCAGGGTAATAAAGGACTGAAAATCATGCGCTAATTGTGAAGCAACTAAACCAAGATCTGCCATTTTTTGTGATTGTACAACTTCCTGAATTTTATCAATATTTTGAAATGCATGTGCAGCTCGCAAGGATAAAAACTTAGCAAATTTCAAATCTTTCTTAGTAATACGCATAACTTTTCGTTCGCCACCCAATAGAATAAATCCCAAGAGATTATTTTCTGAAACCAGAGGGATGCCAAGATAAATATGGTAAGTTTCCATCATTTGATATAGTTCTGACTGAGGACTTAGCTCAAATTTATTAATAATCTGTCGGTTATATTCCATTGTTTCAATAAATGGTGAATTTGTTCTGGAAAGTAAACCTTCTATTTCTGCTTTCGGGAATCCATCAATATATATAATCTGATAAGGACGCACATCAAAACGAGATGTTATAACAGTACACTTCGTACAATGCAACACTTTCAGAGAAAGATCGCCAATAAATTGAGATAGGGCCTGTTTGTCAATATACTTATCTGTTTCATCAATTAATACTTCCAGTTCATCTTCAAGATCAAAGTCTGGATCTGCTGGTCGACTACCGATTGATTCGTGTATGAAAATTTGAAGATTTTGGAAAGTGAACAACAGTAGTAATAGTAGCGGAATTAATAGAAAAAATATTTCAGTCCTCACTTCTTTAAAAAAAATAGCTGCTAAAATGAAAAGGAGCCCTGATATCTCAAAAAAGTAGAGAGAACGCAAAACATTTTCATCAAATTCTATTATTTGAAATTTGAATGCTACAAAGACCACTGTAAATCCAAGGAAAATATAATTAAATAAAATTGCTGGGTGTTGAATATCCCATATGGGTAAAAGGACCAATAATGAGAAAAATAGAATTGCGGCGGGAATAATTAATCTTAAAAGGATTTTTAATCTTTCAAGTTCTGGCTTTCTTTTCTCAGATTGATATTTCCTCAAGAGTAAGTTTATGATAAAACCAAATGTTATATAAAAATAGATAGGATATATCCAGAAGTATTTTGTATATAAAGTAATAACGATCCCATGTTGCTTTATAATTCCATCTGAAATTAAACCAGAAAGAGCTAGTCCACTGATGACCAGACTTGTAATGAAAAAAGCGAAATTCTTGATATTAAAGGATGGAAAATTTGATCCTACTAAATAATTTTGGCACATATAGTAGAGTAAGGGGGGAATGAAGGCAATAGCGATTAACTGTATTTTAATGACATGTTCAGATTTATAATCTGGTACTCCCCTCAGAAAAAATAATGCGCATACTTCTATGATGACCAATAGCAAAGTGAAATAGATATATAGTGGGATAAAGACAGAAGGTACATTTTGATGATATAGAGTGATGATGATCCAGATATGAATGACAATCATAAGGGCGAGTAAAAGACCGTTTAGATTGGAGAGTAAATCATTCATCGTCATACTTTTTCATTTTTTTTTGCTTCTTCCCATAGTTTATCCATTTCTTCCAAGGAAGACTGATAGATAGAGCGGTTGCTTTCTGATAATTTTTTTTCAATGTACTGAAACCTAGCTGTAAATTTATTGATGGTTTTTCTCAAAGCATCTTCTGCATTGATATTCTGAAATCTAGCCAGATTTACCACTGAGAAAAGGAAATCGCCAATTTCATTTTCAATCTCTTCGACATTCTGTTGATGTATGGCGGTTTCCATTTCCTCTAGTTCTTCTTTGATTTTCTGGATTGTACCTTTTATATCGTTCCAATCAAAACCAACTTGAGCTGTTTTTTCCTGTAGGCGTTGAGCTCTTAATAAACAGCTTAAATTTTTTGGAACACCCTCAAGTATTGATCTCCTTTTTTCCTGATCTATCTTAATCTGTTCCCAATTTTCTTTTACTTCGTCAGCATTTTTAACTTTAATTTCTCCAAAAACATGCGGATGTCTTCTTATTAACTTATCGTTAATTTGATGCAATACTTCCTGCAAGGTGAAAAGATTATTTTCTTGGGCGATTTCTGCCTGAAACACTATCTGCAGCATTAAATCCCCAAGCTCTTTCTTCAATTCATCCCAGTCTTGATTATCAATGGATTCAACTGCTTCATAGGCCTCTTCTAAAATATATTGTCGCAATGAATGAGCCGTCTGCTTACGATCCCATGGACATTCTTCACGTAACCGTTTCATAATCTTGACGAGGTTCATAAATTCAGTTTGTACATCCATTATAAATCCTGATTGTATTTTTTACAATTATTATAAATTAAGATTATCCAATTAATAATCCAAAAGAAAAGATCATTGATTGAAAATATTAAGACGTTCAATTTTTTATTGAAATTTATCAATGATACTTTTCAGAAACAATATTTTAACCTATATTTGTTGTTCATAAAATATTTATAAGGTTTTTAAACTTTTGGTTATAAAGGAGAAAACAGATGAAACTTGATCAAATAAATAAAGACATCCCCAAAATCTTAAAAGAATTGAAGAAAATTGCCGTTGTTGGAATTTCTGATAAATCACTTCGAGATTCCTATATGGTAGCGAATTTTATGATGAACAAGGGATATCAGGTTTTTCCGGTTAATCCCAATTATGAAAAGGTGCTAGGTAAGAAGTGTTATCCATCTTTGCTGCAAATCGAAGAGAAAGTGGAGCTGGTTGATATTTTTCGGAAATCGGAATATGTGATTCCGGTTGTGAAAGAGGCCATTCATATTGGCGCAAAGGCAGTCTGGTTACAACTAGGTGTTATAAATGAAGATGCAGTAAAACTAGCTCTGGATGCGGGATTAATGGTTGTAATGAATCATTGCTGGAAGCAAGAGTATCAGTATTTAATGAATGAATGACAAACTTTAAATAAATTCTCATTCAGCTTATATTAATTTTTTTAAATTGAAGAATTAATATCTTTCAAAGCCACAGAAAAAATTTTTCTTGTAACTTTATTATTTTTTGTGAATTTAACATTTGAAGGACCTTTAATATGACATGGAGTTTCCTAAATGCCTTTATATAAGTACCGCTGTTTAGACTGTCAAGAAGAATACGAGGAGTTGGTTTCTTTCTCACAGAGTAACGAGGTTGTTTGCCCCAAATGTGGCAGTCATAATACCGAGAAGCTGGTTTCTAAATTTGCCGCACTAAGAGGCAGTAATGCTAGCTCTGGGGTATCCTGTGGAGGATCCGGTGGTTTTACCTGAGCATCGTAACATTGGAGACCGGAGGTCTCTTTATTCTTAACGTTTCCATGTAAAAGATATTCGTAAATCATGAATTCTTGAGTGAGGAATTGAATCAAGTCCAGACCCTACTGACCAGAGGGTAGGGTAATATCGTTGTTGGTATTTTATGTCTACTTTAATTTTTTCTATTATTTGTAAATTTATCAGAATGAAAAATTTATAACCATTGTTGTAGAGTAATACTGATCTATATGATCCCGGAAGATCAGGTTCATATTCATAGATCCGCAGGTCATAATTTTGGACATTAAAATTAGACCACCTAAAGGAAATTTTACCTCTTCTCATAAATTTCCATTCAATATGATGAAATATATTTAAAGTATAGTTCTTTGAATTCTTTTCAAGGGACTCTAGCCATTTCAAATCACATCGGTTTCGAAATAAAAATTTTCTATATATTGTTGATGATTGTTCAAATCTCAGCGCATTAATAATCTGGTCAAATTGTGCGGTACTTGTTAATTTATTTTCCCGATAGTACCTCCTATACTGTATTTCAATACTGTTTTTTTGATATTTGTAAGAAATTTTTGTGTAAAAATTTTTATTAACATAAGGTACTGATGTATTATTGTATATTTCTCGATAGATATGACAATAAGCTCCGGTAGTTATAGATTTCCAGATTTTATATTTACACAGAAAATATATTCCCAGGCGGTTAGAAGGAGATAAATAGGAGCTTCCTATGGTTTTTCCATGAAGTGCAAAAAATTGGGGATGATAATAATAACCAATTATTTGATATTTCAGGTGCTTGCTGGTAAAATAGAGTGCCTGCTGGATTGCTGGAATTTTTCCTTGATAAAGAGCTAACTCTCCAATGGACTGAATTTTACTAAAATTAGCCAAGAAGCTGAAACTCAAATGAAATTGTTTCCTTCCATAAGTTTGATAAGGAAGATGGAATTGTTGAGAAGATGCGGAAATTTGTAGCTGATTGTTTTTTAAATTTGTCTGGATAGAACCACCAATGATCGATTCACCCAGGTCATTTTTTTTATTTAACTCGTAATCAGTTCGATGCAGACCACTAGTATAGATATTTTTTACGGCAGTTCTGTCATCGGATAGAATTGCATCATAGTAATTACGGGAATAAAATGCCATAATACTTATATCGGGTATAAGTTGATATTTTATTGCCGCACCCCGTAGACTACCCATCTCAACACTTGATCTATTACCATAAATAAAGGGAGCGATTTTCGATTGAAAAGGGAGGGCATCAACTGAGACTGGTAAATTGAATGCTGACCAGTATGTTAAACCTGAGCCAACTTTGATCTGATAATCTCCTAATATTATTTTGAATCTTTCTGTGGAACTTCTGTATTGAATATGGAAGCTTATATAATCGATATAATCCTTTTCTCCGGCATCTTTCTCTGTGATTACCCCTCCAAATATTTTGCCTCTATAATCTAGGTAGAATTTCTGTTTCAGATAGAGGGGATGGTGGTATTTACCTTTTGAATAGCCTATTCTTTTAGGATTTTCCAGTCGAGTTTGGAGCTGATAGAAAAATTCATTCTTTGATTTTAAAATTTTGGTAGTAAAAAAGGGTCTGAGGGCATCAATTAATTCCTGATGAAAGCCTTGAATCTTATATAGATCTTGGATATTTTTAAATGGACCATATTTTTTTCGAAATTGTAAAAGATTTTCGATTAATCTCCCTGTTAGGAAAGGAATTCGATAAAGTTCCTCAGACGATACGGTATTAAGATTTAAGGGATTTTCTATCAAATCCCATAAATTTTCTAACCAGACTGAATTCTGATCTTCTTCATCCTCAATTGATTCCAGAATTGATTCGCAGTTTTGGAGATCATTAGTTGCATTTAAATAAGCGTGCAGTATAAATAGAATTAGATTTACAAATAACAATTGACGATACATCCTCCCTCCACAAAAAGGGTATCCTCAATTTTTTTGATTGCTTTTGTTGATTAAGGCAACTCCAGGAGCAATATAATTTTAAAATTCATATTTGTCAAGGAAATTGGAATGATATGTAGGATTATAATTCTATGATTTATTGAGTAGTAAGAAGGATCAAGATAATTTAATACCAGAATCTAAAGGCTTTACAGTCTGAGATGTTTTTGTTTTAATAAACCGGCAATACTTGCTTATCGGACAGATGTCACATTTTGGATTTCGTGCTTTACAGACTTTCCGGCCATGCCAGATGAGCCAGTGATGTGCAGCTGACCACTTGTTTTTTGGGATGTTTTTCATTAAATGCTTTTCGGTTTTTTCGACATTCGATGCCTCAGCTAGACCGATACGATTTGATACTCTAAAAACATGTGTATCAACGGCTATGGCATCATACTGAAATCCTACGCTCAGTACCACATTAGCGGTTTTTCTACCAACTCCTGGTAATTTGACTAATTTATCCCTGTTTTTGGGTACTATACCGTTAAATTTTTGAGCAATTATATTCGCACTCGCTAAAATATTCTTTGCCTTATTTTTGTAAAGACCAACCGACTTGATTCTTGCTTCCAACTCATCTAGACTCATTTGGATAAATGATTTTGCATCTGGATATTTAAGAAATAAATTTCTTGTAATTTTATTAACCTGTTTATCTGTACTCTGGGCTGCCAGCATGGTTGAGACTAAAAGCTGAAAAGTATTACCATACTCTAAAGCTGTTGTGCTATTTCCGTATTGCTGTTCTAATATTTTGAGTACTTTTTTTGTGTATTCAGAATCAAGCATATTTTTTCCTGTATGGCCTGAATTGGAAATTAAATAAATCACCCTCGCTGGATAAGATTTTTTAATTTATCTGATAGTGTATTCACCAAAAATGTACGATTAGTCTTATTTAATTCTAATATCATTATATCTTTGCGGTTTCTAGCACTGGCAATCCAACTACCTCCAGATACAGATATGGTTGCAACAACTGGTATTTGTTTGTAGAGTATCTCATCAATGAAATGGCGGAATAATGAAGAGTAGCTTTCCATTTTGCCAATTTCATCGATTAACCATAGATCCGGTAATTTTTCCCTTTTAATGAGAAAGTTGATTATTTCATCGAGAGCTTCTATGTTTACCCCATATTTGCTAATACGAATCCTTGACTGTGATTTTTCATGAGCAAATATTTTATTTTTTCCGTCAAAGGTAGAGATTTTAAATCCCTCCCTAATTCCAGCAGTTCTGATCTCCTGAGTATAGAATCCGGCAATGGAAAGATCCTTTAAACTGTCGGCAAGTGACATGATAAATGTGGTTTTACCGATGCCTGGATAACCAGTAATAAAATATTTTTTTGTTTCTTTCCTAGAAATAGTATTTTTCATGTAGGTATTTTTCTAAGAAATTGATTTCCAGATTCGTGATCACTTTCTGCTTAAAAGGTCATTTTATTTTCAGCAGTTCGAGAAATTCAGTTTCTGTTAATGTTTTGATACCTAATTGGCGTGCCTTCTGGTATTTAGTGCCAGGATCTTTTCCAACAACCACATAATCTGTGTTTTTGCTGACACTACTTACCGATTTTCCGCCTTGGTTACGAACAAGTTCGGCTGCTTCCTCTCTCGATAAACTATCAAGTGTACCGGTGAAGACAAATGATTTTTCCGATATCTGGGGATTGCTTTTCAGCACAGGTGTTTCTCTTTCGGTGAACCGTAAACCGGCTTTTCTAAGTTTTTCCAATATTTTTATGTTTTCTTTGTTTCTGAAGAATTGTCTAATGCTCCTGGCAGTTTTTTCACCGATACCGCCAATTGAGATCAATTCTTCTTCATTGGCTTGTATGAATGAATCCATGGAATGAAACTGGTGGGCCAGTAAACGGGCAGCTCCTTCACCAACAAAAGGTATACCAAGGGCAAAAATAACTCGGTCAAGCGATTGATTTTTGCTATTATTAATTGCCTTCAATAGATTTTCAGCGCTTTTTTCACCCATTCTATCTAATTCAGCAATGACACTACTCTCTAAAGTGTACAGATCCCCATAATCTTTTATTATATTATTATTGAGTAACAGATCGATGATTTTATCGCCCAGACCTTCAATATCCATGGCTCTTCGTGAGGCAAAGTGTTCAATACGTCTTGAGACCTGCTCCGGACAGGCAACATTTTCGCATCGAAGGGCAACCTCATCGGGGTGCTTTACCAGGTAAGACTTACAGATCGGACATTTTTCTGGCGGTTGATAGGGAAGAAGATGCTCTAATCTCTTCTTCTGTACAACTTTCACCACTTTGGGAATCACGTCCCCTCCTTTCTCGAGAATGATAAAATCACCAATGCGAACATCAAGTCGTTGTAATTCTTCCACATTATGAAGTGTCGCACGACTTACTGTAGAGCCTAACAATTTGACAGGTTTTAATATTGCTACCGGGGTGACAACTCCCGTTCTTCCAACCTGCCAAATAATATCTTTTAATTCTGTTTCTGCCTGGGTAGTTTTAAATTTGAATGCTATTGCCCAGCGAGGGCTTTTTGCAGTGCTGCCTAACCGTTCTTGTTGTTCTATACTGTTCACTTTTGCCACAATACCATCAATCTCATATGGTAAGGAGTTGCGTTTCTCCTGCCATTCTTTCCAATAATCAATTACCTTGTCGATATTGGCACATAAGCGATAGTAGGGATTGATTGGAAAACGCAGTTCCTGTAAAACTTTCATACCCTGATAATGCAATTTGATTGGATGATTTGATTCAAGTGGTTCTAAAGAGTAGCAATATATCTTCAGGGGTCGACGGGCAACCATTTGAGGGTTTTGCAGTTTAATGGAACCGGCAGCGGCATTTCGCGGATTAGCAAAGGGAATTTCACCGCTTTCTATACGCTCTTCATTGAGCGGAATGAGATCTGATCTTTGAAAAAATATTTCTCCCCGTACTTCAATGTTTCTTAAAAAAGAGTTATCTGTTTTGATTTTTAGTGGAATGCTCCTAATTGTCTTCACATTTGCGGTTACTTCATCACCTTGTTCACCATCACCCCTGGTTGCCGCTCTTATCAATTTTCCATCTTCATACAAAATACTGATAGCTAAACCATCGATCTTTAACTCGCAAACATATTCATACTGTTCCTGTTCCTTTAGTAACGACTTTACTCTCCTGTCAAAATCACGTATTTCCTGTTCATTGTAAGTATTAGACAAGCTCATCATGGATTTTCTATGCCTTACTACTGGAAAAATCTTGGTGGGCTCACCGCTCACACGCTGAGTAGGGGAATCGGTGCTAATGAATTCAGGGTATGCTTCCTCAAGCTCCTTAAGACGCTTCATTAAAAGATCATATTGGTAGTCATCTATCTCAGGTTGGGCTAATACATAATATAAATAATCATGATGATTAATTTCGTTTCGCAATTTTTCGATTTCCTCTTTTACCTGCCTTTTATTTATATTCATAGAAATATCTCCTGGTTATTAACGAAAGAATTTCTTTTTGAAAATTATCAAATATTTAGTTAAATTCAAATATTGTGAGAAAGATTTTTATTATATTGTTTTTAGTATTCTTTGAATGTACTAATCCTTTTGATACCAGAGAACCTGAACCTCCCCAAACAACCAAACCATCTCAACCTATAAGTACTCTCCAGAATGATCCCGATTCGCTCTTAAAGCTTTTACAATTAGCATTTAGGGAACCGAATTGGAATTATTATAATGCCATTCTTATCGATCCAGTGAGATTTGGGACTAACTTTATCTTTATTCCCCAGCACGATGTTGCTTACCGAATGCAGGGGTGGACTCGGCAGGATGAAATAAATTACTTTGTGCAGTTAACACAGAATCGAAAAAAAAATGAGCTAAATCTCCAAATATACAATATTGAAGGACCCGTGCAGATTGGCGCTTCAGTGGATACTTTACAGACCCAATTTTCTTATCAATTAGAGATTCCTCAAAAAAATAAAACTGAGTATTACAGAGGACAGGCCATTTTTAGAATACTACGTTCTTCTCAATCTTTATGGTATGTTTTTCACTGGGAAGATAGAATTGGATCCGATGACAAAACGGATAGTACTTGGTCAGTATTAAAAATAAATTTCCGGTGATATGACACGATTTATTCTACTTGCATTCGCGGTAAGCTTACTAGCCTGTAAGAATCCATTTGCGCCATCCCTGGCAGATGAAAATGCTCCCCATTCCCGCCTCCTTACTCGACAAAGAAATCCTGAGGAAGTTTTGAGCAATTTTCAGTATGCCTATACATTTAAAGATTCTCTTATATACAGTGAAGTGCTTGACAGTACCTTTCTTTTTAAAAGTATTAATTTCAATGAATATCCACCAATGCCTATTCAGTGGGGAAGGGATGATGAATTAAGAAAAACTGCCCAGATGTTTAGGTTTTTTAGCACCCTGGATGTTGTTTGGAATACACTCTCTCAGCCTGATACAGTATTTTTTCCGAATTCGTCCAGCGAAGGAATTGGTTATATTATCGAGCATAATATAACATTTACCTTGACTTTAAATGGTGGCATAGAGATCCCACCATTAAATGGAGAAGTTTTGTTTAGATTTATTAAACGTGGTAATAAATATTATATTTCTTTCTGGGAAGATCTGATAATATAGTGGGAGCTAATTTCATGAAAAGTATAAGTCTTCTTTTAGATGATATCGCTTTTATAAGATCGGGATTAAATGATGATCAATTTGATCCGGTTCGCTTTGGTATTCAGGCAGAAACTGCAGGTGTTAACGGTTTAGCCTGTACTTATGCAGGTTCTCCTAAAGGTATTAGCGAAAGGGATTTAAAATTATTAAACGAGGTGAAGCAAACATTTTTTAATATGCGTATCCCGGTCAATTCTGAATCGACTCGACTTGCTTTGTCTATAATGCCTGATATGGTGACCTTTGTCGATGTTAAACCGAGCGATCCCAGAAAGATTATCCCGCTGAATCCCAATCAAATACAAAGTGAAATTGAACATATAGTACCCGACCTTCAAGCCAACAATATATCGGTATCTATTCTCATTACTCCTGACATAGACACATTAAAAGCAATCAGTAAATTACCAATGGATTATGTTGAAATAGATGTCTCGGAATATACCTCAGCGGCTGATGTTAATGAAGAGATTGTTGCCCTGGATAAGGTAAAATCTGCATCACTGGCGGTGGGGAAGTGGGGAATGGGAATAAATTGTATTGGCAATATTGGATATTATCATATCCCTGCACTGGCTCATATACCCAACCTTGAAGATATCATCCTTGGGACAAGATTTATGCAACGAGCTTTACTGGTGGGATTGGATAAGGCAGTGACAGAAGCGATTCAGTTAATGCGTTTTCGAGAGATTGATTAGCGTGATACTTATATTAAAATTTGGTAAACGTTCACCAAGCTTTAAAATTTATCGCGGGTACAACTATTGAAATAATGTTCTATGATGTAAATGGTTTTCTGGTATACTTGGGGATAACTATATGATCAAAATTGTAACTTCTGCCGAAATGCGTAAAATAGATCGGATGACAATTGAGGAGGTAGGGATTCCAGGTGCTGTTTTAATGGAAAGAGCCGGTCTGGGATGTTTTGAAGTATTGAAAAAGTACTTATGTCACCTGAAAGATCCACTGGTGTACATTTTTTGTGGGAAAGGTAACAATGGTGGTGATGGATTTGTTATTGCCAGATATTTGTGGGATATGGGTATTCGAATCAAGATTTTAATTGTAGGAAAAGAAAAAGATATTAAAAATGATGCAAAGATCAATTTTGATATTCTAAAGATGCTTAAACTACCGTATCAATTCATCGATTCATTGCCTGAATTAAAGAAAATAACCAAAGTACCACCGGATGTTGTGATAGATGCATTATTAGGCACTGGAATAACTGGTCCGGTTTATGGTTTTATGCAGGAAGTTATAAAGTACATCAACAGATTGAATGTCTTTACATTTGCTGTGGATGTTCCTTCCGGTTTGAACGTCGATATACCAATAGTAGAAGGGGAGGCGGTAAGAGCAAATGTCACGGCCACAATGGCTTTACCCAAACGCTGTCATATATTTTATCCAGCAAAATCTCAGGTAGGGGATTTGCATTTGGTTGACATTGGTATTCCTCATTCTGTAGGAAATTCCAATACTGTTAAAATTCAGCTGATAGAGAAAAGAGATATTCATCTTCCGGAACGTGCCATAGATGCCCATAAATATGAGTGCGGAAAAGTAGCCGTACTGGCTGGTTCGACCGGTTATACCGGGGCGGCTGCGCTTACTGCACAGGGTGCTTTGCACATCGGAGCGGGGCTGGTTATTCTTGGCATACCGGGAATTCTGAATTCAGTATTGGAAACAAAACTCACTGAAGTTATTACAAAACCTTATTTTCTTGGAAGGTCGGGTCACTTAACTTCTGCTGATGATCCGGATATAATAGATTTATTAGATTGGTGTGATGTTCTAGCCATAGGCCCTGGTCTTGGAAGAATGGAAGAAACGCAGAGGTCTGTGATAGACATTTTAACAGGAGTTAAAAAACCAACTGTGATCGATGCGGACGCACTCTTTGCCCTTGCTCAAGAACCATTGTTGTTAAAAACGTCTCATCCTAACTGGATATTAACCCCGCATCATGGTGAATTTCTCAGGTTTCTTGCCGGAATTAGTAAATCCGATTTTCGCAGGGATATTATTAGCCTGGCGCAGAAATTCGCCGAAAAAAATGAATTAGTACTTCTTTTGAAAGGGGCACCTTCGCTGGTTGCCAGTCCGGATGGACAAGTATATGTAAATTCAACAGGAAATTCTGGGTTGGCTAGTGGTGGTACAGGGGATGTATTAACTGGGTTTGTTGCGGGACTCGTTGGCCAAGGTTTAGATCTTGTCGAATCTAGTATTACCGCAAATTACTTACATGGCGCCTGCGCCGATATAATTAAAAAGGATAAAACTGAATATGCCTTAACCGCTGGGGATCTTATCGTAAAAATTGGTGATATTTTGAAAGAAATTACTGAATATGATAATTAATTATTTTAATGTTGGAGATGGAAATGCCAGGTCAAGGTTCCGGTGGCAATGTTTTGGCGGCTCTCGCTAGTTTTTTTATACCAGGTTTAGGGCAGCTTCTTCAAGGCCGTTTATTGATGGCAATTTTACATTTTGTTCTGGCAGCAGTACTCTGGATTATCCTTCTAGGGTGGATTATCCATCTCTGGTCTATTATAGATGCAGCCAAATTTTCCCCCGGAAATACTCACGCATAAATGTCAGACCACCTCCCTTGTTTTAGTTGCCAGACTAAACAAGAAAAATCCAAGACCAAGAAAAATACTAAAAGAGATGATTTCTCCAAATATACCATGTAGTCCAAAACTTACACCTTCCGGGGTAGCATTCATAAAAAAAGCATATCCTGCAATCAATACACCCATTACTCCTTCCCCGGCAATTAATCCTGAACTCATGAGTATACCTGCCCGGGTTTGTTTCTTGCCAATATCCTCAGGTTGTTTTTCTTGATGAGCAACTACAATCCGTCTGATAATGCCACCCACAAAAACGGGAGACATTGTTTTCAAGGGAAGATATATACCCACTGAAAAGGGCAATGATGGAACTCCCAACAATTCTGCCACGATTGCAAAACTGGCACCTATCAGAACTAAGCTCCAGGGTAGATCAGCCTGAAGTACTCCGTCTACAACGGTTTTCATTAGGGTGGCTTGAGGAGCAGGAATTTCTTCAGATCCAAAGCCGAAAGATTCTCCTAATAAAAAGACAGCCATTGCAATAAAAAAGGCTGAACTGAAAGCACCAATTAATTCACTTGTCTGTTGTTTCTGGGGAGTAGCACCGAGCAAAAAGCCTGCTTTCAAATCCTGCGAAATATCTCCCGCGATGGAAGCAGCCACGGCTACTACAGTTCCGATAGTCAGGACTGCTGTTTTACTGATAGGATCAGTCCAACCTAGTAAGTAGAAAACAGAACTGGTTCCGAGTAGGGTTACAATTGCCATTCCGGAGGTTGGATTAGATGATACACCCACCAAACCGACAATACGCGACGAGACCGTTACAAAAATAAAAGCGAACAGTGCAATGGCAAAAGAACCGACGATTCGAGTGATGAGCAATTGATTAATACCGACGACAAACGGTGATATTATTGATATCAGAAGAAATATACCAACAATGGCAATAACAATTTTGAAAGATAAATCGTGGTCGGTTCGTATTCTTTGTTGGACCTGTGTAAAGGTAGAGGGACGCAATTCACTGATTCCGATTTTTAATGAGTTAATCATGGTAGGCAAGGACTTTGCAACGGTTATAATACCAGCAACCGCCACAGCCCCGGCACCAATATAACGAACATATCTCGTCCAGATTTCCTGGGCACTCATTTCTGATATCAATTTAGTACTTTCTGGAAACATGGGAATTTGGAGAGCTTCTCCAAAATGGGCAATGGCAGGAATAATTCCTAGCCAAGATAAAAGTCCACCAGCTACCATTATAGCAGCAATGCGAAAGCCAAGAATATAGCCGACTCCCATCAGGGCAGGAGTTGCTTCCAGACCCAGCTCTCCCTTCTTCAAACCTGGGATGGGAAGCGTAATCTCTGCAGGCCATAACTTGATAAATGAAAGAATACTCTTATATAAGAAACCAAGCCCTAATCCCTGGAAAACGAATTTGGCATTGCTGCCCCCTTTGTCTGCTGCAATTAAGACCTGGGCCGCAGCTGTTCCTTCAGGATAAGGAAGAGTTTCGTGCTCCTGCACAATCAGAAATCTTCGAAGCGGTATCATGAAAACAATACCTAACATGCCACCAAGCATTCCCAGCAAGCCAATTTGAAATAATCCTGGATCGAAACCCCACATAAATAAAGCTGGTACTGTAAAAATAATACCTGAAGCGAGTGAAGAACTGGCCGATCCAGTTGTTTGCGCAATATTTGCCTCTAGAATACTGGCCTTACCCCAAATTTTCTCAAAAGATTTAAATAAAGCAACAGATATAACAGCCAGGGGAATTGCAGTGCTGATTGTTAAACCAACACGTAGCCCTAAATATGCGTTAGCGGAACCAAAAATTACACCAAATATAGCTCCTGCTATTACTGCCCTTGCACTGAAGTCTTTCATCTCTGAATCAACCGCAACATGGGGATGAACTTCCTGCATCAATGACCTCCTATCTAGATTGTAAGCAACTTTTATTTAAAAAGGGAAGATTAGAAAATCAAGTCTAAAAATCATTTTCTTTTTTTCAATAATCATATAATATTCTCAACAGAGAGAAGGAATAATTCTTATTTCTATTGCAAAAGAGCAGGATTATTCATCATTTGCTTAAATTTTAAATCATTTCTATATTAAAAAAGTGTAACAAGCAAAGATTATTATCGTAATTCTTATGGAAGATGAAAAACGACAAGAAGATCGAAGGTTAATTGATCTTGCCCTGCAGGGTGATGAGAAAGCTTATGAATTACTATTAAACAGGTATCGTAATTTAGTTTATTCTATCATGTTTAAGATGGTTCGAAATGCTCAGGAAGCTGAAGATTTAACACAGGAAGCTTTTATGAAAGCATTCAATTCATTAGAGACATTTAACGAAGAATTTGCATTCTCGACCTGGTTAATGAAGATTGCATCGAACAACTGTATTGATTTTCTAAGGAAGAGAAAGTTAAAGACATACTCAATTCATGATCCAATTCAATACAAAGATGAGAAGATCGAGATTGATCTCCCTGATCAGGGTCCAAGTCCGGAGAGGTCTTTGTTACAGGTTGAAAGAAGAAGGATGATTGAAGAAGCTATAAACGAATTGCCTGAAAGATATCGATATGTCATTATCCTTCGTCATAAGGAAGAGAAATCATATGAAGAAATTTCAGATATATTAAACTTGCCCTTAGGAACTGTCAAAGCACAAATATTCAGGGCAAGAGAAATATTAAACAGGAAATTAAGAGAGATTTTATATTAATGATTAGGATTTTATTATGAAACCAGCAAGGATTTATCTGTTATCTATTGCTATTTTAATGATTCCCTACCTATTACATCCAGCCGATGATGAACGCTCCAGCCTGAAAAAGGAGGAAGTTCGAACAAAGGAAAAAAGCATGGCTGTATTTATAGATTATGGAAATGGTTATATTGATATTGGAGGGATTGATACTAAAAATATTTTTGAGGCAGAGTTAGTATATTCAGAGTATAGACCAGAAATGAAATATGAAATCATTGGCGATGAAGGACATCTTGATATAAGGTTTTCCGGGAAAGTGAAAAGAGACGATTCAGATAAGAAAGGTAAGAGTATAAACTCTTTGGACAATCTTTATGATAATGAATTGATACTGAGTATTCACAGAGAAATACCGGTAACATTGAATTTAGATTTAGGAGTTGTTAAAGGGAATCTCAACTTGAGTGGATTAAGTATTAAAGAGATTGATATGGAAATTGGCGTGAGTAAAGCTTCTATTCTTTTTGATCAACCTAATCCAATCCGGATGGAATCTTTTGACATAGAGGGAGGCGTCGGTAAACTTTCCATTGAGAAATTAGCCAATGCAAATTTTGATGACTTCTTTTTTGAGGGAGGCGTCGGGTCGTATGAGATTGATTTTACAGGTAAATATACTCATGATATGCGGGCAAATATTGAAATGGGTATGGGGAAAATGACACTGTATTTACCCAAATATATTGGAACACGTGTTCAAATAGACAAATCTTTCCTGTCTTCTGTTTCAATAGATGATGTTTACAAAAGAGGAGAGGTTTATTATAACCATAATTGGGAAAAAACGCAATATGGTCTGGATCTCTTAATTGAGGCAGGTATTGGCAAGGTTGATATTGTATGGGTAGACGAATAGAATTTTCTTATAATGTACAATCCTGGTAAATTAAAACTGGGATTTTACAGTTTAAAATACTCCTATTAAGAACAACCACTAGTTGTACCGCATTCAATACATTTATAGCAGTTACCACTCCTCACCATGATACTGCCGCATTCAGGACAGGTAGGCGCATCGACCTGGGTTTGAAAAACAACTTTTTCTACTTTTTCAAACTGAGTTGATTGAGAAGGTGTAGAGCTTGCCGGTACATTTTCTGTCACTGTTTCAGGCGTACTATGGAGGGATTCTTCGGAATCGACTATAAATTCCTCACTCATATATCGCAGTTGTTCTTCTTTAGACAGGAATTTAAGTGCCAGCCAACGGAAAATATAGTCCATAATCGATTTAGCAAATGGAATACGGGGGTTGTTCGTAAAACCAGAAGGTTCAAAGCGGGAGTGAGTAAATTTGTTACAGAGCACCTTCAATGGCACACCATATTGAAGTGCCATTGATATGGCGGTTGCAAAAGCATCCATCAATCCAGATACAGCCGAGCCTTCCTTGGCCATGACAATAAATATTTCGCCAGGGCTGCCATCTTCATACATGCCAGCAGTAATGTAACCTTCATGTCCTCCAATTGAAAATTTGTGAGTAATGGCTTTTCTTTCGTCAGGAAGTCTCCTGCGATATGGTTTTCCGTGTTCTTTAATGGTACTTGAGATGGTAGTGGATAATGGCTGTGTTTTTTTACTGTTATCACGATAAATGGAAATTGATTTTAATCCATCCTTCCAAGCTTCTATATAAACATCGACGATTTCATTAACAGTTATATTTTCAGGTACATTAACGGTTTTGGAAATGGCACCGGAAATAAAAGGCTGAGTAGCGCCTAACATTTTGATATGTCCCATATGGTGAATGGACCGGGTTCCCTTGAGTGGCCTGAATGCACAATCAAAAACCGGTAGATGTTCTTCCTTCAGATTTGGTGCATTTTCAATCGTTTCATTTTTTTGAATATAATCGAGAATTTCTTTTACATCTTTTTCGTTATAATTGAGTTTTTTAAGCGCTTTTCCAACTGTTTGATTGATAATTTTAAGTGATCCACCACCAACTAATTTTTTATATTTTACCAGTGCAATATCAGGTTCTACTCCGGTAGTATCACAATCCATCATAAATGCAATAGTACCGGTTGGCGCTAAAACAGAAACTTGAGCATTGCGATACCCGTAAATTTTTCCTCGTTGATAAGCATCGTCCCAGACTTGCTTGGCCGGTTGTAGTAGAGATAATGGTATTTCACTTTCTGCTAAATTGTAAGCGGCTGTTCTATGTTTTTGAATAACACGAAGCATCGGTTCACGATTCTTGTGATATTCTTCAAAAGTTCCAATTGCCTCTGCCAATTCGCTTGAGGTTAAATATGCTTGTCCGGTCATAAGGGAGGTAATAGCAGCAGCGTAGGAGCGTCCTTCGTTACTATCATAGGGCAATCCTCGCGACATAATCAGTGCTCCCAGATTAGCGTATCCTAAGCCTAATGTACGATATAGATGTGAATTATAGGCGATCTCTTCTCGTGGGTAACTGGAATTATCCACGATAATTTCCATGGCGGTAATCATTATCCGAATAGCCTTACGGAAGCTGTTGACATCAAATTCATCATTCTCATCGAGAAATTTCATTAAATTGAGAGAAGACAGATTACAAGCGGTATTATCGATAAACATATATTCAGAACAAGGATTTGAGGCGTTTATCCGATTAGAATTCGGACAGGTATGCCAATCATTAATAGTCGTATCAAATTGCATTCCCGGATCACCACAGATGTGCGTTCCTTCGGCTATTTTGTGGAGGAGTCCTCTGGCAGAGTAAGTTTCCACAGGTTTCTTAGTTGTTACCTCACTGGTGGTCCAATCAGAATTATTTTCAATGGCCTTCATGAATTCATCGGTAACGCGGACACTATGGTTTGCATTTTGGAAAAAGATTGAGCTATAAGCTTCTCCATTTAATGAGCTATCATAACCTGCATCAATCAAGGCCCATGCTTTTTTCTCTTCTTCAACTTTACTATTGATAAAATCCATAATATCTGGATGGTCGATGTTTAAAATGACCATTTTAGCAGCCCGTCTGGTTTTTCCACCAGATTTGATGACACCAGCAAAAGCATCAAAACCTTTCATGAAAGAAACGGGTCCGGATGCAACACCACCGCCTGCAATTGATTCCTTGGAAGATCGTAGAGTAGATAGATTTGTGCCGGTTCCGGAACCAAATTTAAATAACATTCCTTCTATTTTTGCTAAATCAAGTATACTTTCCATTCTATCTTCAACCGAGTTGATAAAACAAGCCGAACACTGAGGTTTCTCCTCGATTCCCACATTAAACCATACCGGGCTATTAAAAGCTGCGTATTGATTCACCAGAAGTGATGTAAGTTCTTTATAAAAAATCTCTGCGTTTTTCTTTCCCGCGAAATAATTGTCCTTGATTCCCCAGTCAGTAATAGTTCGAGATATCCGATGAACCAATTGTTTAACACTGGTTTCTCTTTCAACTGTTCCTAATTGGCCGTGAAAATATTTGCTGACCACTACGTTCGTTGCGAGTTGACTCCAGAATTTTGGAACTTCTACCTCACTTTGCTTGAAAACCACTTCGTTTTTGTCATTGGTAATGATCGCATCCCTTTTCTCCCACTGAATCTCATCGTATGGATGAACACCCGATTTGGCAAAGTGATGTTCAAACTTCATCTTCTTCCGTCTTCCACTTCGTTCCATATCAACACTGGTTTTATCCTTCTGGTTACTTGAAGAATTTTCAACAATCAAGGGTAATAACATTTCGTCATTAACCGTTTCTTTAATCATATCTCTGCGAACTGGCATACACAAACCTCCTGGGTGGTTTCCATTAGTGAGTAATAATTCGATCTATGTAAAGTTGTGTTTTTATACCTAATAAAAACAGGGGTTTAAGGAAAATTTAAAAATCACGACGCTATCAAAAAATAAATCATTCAATATCAAATGTCAACTCAAATGTCAACAAATTTTTTTCGATTTTTTTATATGATTCAGTAAGTATCTAATTAGATTTAGCTTAGGAGATCATTTTGAATAAAAGAAAAATAGTCAGATTTATTTACCTCAAATTGAACATTTTAGTATCAAGAAAGCGTGTTACATATATTAGTTTTTATCTGAGTTTTTTATTTTGCTGAAAAGTATTTTTAATCTTTTTTTCTCTTGGGATGTTAATCCGCTTTGCTCAACCAAGATGAGACTTATATCTCTGTATAATTCCAATAATGCTGGATAATTTGATTTTAACAGATTTAAATGTGCATGAATTGTTTTTATATCTCCCCTTTTGACAGGCCCGGTTAAACCTTTTGAGATGCCTTGGTCAGTGATATGATCAACCGTCGAAGCCATCAAGGGATTTAACATTCCTAAAACCTCTATCTCGGAAAGTCGGTTTTTTTGCAAGATCTGGCAACTTAAAGCGGTGAGTCCTACTAAAAAATTTGCAGAAAATACACAAGCCAGATGAATAGCACGCTTCTGATCTTCATTCACTTTTATGATCTGGTTCTTTCTTGATTTGAAATATTGATATACGAAATCTTTTGTTTTGTTCTCCCCTTCAACACTAAACCAAACTTTATCAAAATGATTATTTTCTCGGGGATCCAAAGAAAAAGAATATATTGGATGTAAACTCGCTGTGAGAGCGCCTAATTTTTTGAGTGGTGACAGAATTGAAGATGGTAAGATACCTGAGCAGTGAAAAACATGTTTCCCCTCCCAATTAACATCTAATTTGGCAAGCTGCTCAACGATGATCTGAGTAAAATCATCCTGCACAGATATAATAATGCAATGGGCTTTGGAGATTTTTTCAAGTTTTACGGAAGTATCTAAAAATGTCCAGTGATACTCGTTATGTAAATAGGTTAATCTTTTTTCAGATTTTTCTACCAGAGAAATAATAGGAAAACCTTTTTGGAGGATTTGAAAACATAATGATGCACCTACTCGGCCGGCGCCTATAACGAAAAAATGAGGTTTCTTCTGTGAAGAAATTGATAAAGAACGATGTTTGTTTTGCATGTGTTACAACTGTGATATAATACTTTAAAACACTCAGATTACATGAAATGCTGTCTTTCCAACATTTTATCCTTCGGGAAATATCGATTGTAGATCATATCTGAGAATTCAATGGCAATGCTGGAATACGGATTAACCCCAGTTTGATAAAACATTTCATCTATTGCCGCAGAGGCTTTTTTCCATGAGGTGAGTTGATTTAAATAGTTAATAAACTTAATAAATCTTCTTTCGTCCTTCTTGAAAATTTTCTTGATGAATTTCTTTTGATATTTTGAGGAAATAACTTCGTTCAGATCTGGGAGATATTTGCCTTTTATTTTCTCTGATACTACATCTGCTAATTGATCAGCAGCAGTTGCTGTTTCTTCCTGTGGTTCTTCAACCGAAGACGGCTCCTCAGTCTCTTCTTCGAGAATTTCTGTCTTTTCCTTTGTTGGTGTTTCCACAGGTACTTCAGCAGGAGCAGCTGCAACCACCTCCTCTTCTTCTTCCTCTTCCTCCTCTTCTAGTTCCTCTTCCAATTCAGTTGTTTCTTCTGTTACCTCTGATATCTCTGATTCAACAGTTATTTCTTCCACCTGTATCTCTGGTTTAATAGTTTCGATATCCTCAACTTCCTCAACGGAGAGTTCTTGAACTTCGGTTGGCGATGCCACACGTTGACTTGCTGTCTGACCAGTTCTTAATAATGCTTCAAGCTGTGAAAAAGACAATTCTTCTGCTCCATTTGAATGCTCCATTTTAACCAACTGCAAATAATCTTCCAGATTTCGGTCTTCAAATGCCTTTAAGAGAAGGTTGGTAGAGATGCTATCTGTAGCATCACGACCATCATTCATAAAGTTGATAATCGCCTTAACCGTCTGTAGAGTTTTGTTTAGTTTGTCAGCATCAAAAACTTGTTTATCGATATTGGTAATCAACTCCTGAAATTGGTTCTGCGAAATTTCTCTCAAATATTTCAAATTAAAATAGTCAGTAAGAGCATCTTTATAATAATTGAGTTTGTCGAAATATTTGAGCATATCATAAACTTCCATGGTGGTGATAACCTTACTATTCTTAAAAAGAAATTGGGTAAGCGTTTGATGAGGTTTTAATAGATAATTAGCCTCTAATTTTATGGCCCGCTCCAGTAATTGATTGAATTTATTAATATGGAAAGTAGCGGTCTGTTTTAAAACATCAAATATTTTATCGATCAAAACACGTACTTCAGGGATTTCATAATTAAATCTTTCATTTGAAACAAATTTATCGCTTTCTTCTCTTAACCAGATTTCTACTTCTTGGTCAAAAAAATGTTTTACAGATTCAGGAATATTACAATTAAGCAGATAATTTAAAGGTATTTGACTCATCTGCGGAGTTATAACTTCTTTATTAATTTTTGCGATGATATTATCGATAACTCGATCAAGCATTTGGTAAACCTCTTGTTTTTCTAAAACTTGAAAATAACATTAACTAAAATATATTGCAAGTTATTATTCATTGGATTGATTTAAATCTACTTTAGCCTAAATCTTTTTTGAATTTAGAACTCAAAGATAAAGAAAGAACCAAGAAAGAATTTTAGTGGTCACAATGTGGGAAAAAGCAATTCATAGAGCAAATATTATATAAAAATTAATTGAGTTAGAGTAAGATCGGCTGTGTTATTTAGAAAATTGAATCTCATAATAATTATTCAATCAATATAAGTTGGAAGAAGTAGACTTTATGTATATTATACATCATTTTACCAAGGGAATTTATCATTTATTATTTAAGTCTTCTTATTTTTCTCTTGGAGGAAGTTTGTTAGTTTCATAATTTGTGTTACATTTTTTAGGAAAGTAATACGGGAAATTGACATGAAAAATTAAAAAGTGATATTCTCTTCCTTTATCTTTAACTTATAAATTAGAAACGTTTGAATCAGGAATATGAGGCAGGATCAGGATACTTAGCACCTCACTTCAATTTCCTGTTTGGTGTATTGGTTGGATGATTTAAGTGACTTTTTATTTTAGGTGGAATGCAGGAAAAGTATATCTATAGACATATCCCTATTGCCTCTTTATTTGCTGCCTTAGGGGTCGTTTTCCCGATTTTTTTTCATCTCGTCGGGCTGGGTAGTGCTTTTTTACCAATGTTTTTGCCAATCATCATGGGTAGTTTACTGTTGCCAAGAACATCTGCCATCTCTATTGCCATTATTACACCACTTATTTCTTTT
>SMTZ1_10001407_pt1 | contig 24111 bp, 18 predicted proteins | sample DeeMarSWOR136_30_FD_25667 | JGI IMG/M metagenome (IMG submission 25667) | reverse complement strand
AGTAGTAAAATAATCATGCTTATCGCACACCACTACTTCATGTGAATTCAGAACCTGATTCTTTCCTCCCGCCTCTATCAATTCACCTAATTTCTTTGCTACTTCGGTGAAATCAATAATCCCCGTACAGGGTACCCGTATACCGGCTATGCCTGTGCAGGACGGCTCGATCTCGCTGATTTCACCGGGCCCGATTTTTTCTATGCCTTCTATATCGTTTTCCAGGCCATTGCGGAAAACCTGCTCAAGATTCGCCAGCTCCTTTTCCTTCGTTGCGACAATTATTTTACCACAAATATCATAAGCAATATCATGCTCCTTTGCGAAGGTTATAAGCTGTTTGCGACCATCAGTGCAGGTCTTCGCCTTATTCGAACCAGGTTTGTAGTACAGCCCGGAATGAATTACTCCGGAATTATGACCGGTCTGATGAGTTGCCAACTGTTTTTCTTTCTCTAAAACGGTGATTGAAACGCCAGGGTGATTTTGGGCAATTTTGTAGGCCGATGCAAGCCCAACAATCCCTCCGCCAACCACAATAATATCAAAGTCAACCTTACGTTTCATTATCTAAAATCGACAAATGTAATATCAAGCATTCCAACTTATTCGGCTTCACTCAGGCCAGACTTCGAATGCAAAAACATTTGTATTACAACCTCCTCACCTAAAACTTTCACCCCTGCTATATATCAGGTACAACTTCCGGGTAAACCTGGCCGGTCGCATTTATTTTGAAGACATAAATAAGGCCCTTCCTCAGCCTCGAATAGACGGCATTGCCATATATCGCTTCGATGTCGTACTTATTCAACTTGTCCGGATTATTAGCCAGGTCCCAAATATTAGTCCAGAAAAGCTGCTTTTGCTTTACAGGCAAAACCTCCAGCAAGTCACTGTATCTCTGGGGTTCTGTGCCTGGTTCCTCGATCGCAAAACCCTGCTCCGGCGCCATTTTCTCTCCGTAAATCCTCCTCCATAAATATAGTGCCTTTGTATTGCCGTCCATAACTATCTTGTCGCCGAACTTCACTATCAGGGCATCAAAGTAAACAACATCACCCTCGATTGTATATTCCTTCTCCAAAATCGTCTTCAATTTATCGTCTCTGGCAGTCTCAACGAACTTTATCGTTGTAAGAAGCTTTCCATCATTTGGCTCCTGAGCGATTACTTTTGCATACCCTATCTGGTCTTCATAAGTAAGGTTCGTGATTGCCTGCTTAAGGTGCCTATTCTCAGTCAATAACTGGTGAATTGTCATCGCCCTGTAATAAAACCCACGTCCAAAATACGCAGCAATAACAATGCATACTCCACCCATGATATAAACCAGAGGTCTAATTTTTTGGGTTGTCTTGGCCATATATATTCTTTTCCCGGATCTATTTACTCATCCGGCCGGAATCATGCTCTTTTAACTTATCATCGGCACTACCGACTAAATCTCTAAACTTTTAACTTCTCAGGCAGAACTTCGTAACAAAAAGACCGAAGGCGCCAGAAAAACTGCCTATGCACCTTCGGTTTCAAAAGCCATAAACTACTGTATTTATCCGGACGGTCACTCTTCTTCCATATATGGATAACGGAAGTTCCTCGGAGGCAGGAACGTTTCCTTAATGGCCCGCGGCGAGACCCACCGCTGCAGGTTAAGCCAGCTGCCGGCCTTGTCGTTCGTTCCCGATGCCCGCGAACCGCCAAATGGCTGCTGGCCCACGACCGCACCCGTGGGCTTGTCGTTGACATAAAAATTACCTGCCGCGTGGCGCAGCTTATCCATCGCCTTGACGATTGCGCTGCGGTCGATAGCAAAGATTGCTCCTGTCAGGGCATAAGGTGAGGTCTGGTCGCACAATTCCAGTGTCTTCTCGTATTCACCCTCAGGGTAGACATATATGGTCAGCACAGGCCCGAAAATCTCTTCGTCCATCAGCTTTGATTTCGGATCCTTACTTACCACAACGGTCGGCTCAATAAAGTATCCTTTCGTTTTGTCACATCCTCCGCCGGTAATAATTTCCATATCAGGTGAATTTTTGGCGAAATCGATATAACCGCTAATGGTATCAAATGCCTTCTCGTCTATAACCGCAGCCATGAAGTTTCTAAAGTCCGTTACGTCACCCATTTTAATATCGTTGATTTCGCTGAGCATTTGCTCTTTGACCTGTGGCCATATCGAATCGGGTATATAAGCTCGTGAAGCGGCCGAGCACTTCTGGCCCTGATATTCGAATGCACCTCGCACTAACGCCACAACAAGAGCTTCAATATCAGTACTTACGTGGGCACAAATGAAGTCCTTACCGCCTGTCTCACCGACAATTCGAGGATAGGACACATACTTGCGAACGTCTGAGCCGACCGCCTGCCAGATTGTCGAAAACACATATGTACTTCCGGTAAAGTGAATTCCTCCGAGCCTGACATCGTTTAACGCCGGTGGTGCGACAACCGGCCCTGGGCCGGGAACCATATTGATAACACCCGGCGGCATCCCCGCTTCTTCGAGAATTTTCATGATAAAGTAAGCAGGCAATACTGCAGCTGAGGCGGGCTTCCAAACGACTGTGTTTCCCATGAGTGCCGGTGCAGTCGGAAGGTTACCGGCAATAGATGTGAAATTGAACGGAGTCAAAGCCAGTACAAAACCATCCAGCGGACGATGTTCCATATAGTTCAAAATTCCCGGCGTTGACATCGGCTGGTCACCATATACCTCTTCCATAAAATGGGTATTGAATCGCCAGAAATCTATTAGCTCACAGGCAGAGTCGATTTCCGCCTGATGCGGTGTCTTACTCATGTTCAGCATTGTGGCCGCATTAAGTGTGTGGCGATACTTGCCGGAGAGTAAATCCGCTGCCTTCAGAAGTATCACCGCCCTGGACTCCCAGGGCATCCTGCCCCACTGCTGCTTGGCCTTCTCTGCCGCATCAACCGCTTTAATAGCGAATTCCGCGTCAGCCTGATGATATTTGCCCAAAACATGCTGATGGTCATGGGGGCAGCGAATATCCGCAAGATTGCCGTTGCGTACTTCCTGGCCTCCGATAATCATCGGTACCTCAGCCTCTTGGCCGAGCATCTCTTTGAGCTTAGCTGTCAATCCCGCACGTTCCGTGCTCTTCGGTGCGTATCGTAAACACGGCTCGTTGGCCGGCTGGGGGATGCGAAAAATACCATTAAACATTTCTGTCTCCTTGTAATTAATATTTCAATTTCTATGGCTGACAAAGAAAAGGATTATCCCGTATTATTACCAAAAAGTCAACAATCCCAGAACCTTTTTGCTTTTACCTTCTGTTCTCGATTACTGCCTTCTTACAGTCAAGCCGGCAGTTCCGTGCTGTATCGAAACACCTGAGCTTTCAGCGGCCAAACATTTAAAAAGACAACGACCAAGTTCCAAATCCATACCTTGCAGCTACAAAAACAAAGACCCATAAGCAAATGAAATTATTGACATACTCTTAAACTCCCGCTATAATTCCGCCGTTAGGTAATGAAGGGGAGGTATTATGGTTCCAATAAAATATGACTGATTCGAACGCAAACACACAGTTAAAGCGAAAGGTTCAAAAACCTTCAGAATTGGCCCCCATCCCTGCCGTTTTGCTGCGTTACCGCAAGCCCCTGATAATTCTCGCCCATATAGTTGTTTTCGCCGCCTCGCTGCTTCTTTCCTTCCTGCTGATCCATAACATGCAACTTAGACGCTCCTGGTTAAATTTATATCCGCCTTTGCTCCTGTTCATTATCGTTGTCAAGCTGCCTGTGTTCGGCCTGTTTAAACAATATCGCGGCTGGTGGCGCTACGTCGGCATATCAGACCTGACCGGCATCATGAGAGCCTCACTCGTAAGCACATTCATTATCGTAGCCTTATGGTTCGTAATGGGCTACTTCGAACCTCTTCGTATATATCTGCCGGTGGGCATGGAGAGACCCTTCGAAGGTATATGTATGGCCGATATGTTTGCCACGATACTGCTTCTTGCCGGGCTTCGAACCTTAATCCGGTTATACTTTGAGGAATTCCGTACAGTCGAAGCTGGCCGATTGAAGCGATTTCTCATAGTCGGTGCAGGTGATGCCGGCGAAGAGCTGCTTCGGGCAATTCATCGCAAGCCGGTCGCCGAATATGAAGTCATCGGCTTTATTGATGATGACCCCCGCAAACAGGGTACACTTATCCACGGCTTGCCCGTGCTCGGAACGGTGGAACAGCTGCCCAAAATCTGCGAGCAGCGCAATATCGAAGAAATCGCCATCGCAATGCCCTCGGCAACCCATCAGGAACGAAGACGCGTCGTTCAGGCATGCAGCGGTACTAAAATACGTTTTCGGACCGTACCTTCAATCACCGATATTGCTTCGGGCAAGCTTAGCGTCTCACAGATTAGAAACGTTGATATTAATGATTTGCTCGGCCGGGAGGCTGTCGAGCTTGACCTGGACTTAATAGAAGCTTTTTTGAAAGATAAAACAATCCTCGTGACTGGTGCCGGCGGCTCCATAGGCTCGGAAATGTGCAGACAGGTTTGTAACTTTAATCCGAAGCTGCTCCTGCTCGCCGAAATGGCCGAAAATCCCCTATTCTATATGGAGCGGGAATTACACAAGCAATTTCCAGGTATCTCCATAAAAGCGATAGTGTGTAATATTACCGACAAACCACGTGTGGAGGGAATTTTTGAAACGTACAAACCAGAGGTTGTCATCCACGCTGCCGCTCATAAGCACGTGCCTTTGATGGAGCTAAATCCGGGCGAAGCTATCAAAAACAATATCGTTGGCACGCAAACAGTCTCCGAAGCTGCAAATAATTACGGCAGTACTAACTTTGTAATGATTAGTACCGATAAAGCGGTCAATCCAACCAGCATAATGGGTTCATCCAAGCGAATCGCCGAGATGTATATTCAGGACTTAAGCCGAACCAGCAAAACACATTTTGTGACCGTGCGGTTCGGCAACGTGCTTGATTCCGACGGCTCGGTTGTACCTACCTTCAAAAAGCAAATAGCCGAGGGCGGCCCCGTAACCGTTACACATCCTGAGATGAAACGGTATTTTATGACTATACCCGAAGCAAGCCAGCTCGTCCTGCAGGCGGCATCAATGGGAAAAGGCGGCGAAATCTTCGTGCTTGATATGGGCGAGCCGGTAAAAATTGTGGACCTTGCAAGGGAGCTTATTACGCTGAGCGGTTTTAAGCCCGAAGAAGATATTGATATAACCTTCACAAATCCCAGACCCGGCGAAAAACTCTTCGAAGAACTCTCGATAGAAGGCGAAGATATGCAGCGTACAAGACATCCCAAAATCAGTATATGGAAGAACATACCGATGGACCGGGATAGACTTCGGGCCGGCATAAACGAGCTTGTAACCGTCGCCCAAGCACAGAACTACGACAAGATAGTCCAAAAAATCAAGGAGCTTGTACCGGAGTATACCGGCGGGAATTCCGCTTAGCAGGAATCAAACCATATCGGCTGTATTATAAAAGAGCTAATCGCTTCTCAATTTTTGTTGTAAATCCCGTTAGAAGGCAGGGCTTTCTTTCTAAAGGGGCAAACGGCAAGGAAAAGGGCTATGGATTCTCTAATATCGCTATTTGCTGTGGGCCTCTGTGTTGTTCTTTAGGGTCAGGATAAAGCTCGTATAAAATCACTTTTTCTATCATTACACTGCGCTATTTTTGTCCGACTGTGTACTTTCTGTCAGCGACTTGGTCATCTACTAAGTAACCATCGTGGAAAGGAACCGTGAAAATCGTTTCATCAAAGTTAGGGTCATTAGCAACGACATCTGAAGCACGGTAAACAGTCCGCTTATAAGGCTCTCCTGGTTCGTGCCTATCTGATTCAACGTACGCCTCCATTGGCCACCATGTGTTGGGATCTACCTCTTTCAATTTAGTCACCCTTATACGCGTTGAAACCCGCTCAGCGCCATCCTCACGCACGCTTATGTTATCGTGCCCAAGCAGCGCGAATCCACGGGCAGGGTCAAGCCAATAGCTTATGTGCCCCCATTTTTGGTGTCCTGAGCCCAATTTAATACATTCAACACCCTGAAATTCTTCCAAAGTAAATTCAAATGTCTTAGCTTCCAATGCTGCTGGAGTAATAGATGCCTCGGCAAGCTGAGAGAATGTGAAGCCTTCCTCACCGAAGAAAAAAATAGATGAAAACTGACGTCCTGTGCAACTATAAAGATATTTCAGTTTCAACTGCCTGGGAACACTGGGAAGAATTTCTCCTCGTCTGCTTGGGTAGGTTTTCCCACTGTATCCCGTTGAATGCTCGGCAATCCTGCCGTACTGACCATCAAATCCTAGGGAATAGCTTTTCTCAAAATATGGAGCCGCGCCCTCCCGCCATTCAGTAACTTCCAGGTGGACATCCACTCTCCGCTTACCTTTGGGACGCCCGTCAAACCACGCGGTAGTTATGGCACAAATTGCAGTCCGTTTCCAAGGTTCACATGGATCGGATAAGGATGATGTGGACGATTTCTCCTCCACCCACGCTTCGGATTCAACCTTAAGGTTTGACAGACTTCTTTCCGATGCCTTAATCTCTGAGATCAGCTTTCTTTTATCCTGTACAGATAAAATCACTTTTGATTTCTGTGCTTTAACAATCGACGTGCCAAACAAAACAAGCAAGACCATCCACATCAAGCGTGGCTTCTTGTATGAATAACTTTTCTCTACCATCTTCAAACCTCCGTATTTAGCTAACAACGTTTCATTTATCACATTATCACGATACATTTCGTTAAGTCAAGTTACTTTAACAACGACTTCCTCAAAATAACGCTGATTGCAAAGTACGATACAATATCACGGTAAGACTGGACCGCAGACAGTAACCGTTCCCCGGCTTGTATACGTTACGAGACCTCCTGGCTCGCTACACTTGCAAAAAAGAAACGGGGGGACCACGGAGAGCTTATTCTTGCACACTTTGCTATATGTCACGACGCAAGGTTCTGTGTGTGTTACACACGAACAGCCGGGGTGACAAGCATCATGTTTTTTCGGACCACTGGATATTGCCGTTTCGCAATATCCGTCCAACCACCCCGGTCCATAAGAGTAGTCGTCACAAGTGTAATCTTCACCTTCCTTCGTTCTGCAAATTACAGGCCCAGGAAGGGTGGGGTAAGTACACATTGCACCGACCTCAGCGTCACAGTCTGGCACACACGTCCCATCATCACAGCACTCACCGCTGGGACAATCATCTACGCATGTGCCGTCAGAGCAACACTTACCAGTGGGACACGAACTTACGCATATCCCGTCATCACAACATTCACTGCCGGGGCATGTGGTTACACATCCGCTCTCATCACAGCATTCCACCGCCGCCGTCGACAAGGCCTACAAAATGGCCTACAAGCTCGGCTGCAAAGGAATCACAATCTACCGACGCCACAGCCGAACCCGCGAACCAATGACACTCGACTAACGACTAACACTCACCCACAAAACCAAAGAAGGCTCTTCTTTCGAAACGGAACGGAAAAGAACTGTGGATTCTTAAGTATCGTTATTTGCTGGAATTTACATTGACAATATTTTTTAATCGGGGCTTTTAGTTTTCAACAAATCCAACTAAGCGGTTTTGCTATTTATCAACTGGTCTCAGAGTTCGGGTATCTGCATTATATCGATATTCCTTGTTAGATATTTCATCGATAAAAATATCCCCGTCTTTAAGCTTCAAATTTGTATATTCGAATGTTTCTGTCGATATTTTTTGATTTAGTTTACTATTGGTATAAGTACAATCTTTTTCATAACCAACTTCTCCATTCGAACGGTAATCTTTTTGTACTACCCTTTTAGGTAAATAAACGCCATTATTTAATTCATATTCATAAGTAAATTCTTGTAACAACTTACCACTTCCATTGGCAATTCGGTAGTCTCTTAAATTAAAGCCGTATCGGCTCGAAAAAACTTTTATCTCTATTGCATAGTCATCCGGACTGTTTCTTTCCATAGATACTACCGCTGGTTGTATGATTTTATATTCGGTACTCTCGTCTTTTATGTGCTCTTCGATCTTGAAACTGTAACCATCAAATTCGATTTTTCCGAACCTGTCGATCATCTTTTTTAACCTGTCGTGAAGATTCCAGGCAGACATTGCTCCGGGCATAAATATTTTTCTGGGATCATTGACGGTTTTATACAGTCCTGTTCGTGATTCTATCCGTGGCGAAGTTTTCTTGACTGCTTTCCTTTGGCGAATTGTGTTATCTTTAATGTCGTAGCTCTTGGGCTTTGCTTCGAGGGAAAAATCCGGCCTGACAATTAAAGTAGAGCAAATCGTGGTATTTGACCTCCTTCCTAAATCAATTTTAGTAATATGGTTTATATATTGGTTTTTTTCTCTGATTTGATCGATATAGACAAAGTTTTCATTTGCATCTATCGCAAAGACAGTCTTTTCTTCTACCTTTTGCAAAATAGCTTCCGGTATTTCCCCAATAACGTCTGTGAATACAAATATTTCCTTCGCCTTGTCTCCGGTCCACAGCCAATTTATTTTAACGTCAATTTCTCCCGACCACGTAATTATTCGCTCGTAATTATCACGGATTTCGTTCGCTATTAAATCTAAAAAAATCGGCATTTCGTCGTCGGGAATGATTCTTGTGGTTTGGCCGGAAGGCTTACCTGCCAATGCCTCATAAGAATGTACCAACATCAATAACCATAATAAAACATAAACAGGAATCTTCCCCGAGTGGTAACGTTTATAAATCTTCATTTTATTCACTCCCAATTACAATGAATTCAGTATTAATTTGTACATTCACATGTATCTTCTTCAACTTGATCTACTATATATCCTCCTTTGCCGCAGTCCCAACAACTTATAATTAATTCACAGACAATTTTAGCTACTTCGCAACCTGGATCGTCATTACCACACTCACACCAGTCACCAAAAATGTCACAATTGGCACAAATTTATTTCCAATTTTTCCTCTAAGGTGCTCTTCCACCTTGATGCTCTCTTCTGCGATCTAAAACCCCAATGTTGTCATTGTAAATTACAGCATTCTTCTTCCTGCGTCAACAAAAATGTGAAAAATGGGAAAAACAACAAAACCTTGCCGAAATTTTATCGATTTTACGGATTTTTATATGCCAGTCGAAAGTCTCGCTGCTCGTGCACTAAGCAAAAAAAAGAGGGCCGCCTGAGCGGCCCTTCTCTTATCCAGCGGATTATAACGTACCTCGCTTAAGGCCCTACGCGATACGGACGCATCATCTCATTGTCCTCGTGCTCAATGATATGGCAATGCCAGACGTAGAGACCCGCATAATCAAAGGTCGCCTTAACGCGGGTTATCTCACCGGGATAGGCAATGACCGTGTCTTTGAAACCTGTTTCCCATGCTTCAGGCGGTCTCGGGACCCCACCAAACGGTTGCCTGTCAACAACCTGGAACATCACAAGGTGCAGGTGAATGGGGTGGGCATCCATAGTAAAGTTGTGGATTTCCCATATCTCGGTGGTACCCACGGCCGGGTTCTCTGTGATGGGATCCATCCATTTTAACGGGCTCCCTGTCCCGTCCGGATTCAGTGTCCCTAACAACGCGGAAGTCGGACCGAATGGTGAGGCATTTGCATCATCGCAGGCCAAAACAACATTTCCAGCGTCATCTGTGATTACCCGGACAGTTTGAGATTCCTCTTCGTTCAAGCTTATCTGACGCGTGTTGGTCGCCGCAGCGAGCGGAACAATCGGCGGTAATATCAGTTGAGCGGGCGGCGTGCTTAAGTCGGGCCCTACAGCCGCAATGACATTAAACGCCATTACCTGACCCGTCGTCGTGGGATCGGCAGGATCAAAATCAACACCAGGCACACCTCCACCGAAAGGCTCATCCGGCCCTATGTTTAACAGAGTGACCGCTGTTCCTACGGGAACATTGGTAAAGTCAACGATAACATCGGCGCGTTCGGCCGGGCCGATGAGTAATTGGCCGGCGTTAACCAAATTGATATCCAGCGGCGCCGGCAGGAAGCCGCCTTCGGCTCCGATCTGCCATACCTGCACAAGAGGATCGCTGAATTGTAGGATCAGGAACCGGGAGTTGCAGCCGTTGAGTAAGCGGAAGCGGTAGCGGCGCTGCTCCACGTCCAAAAAGGGCCAGGTATTGCCGTTAACAACCATTGTGTTGCCGAAGAACTCGGGCTGCCAGATGGCGGAGACGTCGCTCGTCAGACCGTCACATGCCGGATCGGGAATGAAGGGAATCTGGAGTTGAGCGGGTAACAATCCCTCGAAGAATGCCCGGTTGTCGGGGTAGAAGAGAGAGCCGTCCGCATTGAACGAGCGGTCCTGAATCACAATGGGGATTTCGTAATAAATCATACCCAGCGGATCGCCAAGGGCCGGAGCTGGTCCGGGCAGTGTCCCGACTACTGCGTCGGAAGTTCCTCCCCTGAGGATATAGAAGCCGGCAGGGCCGGCATAGACGTTAACCCGGGTCATGCCCAGCGTGTGGTCGTGGTACCAGAGAGTCGTTGCCCTTTGAAGGTTGGGATATTGGAACACAGCGGTACCAGGAAGCCAGGCAGTATCACCATATCTGGTATGATACTCCCCGTTGAAAGTATCGTACAACGAACCTCCCGTGGCGTAGCCGGCTGGAATATTGTTCGCCGCAGGCAGGTACCATGCCTCAGGATAACCGTCGCTTTCCTCATAGACATGAGCGCCGTGGACGTGTGTAATAATAGGGACAGGACCGGTATACGGAGTCGGATCATCGCCTCTCATATCTCTGCCCATCATCCCTCCGGGCGGATTTGCCCAATGCAGCGTCTGATCCACAGGCAAGATATGCGGGAGGTAGTTGCCGGCCGCATCGACGAGTTCGTTAATCCACTTGACCCTGACCGGCTTATTGTACTTGGCTTCAATTGTGAAGGCCGGATAGTTGAAGCTGCCGGGATGATTGATGGAGCCATAGCTCCACACCGTCGTCATCGGGTAACCGGACGGTAAAATTTGCTGCTGGAACTGACGCACCGCAATCTCATAGTATTCAATGTTCTTGGTGCCCTTTTGCTTTACTTTATTAGTTCGAGGCATCGCCGGTGGAATAACCAGGGGTTGAACAAATTTCGGGATTCCAGCGGGGTCCAGCGGAACAGCGGCACATTCATAACCTGTGTAAAAAAAGGAGGCCGCGAGAACCACTGTCAAAGTTAAAAGATTTACTTTAAGACGCAAAAGTTTAGTTGTCATTATTCGTCTCCTTGTACAAAATTGTTCCTTCAGGAACTACTGCAAAGGTATTTAATTTTTTCTTTTATCACACTTCTTCACGCCATTGGCGCTGCTTAAAAAACTTCTTGACATTCATCAGGACTTCACAACATCTTCTTAGCCATAAACTGACCTCCTAAAAAAAATATATTTTCGATGGACACACTTGTCACTTACCGGTTATTGTGACAGTTTTACAGCGGCGATAATAATACAGATTGTGTCAAATTAGTAAATCGGGATTGGGCCTGATTTTTTTATCGGGCAAAGCCCAGTTTTAGCCATCGGGGAAAATACCGATAACGATGGAGTAAGATAAGCAATCAATCATGAAAACAGCGTTTATCTGTCTCGTTGAGCATCGCTGAAAGTTTTCAACTCGCATTTTGCTGAATTTACCCGACTCTAATTTTTGGAATGTGGAAACAGATTTGACTGCTATAACCCTTTTTGAGCACATTCCAGAAAAACGTTAAAGCCAAGAAAAGGATTTTCCTGACTATGTTTCTAATCTGTTAATAAATGTCAAGCTTAATTAATTTCTACTTTGCGCGATATTCGTTAATTGTTCTGACTTTTCTTTGATTATAGATGTTACTCAGTGGTGGATTTTCCGCCATGTCCGCAGGGACCATACACGCATTTGCACAGAAGAAATAGATTATACTTACATATTACCGAGTCTCTGATATCGCATCAAAATCAATCGTATCAATATAGAAAATATCTTGGCGGTAAAGATTAGATCAGTGAAAAAAACAAAAACTTTTTTGAATCCTTATCCCCTTTGTGTCCTTCTGTACATCAGCCTAAGGCCTTGTCGTTCGGGAACTAATTCAAACAATTGTTGAATAGGGTGAAACAGCCAGCTTAAATCCCACTACGCAACGAATACATAAAAAAAGCCGCTTCGAAAAGCGGCTTTTTATTCACAGTCAATCACCTTTTTTATTCACGTTGCGGCCCAGCCGGTGACTCATAGTTCACACTCTCTCGCGGATGAGCGTGCTCGTACACTTCTTTCAGTTTCTTTGTTGTTAGATGAGTGTAAACCTGCGTTGTCGATAGCGACTGATGACCGAGCAATTCCTGGACGCTCCTTAAATCGGCACCGTTATTCAGCATATGCGTTGCGAAGCTATGACGCAGTGTATGCGGGCTGATAGACGGGTCGAGGCCGGCCATCTTGAGATATTTATCCATCTTGCGTCGGACACTGCGTGTGCTGAGCCGCCGGCCGTGCTTGTTCACGAACAAAACCTTCGAGTCAAAATTTCTGTTGCTCTGCGCCCTTTTATTCCTGAACTCCATATAGTGCTGGATAACCTGTAAGGCAGAGGAACTGATAGGTGCAATTCTTTCCTTTTTGCCCTTGCCTCTGATATGCACGACCTCACCCAGAAAGTCCACATCATCCATGTTTAACGCCACAAGCTCACTAACTCTTATGCCCGTGCTGTAAAGCGTCTCCAGAATGGCCCTGTCTCTGGCACCCAGCCAGTTATTCATCGGCGGTGTTTCAAGCAGCCTCTTTACTTCTTCGTATTCAAGGAACTTGGGAAGTTTCTTATCCTGCTTGGGAGTTCTAACCGCAGCTACAGGATTGGAGCTAAGCTGGTTTCTTTTAACCAGGAATTTGTAAAAGCTTCGCAATGTAGCAAGTTTGCGGGCTATGGTCGCCTTGGAATATTGTTTGTCATTTAGAAAAGCCAGGTATGTCCTGACGGCGTCTGTTTCTGCCGAAAGCAGTAACTGGTCAACTTTGTCGTCGGTCTGCGTCGCCACAGCCGTAGCCGAGCCGCCTCCCCCTGATTTGGCATGGTGCACCGACATCGGCTCATCACCCGACGGACCGCTTTCAGAACTACCAGTGAGAAACTCACTAAATTGGCTCAGGTCAGCTTCGTAACACTTGGCTGTATGTTCGGAGAATCGCTTTTCAAACTTCAAGTAATTCAGGAACTCTTGGACAATCGTATTATCTTCCATAATCCACCTGCTTTCAGTCTCTTGGGCTTCTCCCCGGCGCCACGTTATCTAAAAACAAAAGATCTTCTAAATCTCTTTTTTATTACCTGTAAAACAAAAGCTCATTTACAAAACGCCACTTATACTGACGCGCTCTAACTAATTCGCGTGAATTTGCGTATTCGTATCTTCACTTAAAAGTTCATCTGCCTGGCCGATAAGGGACTGTGTCAGCTTGAAACTCAGGACCGCCGCATCAAACCAGTCAAAACTTGTGCAGCCATCCTTTGCCTGGGCAATCAAAGCATCCAGAAGCTCATCTTCACAACCGGCCTCGTAACGAAATATGAACTTCTCTATCCCCTTGTTTAAAACCAGTTGTCGCCTTTGTTTGGCCATCACTAAATTACCGGCATTTTGAACTTCAGGAAAAAAACCGGACTACATCCGACAAGTTGTTCCTATAAACGTCTAAACTCTTTATCGGTCGAAAATCAGATAACTTATACGGAAACTTCGATTTTCTTGAGCAAATTCAAAAAAATCAACTCTTTGGCAAAGCCACAACGGTTTTATCGGCCAATAAGACCTCTGTCTTTACAAATTGAATGGGAATTCGGCAAATTGACCACAAATTTATTAATCTGTGTTTATTTGCCCCTAATTGCTTTGAAGAAGATGGTTCCATCTTTTTCAAAGGTATCAATGATACTCTGCTGCTGGTAATGAGTGATATATTTTAACGCTTCAATGCGGCCTATCCCCATCGCTGAATGTATATCCTCCAGGGAACAAGGCCTGCGTTTCAGCATTGATAACAGGGTTTCCATCTTTTTGGGATCCCCAGCCTGTGACAGGTTGCCCACCGGGGACATGCCGCTTACCACAGCCGGATCCACTACATCTTGCGTATCCCCCGACATACGTTCACTATATCGGGCGGAGGAAAAGTCAGCGACCACCTCACACTTTTCTCCGAGCTGCTGTGCAATTTCCTGCAGTTTTTGGGGATCTACTTTATTGATACCGGCGCGGGTCGTAGGTCGCACCGCGGTATTCAGCTGGATCTTGTCCGGCTGAATACGTTCTATGGCTTCCTTAATTTTTGCAATTTGGTCCGCATCGGTATTCAGCCCTTCGATGAGGAAAACCTCAAGCCATATCTGCCCGGCAAACTCTTTTCTAAAGAGACATAATCCCGAAATCAGGTTTTCAATAAGAATGTCCTTATGCGGGCAATTTACCTCCTCAAAGGCCCGCTTGTCACCGGCATCCAGCGAAGGCAGCACCACATCAGCCTTCGCACAGTCGGCGCGAACATCCCGCCTGTATAAAAGCGTGCCATTGGTTAATATGGCAACAGGTATTTTTGTAATCTTTCTGATACCATCGATTAGCTCGCCAAGCCGTGAGTTCAACGTCGGCTCGCCGGAACCGCCAATCGTAATAAAATCGGCCTGCAGGTCCCGAGATATCACTTCCCTCAACTCGGCTAAAACTTCTTTAATTGGAACGTATTCCTTGCGCTCTGTAGTCATCTCGGTAGTCTCACCGAGCTGGCAATAGACACAATTCAATGTGCAAACCTTAAAGGGGACAATATCAACACCGAGACTCAATCCCAGCCTTCGTGAGGCCACGGGGCCGTACAAATATTTCATCTGCTCAGCCACTTTTATTCCCGCGTACAATCTCGAAGATTTCCTTGCAGACTTTTAATAAGTCCTCAAGCCAGTCTATAGGCATAATGCTGCCGGCGTCTGATTTTGCCTTTTCCGGCTCGGTATGGACTTCGATGAACAAGCCGTTTGCACCGGCGGCAATCGCTGCTTTGGCAAGTATGGGAGCCATCTCCGGCCGGCCCGCGCTTGCATTACCAAGGCCCCCGGGCTGCTGAGTACTATGCGTGGCATCAAAAACAACAGGAAAGCCCAGCTTCTTCATAACTTCGATGCTCGTCATATCGTTGACCAATCGATTGTACCCAAAAAAAGTGCCGCGTTCGGTAAGTATTATTTTTTCGTTGTCGCAGGCAGAAATCTTCTCGACCACATTTTTCATCTCAGCAGGTGAGAGGAACTGGCCTTTCTTTACATTTACAGGCCTGCCCGTTTTTGCGCAGGCACAAAGCAAATCAGTCTGCCTGCATAGGAAGGCGGGAACCTGTAGACAATCGACAACCTCGCCGGCAACGGCTGCTTGCGCCGGCTCGTGAACGTCGGTCATAACAGCAAGGCCGGTACTTTCACGGACCCCCGCAAGAATCTCCAAACCCTTCTCTATGCCCGGGCCACGAAAACTTTGAAGGCTGGAGCGATTAGCCTTGTCGAAACTGGCCTTAAAAATCATTCCTACATCGCTCCCGGCAGCAATGTCGACAAGTCTATTTGCAATATCCACACAATTGCTTTTGCCTTCAATAACACAAGGCCCTGCCATTACAAACAAAGGTGCATCTAAACCGATTTCTACATCGCCAATTTTGAAATTGGCTTCACTCATATCTTCAATCCTGAACTCTTAACTCAAATCAGACATATAAGCCCGCATATCGGATAATTTGCTATATGCAATTCATCATGCAAAACACAAGCCTAATTTACCCCAATGCTCTGACAATCCTGGTCCTTATACCCGCCGGCTTTGCACCTTCCGGTACCATCACATTTATAGCCTGAGGTATTACCTTTATTTGTATTGGCAGGCCTGGTCCCGGGTCACCGTCAATTTCGGTTTCTATATCAGATACCTCAGAACTTACAGTGATGTTTTTGCCTTGTCGGTATATAACATCACCTCTCGTAGCATGTTGTTTCACAACGGTCATCACGGAGTGCTTTACCAAACGCATACGAGATGCGCATTTATAAATACACACATCCAGCAATCCATCGCCGAACTCAGCATGGTGCAATATCTGAAGTCCCATCCCGTACCTTGAGATATTTCCGACAAATACCAATCCTCGACCATCAAAAATCTCTTCACCTTCTATTTCTACTTTCATAGGAGCGAATTTATAACTCCAGAATGTTCGCCAAATCGGTGGAATATAATCAAAATAATCTATATGTCCGTTTCGCTGATCGCTTACCCGTCTGACTATCTGGCCGTCAAATCCACAGCCGACAATAGAAGTAAAACACTTCCCATTCGCACTCCCCAGGTCCAGAGGCCGAATATAGCCTGCATCGAATGTCCTTAATATCGTCTTTAACTTTTCATCAAAACCCAATTCATTAGCCAGCAGATTTTCGGTCCCGCCGGGAACTATCAACAACGGCTTGTCACTGCCCTCCAGACCATGTGCCACCTCTCTGACAGTACCATCACCGCCCACAGCAACAACCATGGCACAATCATAATCGACGGCTGCATCGGTAGCCAGCTCACAGGCATCGTCAAGAGACGATGTGAACCTTGCCCTGACCTCGAATCCTTTTTTTACAAGGTAATCCCGGAATAGCCGGCTCGTCAGCTTGCTGCTGCTGGCACCTGACTTGGGATTGACAATATAGGCAATATAACCATCATCCGGTTTCATAATTCTGACTATTAGTTCTTATAGAAAAACTTCTCTTTGGTCTTTACCAAGCTGACAAAGCTTTTGTTCTACCAAACATGCATAACTCTCGACGATGTGGAGCAAATCAGACAAGCCCAACTTGCTCTGCACATCGGCTATACGGCGCCCTTCGGGCCCTTCAATCTCGACAAAACCACCTAACAAAGGCAATTCATCCAAGGAAACAACACATTCGTCGAGGCACCACATTCGCCGTCTTTTTTCAAAAACCAACGCCTTCTCATAGCCCAACGCCGAAAGCAGTTCCTCAGCCGAATCAGCATCTCCAATCTCAATTTCTATCTCCTGCCTTTTCTTGAAATCATCTTTTTGCTTAGGGCCCTTATACGTCAAAAAAGTCTTTTCTTTTCTTCCGGTTCTCTGCCGCCTTACTCTAAGTGCCCGGTCGCTGCTTTTCAGAGAACCCTCGGCGTCATCAAAATACGTGTCGGTTTGAAATTGCTCTTCACAAAATCCTGCACCTACATCAGCTAACTTACGCTCTACCTCCTTCGGCGAATCTACCTTCAGCTTTGCTTCTATTTCGGTATGCATTTGTTTACTGACAGGACTAAGTAATTATGCTTACTATTCTCGGCTTTGCAACGATAATCTTTTTAGCCGACTTGCCGCCCATAGCAGCTTTTACCTTCGCACTGCTCAATGCCTCGCTCTCAATCTGCTCGTCATCTGCATCAGCAACAACAATAATTCTGTCTTTTATTTTGCCGTTGACCTGTACGGCCAATTCGATTTCCTTTTCCTTGATGAGTTCCCTGTCATATTCAGGCCAGGACTCGTAAGCCAGACTTTCCTTATACCCCAATTTCTCCCAGAACTCCTCGGCAATATGAGGCGCGAATGGAGCAAGAACCAGAACGAATTTCTCAACGACCGATTTCGGCCTTACCTGCTGCTTGCTGACGTGATTTACAAAAATCATCATCTGGCTGATGGCCGTATTGAAACCAAAGGTTTCGATATCATCACCAACCTTCTTTATCGTCTGATGCAACAACCTCAATGTTGCCTCGTCTGCCTGCGCTTCTTTCACGGTGTCGCTGAGTTTTTCAGTATCTTCGTCAACAATCATTCGCCAGGCTTTTTGTAGAAATCGATGTACTCCTTCCACGCCCTGCATACTCCAGGGCTTGATTGCCTCCAGCGGCCCCATAAACATTTCATAGAGCCGCATCGAATCGGCACCATAATCAGCGATAACCTTGTCGGGATTGATAACATTGCCACGGGATTTGCTCATCTTCTGGCCGTCTTCACCGAGAATCATTCCCTGATTAATAAGTTTCTTAAACGGCTCTTTCGTGCTGACGTAGCCAAGGTCATAGAGCAGCTTGTGCCAGAACCGCGAATAAAGTAGATGCAGCACGGCGTGTTCGGCACCGCCGATATACAAATCAACAGGCATCCAGAATTTTTCCTTCTCGGGGTCCCAGCCCCGGCTGTTATTGTCGGGGTCAAGGTACCGCAGATAATACCAGCAGCTACCCGCCCACTGGGGCATCGTATTTGTCTCTCGCTTTGCTTTTGAGCCGTCGGCCAGCTCAACATTTATCCAATCATCAATATTAGCCAACGGGGATTCACCCGTCCCCGCAGGTGTATAGTTCTTAACTACAGGAAGCTCCAGAGGTAAATCTTCTTCTGAAAGCCCGACAACACCGCCATCTCCAGTATGCAAAATCGGGAACGGCTCACCCCAGTAACGCTGCCTGCTGAATAGCCAGTCTCGCAGCTTATAATTCACAGCCTTGTGACCAAGCCCTCTCTCCGCAAGCCATTTTGTAATCTGCTCCTTGAACTGTACCGTCGTCAAGCCATTAAATTGGCCACTATTAACTGCCATGCCATCACCAGTGAAGCAAGCTTCACCGCTCATAATCTTTTCTATTATCGATTTGGCAATTTCATCCCATTCTTCTTTGGTAGGTTCTACTTCAATCGTGCCCTCGTATTTATAATCCGTCGCAATAGGGAGAGACAGTGCAGTCTTACGGTCTGGTTCAACAACCGGAACAATGGGTAGGTTAAACTCTTTAGCGAATTCAAAATCTCGCTCGTCATGGGCTGGTACGGCCATAATCGCGCCGGTACCGTAGCTAATCAGAACATAATCGCTTATCCAGATTGGAATTCTTTCACCATTAACTGGATTTATAGCATAAGCTCCTGTAAAAACACCGGTCTTTTCTTTGGCTAAATCGGTCCTATCCAAATCGCTCTTGCGGGCGGCCTCTTCACGATACTGTTCAACAGCTTTTCTATGCTCATCGGTTGTGATCATATCTACAACCTCAAGCTCAGGTGCAAACACCATGTAAGTAGCCCCGAATAGAGTATCAGGCCTCGTAGTAAAAACCCAAAGATCCCAATCACAATTTTCTATATCAAATTTAACCTCCGCCCCAACACTCTTGCCTATCCAGTCGATTTGCAGTTTCTTTATCGAATACGGCCAATCCACCTCATCCAAATCGCTAAGCAGCCGCTCGGCATATTTTGTTATTCGCAGCATCCACTGGCGCATCGGCTTTCTTATTACGGGATGGCCACCGCGCTCACTGAGGCCTCCGATGACCTCTTCATTGGCCAGAACCGTCCCAAGTTCCGGGCACCAGTTCACGGCGACCTCGGCCTCAAAGGCGAGTCGATGGTCATCTATATACTTTTGCTTCTCGGCTGCATTTAATCCATCGGGAATCGGCAGTTGTTCAATCGGTTTGGCCTTTTGTTCGGTTTCGTCGAAATAACTGTTGAAGAGCTTCAGGAATATCCACTGCGTCCATTTGTAGTAATTCGGGTCGGTTGTAGTGACCTCGCGGTCCCAGTCATAACTAAAGCCAAGCGACTTGATTTGCTTTCGGATGTTATCGACGTTTTTCTGTGTTGTTGTTTTCGGGTCGGTACCGGTCTGGATTGCATACTGTTCGGCCGGCAGGCCGAATGCGTCATAGCCCATAGGGTGCAGGACATTGAAACCCTTCATTCTTTTATAACGTGCGACTATATCGCTTGCGGTATAACCTTCAGGATGACCGACGTGCAGGCCCGCGGCACTGGGATAAGGAAACATATCCAGCACATAGTACTTCTGCCTGGAACCATCGCAGTCTTTGGCTTTGAACGTCTTGCGCTCTTCCCAGAACCGCTGCCACTTCTTTTCTATAGCATTGAAATCGTAGCCGGCCTTTTTCACGTTCATCCGTATTTCCTGCTCTTTGTAACCTAACCTTAAAACTTAACAGCCCGAGTGCGGGCAGGCCTGATCACTGCATCCGTAGCACCGCTTCGATTCACCTTCCTTAATTCGCGGCGCAAATATTGACAATTGCTTCTCCAGTTTTTTACCGCCGCAGTACCTACAACTTCTGCCTTTGCCCGGTTTGCCTGAGAAGCTTTCCAGAAACTCATTTACTTTGCCGCACTTACCGCATTTATACTCATAAATCGGCATAAAAAATGTCCTGTAATCAAAAAATCACGGAGACAGGATTCTATCCTCCCGTCTCCATCCATGAGCGCAACCGAATGCTATTCCATAACTTATGCAAAATTCCTGCTTGTGATATTCCTTCAGTCTATCTATAAGACTTCGACACAAAATAAACCAAATATCCAAAAAAATCCACTAAAATCCATGTGCTCAGTGTTGAAAGAATCAATAAAGCCATCAGAGGCCATGGAAGGAAAAGACATTCGCCTTGACCTTTTCTATCGTGGCTCCTATAGCGTGAGTTACGGTGTCGCGCTGTTGGGCACTGACAGGCAACGGTTTATCCCTCAAACTGCCCTGCTTCTTAACGACATTAGAGCCAACATTGGAATTTACAGGACCCTCACTACCGACTCGACACAAAACGCACCACGCAAGTGCCCAGGCCCTTACAGTATTACCGATATTATATCCGCCGCCACCGGTTGCAAGGATAGGTTTATTAAGAGATAAAAGATAGTTTATGATGTCTGCATAAACATTATTAGTTAAATATAGATGCGCCAGAGGGTCGCCTGCAAGGGCATCGGCTCCCATTTGAAAAACCACCACGTCTGGATTGAAAGCTCCAATTAACGGCCGGGCTATAGCATCAAAGGCCTTCATATACGCCTCGTCGTACGTGCCGATAGGAAGAGGGACATTTACACAGTAACCTTCTCCTTCGCCTTTGCCGATTTCATCTTCGAAACCGGTCCCGGGAAACAACAGCCTTGGATTCTCGTGCAGCGAGATGGTCATCACATCACAGCGCTCGTAAAATGCATACGCAACGCCGTCGCCGTGATGAACATCAACATCAAGATATAAAACGCGCTTGCCCGCTTCAGCCAATACCGTGCAGGCAAGAGCAACGTCATTAATATAACAAAAGCCTGATGCCCGTTCGGGCCCTGCGTGATGAAATCCACCTGACGGATTAAATGCAACATCGGCTGCGCCCGAAAGAATAAGCTCGGCTGCAACCAGTGTCCCCCCGCTGGCCAGTACAGCATAATCATACAACCGATTGAAGACAGGACAATCTTCCGTACCAAGCCCCATATCGAATGCCTCAGCATCCCAGCGTCGCGGTCTGGCTCTTCTTAACGCGTGCAAATAACGGGCTGAGTGGAATTTTTTTAGAACAATTCTATCTAAGGGTACAGGCGCCACTTCGCTTCTGCCGCCGCCGGAAAGCAGGCCCATAGAACTCGCAATCTCTCGCGTTTCTTTAGGACGAATCGTATTAAACGGATGCTCCGGCGGATAGCTGTACTTCTCCAAATCCCGCGAATAGATAAAAACAGCCCTTTTCACTATCAACTGCTCCGTTTTCTCTGCGGCTTAATTTTCTTATTTTCTCAGGGCCGGTATGTCCGGCTCGATGTGAACGGTAATATTAACCGGGCGGCTTATTTGCTCATCGAGTGCTTTTTCCAGATTTTCCGATATCTCATGGGCAGCGGCTATGCTCAAATCCGGATCAACAAGGATGTGAAGGTCGAGAAAAACTTCCCTTCCCACCATGCGGGTCCGCAGCTTATGCCATTGGCGTATCGAAGAGTTGTCATTGATTATATTCTTTATATGCTCAATCGTATCCGAATCAACGGCACTTTCCGTCAACTCACGTAGGGAGTCACTAATCACCCTGATACCCACCCAGATAATCATCAAGCCGACGGCAATGGCTGCAACCTGATCACCATGACCGAAACCGAATTCAAGAGATATAAAACCTATGGCAACAGCCACAGAACTGAGAGCGTCACTGCGATGATGCCAGGCGTTGGCATAAAGTGCGGCACTGTGAGATTGGATGGCAACTTTTTTGGTAGCCCTGTAGAGCCATTCTTTGGCCGCAATTGAAACTATTGCAGCTATAAGAACTGCGATTTTAGGGCTTGTAACTTCGTCTCTGGCTATGGCCATCGTGGCATAATAAATCATTACACCACCCACCAGAATCAAAATCAAGGCAATCAATACAGCAGAAAAAGTCTCCGCCCGTCCATGGCCATAGGGATGACTCTGGTCGGGCGCCTTAGATCCAAATCGCAGACCCAGCAGAACGGCGACATCCGTGGCCAAATCCGAAAAAGAGTGGATTCCATCAGCCACCAACGCCAAAGAAGTGGCAGAAAAACCAACGACTATCTTGATCACCGCAAGAGCGATATTAACGACCATACCGATATACGTAATCGACTTTATTTGCCTGCCTGCAATTTTATGCTTGTCATTGTCCATGTATATTACTCAACCTAATACCTTACGGCGAATATTCGAAACAGCATCGATATATTTCTGAGCGGCAGCATGGTCTCTTGCTTCGACTATAATTCTCATTATCGGCTCCGTGTTGCTGGCCCGTAAATGCAGCCAGCCATCGTCAAAATCAAATCGGCATCCATCGGTTGTATCAAGCTTTGCACCGGCGAAGGCTTCTTTTGCCAAATCTAATATTTGCTGCGCCTGTGATTGCTCCGCAGGGAATTTGTCCTTGCTCATATAATAACCGCCAATCTCACCGACCAATTCACTTACGGTTTTCCCCGTATCTAACATCAATTGCAGAACAAGAACAATGCCCACAAGGCTGTCTCGGATCGGGCTTACCCGCAAATCAATCACGCCGCCGTTTCCTTCCCCGCCGATGATGCAATTGTTTTCGAGCATCGCTTTCGCGACATAGGCCTCACCTACAGGTGTTCGGATAACACTGCCGCCGGTCTCCTCAGCAATATCATCGAGCATCCTCGATGTGGAAAGGTTAGTCGCAGCCTTGCCGGTTTTCCTGCTGAAAATATACTTTGCAGCCAAAGCAAGGGTATACTCTTCGCCAATATAAGTCCCGTTTTCGTCAACGATTGCTAACCTGTCTGCGTCAGGGTCCTGGGCAAAACCGATTTCAGCACGCTTATTTTTTACTGTTTCACAAAGGCCGGCCAAGTTCTCGGCCGTCGGCTCGGGTGCATGAGCAAAAATGCCGGTGGGTTCATCATTTATCACAGTTACTAAACAGCCGAGTTCGGCGAGCAGTTTTTTCGTAATCCGCCCCCCTGCTCCATTAGCACTATCTAAAACAACATTAAACTTTCTTGCAGCAATTGTTTCTTTATCAACAATCGCCAGGACCTTTGCAATGTGAATAGTATCAGTCCGTTCATTTGAAGTTACCTGACCACAATCTTGCGAATCGACAAGAGCAAATTGTTTATCGAAAAACAATTGCTTGATTTGCCCCGCGGCATCCGGCGGCGGGGCCATGCTGTTTTCAAGCAGCAATTTGATACCATTATACTGGGCCGGATTATGCGAGGCGGTTATCACCACACCCCCGTTGCAGCCGAGTTCTCCTACCATAATGCCCACACAAGGCGTGGTTACAAGACCCAAATCAATTACATTAACCCCGACCTTACACAATCCTTTTGCGACGGCAGTTTCCAGCATCTCGCCGCTTTGCCGGGAATCCCTGCCGATGCAAATCGACAACTTCACCTTTTTGCCTGCGGTTCTGTGCTCCAGGTATGTACCAAAGGCGCAGCTGTATTCTTCGGCAACTGAAGCTGTGAGGTTCTCGCCGACGATACCTCTCAAACCGCTGATACTTATCATTAGTTTTTCAGCCATGCCAAATCTCTGTGCGTTGCGCAACGCGCATCGGGAGAAGAGAAGGACACAATAAGATAATCAGTCCAGCTTGCAGACGTAAAGTTCGTTTACAAAGTCAAGTTTGCCGATCTCTTCAATAGCCTTCT
>SMTZ1_10002115_pt1 | contig 24114 bp, 37 predicted proteins | sample DeeMarSWOR136_30_FD_25667 | JGI IMG/M metagenome (IMG submission 25667) | reverse complement strand
AACAAAACCCATCGATAAACATCAATACGAGGCTGTTTGGCTCCCCCCGCACCCTAAAGATGGATAGTAACACTGTCCATAATGAGACTATGAGACTATGAGACTACGAGCATCTAGGTTGTAAAAGTGCCTGAAAGATGTATTGAATGTTATCGATATGTCCTTCAGTCAACCAAACCTCGATAAAACCCCGTTGTTTGGGTTATGTTTGTAACTGTTAACAACACTTTAAGCATTGATAACAACAGATATGCTCGCGTATCGCTAACGATTTGCCTTAACCTTAATCTCTGAGAAAAGCTGTTGCTTTTCCGTAAACACCCCTAAAACAGCCCCGTTTTCGTATACCAAACCTAGATTAAGAATCCATACATCGAGCACTAGAATTCACCAGAACCCATCGAAAGTTATCGATTTTTTAGCTGGACAACGCCCCGCTGCGGTCCCACCTTGGTATGGATCGCCGGTTTTTCAGGGTCATGGATCTTACTGTCAGGTACGTTTGAAGCTCCCTTCCCCTAGGTTCCTCCCTGGGGGCTCCCTCCTCCTCACCCCTTCCCACTTGGAACGTCGGGTACTCCCTGTGCATGCTCTTGGGGGCTGTCATCTGGTTCCTTCGTTCCCGGTTGTTCGTTCGGTTGGTCGTGCGCCGCGTCTGTCGGTCTGTCAACCGCCGAAGCCCCGTAGCCGGACGCGGGTACGTGGGGACCTGTGAACTTGGTGACGGCGGCCTGAGCCTGGCGGCGCGGACGAACGTGCCCTTATGTACTTGTGAGCCCCATGGTACTGTGCCGGTGAGTTGGGGGACGCCCGCGAGCTAGCCCTTGTACGGGAGAAGTGCCCCCACCCGGCGTAAACTGAACTGACTGACTGAAACCTGTTGTTTGGACGGCGCCCGAAACCGTTAACTACGCTGGGCGGGAACGCTAGTATGCCCGGAGGATTGGTGTAAGGCACACGGCTGAGGCGCAGGCTGGCCGCCACCTGTGGGTGGACCTGGGAGGCACTAGGCTGGGACCACGCATGCCGGGCTGGAGCCCACGGATGTTTCCGCGGGGCAAGGCGCCGGGATCCTAGGGCGTGTCGGGTCCCGGCTCCAACCAGCTGTCTGTCGGGGTGGCGCAGCCGGTAGCGCGGCGGTCTTGTATCCGGTACAACGCAATCGTAACTATCGGCGAGAGAGCCGCTGGTCGTGGGTTCAACCCCCACCCCCGACTCCAATAGCCCTTTTTTACCGGCATAATGCTTGAAATAGGGTGGTGCGCACTATTTTTAGGATGAACGCCGCCGAGTTTGCCGAGAAGGTTTGTGGCGTGAAGCTACTGCCATACCAGAGAAGCCTGCTGAGGGACCTAGCCGAGTACCGTGAATCCTATGCGGTTCAGGATCCTGGTTACGAGGCATGGGAGATGAAGCTGCACGTCCTTGAGCACCGTGATGCCCCAGCCAAACTGCTCCCACGTCGCTGGCTTCACCAGATACAGGGAGATCGGCTCATATCTCATTGAATAAGGCTTGTCCGACAGGTATATAATGGTATAGAATCCAGTGTATACCATGATTTATTATCTCAGAGATAACGAGCTGGCGGAGATCTGCTCCTGGTGGCATGAGCACAGGACCTGCACCCCGAAGAAAGAGACCACCCAGAGCGGCTTCCAGCTCATCATAGACGAGTATGACGCGATAAAGGTCCGCTGCTGCAAGTGCGGCGACGAGAAGGTGATAAGGCCATGAGCCTGAGGACGGTGGACGCGCTCATCAAACAGTATAATGACAAGGAGCTCACCCTCACGGAGCTTCTCCACGAGTTCAAGCAGCTGCCCGGAGCCGTCGTGCTCGAGGAAGACCAACGCTACATGGTATCCGGCAAGATACTGACGGATCTATTAAACACCATCAAGGACCTGCTCCTAGAGGACGTGGGCTTAGAGGACGCGTTAGCCTGCATAGATCCCATGGAGGCCCCGCTATGAGCGTCGAGCAGCTGAGGAAATACCGATACGCGGCGGCTGCCGTGCTGAATGACGAGGGAATGAATCTGTTCCCCGGCCTCTTCCCGGATAACCTTGTGCCGATAAGGGTTGAGACCATGATCTCGAGGGCGACGGAGCTCGATGGCTTGGAGGGTGAGCACCAGGTCCACATAATAAACTTCTGGTCCCTGACCCCTCAGACGCAGAACAAGCTGGTCGATGCCCTGGCGGGGAAGTTCGACGTCGACCCGGAGGAGATCCGGAAGGACGCGGAGGAGAACGGGATACCGTTGAGGCACAGCCTGGTCTCCCACATCGCCATGGATCCGAGGTTCTTCCTATGACCGAGACTAAAACGGCACGCCTCGAGGGGGCAGTTACATGCACTGGATGGATGTTCGGCATCAGGGACTGCGATGAATGCCCTCCAATCTTCAAGGACGGCTGCGGACTCATAGGAGATGATGAAGATGACTGAACCTTCTGAGGGATTTAGCCAAACCCGCCTCGAGGAGATGGTGAAAGGCCTCGAGGGAGGAATCATCGAGGAAGCCGAGGTAACTGACAGAGGCTGGATGGCTCTGAGGCTCAGGTTCGGGGAGGGCGTGCACGCGAGGTACAGCCACAACACCTTCGTTTTGGGCCTAGAGGGTGAGGCGAGGGAGAGGATGGCGCGGTCAATAGTCATGGAGGCTATTGAGAAGGCGAAGGAGATCATCCTGGATCCTCATTTCCCACCTGACTCATGTGAGGGCTGCCCTGAGGTCTGCCCACTCTCCGAGATCGGTGGCTGGGATCTATGCCAGCTAATAGAGGAAGCCGCCCCACTCAGCGAGCGCAGGGCGCTGGGCGTAACCGGGTAAGGTCTTTCCCATGGATGAGATAATAGCCCTAGAAAAATACAAGGAGCTATGGGATAACATGATCCTGCTCTGCAACCTGATCGAGAAGAATCCGCACAAAGCAGGCCACATAACCATAGAAAGCCCTGACGGGCATAAGTACACCCTGAGCGTAATCCATCCAGATACCTTGAAGAAAAATCCATCCAGATACCTTGAAGAAACTACAGGATTTTGTCCGCGATTTTTTAGGAAAACCCCTCTAAAAACATATAAACAGTATAGAAACCAGTATACACTGATGTTTATGGAGAGCAAACCGTCGCCGGATGGTAAGAGGAGGGAGTTGCTGCCCGACACCATAGCGCATCAGAACAGGGTCTGGGATCTGCTTGACCAGCTCAATAACCATGCCACGGCCTTCAATGAGAAGTGGAAATTGGATGCTAGGAAGGAGGTGGAGAAAGGGGACACGAGACCCAGCGAGAAAGAGGTTTTCTCGACCGTCGACGAAATCTACAAGGGCTTTGAAAAGATCGAGTACAGACTCGAGGCCCTGATAAAAACCTTCGGAAACATACGGACGAACTATCTGGGCGAACCCTAGGGGATCCTATGGACGAATGGAGTAAGCTCTGGGAGACAGCCACTTACGAGGAGGACGGCTCAGTGGGCTTCGGGCCCGACCTGGATGAGCTGAAGAAGATAGGTGATGATCTCCAGAAGAAGCTCAGAGCGGTGAGGAGGATCGTGGAAACCGCGAAACGAGATAACGCCGCGAGGAGCAGCTACGCCTACTATGTTGTGGAGGAGATACTGGAGGTTCTGCGTTGACCGGAGAAGATCAATTTGTCAGACATCTAGATGAGATCACAGAAAACATCAACGAAAGCCTCAAAGGGATTCTTGAATGTAAGGAAAGAGCCCGCAATCTAAGAACTCGGAACCTGAAAAAAGTTGCACCCCTTCTTCTCGAAGTTCTCGATGAGTCACTGGAGCTGAGTATGGAACTGAGCGAGATCTTCATAAAACTCGCAAAAACCATGAAATGTTATCTTGAGAAAAACAAATCTATTACCACACTGATAACAACTTGAGGTGATTCAATGTCCGAGAAAATTGAGGCGCGGAAGAATCTCCAGAGGGAGCTTGACCCCATGGCCCTCATCGATAAAGATGAGGAGCTCCCGGAGGCACTGGAAGAAAGACCGGGACCGCTAAGAAACCGACTGGCCCAGAAGGCAGGTTAACCGAGGAAGAGCGCAAGAAACGACATAAAGAAAAAGTCGGTTAATACACCCACACTTTTTTATTCAGTATAGAACCGAGTATATACCATGAAGATTATTATCAAAAAAGTGAAACCCGAGAGCGTAGCCAGGATCCTCGACGTCATCAGGCAGAACAGGGTTGAAGGAAGTGAAATAATACCTTCCAACTGGCATGAAGGCATAGAAGTGCACCCGGATGATCCAGAATGAGCTGGTTTGAAAACGCCAGAATTCAGAAATGCCCTGAATGCGGCTCAGATAATATCGGCCAGTATGATGGCATTATGGCAATGGATACTGAGGAATACGAGGCCGAGGGCGGGAGATATTACTGCCTGAACTGCGGATGGCTCGAAGAACCTGAATCACTTCCAGCCGAGGACGATCCCAACACTCCCGAGGTTTACCGCAGGATCCTGAAGAAAGGAAAGTGTTGCATCTGTGATGGACCCCTCAAAGGAAGCCATCTTAACTTCGTGCAGCTGAATAAATACGTCGACTGGAAATTCCCCGTCTGGGGCAACATACTTGTGGAGTCCTCCCTGAAAGAAGGCTATAAACGAGGCCTCGGGATCCTCTGCGATAACTGCGTCGACCCGGAGACCGGCCTCGTGAAAGGTGAAATCAAATACGCGCTCGAAGTGAAGGACGACGATTCCTTCCACTATCATGAGGTCTCTAAGCTCCGGGACGCAGAACCGATAACAGAGGAAATGGTCAGGGGATTATAGTGGTCAAGATTCCTGGTCCAACTGAATCTTACAGGTTATTCTGTAAGGAATGTGGTTCGGAAGTAGAGCCAGAGCAACTCAGTGCGATGCGCTGCCGGAATGGTCATGACTTATATGTGGTTGGAATTAAAAAACAGGTAGTTCCGAAGCGAGGGCGGCCTCGAAGGAAAGAAGAAAAAAAATCACGGACAAAGACCCGTCGATCATAATTCTATATCTTCTAGTTTTCTTCTAGGCGGCCAATCAGTAAGTGGTTCATCAATGGTATCCCGCTCACCATCTATATTTACCCAGCAACTCCGCGATATAGGCATGCCAACTACAATACATTTCGACATCTCTCTAACCAGGTGCAGGGTTCTTCGGAAAGACGGTTCTGGGAATTCACAATCACCTATCATTCTGCCTATGCCGATTTGATGCGGGGCGAGCTCGAGGAGCTGTGGAAGGAAATCGTCTGAGAAATCCATTATCGGCTGTAGATCGAGATTAATCTCATAGTCGACAGGAGCGAGGCCCGGACTCTCCTCCAACGTCTTCTTCAGAACCTTCATCCATTTCAACCTCTCAAGAGGCGACGGTGCTTTGCTGGTTTCATAATCAATATCTGATTCAACAGTAGTGACAAAGAAAGTCCATGCCGGAAACTGACCGAGAAAATCAAGATATCTCTCCGGATTCTTGGTGCAGAAAATGTAACAATGATAGAGTCTTTTAGAATGAGCAAGAATCTTCTCTATAAGTTCATCCGGGACAGCTGGATGAAATAGATCCGTATCACTGGAAACCCATATACCTGTTCGATCCCGCGGTATTTCTTTCCACCCCTCCCTCAGTTTAGGCGTGGGGCTATGATCTTTTTCAGGACAATAATCACAGGCGTAGGGGCATTGAAAATCAAGAGGCTTCCAGTTATTGGTTTTTGTCGTCACAATTACACGTTCTTCAACAAATATTTAAGCGGTATACACCCGATTCTACACCATGCTTCAGAGGGAAAATCGCTATGAATACGTCGGAAAACTGGTTTTTGAGATGCCCTGGTTCCTCCATGAATTCGGTGACGATGCACATCACGCCAGTATGATGCGGACAGCGAAAATGGGGAAATATGGCTACATCCCGGGAACCGGACCTCCGAAATGGAGGTATCTGATTCACGTTTTTCTTGATGACTATCTGTTCTATCCTCTCAGAAATCTGCTTCAGCGCCGATATGGAGATGGAAAGACATACAATTTTCTGAGAACTGTCCTCGGTTTCTTCTGGGGGCTTAACTGCGCTTTCCCGCCCCGAGATGTCGTCCTGTATACCATCTGGGACTTCAGGGGATGTCGGGCCGTCAAGGTGTGGGATCGAGGGGATTTTGAGGAAGCATTGGCTACAAAGGGGCATCCCTGTGAAAGTTGAACGTAGCGAGCTCCTGAATTTCGCGCTTCTGGATATAGGCAAGTTGCCGAGGCATTGTCGATGGTGTGGGAAACGGATACCCCCGAGGAACCGGTACTATTGTTCAGAGGAATGTGCCAAGAGGACATATGATACATATATCTGGGAGCGAGTCAGAAGGCTTGTCCTCAAACGCGATGAATACAAGTGCCGGGAATGCGGGAAACCGTTAGCGAAAGAGAACCGTTATGGGATGATGCAAGTCACCGAAGCCTACGAAATCCACCATATAAGGACCTTCCTGGAGCTACTGCGCGACGTCGGAAATGGCTTCAAGGGCAGCCACGACCAGTATAAGAGGGCCTTAATGGATGCCTACTTTGATAAAGAAAATCTGATAACTCTTTGTCTGCCCTGCCACGGAAAACAGCTTCACCCAAGGTTCGTAGAGAAGACAGATCATTTAGATGACCGGGAGAACTGCATTACCTACAGATGGAGCGAGTATGACGCGGTTAAACAGGATCGTATGTCCCTCGAAGGTTTCGGAGATTTCCAAAAAATGATACTGATTCCTCAGCAGATAACTCTGTTCGCCGCCATGGAGGTCTAGCATGCAGTGTCCCAACATTCAATGTGGAGTTAAAGATGAAGCGGGACAGAAATACTCACATTTCAGATATTATTTTGATAAAGAAGGAAAACTCTGGTTTGTTTGTGATGAGTGTGGCACAAGATTTAGGCCGAGTAAGACCTTGGATGGTTTAGAAAAAATGCGCTAGTGGATGAGATTCAGAAACCACGCGGAATTTCTTCGCTTCGATATGACAAAAGCGGAGTGCAGGCGATACCACAAAAAACGCCATGACGAGAAAAAACGTTGGCTCCTGGATCAGCCCGGGCGCAAGATTAAAAGCGTGTAGAATCGAGTGTATACCAATGCCGTTGGAGCGCCTACGTGAGCTGATCAAGGATTTCAAAGAGCTATTAACTACCCCGCTGGATGAACTATATGATACAAAGGCATGGTATTCGGAGCCTGATGTTGCCGTTCAAGCCGGTACTATCCAAAGATTAACGGAGCTTCTTGGTGCCGGTGCAATGACCTTTGGAGAGGCCCGAGCAGTAATCGGCTTGCCTGACAGCGGGATACACGCTAGTATGGCATATTACACCAGCATGGCTTATATCAGCATGCCTTACCAAAGCGATCCCAGAGTCAGGGGAATCAACAGATATGTTAACAATCAATATCAATACAGCAAATTCTCTGAAAAAGTAGAGCAACGTGCCTGGGAACTCCTGAAAAAGTACATGACAGCGGGGCAGCATTTCGCCTTTATGGAAGGAACCACGATCGAGAAACAGAATAAAGAAGGAACTTACAGGATCCTCATTAACCGTAGCGGAGATTTTAGCATACTCAGCGGAATAAAAGGAGAAGGCATTGTTCAGGCATTCGGTAGGATAAAGAGTTACAAATATCCTCTTGGAGACGAGATCGCAGCATTTCTAGACTGGTTCGATTACAAGACGGAGGAGCTTATCGCCAACTGGAACTGTGGCACCTACGGCATAGTGAAAGAAGGAGAAAGGAGGTAAGATGGTAAACATAAGAAGATTGAACCCAGATTATGGGGATGAGGTATTCGAGGCCCTCACCATAGAAGAAGCAGCCGACAAGATCTTGGAAACTAGGGATAATGGCTGGGCTAACTTCGCGGTTCTCGAGACTGAAACCGAGGAAGAAAAAGAACATCTAGAACTCAGATTAGCCACCAAAGCAGGGCTCTTGGATTACCTGAAAAACAAGGTGGAAAACACACTTCGGCTAGTCCCTAACATGGCCGGTGGTTAATCTGGCCACTTTTATGACTGTTTTGAATGATATGAAGACCTGGGTACACTTGAATTTCAAGTATCTCGAGATAGAAAGCGTCGAGGTAAACCCAATCCTATTTAGACACATCAACGAAACAATTCAAAAAGAGATCCTCATGCGGACTATAGGGGATACGGAAATCAGGCTGATAGGAGGAATCCGTGTAATTAGGAGCACAGATCCCCTGAGTGGCGTCCATTTCAAATTTAAAGAAACTCAGAAAGCTCTAGATCCTGAATGGTTCCCGGTGGAGGCTCTTGATCTGGATCCTGCGAAGAAGAAGACAACAGCCTAAAATAGTTTCTTGAATGCCCTTTATCTATGCTCGAGCTTCTCTGGGATTGGAAAGAATGGATCTCAGGGTTTTTTATTGGCTGTCTTTTCTGGCAGTATAAACACGAGATCTATAAACGGATCTTTGATTGGTGGAATTCTTAGGCTCCGGGCCCCCTTAGGCTGTTCACACGCGCCTAGGACCGTGGTTTCTCAGCCCCCAGGAGCCCATCATCGCCTTTTTGGTTTCTATATTGATGCCTCATGGGCGTGGGCTGCCCTGGCGAGGCATAGGGAAGTACCCTCACTGTGTACTCGAGTACACACTTTAAATATTTATTCATCGAAGATTGATGTGGCTAGGCGGGGAAATAATGCCTTAATGTGGTGTGGGGCACAGCCTGAAAGGGCATTTCACCTATATCATGTTTCAACCCTACAGCCTAGCTAACCCTTTTATGAGTACAGAACTGATTCCATACCATGCCAGCCAGTGGTAAAATCTTCATAGTCCCAGATGAAAAGAATCTCGATGAAATCGAGTTATCCATAGAGAACTTCAAGGAGGTCACGAGAGATGAGGATCTCGCCTTGGATCTCATTAACGACATCAGCCATCTTCAACGCACCGAATTCGAGGTTCGCGGCAACTATAATTACGATTACACGGTATCTCATTATTATCGGGGGAGCTTCAATATCTCCCCAGTCACACAGGTGTGCCCCTTCACTTTTCTTCAAGATGAGGAAAAGATATGGTTAATCGTTTATTGCAGCAAAGGCATCGCGGACAGAGTGGCCAATAAATTAAGTGAAATCATCTATGATAAAGTAGGCGAAATTAAGTTAGCGAGGATCCGTAGCAAGGAAATAGATGGCTATTTGAAGGAGAACTATGAAACTCGGGTCTTCTTCATTGAGGACATGGATGTGCCGAGTATCAATAAAAGCACCCTCTACGGCAAGGATTTCATCCAGACGGCTCTTTTCTCTGAACTCAGGGGAAGTGGAACCCCGCGATATGTCGTCACGAAAAGCAAGGCTAGGGGCTATACAGTGGGGATCGTAAATGACGGCGCCATAGTTCTCTTCAACCAAGTCGATACCATAGAGTTTCAATCTTTTCTCGAGGCCGAAATTCTTCCCATCATACATGTCCTGAAGCAAACCAAGTTAGAACAACATCAAAAGATTTAGTTTCATATCAAAGGCGTTGCCCCGGGGCAATTTTTTTCTGAGAAAAGAACCCCGATTCACGAATAAAGCAGAAATAGAAGAGAAATTATTCTGAATCTTTCGTAGGACTGTAGGCTTTGCCTCCTGGTTGATTATGTCCACAGGATCCACAACAGAGGATTTCTTCTGTCCATTCAGAATCAAGGCGTTTAAAACCCGTGACATGAAGTTCTGCTCCGCATTTCTCGCATATCATTTAACCAGTTCCTCGCACAATAACCGGACGTCCCTCGCAGTTCTCTGGCGGTCATATTGCTCGATATGTTTTCTGATAAAGTACTTCTTCTGTATCTTTTCCTCAGTTGAGAGGTTTCCCCATGCAATCGTTTTCTCCATGAGTTCTATTGGACTTCTGCAAATGTTCTCCTCAGGATATATCAACTCGGCGCCGTAGAAGCGGTTGATGAGCGGCCATACCCCGGAGGCGGCGCCTTCTCCGATACTATTCGGGAAGCCTTCTCTGAAACTTGGTCCCCAGATGACATCCCATCTCTCGGTCAGACTGGCTGCCCATGAATTCCTATCTAAGTTAGGGATTATCGATAGGCGTTCATCAGAATCATATGATCCCGGGATTACGGCTTTCTGGATTTTAAAATCGAATTGATCGATAAGCTCGTGAAGGGCCATGACATATTCTTTCCGATTCTGCCAGTTCCACCCTCCTTCCCAGGTGCCTATTAAACTCAGATGCCATGGTTTGTCATCTCTCCTGATTAAGTCGTCGAAGACCTGAAGCGCCGTATAGACCCGCTTAGTTTCCCTCATAACGCTGCTATGAAGCACAATTTCATACCATGGCTCTCGATCATAATTTGGCTCAAATAGATCCAGATCGATGCCTATGTTCCATCGTTTGATTATCTTTGGTAGTTTGGTGAGTCTTCTATTGTTTTTCTTTTCCCAATCACCCCTGAGTTTGGACAATCGGAGTTCCTGTACCGGCATGAGAATAAGGGCCGTTACTTTGCGCCAATCAACATTGACATGATTCATAATGTCAATACCATCCATCCTAGCAACGAGGGGTTTATCGAGCCAATCAAGCGCCGTGATTTCAGGGCAAGGGGTCTGGATGAAATCACAATAAATGAGATCACACCAATCGATCAAACCTATAAGATTGGCCCAATCAAGGGGTTCATGGCCTCTTTTCTTCCACACTCTGACTTGATGATGACTTTGCAGCTCCTCAAGGATGGAACCACAGAAATTTTGATTCAGTGCAAAAAAAGCGATTTTCATTCCAAATCTATTAGTATGGAACTGATTATATACCTATCCATGCCCGGTCTTTGTGGTCATTATGTTTTAGAATCATCGACTGTCGACTCCGTGGGCACAACTGAAAGCTGTGAATATGGACGAGATTTTTGTCCTGTCGGATCCTGGTGTCCGATACAACAACTTATGTTGCAGATGGGTATTAAGAAAGGGATAGATGATGGAAATAAGACAGAAAGATGAAGGAGGGCCAACCATCCCTAATGACTCGAGGCGCCCATGGGAGAGATACTGGGATGAAACCCTTAGAGGAAAATATTTCTTAAGGAATTCAGGTCAAGTAAATCATCCATCAAGGTTCTTCATCGTGGACGCTGCAGCGAAATATGATACTGTCCTCGAATGCGGTTGTGCCACCGCGATAGATTATCCTCTCCACGTTGAGAGAGGAACCAAATATACTGGCATTGATATCACAAGAAAATTCAAGGAGACGGCTGAAGAACTCTACCCGGACATAGATTTCCGAATAGCCAACGTCCTTGATTTATCCATGTTCCCTGATAGAAGCTATGATACTGTTTATGAAAGGGCTGTCTTCGAGCACATGCATCCACTCGAATGGCCTCTTGGTTGTAAAGAGATGTGGCGGGTGGCAGATAAACAGATAATTTTAGGTCTCTTTGGCTGGCAAATAGGATCCCCCCCCCGCCGCAAACCCATCTTGGAACGGTTGAATGATGAAAACGATAAAGATACTCCCGAGAAGAGGGCCGAAAGGGCTCATAAAACGCCTCAGGCAATAGTTGAAAAATTATATCATGATGATATTGTTTCCGTTATTGAGAAGTTTCTCCCGGGAAAGAAAACTTGGAGATATGATAAAGTCATCAGACTTCCAGGAAGAAAAGGCAAACCCTATCATATGTATACGGTGGCTCGGGTTGATTAAATGGCATGAGCGACGCTACCCAGATGACTTCCGCGGCTGGCGACCTCTCGGCCTCATACGCGGGAACCGCTACCTGGTTCTTGAATCACCTGACAAACGATACCAGTGCATCATCCATCTCGAGGATAACGACGTTGTCTCAGTGCTCGAGGCGAGATCAGGGCAAGCGGTTTATGATAACCCCATCAACCTTCGAGGCGCCCGGATCTTATTTGAGCTCTCCAAGGCCCTCGGTGAAACTTATGATCTGCGATAACTGCGGGCATCGACAAAAGATGACTGAGCGACAGAAAAGGAGGGCTAAAAAATTCCGTCGAAAAATAAGGTGTGAGAGGTGCGGAGGGGTCCTCTTCGAGTAAGATAAAAAACCCCGAATTTGCAGACTGGCAGTTTATGACAGTGACGGTGAGTGGATTCTGGATCTATCAAAATCCCGAGAACACGCAAGCCGCAATGGTTTCAGGAGAGACAGGAGAAATTCTATTTATTATGGATATTAAATCAGGTGAAGCCATTTTCACAAGCCCCAATATCAAAAAATATGCTAGAAAAACCCGTTTTAGGCGATTTATTTAATTGGTTTTAATTCCAAAACTGGGCAGCCGCATTTCGGGCATACAGTTTCAAGGCTTTTTAATTCTTCTTCAGTAAGCCAGCTTAGTATCTCCCAATCACAATAAGTGCAACAAAGCCTATTTTGGGGAGGCATTATTCTCGCCATGCACCGATTGCTTTAAAATAATTGATCCATTCCGGCGGAGTTCCCTGATGCATCGCAACCCTTCTCTCCCGGCCACACCGGGCAGCATAATCACATGTCCCACGGCACTTCGGGAAACTGGGGTGTAATGGCGGCAGTATGTTGTGTTGTATGGTCCCTACCACCCGGGGTATATACTTGTTAATATAGGCGCTGTGATTTGGAATGATATTAACCCTCATCCGGTAAAGCATAACTATCGTCGGTATATCTTCTAGAATATACTGATACCATGCGGCTTGTAGTTCATCAGAATCCGCTGGTTGATTATGCTTAATTTCTATAAAGAAAGTCCCGCTGGGACTAAGACAGTCAACATGCCCCAAGCCCTGAATTTTATAATCGGAGAGATATCTTTTAGGTTCAAATTCTCCATACCATCCCTTCGATTCAAGTCTTTCCTGAATCAGTTCATGCTTCTTGATGGCCCTGAAAGTGCTCTTATTTATGTAGACTTTCCTCTGCAGCGGTGCATGTGTTTCCCAGAACAGGATCCTGGCACAGCTGAGATAGTTTCTGAAATCGCTGCCGCTGACATAGTCTCGAGGCCCTTTCTCTTTTAGAAGATTTTTCAGTGGGGTTTTGTGTTGTTTCTGTTTTGTGGCTTTCCATTTTTGGTATTCATCCTCGTCAATATCAACTGGTTCAGACATCCATTCAAGTAAGGTGTCCACTGTGACGTTTTCTAGGATGATCGCCAAGTCCAGTAAATACTGTGGTATAGAAAATAAAAGATTAGCCCGTTAATTCTCCGGCGCGTCTAGCTGCCTCAACTTCCCTGATGATGTCCTGAGCAGGATCTATTGTGGGATCTATCACACGAATACACTCGATGAGCTTCTCTAGACTGCAATCGACACAGGTCCCTTCATTACTTTCAATCTCCTCATAGGTATGATAACAATCGAGTCTATGTGCTATGCTTCGCTCTCTTGCAGGAAGCTGGTTGATTAAATCCAAGAGATCCTGCTTTACAACTGGTTTTTTCGAGGACGCAACATCTTTTAGATTTTCCTCGTCCTGAAGGCCCAAAATTTCGTCTTCCCCATTTTCCTCATTTTTTGTCTTAGGAGGTACAACTCCAGCAATATAATCTACGTCCACTTTAGTTAAACCGGCAACAAGAAGATTGAGATAACGATAGGCTTCCTCTCGATCTTTTTCGAGCACAACTTCAAGGGCATCATCCACCCAACTTTTAATTCCTTCAAAAATTTCTTTGAAATTCTCTTTTTCTTCTACAGTTAGTTTTTGGGGTTCTTTGACTTTCTCCGATAATTTCTGCAATTTTTCGCCTAATAATTCATCCATTTATTTAGGGCCTCCTTGATTATTTCTTCTTGTTTCTCTCGAGGGATTTCCAGTTTATCCATCAGTTCCTCGATTAAGGCAAAGAGAACCTCCGGTTCCCTACTCACTAGATACCGGACCCTACGCCTAATCTCCTCGGGTGTAAGCTCCTCCTTTTCTCGTTCTTCTTCTTTGGTCCGTATTATTTCAACAGTCATCTCAGGCACAATCCACATTTCTTTGTACCGGGATCATACATCTGGCATTCCTCTCCGTCACAGGCGATGGCTTCCTCCGATTCAAAGTCTGCATCTGGGCCTTCCCGTATTATGAGAGCTGCTTTGTAAATAGGACAAATGAAATCTGTCACCGGCTTATCTATTCTCCTGCTCATATCATGAACTCCTCCAGCGCCGCCTGCCTAATCTGTTCGGGTGCTTTTAGAAAGAGTTTCTGCGTAAATCTTCTGCAATATTTAATTAAAGTCTCAAAGTTTTGTGAAGTCGTTATGCTAGAAACTGCATCAATGATTTCAGTGGGATAATATTGACTGAGCTTCGTCCATACATTGGGCGTATCAGCTAAGATTTTGGGTCCAGTGCTGCTCCTCTTAGGGGCTCGGAATTCCTCTATCTTATTTTTTGCCTCGCTAAGAGTGAGTCCAGCATCCTCCTGAAGCATATAGGCCAAGAATTCATCATCGAGATTAGGCTGATTACAATATCTTGCCAACACCTGTTCCGGCGTAAATTCGGCTCTAGATCTTCTCTCGAGTTCTCGCGCCGATGGGAGGATACCTGTTTCGCTGGCTTCCATCATGGCCCGAATTTTTACTTCTTGGGGAGATGTTCGGAAAGCACGAGCTTGCCTTTCCGTGGCGGGTGGTGTAGAGAAATCAAGTGTTTCCTGTTCTGTTTTCTCTAAGATTTCGGTTTTTAATATGCTCAGATGGCGTGAGACCCAGGATGGACTTCGCCCCGAGACTTCAGCTAGTTTTTCTCCGCTATATTGGAATTTTAGTTTTAAGAAATTAAGCCAGTTTGCAATGGATACTGCCGATAGGTTTTCTCTGTTAATGTTTAATACAAACGCGAGTTCATAGGCCTCTTCATCAGTTAGATCCTCAATATCTGCCCGTATCTCATACCAGCCCAACTCTATTCCAACTTGGAGCCGCCCAATGCCGTCAAGGGCTTCCAGTTTCCCTTGCTCCCGCAGATTCTGAATTGGGTGAGGGCGCGTCTTAATTGGAACTTTTTGTCCTCTTGCTTTAATGTCATTAAAAAGAGCTTGATATTCTACATTATCTCGTGAAAGGCGAACAAGGGGCTCCATCGGAATAACGTCGGTAATAGTGACTTTTTGATCTGAGCCGAACAGGTATTTCGGGGAAGGCTTAGACATCCTTCACTTGCTCCTGAAGAACCTTTATCCTTTCCTCTGCCTGTTCTAATTGTTCTTTGTAGAAGGTAGCTTCTCTTTTATAATGTTCAACCCTCTCTGTTAATTCTCGAAACTGATCAGGTAGGCTGACAAGCCATTCTCGCCATTTCCTTTTCCCCCGCATCGCCTCTACCCTTTTGTACTCATCTAGATCAGGGAAATCGACGTGCATCCGTTTTGGTTTTATTTCGTTTTCCATACAATACCCAAACAAAAATGCATCTATTTTAGATATAAAGTATTGGATATTTGCGTCGGGGAGAGAGAGGAATCATGGAAACCAGATCTGACATCCGTTTCGCCGAACCATGAAGCCCACCCGACGCAGGCTAGGCTTTCCACTTGCGGTAGGAGGCATAGCCAAAAAGACATACGGGCAACTAGGTTTTAAATTTATACACCGAATTCTATACTATGGGTTACGAACATCCCGATTCATTGTATCCGCGAAATGATCTCGCCATAATTCTCGGTTTGGGGGAGATCGGCCTTCCCATTTACAATTTGATTGCAGAACACAACCCCGGTCGTGTAATAAGAGGATATGATCCGAAATTCCGCGGAGAACTTCCCGAGGGAAGCTTTCAATTCATGCATATCTGTTTCCCCCCGGAAACAAACTTCATTAGCATAATCAGAGAATACTGTAAAAAATATACTCCGAGGTATGTTATAATCCATTCAACGGTCTCCCCCGGCATGACATCCTGCCTCGATGGCGAGATCGATCAAAGCCTGTTCTTCTATAGCCCCGTGCGCGGTAACATGAGGGATGGAATGGAGTGGAGCCTTGCGCGATACACAAAGTACGTGGCTGCTTTCGGCCTCGAGGAAAAAGAATGGTGGCCTGTCATGCAGCATCTAGCTAAATCCGGTTTTAATCCAAAATACGTGGAGGATCCGGAATCCTTGGAATGGGCGAAGCTCCTTGATCTCTGTTGGTATGGCCTCAATATCGCCTATTATCAGGAGCTGGAGAGGACTGTCGAGAAGAGAAATCTATCATATTCAATCATCGAGGAGTTTATGCGGAGCACGCCCGAGGAGAGTGAGGGGCGGGCTGAGAGAAGCGTATTTTATGGCGGTTACATAGGCGGCCACTGTGTCATGCCCGCCATCGAAAAAGTCATGGCGGAGGATCCTGGATGCACTTTCAGGATGATGTTGAGGGCAACTGTTGAATCAAACATAAAAAGACGATTAGAATTGTTATATCGCCGCCCCACTCACCACCCAATTTAGTGTTTTCATCGAGCAAAATTGTTTCAAAATGCCACACAATTTAAGTGCGGAAAACAATTATTATTTGTATGCTAGAACTTTCAAATGAGCTAATCGCCATAATCGGATTCTTAGCCGGACCATTAGGTAAGACACTATATGATTTCTTCTGGAAACTCGCTGCTGATCCAGATATCGTCTTTGACAAAAAATACTGGATCACGATGTTCGCCTCCATGGGGATCGGTTTTTTCGCGGCCCTCGTTGAATTGGCTGCTTTCCTGCAGAACATCCCCGTTGGTAGTCAGGCGTATATCTTTCTAGCCAGTTTCGCTCAAGGATTCATGGTAAATCACGTCATCAATAGGCCTGTCGATTATTCCCGGCATAAAAAAGAAAACGAAGGCGGTTAGCCAATGTGGTCTCCCGAAGTCACCGGGACCATAATAGTGGCTTTAATAGCCCTGGCTGGCACGATCATAAATGCTGTAACTGCGCGTGGAAAGGTAAGCAAAAAAGAAGCCGTTGAACAAGAACATAGAATCACGGTTATAGAGGGATCCTTGAAGTTAATCAATCAAGATATTAGTCACATCAAAGAGCATATGTTTTCAAGAAAAGATCGCGAATGCTTGGTGGCGCTGAATGAGAGGGTGGGAACAATATACAACGCATTAGGCACTTTGATTCCCAAGAACCTCAAGAACCCTCCTACCATGGACGGAATTCTTGATATCGTTTCCTCCAAAGTCAATGAGACCGGTTGGTTCGGTGCCATTGACTATATAAAAACAGAGATGCCGGAACAGGATCGGTTGCAATTGCTTACCTATCTAGAAGATCAGGGCAAATCTAGAAGCAGGGAACGGCGTATATGGGCCGGGCTTCTCCTTAATATGATTAAAACCGAACTCAATTTAATGGAGAAAGATCCTGCCCTCTGTGAATTAGAGGGCTAATTGATTGCTCCTCCTCATAAGAGAGATAGTTACCATAATGGCTTTATTCTATTCTTTCTGGCTTCTCTCCGACAGCCGCAAATATTTGAAACGTCCGTGGCCTTTCCTTTTCATACTCCTTCGATTAACCCTCTCAGCATTCCTTCGGGGCGCAATGGTCCTTGAAATTTCGCTTGGACAATTGCCTGAAATCATCAAAACAATTACAGCGATCCTGGATTTGATGACTTTAATAACGATACACAGGCATTTCCCCCGGATCCCAGAATAGACTTTTTATACACTAGAGTGTATACTAGAACGGATCAAAATGGGTGATTGGCGTCACGATAATCAATGGGGCACTAGTATCGATCTCAGTGGATGCCAAGCAGGGCTTCAAACCGATGCACGCTGCGATGAATTAGCCTGTAAATTCAGAACTGAGAGGCATTTACAACCAAAGGAAGTTATAACCGTTTTGAAGCTGCTCTGCCCGAGGGATAAAATTGTTGAACCAAAAGGATCTACAGCCGTCATCGCCACGCCTCGTTAAGATTATTCTCACATCCAGCTGGTTTAAACCTCGATGTGAGGCGTGTGAGGAGCTTACAATGTATGCTTTATCGAGGGGTACGGGGGCGGTGTGCGAGTTAATTGAGGCCAATAAACCCTGCAAATACATAGGTGAGAGAAAATGAGGCCAGAACACGCAGCAGGATTCGGATATAAACTCCAACATTTAGAAGAAGGAGTAAAATCCAGTCTATTAACCAACATATACACGGTTCTTCGACCACTCTTGGATGAGACGGATCTCAACGAATTCAGCATTTTCTATCGACAGATGCTTATTGGATTGAATCCAGAGGAACGCGAAAGAGGGGCGGAACCAAAATCCGTAGAGGAATTGATGGAATGGATAGATGCGAAGGAGCTTCCAGACGCGGTGAAAGAGATTTGCCTAACTTTAGCGAAATCAATGAAGCCTCCTGAGCCTTTAGAATTCTAAAACTGTCTCTAAATCCTAAACTCTTTTTTATACAACAAAACTAATTATTCCTTTGAATATACTTGGCGAGTCAATTAGACATTCTCAGTTATGCCCGTCAAAAGGAAACAGAGGGTAAATGGCAGAAGGCTATGCAGAGTATTTTCTATTTTATCGAACATTATGTTCCAACGAAGCTTTTTGATTTAAATCAAGCAGCACCACAGCAGATTGAACTATTCCAAGCCGTGATGGATGGAGTCAGGTATTTTGTGATCAGGGCTCCAAGAAAAGGCGGTAAAACAATCTGCGTTGCCATAATAGTCGTCTGGTTAACTCTCAAAAATCAAACTTACCGGATTTTCATAGTTTCAGGAGGCAAAGATCAGGCCGAATGGCTCTATGATTATTGTCGGCAGATTCTCTGGCCCAGCGGAGCTGAAGGAAAAGCAATACGGGAATTTTTTTCGCGTTTTCTACTTAGTGAGCCAAGGAGAAATAGAATCGTCTACAAAGAGGGTGGGTGGATAAGATATGCTGCGGCAAGCGAGAAACAGGTAAACGCCCCTACCGCGGATGGCTTGGTGAATGATGAATATGTCCTTATCCCGAATACTATTGTGCAACAAGCCTGGCCCATGATTCGAGGTAGCACACGTCCAATGCGCTTCCTTTTATCAACAGCCACTCCCGGTAAAGAGAACACAGATTCTTTCCTCGATATACTTGATGCGGCGTCACCAGGAGAGGAGCTTTACAAACAAGGTTGGAGGAAATTCACCTGGGAGGATGAAGATTGTCCTTTCCTGCAGCGCAAAAATAATCTCAGTGATTCAGCGGTAGCACAATTCTTCCTAGATGATGAGATGTATCGAACCCAATATCAGGGGCGATTGCCTAAACGAGCCGGCAGGATCTTCCCAAGGACTTTCATAAGAGAAGCCTTTATAGCGCCTGATCCAAAAAAACCAGGATTCCTGCTCGATGGGACGCCATATGATCCACAAAAACCAGAATATGCATCCCCTGAAGGATATGTGCCGATAAAACTTGAGTTTAGAGGCGAAGCTAAAGGCGGAATAGACTGGGGCTTTGATCACGACACCGTTCTCCTCGAAGGGTACCGTGGACTTAATCATAAAATCGTCTTGATGCGAATGCATGTTGGTCATGGCACCAGTGCAACAGATTGGGCCAATATCGCTGAAGCTGATTCTCTTGCATATGATCTCAATGAATGGCTATGCGATTCGGCTGGAGCCTTCCAGAACCGTGAACTCCAAGATCGCGGATTGAAAGTAACCCGGCGCGTATTTGGGCATCAATCCGATGGAAAGGAATGGATGATTGGAATCGCCCACTTCTGGCTTCAGAAACGGTTCATTATAATCCCGGATATTCCCGAATTCGCCCTTTTGAAAAGCCAGCTCGAGAAGTATAAAAGGGGTGGCGACGGGAAGCCCGTTAAAGGCAACGACCACTGTACGGACGCATTCTTATGCCTGATTTCCGGGTGGGATCCTCGTTATTATGATCCGAGCCGGGAAATAAAAAATCAGCCCGAGATAAATGAGGTTAAAAGCTCCGCGAATGAGTGGGAGAATTTTAGGTCAGGGAATAAGCCTTGGCTACCGGAAAGTTGGAGAGATAATGAAATGTTGAGGCGTGAGCCATGGGAGAAATAGAGGACCTAGAGAAGTTACGACCAAGCGCCGCCATGCAAGAGAGTGCGATCAATAGATTCTTCTTCCCCAAGCAGATAGAGCGAATGCAAGCTCTGGAAGATCGTTTGTTCGAGCACACCACCAGATTGACGCTGCAGCTCCAAAGAGCCCAAGCTCAGAACCGTCAGCTACTCAACGAGGACATCGGACAGTATAGAAACCGCTGGGCAAATTTGGCATCTGGCGATTATAATCCAGATACAATTAGCCTTGAAGAATACAAAAAAATGGCGACCTATGATTCACAGGTAATCGCTGGCTGGGATCTCATCAAGATGGGTGTCCTAATGAAGCCGTGGAGAATCCGTCACGGCGATGAAGAAATAGTCAAGAAGATAACCAATGCCCTCAATTCTTTGCGGTATCCGTCTTTCCGAGATGCAATGAAACAGATGCTCGAAGCGGTACTTTATGGATTCTCTGTCACGGAGGTTGTTTTCGAGGATTATAGAGGTAATTGGTATCCCCGGCACACAAACGGGTTGAAGACTTTCGATCCCGAGACAATTCGTTTTTACAGCGATGCCTATGGGAATCTACTGAACATACAGCAATACGGATATATCAGCGATAAACAGGTTCTTCCGAGCTATTATTCTCTCGGTACAGGCGTTGCCCTCCCACTTGATCGCACTTTGATCTGGAGCCATGAAAAACAATGGGGGAACTGGTATGGTAACGCGCTTCTCAAAGGCTGTTACAAGAATTGGTATATCAAGGATGCCATGCTCAAATTTGCTAACATTGCGTACGAGCGTTTTGGTTCACCCATCCTGAAAGGAGTAGCCCAGAACGTCAATGACATGCAGACGATCTCAGCGGCCATTGAGCATCTCTATGCACGTAGCCAAGCAGTCATAGTAAAAAGAGATGAGAAAGATCCAACTGATATCGAGGTCCTTGAATCCAGACGGAAAGAGATGCCCTTTGATCGATATATTCGATACCATGATGAAATGATTCTCAGGCGAATGCTTATCGGGCAAAGAATCTTCGAGGGCGGCGGTGGTGTATATGGACCTAAGGTACCCTTGGACATCATTTTCATGCGGTTCGAGGATTTCCGTCTCGAGTTGATAGATACGATCAATGATCTCTTGCGGATAATCGTGGATCTTAACTGGCCCGTTGAAGAGTATCCCCGCCTAGAGTTCGCCCCACTCACGACGCTAGATCAGCAGCAGCTGAGACAGTCAATCTACGAAGCAATCGACAGAGGCGTGATAGTGAAAGATGAGCCTTGGGTGAGAGATGAGCTGGGCTTCCCTCCTTACCAAGAGCCAACCAAACGGCTGCCTGAGCCCGAGGGCCCCAGACCACCACCCGTCAAGGGTCCTGAACCCACTGAGGCGCAGGCCCTCGATGCCCTCATCGAAGAACAGTATCGGCAGTGGAAATATGGCGACAGAAACATTGGCGAGGACGGGAGCGAAGAAGAGGAGGATTGGTTCTAATGCCATTCGGACAGTTCAAAAACTTTGAGCACTGCATTAGAGTGGTAAGCCATAGAAAGAACCCGCCCTCTGATCCTCATGCATACTGCGCTTGGATCAGGAGAAAAATAGAAGGCGGGGATCGCGAGATAATTGATCTCTTAGCTGCAGGCAACATCGATGCAACGATAAAACTCTACCATCAATGGCTCATCGATAACCCCATCATAAGAGCAAAAGATCTTGAAGTAAAAAAACTGCTAACCAGAGGAGATGCCAAGAGGATCCTAGAAAAACCCGAAGTCCTCAAGGAATGGAATGACTCACAATTAATCGATGATCATCGCTGGCTCCATATGTGGGAACATACGCTGGAAGAAGGGAAAAGCCTGTTCATCGACAAAAAAGAGCTACGGAAGCTCCATGATCATTTCGTCGACGAAATGGCGCGAAGAGGCTTTGACTCTGGGCTTGATCACAAGACCCCGATAAGAGTGGCTGCCATGGATCTCATGGCTTCTCCGATATCGGCATTACTGGAAGCCAGAAAGCCAGTGCTCCTAGACAATGAATTCATCAGCTTCATAGGCAGCGCCATGGTCAAACAGAATCCACACGACATCGATCTGATGCTAAAATGCCCCAAAAATAACAATTACAGGGAGGCGCTAAAACAAGTAATTCCCGAAAACCTCGCCAAAAATCTGGACTTCGTCTTCGAGTCAAGTGGGCCTAACGGACCCTACCTCCCTGCTTATGAGTTATGGGCAATACCAACCAAAACATTAAACCCGAAGGAACCCCGATTCGAGATCTCTCCCCTGAGCCCAACGCTGCCGGCCACACCCACGAAATTCCTAGAGAATCCAAGGGATCTCATAGAAGACAGCTATTATGTCGAACCATATGATGGGCTGCGAACCATGATTCATCGCAGAGATGACGTCATCATGGCATTCGATAAGGACCTCGAGGAGATCGAGATCCCTGATAAAATTAGATCTGAGTTATTACAGATAGAGGATCCAACAACTTTCATCTTAGATGGGTTCCTTGTCAATGAGAACAATGAAGCCGTTTATCGGTTCTTCGACATGCCTTGGTGGAGAGAGTCACAGCACATCCATCAGCTGGCGGAGACGCGAAGATACTTCCTAGGCAAACTTCCCGAGATGGAGCATGTCAAGCAGAGCAGGGGTCATTATTTCAGCGCCCGGGAAGACGCGATAAGTTTCCTCGAGGGGGAAATAGGCCCATATCTGGTGATACCAAGCATGGCGCCATACCCCAATGATGGGCGTGCTCAATGGCTCCTTTATGAATCAAAGGACGCCTATGATTTAGCAGAATCGGCGGATGCCCAGATAAAACGGTTAGTCGATGAGGGGAAATGGGAATCCATGTCCGCTGACGCTCGCTTTAGATTAATGACGAAACGCCAGAAAATCGAGCCCCTTTATCCATACGCGCAGCTGAAAACAACCAAAAAAGGTTACAGCCAGAAGGAAGTATTCGGCCTCAAATCTGTTGAGGGCCTCGCCAAAGACCTCTTCAAAGTACCCTCCAAACAGGCTACAGAAGTAAAGATAGATGGCTTCAGAACCCAAGTGCACAAATTCGATGATCAGGTCCGGATATTCACAGAGTCAGGCCACGAGATAACAAAAAACATCCCCGGTGTAGCTGAAAGCGTTAAGAAAATCCCCGCGAAAAGCTTCGTCCTAGATTCCGAAGCCACGCCATATGATAAAGATCTCACTAACTTAGGTCGAGCAGCCGCAGCCCCGGCATTCGCAAAAGGAGCTACAAAGGCAGTGGATGATAGTCGATGGGTGCTCCATGTCTTCGATATGCTCTACATCGACGGGGAGGACATTCATAATCTCTCCTACGAGGATCGTCGTAAACGGCTGAGGGGCATAGAGCTACCGATCCGTGATATCCCCAAGAGCGCCGATAGTTTCCGCATGCATCTATGGGAGAATAACGTCTACTGGGCCACATCGGCTGAGCAAATGATCAAGCATGCAGAGACAGTCAGTGGAGTGCCTGGAAGCGAGGGCGCCGTGTTCAAAGAGGCCGATTCAAAATACAGGCTCAGTGGAAGCACCCCATTATGGAGCAAGATGAAAAGCTCCTTCGAGATTGATGCTCTTGTCGTGGGTGTTAACCGCGATGGAAAGACCTTCAACTATACCGCGGCGATAGGCCCTGTCAGCGGAGTAAAGGCGGATAGCACAGCTCCACTTGACTCCCCAAGCGGACGAAAATTTGTGCAATACAAGGGATCGGTCTATTCGGTCATAGGGAAATCCTTCAACACCACAATCACCGCAGAAATTGGAGACATTATACGGGTGACGGTTAAAAGCATCAATAAAATAGATGATAACGTCTATCACTGGTTCCATCCTCAAGTCCTCGAGAAACGCGAGGATAAGACTAAGCCGGATCCAATTGAAACTGCGCAGACCATCTATGAGACAGGGGAAAAGAAACAGAAGGCTTCCGCTTTCCTAGTGGCGGCAAGAGCAGGCG
>SMTZ1_10001403_pt1 | contig 24121 bp, 23 predicted proteins | sample DeeMarSWOR136_30_FD_25667 | JGI IMG/M metagenome (IMG submission 25667) | reverse complement strand
CAATCATAAGAGGTGTAAAAAAATGCATGAACTTGGTATATTGTATGAGGTTGGGAAGCTGAGAATGCACGAGTTTATCGAGGATGCAGAGAGAACGAGAATGTTGGCAGCCGGAACCCAGAAAAAGGACAACCTGTTTGCACAGAAAGGGTTCAGGATTTCGCAAGCAGACAACACGTGTGCGGCTGCACAGAAGATGTAAGCACTTTTAGCCAGACTGTCGACACATAAAAGCCAGTGTGCTCAGAAATACAGGTTTATACCTTCTTTTTTTCATTTTTGAATGTGACACATATCAAATTATTACAGGTTCTTGGTTGAATTTAATTCTGCAGGAAAATACGTATTTTGGTGATGATCTCTCAAACGAAAACCTCAAAAAGTTAGCCAGCACCCTGTAAAAAGAAAAAAGTGATAAAGTAGTAAACTCTATACAATGGAACCTGTCCAACAGTTGATGTATGAATCTAAGAGGAGAGATACAATGAAAGAAATTGAAATTGACACAAGAGTAAAGCTCAATAATGGAGTTGAAATGCCCCTCTTTGGACTGGGCACATACGGGGCTCAAAGTGGTAAGGAAGCACAAAAAGCAGTTCTTCATGCCTTAAAAGCTGGTTACAGACTTATTGACACTGCCACATTCTATGAAAATGAAAAAGATGTGGGAGAAGCTCTCAAAAAAAGCGGCATTCCGCGAGAAGAAGTTTTTATTACCACAAAATTGTGGAATTCAGATCATGGCTATGACACTGCTATTGCTGCCTGCAAAGAAAGTCTCAAAAAGCTTGGATTATCCTGCATAGATTTATATTTGATTCATTGGCCCGTACATGGTCTTCGAAATGAAACCTGGAATGCTTTTGAAACACTGGTGGAAGAAGGGGTTTGCAGAGCTATTGGTGTCAGTAACTACATGATCTGGCATTTAGAGGACCTGTTTGAGAGTTCATCCGCTGTTCCTGCAGTCAACCAGGTTGAGTTCAGCCCGTACCTTTACCAGAAGGATCTCTTAGAGTTCTGCCGTTCCCACAGCATCCAGTTAGAGGGGTACAGCCCCTTAACGAAGGGGTTAAAGTTACACGATCCAAACCTGGCAGAAATTGCTGCAAAATACTCCAAGAGTCCTGCTCAGATTCTCATTCGCTGGGCTTTGCAGCGGGAGGTTGTAATCATACCAAAATCAGTGAAAAAGGAGAGAATCTATGAGAATGCCAGTGTTTTTGATTTTGCAATTTCACAAAAAGATATGAATGCTCTTGATTCTTTTCATGAGAACCTGCGTACGAGCTGGGACCCTTCTACAGTTTTGTAGTGTACCGGGAAAATGATGAATATCTGGGACTGATCATTCTGTTCACGTATTCTGGTACTGCCAACTACATCCATATTCATGAACAGTTCTTTTCCATTATCACATCGTGGATTTTCCATCCTAAAGATCCTGCACAATCACTTTGATTACCTAAAATTATGACATCAATATCACACAAAGGATAGTAAAACACCCTGCAGCTCACTCCTGGATCTTCTCCAGGAAGCCCGTAACGGATGATATCGTTTCTCTTGTTCAATAAAAACCACATCCCGTACCCATACTTCCACACATTATCACCAACTACTTCATCATCTACATGGGGTATAAGTATCTCTTCTGTTAAATCATCACGCAAGAGTTCTCCATTTCGAAGTAATCTCATGAAATGAGCCAGGTCACCAACTGTGGTAAAAGCTCCTCCATCTGAAGCACCGTATGGAGGAATTACATAAATATTTCTTCTCCATTTCCCCTTAGGAATAGAAACAGGGATATATCCTTCAGCCACATTATCGTGCACTTCTTCAAAGGATATAAAATCTGAATCTCTCATTGAAGCTTTTGCAAAAATGTTTTCTCTCACGTAATCAAAATACGAGAGTCCTGATGCTATTTCAATTAGTAACCCGAGGAGAATATATCCTGCATTGCTGTAACGAAATTCCTTCCCAGGAGGTAGTACGGGAGATTTGTTTGCAAATAAAGGGAGGAAATCTCTTAATTTTCTTATTGAGTAGTTTGGTTTTTCCTTCCAGAGGTTCTCAAAACTGGATATGTCTTCTTCTGATTCATCGAAATAATCTGTGATTCCAGAAGTATGGGTAAGCAACTGGTAGACAGTAACTTCATCAGGAATGTGTGTATCCAGATGGAGATCTCTGACAGTAGTTTCAAATGAAAGCTTTTTCCTTTCTATGAGCTGAAGAACAGAAACTGCAGTAAATACCTTTGTAATTGAGGCAGTGTTGAATCGGGTTTCCAGTGTATTTAGTACTTTGTGAGAGTGATTAGCAAACCCAACTGCTTTTGAGTAAAAGTGTTCTCCTCCTTTTTTTAAGAGTACAACACCTGAAAAGGATTCTTCTCTAGCAGCACTTTCAATAAGTGAATTAATGAGTTCTAACATGGTTCATCTTTTCAGAGTCATTTTAAAAAGGTTATCTTAATATTCTAGCTAAACTATTCACACAACGTTTAACAAATTTTGGTCCAGGAATGAGAACTCTGTCTTATTTTATCAAAATAAAAGGAAAAAGAACCTCTTAATTGCAGAGGAACTTTTCTGTTGGAAATGTGATCAAGGGATTGTTTCTGGTACAGTATTTGTGTCTGATGCTCCAATCGTATCTGGTGGCCAGATATCTAATATGGGGCACGTATCTGGTGGCCAGTCTAGATCTGATATGAAGATTGTATCTGGCGGCCATTCTATGTCTGATGCTCCAACCGTATCTGGCGGCCATTCTATATTGGATATGAAGACTGTATCTGGCAAGGTGCAAAAAGTCAGCGAATATCCATCTTCAGCAACATAGGTGAAGGTGTTCTGTTCTGTAGGTAGAAAGTCCATCTTGCTACTGGCCTGGTCCATTCTCACAGCGTACAAAGGTGAACTAGGTATTAAAAGACTGCCTGTCAGTGAAGTCGCAGTGAGCAGTATTAAAGCTCCACCCACAACCAAGAGTGAACCTTGTTTCCTCTTCATGATTTTCACCTCCTTTGCTTTTATGTATATTATGCAAAAATAATTTATAAATCTTTAGTCTCATTTTGCTGTTAATACAGGGAAAGAAAAACAAAAATGAACTCTTGTATGCTCCTACTTTGGGAATTTGCTGCAGAAGAAGAAATTTCCATATACCATTACAAGATTACAAGGAGCCACACGCATTCGGTTCTAAAATGGAAGATAATCTCATATTTGTGGCCACCAGAAACGGTAACCTGTTTGCACTTTCCCGGTATCCTCTTTTCTTAAAGGGTCATCTTTTTAGAAAATCATGCGTATAACGTTACAACTACACTGCCTCTACTACAATATACCAGATCCCAGAGTACGTACCTGCTTCCACCACTTCAGGGAGCTTCCCCCAGAACACCAAAATGATTCTGGCCTCTTGGTTGAACCCACCTTTTTGGGTATACCCGAAGTACACTCCCTGTCTTGAACGACTCAGTTGTGCTCTACCACCTGTGGCAGATTCCACGTAAAAGACTTCTACTGGGAGAACTGCACCTTCAGGAGAGCGCAGATCATCTGCCTGCACGAAAATGTTAACAGAAGAATTGGATGTCACCACCACGTTGAGAGTAACTCTGGGCAGCTCTTCTCCCGGTGATGCTCTGCCAAAATTGATTCTTGCCACTGGTGCCCGGGAATCGTCCTGTATTGAAAAGGAGAGATATTTTGTAACAGCAAAGTGTTCCAAAACCTTCTGGTGCTGGTGTTTTGCATCGTACACAGTAATTTCGAGAACCCATTGGCCAGGGGCAGCTATCTCACTCACAGAGAAGGTTACAGTCCACACGATTTCATTGGGTTGAAGTGAAGCATCAACATATACTGGAGAGTCTGCTTCCCATACTGTGTACACTGAAGGTTTCTCCCACGTGAAAAGGTAGTACCCTCTTTCTGGAGTTTTCACCTCGTGGTATAAAGCAACTTCAGCAGATACGAGGTCTTCTACTCCGAAGTTATCGTGGACAGAAAAGGACATACTGTACTCCTGGGAAGGGTTCACCACACTCGGATAGGATAAGAGTACAATCTCGGGAGGGTAGTTGATACCGATTTCAAAGAATGCTTTCTCTTTGATGTGGATACTACTCCAGGTTTCAACCTCCACATCAATTGTTGCCACTCCTTCTATAGCATTTAATGGTATTCCACAGGAGAAGGAGTATTCTTTTTCCTCTCCAGCCTCAACGCATTCAGTATCTGCAGGATAGTTATTCGTGAGAACACACAAAGGTTTTGTAGAATCGGAAACATACACGTTCAAAGATTTCAAACATTCCTTTGAGGAAGTGTCATTCCAGATCAAAACCTCTATATCAACAGTCTCACCGGGCTGATAAAAGGACTTGCTCAGCCTGATCTCCACAGCAAAGGAAGGCTGCTGGGCCAGAATGAGAAAGAGAAAGATAATTACTAGTGATTTTGCTCCACTCATGGGTTACTGCCGCCTCCTTCGAATTAAGATCACTGCAAAAACAGCAGCAACAGCAATTCCTGCCAGAATGAAGATTCCATAGCGAGGAAGGATTCTGAACTGTAAATCCTTTGCCAGATCGTAGGTTACCTCTAGCGGATTTCCTGCTATGATCTCGTCTTTTATGACGATTAAAATGTTCCAGGTGCCCTCCTCATCAAACGAAAAGGTAGCTTCATTCCCCAGTTCGTAGCTCTTTCCAGAAGGAGCTACCACAACGAACCCTAATTCTGCAGGTTCATCCCCCTCAACGAATTTCACCGACAAAAAGGTGGGCTCATACTGGTATGCTTCTGGGGGAATTGTTATTAGTAATGGTTTATCAAAAGGACGCACTGTACTCGCTCTGGTTTCTTCCATTTCTTCCACTGTCTTGGTCAGCTCCCTGGGCTGTTCTGGTGCAACCTCTTCCTCTTGAGGCCTGGGAGGTCCCACATCTTCAGGGACGATCAGCGTGAGGGTATAGGAGGCAGACATTGCCAGGTGAGCCATGGCAGAATCAGGGGCTGCTGTTGTCTGGGTGGGTAACAACGTGGGTTTGAAAACAATGCTGTATTCTCCCTGGTAACCAGATTCACAGTAGATGGAAAACTGGATCACCTTAGTATCTCCTGGTATTAATGTAAACACAGACGTATCTACAGTTACCCAGTCTAAAACATCCTGATAGGGTGCCGATATGGAAATGACAAACACTCTCTCCTCTTCTCCCTTGTTGTACACCCTGAATCTGTTCTGGTAGGTAAAGGGGAAAGAATCTATCACCAGAGTGTCCACAGGAGGAGTAGCCAATCCAATACCTGGCTGTCCTGCAACAGAGGGGACAATGAGGAACACACACACGAGTAAGATGAACCAACGCATAGAACTCTTTTTGTCTGTCAGATTATAAAGGTTTCTAAATTGCAGATTGTAATTGTGACAAAGCCTGTACTGATAACCAGTGATGCAAGTCAGATTCTTTTCAACTGTTATGCTGGTATATTGTTATGCTTGTATATGTAGACAGTAACAACTACCCCAGTCCTGTAACACTTTTTCGATAACACTAAGTTATCGCAGTTACTATGTTCTCTTTCTTACAGATGATTGAGAGCAGACTACAGCACACATGAGCAGTGACACACCAACAACAAAGGTTCCACCACAGCAACCGCCTTCCTCATTAAACACTTCTACTGAGACTGAATCGTCATAGGATTGATTGTTGTCAGAGCCTGTTGCCTTAATAATGTGACTACCATTGCTATCCCCTGTAGTGTCCCAATCCCAGGAGAAGGGTGATGTAGTATCAGTGTGCTTCAGTACACCATCGATGTAGAATCCAACTGTGTGTATGTCACTCTGTGTTTCAACAGTAACACTCACTGTACCTGAGACATTCTGTCCCTCTTTTCGTGGGTTGGTTATTCTCACTGGCAGCACTGTATATGGGTTGTCTGCATACATCATGATCTGTAAGGCAGCTTCGCAATTTCTCTCACAGATGAGAGGTAGATCTGAAGATGGGGGATAGAATTCGTCAGGTTCAAGTTCAACAGTCCAGGAAAAGAGAGGTGTAGTATTATTCTGGGTGGTCCCGTAGCTCCAGTCGTCAGTAATTCCAGAAGCCACATACAGGTCAGAAGCCTGCTTGGGTGTGTACCCTGTATAGCTAGCGTATTCTGTGCCAATTTCCTCGTGAACCCTGCGATCAAGGTGATCTCCAATAGAATCTGTAGTATAACCCCAGGGCCACAAGACCAGCCTGCTGTATGAGTGGTAGGATAAAAGCATGGTAATGTCCGGGTGTCCTTCCACAAAATCTTTGACTGCTGCAGTCTCAGGAGCATCAAAAGGGTTATTCCCTCTGAAAGTTTCTGATACACACGCACCTGAAGAGCCACTTCCTCCCCACTGGTAGCCGTAATTCCTGTTCAGATCAGTGCCAGTGCCGCCCGAACAGGGCTGCCTGCTCTTTCGCCAGTACTGTCCTTCCCCAAAGGCCCCGCCAGAATCATCGTACACTTTGCCGTCCGGGTTAACAACAGGAATGATGTAAATCTCTCTGTTGTCCACCAGGAAAGTCACATCATCGTTTGTACCATAGTTGTCTGTCAGTTGGTTGATAATGTACATAGCCACCTCTACAGTGGCTGCTTCTCTGGCGTGGTGTAATGCGAAGATGAGGACTTCAGGTTCAGATTCTTCTGTTCCAACGTTGTCTGAGATTTTAATACCTGGGATATCTCTTCCCTCAAAAGATGTTCCCAAAGAGAAGACTTCAGCAATTGAAGGGTGGTCTGTTTCGATCTGGGTTAATTCTGAAACTACTTCTGGGTAGGTGTGGTATTCAGGTTCTAATTCAAGAGTTTCGATGTATTCGATTAAATCAGCAACTACTACCACATTAAACCCAGCAAGGTTTAGGGCCAGTAACTCTTCGTATGAAGCGAAAACGGTCATATATCCTTCGTTCAGATTTACTGAGGCTATATCTACACCCATAGAAGCAACGAATGTTCTCAAGTACTTGTTATCAGCGTAAACAGTTACTACTAGTTTCACAGCTTCTTCATACTGGCTGTATACTGCAGTATCAATGTCTGTTTTCAGTGCAGTATCTGGCAGTGTCATCACATATTCATCAGGACCTATCTGGTGGAGAGCTTCTTTTGCTATAGTTATAATGTAATACCCTGGCCCACCTTCAACAATTCTCATATCAACGTACTCGACTGCTCTGGCAATGGCAAAATAGTACTGGAATTGTGCCAGATCTTCGTCCTTAATTTTTGCTCTAATGAAAAAGTCTTCTGATATTTTTTCCAGGTGAATCGTCAGTATATCATCTTCTTCTCCGGGTATCCTCACATGGACAGTCAATGAATTTTCCAGTCCTGTTGCTGCTGCTGACAAAGCCAGTACAACTGTCAGGAATGCCACGAACTTAAGCTTCTGTTTCAAGGTTTTCACCTCCTTTGGTTCGTTCGGGCCTTTTCTGGCTGAGCAGCTCTCTGTCTGATTGCAGCAACTCCCCGGGGTCTCCAGATTGCTCTTCTGAGATTCCTTTTAGAAAGCTTCCCCTCGAGGGGAATCCCATTTCTTCCACTGTATTTACAGATCTTATGGGCTGCTCAATTCCATCTGCATTTAAAATTGTGAAAATCTCTTTATGGAGCAGTTCTTCCTCAATCTGAATTCCTATTGCCATGGTAAGCCCTCTTATGAATAATGTTTTACAGCTTTATAAAGATTCCGAGATATGGATGATCTCCTTCTATCCAACCAAGTATAGCAGGTGGCAATTCATACCCTACTGCAGGAGCTGTAATGATCAGCAAAAGAACTGCTCCTGCTACCCCAATTCCAATTGCTGAAACACCCACAGTCAAAAATTCAATCACTGATTGCAGAGAAAATTCTACCTGACCGAAATAAGTGGCAACGAATCCTACCAAGAGTGATAGAGATTCCTACAAGCGGGTGTCTGAAGTCTTGACAAGAACATGGGTAACACCCATGTTCTTGATTTCATCAAATTCTTCTACCTGGCCCACAACGTTTGTCATTGGAATAGTATCTTTCAAAGACACAGGTTGCCCACTGATGTGCATGGGTTGTGGTCGTGATCTCTCTGGCGATGCTGCACATTCTGCACGTGTCTTGCCCTTGGTAGCAATTTGTTAGCTCTGGGTTCTATTAATGCCTTATCAAAAGAAGTTATCTTTAATTGTCTTTTTGTGCTTTGAGGTAACAAATAATTAAGCCCACACGCGATGAGAAATAATATAATACATAATTGGTATATATGTGTCGTATGCCATCTGAAGTGGTGTTTCTAATTGCTTAGGTATGAACATTAAATGTAAAAGGAGAAAATTTATAATGCATAACATTTCAATGGGGACAAGTGGGAGAAATCCTCCTCTGGAATTTATGTATTCAGGCTTCATAAGAGAGTTACTATTTCCTTCTGTAGATGTAAATCAGCAAATTTTTCCCTCTTTTTTTGGACCTCAATGTAGTATTTACGCAGTGTGCTGTCACTGCAAAAGCATTAGATGTGTGAACAGGTATATCCACACAAATTCATACAGTGGGGTTCCATTCTCAAATTGCAGGTATTCATCCAGGATAATACAGGAGTGATAGTTTTCAGAATCAGTCTGCAATGTGCTGGTCAACATGTGTGAGGTGAGCCCATCGATAGATAACCCATCAACGTTTTGTGGTAACCCGAATGCAGCTAATCCTAAAATGCGTTGGTTCGCAAATAACCCTTCTGCTACAGGGTCTGAATGATGGGTGAAAGCATACATCTTATCAGGTGGGGTCACATTCTCATAATATAACCAAGGAGCTGGACCTAATCCTGTGACAAAATCGCCAGGTCCAGAAAACATGATCGCGCCTGCCAGGTTATGTTCTTTAGCAAGAAAAGCTGCATGTCCTGCCCCCTGGGAGTGGCCGCCAATGACTATACACTCCCATCGTAGTCGGTTATCAGATGTCAAAAACGTATCCCAGCCCTCTTCCGGATAGTTTCGATGATTGTACTGCAACAATCGTATTAGACGGTTTTCCACACAGTCAGCCCGAGAAACATCAATTATATCTGTCCAGTCTTCTCCATACAACCTTTCTCGACGAATATCTTCAGGGAGTATTGGGTCTTTGTTACCTCTAATCAGGATTCTCACTGCAGGCCAGTTCGGGTAAGCAAGGTTCACCACGTGATAACCGCACGATGCAGCACACGCAGTTATGTACTGATAATCTTCAGGAAGGCCACCACTGCCCGGCAGATGTACATACAAAATACCGGGGTGTCCCACTTGGGTATTGAGAGCAACCAAGTGGCTCAAATTTCTCTTTTCTGCATCTGGTAATTCATCCAAGGGAGTGATGGCAGCATCTGTCACGACAGGGTCTATGAATTCAGTTCGAAGAGAGTTTTCTTGTAGACTCTTTCTGGTCTTGGGATGTTCTTTGAAAAATTCCCAGATAACATCTGTGGCTGATAGTTCCTGTGTGGGTGGATCACCTCCTGCAAACTCTTTCCCACCTGGCCACGCATGCCCACCATTCAAAAGAGTGTATAAAACTACTTCTGTCCCTTCTTCACCACCAGAGTAGGTATCTTGTGTAATGTTCCCACTCTCACTGACTTCCTTTTCACAACAAGGATTACATTTGTTATGTTCTACCCAGAATGATACTGATTCTGCAACAGATATAACATGTGCCCCACTTTTTGTCACACCTCCCTCATACAGAATATACCCGTCATGTACCCCGTGAAAGACAATGACAGATACTGGATTCTCTGGTACAGGTATCATCCACCATGAACCTTCTGTCCCTTTTCCTCCAATTGACCCTGCCACAGGCGCAATAGCAGCTACAACATCTGAGAGTTCTGCTCCAACCCGGTAGGTGAGAGCAGCACCATTGCAGAACCCAGTCACATATATCCTGGAAGCATCTATTTTTAAAGTCTTTTCAAAGTGCTCAATGAGGGTATAAATGAATTTTACATCATCAATATTGTTTTCCAATGCATATCCGCAGCAAAATCCTGCATTCCATGTTAAAAACCGGTCTTTTAACCTTCCATTCCCATCAGGATACACTACAATGAACCCTTCTTCTTCTGCCTTTTCTGTCATTTCTGTGACTGTTTCTATGATAGTGGAATTTCCCCCTCCAAAATGTAAGACAATGACCAGAGGGGTTGGAGTACGATCGTATGAAGAAGGAATATAAAGCCTGTATGTCCGCGTTAGACCATCACAGACTAGAGATTCTGTAGTAGTAACCCCTTTTGTTAACTCTATTGCAGGTTCTTCTCTGACACATCCTGAAAGTGAAGATGCTGCCAGAAGCAAAATAATTATTACTGACTTGATCATCATGTCAATTCCATCCAGGGAAAATTTAAATAGATTGGGAAACAATTTGATATAACAAAGGTACAGAACCCAAAAAAGCTTTCTGCACAAAAATAACCGGTGCTCTTGTAATCTTCAGTATCTAATTCATTCCCCGTGATGAACTCCACACTATCTGCTATTACTCAGCCCAGATCTGGTGAGAACGCGGCCAGTTCTCCACATTCGAAAACTTTTCAAAATATTCTGAAATAGAAAAACTTCACGAATAAAACCAGGTTTAACCCCATAAAAAAAGAAAAAAAGATAATTAATGCACAGCTTACCAGCAGTCGATCTCACAGGTGTCCCAGCAAGTATCCTGACCTTTGCACGTACTGCACGTAGAAGGACATGTAACACAGGTGGAACATGTCTCACAGGTTTCACAGGTTGGTTGTGTACACGTTTCACAAGTGACAGGGCACGTACTACTACACGTAGGTTCAAAGCAGGTACCCTCACATGAAGGCTCACACGTATCCGGGCACGTATTCCAGCAGGTGATATGACCTGGACATGTCTCGCAGGTGTTGACACCTCCTGAAACTAAAGGTACACAAGTGCTGCAGCTTGCTGAAGCCTCACAATCTAGTGTGTACCCATCTCCTGCAGTGTAAATGAACCCACTCACTGCTGTAGGGAGAAAATTCATCTTACTCGATGCTTGCTCCATCCTTACAGTGTATAAAGGAGTATTCCCTCCCCAAGAACTGGCAGTCACACAGGTTGCTGCAACCAGTACGACTATACCAAGTACTGCAACTGATATCTGTTTTCTGTCCATAGTGTCACCTCCTTTCAATTTGTATTTTTCAAAAAAGAGTAGTTATAAACCTTTCGGTTTTGCTCTCCTTGCATCGTATTCAGTATTAAACTGCCCATGAAGCTATCAAATATTTGTTTTGTAGAAAGAAAAATGAATTATGAGACAACCTCTCATACAAAGACATGAAAAAGACAAAATCACCTCATGCTATCCAACTCAGAATATGGGTGTCCAAATACCGCTATTTCTTTTCAAATTCTCTTTTAAGAATTGACATCATAATACAGTTGCAAAACTTTCCATCTATCAAGTATTTCTCCCGTACCACCCCATCCTGGACAAACCCAACTTTTTTGTATGCTTTAACAGCCCTCTCGTTAATATCAATCACGCCCAAGTACACCATGTTGAGGTTTAACCGAGAAAATCCATAATCCAAAAGTGTTCTAATAGCTTCTGTCCCATACCCTTTAGACCAGTACTCTTCTTCTCCAATGATGATAGCCAGTTCTGCCCTCCTGTGAACAGTGTCTATGTTGATCAACCCTGCAACACCAATGAGTATATTACCTTTTTTGGTCACAATAGACAGAGAGAGCGAATTTTTATCGCGCGTCCACTCTTCCAGTTTTTCTTTCGCTTCCATTTTCGAAAGCGGGTACACTTCACCAACTAACCGCTTTATCTCACAGTTGTTGAACCATGTATACGCTTTGTCAGCATCTTCTGGTTCATGCGACCTCAGATATATACGGTCTGCTTCTAAAAAGTAAACAGGTTCTGTCATGCTATCACGCTACAATGCAGGAAGGGTCTTCCTCTAAAAAGTCATCAGTACACGCATATGCGAAAGCTCTGCACCCACCACATGGTGTTCTATGATCACAGACAGAACATTTTCCTTTAAGATACTGTCTTTTTCTCAATTTCTGCAACGTGGTGGAGGGAGTTGTCTGCCAGATCTCAGTGAACGACTGTTCCAGTACATTTCCCACAGACACAGGCAGAAACGGGCAGGCATGTACCTCGCCTTCAGGTGTTATCTTGCACACATTCAAACCTGCATCACAGCCAGTGAAGGTATTCTGGTCCAACAGAAGAGACTCATAAGGAATGTGGTCAAATTGGAGCCGCATAGTATCTTTGAGTGCTTTCTGCTTCTCATAAAAGAGGGACAACACTTTTTTATACTCTTTCTGGGTTAACTCCAACTTCTCTCTGTTTACCTTCCCCCTCCCTGTGGGAATGAACTTGTTCACCACCATATCCACACCTAAATTATAGGCAAAATCAATAGTTTCTTCTAAAGTGGACATATTCATCTTGGTTACTGTCATGTCAATACTGCAGGGGATTCCTGCTTCCAGACAGGTTTTCACCCCTTGGTGTGCTTTTGTAAAACTTCCTTTAACCCCTGTAACGTGATCGTGGATTTCCTGGTTACAACTGTGGATGTCCACAATTACTCCTGCTATCCCATCCTCCAGGAGATTTCCTACTGTTTTCTCAGTCAGTAATGTCCCGTTGGTGGAAAAGGTCACAGGCATCCTTGTACGGGCGTACTCAAAAATATCGAATATATCCTTTCTCAAAAAACACTCTCCCCCACTCAGCGTTATACTCGTTGTTGATAGGGCAGAGAGTTCATCAATGAGCGTACATATTCTCTCAAACGACAGTTGCTTTGAACTTACAGAAGGGCCACTATTGTTGAGACAGATAGCACACTCCAGGTTGCACTTTCCCGTCACTTCCACAATAGCTGACAGAGGACCTTTCAAGTCTTCTATGACTCTCTCCCCATTTTCATCCAGGTACACTTTTTTGTATTGAGGCCCTTCTTCTGTGAGAGAGAGTGCAATCACATACTCAGGGGATTTAATTTCCATTACTACCATCTCCGTAAAATGCTTCTGTTTCTTTCAACAGCCTGTATAAAATCTCAGGCAAAATTTTCTTTCGAATACTGCATAAATACGCATCTACCCCTCTGAAACTCTTTGAATACGTATAAGCCCTATTAACACATCCCCCGGAACAGATGTACTTGGCAAAACAACTTTTGCACGCCTTTGTATTCTCCACACTGCGCCCAAAAAACTGTTCAATTTTTTCAGGGTAAAACTCAAATGTATCTTTCTCTTTTCTGTATTTACCTATGAAGAAATCGTCCCCATAAGGGTGGTCCTTGCAGATGACTGTATAACAGGGCGATACATACCCATCGGGAGTGATGACCACCCTGTTCGTCCCCTGGCAGTACTTGGTACAGGGGGCTAGTAAATTCTCGTACACTGAATGGATAAGCTTTACTCCGTGGTCTGCAGCAGTATCTAATGCTTCAACAAAATAAGAGACAAACGAATCTGCATCAGGCGGGTGTAAATCTATGGAAAACTTGTTGCTGACAAAAGGTGAAAAAGTCTCTATCTGCAAATTGGTCACCCCCAGTCCGGCCAGATACTCCACTGATTCACCAATAGATGTGACACTCTCCTGGGTTACTGTTGCTATGGCGCGCAGTTCGTGTTCACTGGTTCTAACTATCCTTTTAATACATTTTTCCACTAATGGAGAAGACTTTCCTCCATCTAAAAGAGGTCTCTGGAAGTTCTGTACCTCTGGCATACCATCAACAGATAAATTGAATTCTACACCTTCTGCAATGAGGGAATCTAAAAAAGAATCTTCTACCACTCCACAGGTGTACAGAAAAATATCTAAAGGAAGATCATATTCCCGCGCATGAGCAATGCTGGACATGATGACCTGCGGGTTGAGCGTGGGTTCACCACCAGTCAGATAAAGGGACATTCTTTTTGTTTCAGGTTTTACTGCTTCTTCAATCATCTTCAAAGCCAGCTTCTCAGCAAGGTATAAAGGGGTTCCCCGTCCCCCCTCAGCAAAGCAGTACCTGCATCGGAGCACACAATCAGTGGTGAGTATCATTCCTATGCGCATGTCTTCATGAGAGAATTGGGGATCGTATACGTCACCAAAAAACCCTTCTTTCTCGTATTTTTCAATCGTTTCAGGACTATCTATTTCTTCTTCAGATATTCTCCCAATTTTTCGGGCAAAAGGGGAAAACAAAAGGTATTCTTCGTGATTTATTTTGAAGCAGGGGAGTTGACCATTAAATAAAAAAAAAGAGGAGAAATGCAGTTCACTGTTTCTTTTGACCATTAGATCACTCCAAAATCAGCAACGCTTTGGAGGACTTATGTAATCCAAGTCGTCCATGAGGGCCAGAATTCCTCCCTTTTCTGTACTATTTGGAATTGGTTGACACATCTTTTCTCCACCTCCTCTAAATCTGTTCAACGTGTATTACACGTCAAGCTCATATGGTATTGCTTCTATATAATAGTTTCGGTTTTGAGGGGTTGGGGTTGAACACTTATTACAGTGCCTTTGATGATGTGAGGACTAACTGTAATGCTTGAACCATCAGGGTGCTAACAGAGATTCTGCAGTCTCCACAGAAGAGGATATAACCATGGACAAAAGCCCCATCAGCAATTCGACAAAGTTCGCATTTTTCCACAAGAAAACTATATATATGTTTTACCCTAAACATTATGTAGAGAGATGAAGAATAGCTGCCACTGCCCATGGCAAAAAAAGGGAAAAGAAAAAAAGATAAAACGCGTCACCCCCCACAAACACAGTCCGGAGCAATAATGTGATCCCTCACCTTCCTCCTCACTTTTTTTATTTTTTGTGAAGTGAATTACAAGTGATACAGATACAGAATATGTGTTCAGGGAGAGATAGGTTTATCTGTAAAGGATACTCCTTTTCAGCAGATCAACTATGAGAATATCTCGATACAACGTCTACATTGATGCAGGTAGTAATCAGTCCTTCATCTACAATACTATGACAACATCACTACTCATAGTGGATAACACTGTGAGGTTAACCCTTGAAAAAAACATAGAATCTATTGACCCTTCTGTAGTACCCTCTTTGAAAAAGTGCGGCATCCTCGTCGATGATGACACAGACGAGTTAAAAATGTACAGGTTAGCCCACAATACTGCAAAGTACAACACTGATACATCTTCTTTCCTCATTTTCACCACCTATGCCTGCAATTTGTACTGTCCTTACTGTTATGAAGGACCTGCAACAGCACAGTGCCGCTCATCTTCTATGAGCCCGCACATGACATCTGCAGTAGTTGAATTCATCTGTAATCAAGTAATACACGATAAGACTCGGAAAGTAGGTGTTGTACTCTATGGTGGAGAACCGTTACTGAATTTGGACTGCTGTACAACAGTATTACAGGAAGTATCCCAATGGTGCAAAACCAATAATTTGAAATTTTCTGCAACACTCATGACAAACGGAACCTTATTCACAGAAAAAGTCTACAACAAAATTGGAGAATACCTCTCGTACGTGCATATTACATTGGATGGACCACAGAGGTTCCATGATAAAACCCGTGTCAGAAAAGATGGTTCAGCCACGTACTGGCACATACTGCAGAATGTAGAGCAGTTGAAAGATAAAAGTGTGTACATTTCAATTCGTGTCAACATTACAGAAGAGAACAGACATTTCATTGGTGATGTCCTTTATGATCTGGAGCAGATTGGGTTCAAGGGAAGGCCTCGCTTTCACATCTACTTTTCACAGGTTATACCGTACAAGTATTGTCTGACCTTTTCTCCAGATCCTGAATTTTCCGAACAGAACAAAAAATGTGCTCAGTACATCTCCTCCCTCATGAAGATGGCACGAGACCAGGGGTGGGGAGCCCATCTGGATGCTGACTTCGGGGAGGGACAGCCTTTGTTATCTGCAGGTGCTTTATCCTGTGGGTACATAAAATGTGGAATTTATTCTATTGATCCAGAAGGTGATATCTATATCTGTCCTGCTTTAGCAGGTGACACCAGGTACAGAACAGGACAGATTGAAAATGGGTCTGCAGAGTGGTACCCTGCATACTATGATATTTTAACCAGAGACCCTTCTTCAGAAGCTCCCTGTAATGTGTGTGAGGTTCTCCCCTTGTGTGGAGGAGGATGTCCTATAGCGTCTTCTGTACGGGAGGATAGCTCTCAGTGTCATTCCAAAGAGGTCCTCTATGACAGGCTCAAAGCCTATCTGGAATCTCGCTATCTGTAAATTATTGAAAATCTGATAAAACGACCACTCGCTCCATATTTTCATAGTAATTCTTCTCACACTGCAGATACAGTGAGAGATATTTACTAACAGTACAAAAGATAATGGGCGAAAAGTTTATATAGTTTCGATTGCAGTTAGAGAACGAAGGAAATCCTGTCACGACAGATTGAGTACGTGCAGGAATTTCCAAACCAACTAGAAGGAGGTGTATTCATGAAAACGTTGATGATCAAACTGACCCCGGAACAGGAAGCAGGTATTCGCGAAGCTTTCGGATTCGAAGCTGAGAGAGAATGCAAGATTCTCCAATTTGAACTCGATGAAAGAGAGATTAAAGCTATCAGAGATGGTGATTCAACATGTCCTTTTCCACCGTACCTTGTCATTCCGTCAGTTGATACTCCTGTGAGTGGGCCTGTTGCGTTCAGTTAAGTCATTTATGTGACAATTTGAAAGCGGAGACACCCATGAAGTACATACCTGAAATAGTAGGCTGGGAATTAACCCTTAAATGTAATTTGAAGTGCGTACACTGTGGTTCTGCAGCAGGACCTTCGACTGTTCGGGATCGTGAACTTACCCTGGAAGAATGTAAAGCTGTCACCAGAGAACTGGTCACATTAGGTGCAAAAAGAATTACCTTAACGGGGGGAGAACCCTTTCTCTGTGAACACTGGGAACCTTTGGCACAGTTCATCAGTGGTGAGGGCATGGATTTGCAGTTTGTTTCCAATGGTGTGCTGGTTAACAATACGTTGGCGAAGAAGCTGCAGAATATCCCGGGGAGGGTTACTGTCGGATTGAGTTTAGATGGTGCTGTACCTGAAACCCACGAGTATATCCGGAACTGCCCGGGCCTCTTTTCAAAGGTCTTGAAAACTATTGACATTCTAAAAGATCATGGAATTTCTGTTGCTGTCATAACAACTGTTCACAAAGACAACTTTTCTGAGCTCTCTGATCTGTACAAACTCCTGGTGAGTACTGGTATATATGCATGGCAAATACAGCTAGCAATGCCTATCGGCCGCATGTCACACCAGTCAGGAAAAGTCCTCACAGGAGAGGAAGCCCTTCAGTTAGCACAGTTTATCGTCAGCATCCGTAAGGAAGGGAACCTTCGGGTTGAGACAGCTGATAATCTGGGTTACTACAACTCGTTAGAGACCAAATTGAGACCATCAGTCTGGACAGGATGCTCAGCAGGAATTCGTGTTCTGGGAATTCGCAGTAACGGGGACATTACAGGCTGCCTCTCTTTACTGGAGACTGAGCCCGAGGGTAATGTCCGTGATCAACCGCTCTCTGAAATCTGGTTAAATCCTGAATCATTCTCCTACAACAGGAAATTCACTATTAATGATTTAAAAGGTGTGTGCAAAGACTGTAAGTACGGAGATGTATGCCGTGGTGGGTGTTCTTTCCTCTGCAAGAGTTTAACTGGCGAGTACCACAATAATCCTTTGTGTTTAAGGTTATACGATAAAGAACCTGATTCAGTGATACTGATAGGGTAAATTGTTGAACTGTATTGGATTTAAATCTTATAGGGGGACCACAACTGGTGAAAGCTATTTTCATAGATGTTACTTCTTTTTTGGTTTTAATCAGCACATTCTGTTGTATATGCAGCACCACATTGCATTCAACCCTGTAACAGTTAGAACTAGAGTACTTTCCCGGAAGACTCACAAAAAAAGAAAGTAAAAAAAACTGATAGAGCACTGCAGTAGCCAAAAACTGTCACAGACCAGGAACCCTCACAGTTTTTGACAAATTTCTGCAGAGTTTTTGTCCGGAACCTGCAACACGTGTTCTTTATATCCATGAGGGAGTACTTCCGAGATAACAGGGCCCTACTGGACTGTAGCCGACTCTGGCACACCCTTTGGGATTTCCTGTCAACCCTGCAACTCCGGGCGATATGAGCTTTGCGAGCATTGATTTCACCTCCTTTCTTCTTTGTGTATTGTAGATTTTTGCATATTTTCTTTTTTTCTTAAGATTATATCTTAAAAATATTTATGATTAGGTCTATATAAATCTTTCTATTGTATCTATATGGGATTTTAGATGATAATAATAATCATTCAGATAATTTTTCGAGAACCTATGACAGTTATTTCTACCCTTCTGTCTTTTTCTTTTCTTGTCCTCTACTTTTCAAGGAACTCCAGTTGGAGAATATTTCCTATGAATTCCATTTTGATACCACTTAGCTGTATTCCTCAGAGTTTAACACTTCATACAAAAGGTTAGATTCAGAACTAAAATATTGAACAAAGTGATCAATGATGAAAGTGAATAATCAAGAAATTAATTGTAGTATCAAGGGTGAACCCATATAGTTTATTCATCTCCAGTGTGAGTCCCCAAAATTTTCTTTTTACAAGAAGAAAACTATATTAATAGATAATCCGAACACTTATATCACAGAGAGATGAAGAGTGTCTGAGGCTATCTGGGAGTTGGAAGAAAAAGGGAGAGTGGAGACAACTTTTTTATCCTCCAACAAACACAGCCCCAGAGCGATTTGACCTCTCTTTTCTTATTTTTTTAGGCTGTTGGAAATTCACCAGAATAGTATCTGTCATGCAAAAAGTCTTAAGCAAAAGGCTCCATAACTCTATCAGTGAACCTGCTCGAAGACTCTAATGGAGGAGCTTAAATGAAAGTGAAAAGGATACTCGCAGTTTTTGTTATACTCTTAGTTCTATCTGGAACAGATACATTATCTGAAGATTCCTTTCCCCATGTTACTGAAATAGAAACTCCTCACTTCATCGTATGCTCTCAAGAAGGAAATGAAGTCTTTGCAAGGGAAGCAGCAGGTCTGGCAGAGAGTATTTATGATAATGCTATCACGTTCATGAAATATGCACCAGAGGAAAAAACAAGAATTACTCTCTATCCATCTGAGAGAACTTTTGCATTTGTGGGAGCTTATGACGATGGTGTAGTCCTTAACTATGCGTGTCCTTTCAGTACAGAATCTGGTGGAAGGGATTACCTGGACAGAAAAAGGCAAATTGGACACGAGTTCAGCCATTATCTCCTCTTTGAAAGAGCAGAATCTATGGCCCATTTCTGGCTCGTAGAAGGTCTGGCAATGTATTCTTCAGATACAGGGTACTACAAAACCCAGGCAGAAGCAGCAATCACATATCTGAATGAAACAAATGGGTTACCAGGTTCTCTAGAAGAAATTCATAATCATTCCTTTTCATACGTGCTTTCATACAGTGTTGTACAGTTCATGATAAACACGTACAGTGAAGAATCCTTTCAGACGTTCCTGGACGAACTGGTTTTGTGGGACCCTCTCAAAACGTCTACAGAAAATGTAACCAAAGCTATCCAGAAAGGGTTTGGTGTACCTGTAAGGGAATTTGAGGAAGCCTGGATTTCGTACCTGGAAGAGATTGTACAGGATTTTAAAGAATTTGATGCATCCTGTATAATAGATACTGAAGGGTCTAAAGCACCCTCAAGCTGGCACAACAACAAGATCCTCTTTGTTTCAGACGTTAATCGAAATCTGGACATCTACTGCATAGATGCAGATGGCACCAGTGTACAGCGGCTGACACACAACAACAGTTCTGACTTTGACCCCAAGTTCTCCCCTGATGGTGAAACGATTGCGTTCACCTCTCGCATGGATAAGTATGCAAACATCTACTGCATGGATGCAGATGGCACCAGTGTACACCAATTAACCTGTGAAAAGACCATAGATGTCATGGGTTCCTGGTCTCCTGATGGTGAAACGATTGTGTTCACCTCCAGTAGAAGTGGGAACTACGACATTTTTACGATGAATGCAGATGGTTCAGCCATTATCCAGCTCACCCACCATTCAGGAAGTGATGGATGGCCTGTTTTTTCTCCTGATGGTCAAAAAATACTGTTTGTTTCAGACAGGGGAGGTACGTACGATCTGTATGTCATGAACAGTGATGGAACAGGTGTTGAACAATTCACTGATACACCAGAGTATGAGAACTATCCTGTGTACTCTCCTGATGGAGGAAAAATTGTATTTGTTTCACGAAGCGGAAAAGGGGCTGAATTATGTATTATGAACAGTGATGGAACAAAGAGGAGAACTATTGCTCCTCAGCCATGGGTTTTGGACAAGACCCTGGTTTTCCTGTATGGGCTTCCTGTGTACTCCCCTGACGGGGGAGAGGTTGCTTTCACGTGTGGAACCCAGATCTTTCGTATCTGTGTAGAAGATGATAATTTCGTCTACAGAGCCCTTGCAGTAATTGTACTCACCATGATGTGTTTTATATTTTTGAAGTATTTGAAGAAATCCAAGGTTTGAAGTAATAAAATTATCCAATATTTTACTTCTAAATGATGGTAATAGTAAAAATCACTAGGTTGCAGTGCATCAAGGCACAGAATGCTTACGCAGATGAACTCAGAATAATTGTCATGACTCCCAGAAAGGAAAAGAGTGTTCCTCCAATAATTTTGAGCGTGAGCTTTTCTCTCAAAAAAAGTGCTGCAAAAAAAACTGAAATCACAGGATACATGGAGGAAATGGGAGCAACATGGGCTGATCCTGCCAGCCTTATAGCTTCTAAAAAGGTGTAATTCCCACACACGAGGATGACCATGCCGCCAACACCAATCCATACTAAAGACCTTCTATTGAAGGTGAACCCTCTCTTTGAAACTAAAGCAGTAATCAGTAGAAAGGTAATTAAAAACCTGAACCCTGCTACAGCCTCAGATGGTAAAAAGAGCACTAAATGATCTAAAATCACAATGCTCACTGACCAGAATACTGCAGCTGAAATAGCCATTACTACCCCTTTGTAGGGGTCACGTACTGTGGTGTTTCCTTCTTCTTTTGAGATCAGTTTAATGGCCAGAATGATTAAAAAGGTTCCTCCCACCACGTACATGCTGACTGGCCTTTTAAAAATGATAACAGACCACAAGACCACAAAGAGAGGGTATGTAGAACTTAAGGGAACTGTTTTTGAAACTCCAATGTCCTTTAAAGCTATGAAAAAAAGCGAATCACCCAGAAAAAAGGCGAAAAAGGCTGAGAAAATCAACCAGAAAAGAAGTGATGGATTCACATCAGATAGTGACTGGGACAAGGTATTATTTATGATCATGAGAAAAAAGAATCCGACTGCTGCACATCCAGTTCTGATGAGGTTTCCAGACCATGCATCAATCCCTTCCAGCCCTTTTTTGTACACTGAGGCACTTGCTGCCCAGCAGAATGCTGAGACTACTGCCAGGAGTTCTCCTTTGAGTACCAGAGAGGGCTCTGAGGAAGGTGACAGCACATCGAAAGAATCTAACAGGTGCCAAAGTTCTATCATGGTCATCGCCTAAGAGCACTAGGGAAGGTATATAAGGTTATTCTTAGTTGAGGATTTCAGCTCTAGCTTTTTGACCAAAGAAATTCACACAGACGAGATGTCAGATTACCGTTTTCAGGAGTTGTCATTTCCTGCTAAATTACAAAAATTTATGAGAATTATCTGTTATACAACAAGAATTAATAGACTGGACAATTCTGAAGTTCTGAAGTTCTGAAGTTCTGGTGGAAACCTTTTTATTGATCCAGTAATAATACTCCTCCAGAAACTGTTCCATTTTTTGATCTGAACCTAACCAGTTACCAGAGGCAGAACATGGAAAAGAGAGATGATATTGCATTCCTGAAAGAATTCCGGGAAAAAGTGGACCAGTACCTGTTCCTCGGGTATTCTCCCAGCAGCCAGTTCCTCGCAGATAGAGATGGGCAGAAAAAGATGAAAGAAGCACTGAAGGACCCAGAATTTCAGAGGTTACGTGATACTATAAGAGACATGGAATTTCGAGCGCACAAGCTGTTAGCAGAATGTAATATTGAAAATATCCGGAGTTGGCCTCCTTACACGTCAAGTGCAACCTTTAAGTACAGAATATTTGATCTGGTTACTGAAAATCGTTCTCCTGAAGGAATTGAAAAAGCTGTGTTTCTTGACAAAATTGATGAAGCTTTAAAGGCTTTGAAAGGAGTTTCCGGTGAAGGAGCTCTTTTAGTGGCGTTACCTGTGGATTCTGATGATGAGATAGTTACAGATGTGCGCAGAGCAATAGAGCAGATAGCGTATGAACATGAGCTGGTGGTCACAAGAGTAGAGGATCTGGAATGGAAAAACTGTGTAACGAATAGAGTTTTGGAATCTATAGAAGAATCTGAATTTTTTATTGTGGACCTGACAAATCCAAACCCAGAAAAGTATTATGAGGCAGGGTATGCACAGGGAATAGGTAAGACTCCCATATATATTGCACAAAAAGGAACAGATATTCACCTGGATCTCAAAGGGTATCAGGTCATATTCTTCGATAACAAATACGAGCTCATGAGTAAGCTGAGTGAACGCCTGCACCAGAAGAGAAAAGAAGAGGTTCTTTGAGGTTCATTCACCTTCATCAGAAAGCAGATTCATTGATTAACGAGTTCAGATTTGTGCTGTAGGGTAATAATCCTATTTTAACACGAAATTGGTAAGGGATTTAGAAAACCTATGACCAGAAAATAGTGAAAAAATTGGTAAATTATTCATGAATAAAAGATTCATATTTAAAGATGCAAAAGTTTAAATAAATCCTACGTGTAAGAGTCTGAGAGGTGAAATCATGAGAAAGGCTGTACCAATCCTGTGTGTGATTCTCGTTCTTGCTGCTATTCCCCTTGTGGTGTCTGACGAAGGTCCAGATCTCAAAGTGACAGAGATAGTTACTATAAGCGATCTCAACACTGGAACTACCAAAGTCACTGCTACTGTTAAAAACAGAGGGGATACCAGCACTGTCACACTAGAATCTCCTACAGGCCGATTCAATATTGAGCTCAATGTGACCAGTGCAGGTGTGGGAGCAGGTTCTTCGAGACAGAGCGCTACAAGACGGAGAGGACCACTAGCACCCGGTGAGACAATAAAGGTTACTGCCACATTTACGGGAACTGATTGGGATAATTCTCACGTGATTGCAGATGTGGACAATGAGATACCAGAAACAAATGAAAACAACAACAGCATGGGGGACTGCAACTGGGTATATATCATAGATTTCGGTACGCGCGCTGAAATAACTATAGATGTAGGTAATATAACCTACGATCCGGCAGAAATAGAACTGGTCATTGACAATGTCTCGTCGGGAATGACAGTAACACTGGACACTTCAGTAGTGTATTTAGATGTTGGAGAAGTGACACAGGTTACCCTGTATGTGACATTTGGATCTGGGTTCACAGAAGGAGAGGTGGTAATTTTAGGGATTTACAGTGACGGGTATACTGTATCTCCTGCCACCATCGGCTTTGTAGACACGAATCCATAGGTTTTTTTCTTTCTTTTTTTATTTTAATTTTGTCTTTTCTTCTTTTTTACAGCCTAATTAAGTTTTCACAAAATTTATCATACTCAAGGAGGAATGTGCTTTTCTCTGTATTTTTGGCCTTTTCACAGAAAACCACATTTCATGGGCTCCAATACTTTTTTTTAACTCAAGAAAATAGTAAAACAAAAATGTGAAAATGAAAAAAAAGTTAATTTACCATCTGATCCGTATCCTGTAGGTCAGGGTAACCTCACCATCTTTTGGGACATCTATGTACCACACTGCAGTGTATGCATCTTCTTTTTCCCAGTCGTGTGATGTTTCCATTATTTCCCAGTCACCCCAGATTCGCTGGATCACTGCAATAGTCACATCCTCATCTTTGTGGTTT
>SMTZ1_10001402_pt1 | contig 24122 bp, 19 predicted proteins | sample DeeMarSWOR136_30_FD_25667 | JGI IMG/M metagenome (IMG submission 25667) | reverse complement strand
TGCGATTAAGCACCGTATCATCCTTTCTTAAACGAGTCTTTTTCTTAAAGACGGTGGTAAAGTTACTCTCTGCATGAACCAGGAAAGTTCCCCAGATTCCAAGGGCCACAACAGTAAACAATCCCAGCGCTAACACAGATCGGTGTCTCCCAAGGAATGCTCTGCCTAAAAAGGTAAGTATCCTTTGCAGCCCTCCATGTGCAGTTTCTCCTGCTGGGGATCTTTTGGGAGCAGGCAGTAGTGAGAGGAGGCAAGGAATCAAGGTCAAAGAGGTGATCAGGATAGAGGCCAGGCCAAAGCTGGTATAGAGACCGAATCCTCGAATAGTACGCAGGGGGAAGATGGCCAGGGTTGCAAAACCTGCTGCATCTGTTGCGACCGCACTGAAGGCTGCAGAGGCAATGAAGGCGGTGGCATTAAAACATGATTTTTTACTATCTCTGGTTTGTGAAAATTCCTCATAGTATCTTTTAAGAATTTGGACTGAGTGGCTGGAAGCCACTCCCATGATGAGAATAGGTGCCATAGAGTTGAAGCCATCCATAGGGAATTTAACTAGCCCCATTGCACCAAGTGCCCAGGTAACACTAATTCCTGCCGCAATTATAGGCAAAATCATTCCTCGTATACTTCTAAAGGCGATATAGAGGAGACTTAAAATAACAATCAGAGCACACACAAAGAAGAGAGGCATATAACGTGAATAGTAGTCTATCCAATACATATGCGCGGTAACACCTCCAAAGTGAAGGGAGGTGTTATCATCCTCTTCTCCCTTGATGATCTTTAAAATCTGTCTGCCGATATCCACCGTGTAGGTATCTTCAGTAAAATCAGCAAGTATCGCTGCTGCCTTTCCATCTTCGGACACCAGGGTGCCCAGATACATATCGTTTCGAAAGACTGCGTCACGAATCCTGATAATCTCCTCTGGGTCAGTAGGAGCTTCTCTCATCATTCGTTTAACTTCCATTCCCTCTTCTGTTCCTCTGATATCCTTAACTTTTCTTGCGGCAATAGAGACAACCTTGGCAGGAATGACTCCATCCATGTCTAGAATCTTATCTGTAATACGCTTAATTTTACCTAGGGTTTCTGGATTAAAAATATCCCCCTCTTTTCTTACCAGACCAACTACGGTCACATTCGATCCTCCAAAGATGTCCTCCATTTTATTTTTTAAGATGATATAGGGGTGATCTTGGGGAAGCAAATCATCAGGATCAAAATACAGCCTCACGTTTTGTGTCTCATAAGCAAAAAAGATAGTTATGATTCCAATGGTGAGAAGAATGACCACCGGATGCTTCAAAATGAAGTGGGCATATCTTTTAGACATAAACGTAACTCATCGAATGTAAAAGCTAAAAGGAAGATTACGCATAGGGAGAGTGTCGATTAATTTTTTCGTTTGAATTTCTCAGAATGCTCATCTCTCAATAATCCTACCTTCTGCAAAGTAAAAAATGATGATTCCAATAAGACTAACGGCTATGGCATGTAGATCTAATGTTTTGAAACCCCCCTCTTTTATTCCATGGTCAATGATCTTAGCAAGACCTGAGTAAATTTGAAAGAAATATTTATTCCTAAGTAGAGCTTTTATAAGAGGACTGCTCAGCAAATTCAAAAGTTTCTTGAGAGAAAACAGATCTACTCATAAGGGAATAGGGGGAGCAGCGAAGCAGTGATCTAAAGAAGGAGTGGAGAGTATCAAGAAAAAGTTGAAAAAAAGTGTACTATTTATAAGTGAATTAGTTGTTTACATAAGAAGTTGTTAGTGATATAGGAAAAAAATAAATTTGGACACAGAGGGACGCAGATTCTCAAGATTCTAAATGAAAAAAACTGAAGCGTAAAGTGTGATTAAATTTTTCGTTCTACGTCTCAAGAAAAAAAACATAAAATAGTTCTCTACGGATATCAACTGAAATGTGCGTTCTAATTCAACACTGGTTTTAAAAGTAACAAGATGATGGAGGGTAGGTAGAATGAACATAGAGGGTTTTGTGAAAGAGATGAAGGAGAAAGCCACTAAGGGGCTCCTTGAGGTCTCCGGGGGTGGAAAGAGTGTTGAAAAGACCTACCAGTTTCAGGTGGGGAGTGCCCATATCACAACCATAAGGGGTGGAGCGATTGAAAAGGCGGCGATTACCCACCTTATACTCAAGGGTGTCAAGCCCCCCGGTGCTGATAAAGCGTCTGATGGCATGGTGTACCAGATGGAGGTCTTTCCCGAAAATCCTCATTGCCCCATGGGACACTTCAACACCGAATGGACGATAGGTGGACACGTTACCTACTATATGAACCTAGACCTCTTCCCAGCCGTGAGGGTAGAAGAAGACCTTGATACCATGAGGTGTGTAATGGATGGGGTAGCTGATAAGTTCGGAAGGGACAGAAACAAAATGCGGGAAGGGCTGGATACGCACTACAACATGGAGTATTGGGCTTTTCCTCTTGCGACAAAAGTAGGGTGTAAACTGCTAAAGCTAGAAGAGGGTGAGCTCAACTTATTTATCACGGCCTATCACACCTTTTTTGATGCCTACCTGGATATCATCAGAAAGAGGAAAGATACTCGGTTTAGTGAAAAGGATAGAAGGCTTAAGTTTGAGAGGAATGGCAAGTGGCTTGAGTATATTGCGTTCAAGGATCGAGCCATCAAAATGGCCCAAGCAACTGGCATTCCACCAGAGGTATTAATTAATCTCAGTTTTCCACCTTCTGCAGTTTTTTAAGAGTAGATGAAAAGGTTACCAACACCAGTCCATGCCACCATCTACGCAGAGTACTTGTGCGGTAATATAGGATGCATCCTTGGAGGCAAGAAATGCCACTGCTGCTGCCATGTCTTCCGGTTCACCCTGCCTTGGAATTAAAAGCTGCCCGCTCTTAATACACTCTTCAATTATCCAGGGGACAAAGCTATCCCTCTCCATCATCATCTCTTTTTCTACAGGGAGATAGAGGTTGGTTGCTACCATACCTGGTGCCACACTGTTTACTCGGATACCCATGGGGGCCAGACACTTGGCTAGACTTTTGGTGAACATAATGACTGCTGCTTTAGATGATGCGTAGGAACCGGTCATGTTTTTAGAACTCCTGCCCATGGTCGAAGAGATGGTAACAATTGAACCCTTTACCTCATTGTCCATCATATTATTGGCACAGGCCCTGCAGAACATAAATGAACCCCGGACATTGACACCATAAACCCGATCCCATTCCTCAGGGGTAATTTCAAGTGCTGAAGACTGCGTTTCAGAGATACCTGCATTGGACACTCCTACATTTACTGGGCCAAAGGTCTCAGCTGCCTTTTGCACTAGTTTCTTGTTTGACTCCTCGGAAGAGACATCAACGGGGAGAAAGAGTGCAGTTCCACCTTTCTCCTTGATTTCTGCTGTTACCTTCTCTCCACCCTCACGGTCAATATCTGCTACTACCACTTTGGCTCCTTCAGATGCAAACCGGTGAGCGATACCCCGGCCTAAACCACTTCCTGCACCAGTAATAATGACATGTTGATCAACGAATCGTTTCAGATTTTCTTCCATAATAATCAGTTCCTTTTGAAACAAGGGTATTGTCAAAAAAATCTACCACAGAGAACACTGAGAAAAAATCTCTAGAGCTCTAACTAGGAGGATTTCCATCCTTATCCCAACCCCTGATCTGGTAGTACTCATCCAGCATCTTATCAAGTCCCTCAACCTTTTTGCCCGCTGCCATCCCTTCAGGCAGGGGCTCGTTCAAGAGCCGGGGTGGAAGAGTGTCATCCTTCCTGCTGAACCCTTCCCGGATATTAAACTTCCGTTCCAGGGTTATAACGCGTCGGGCTATTTTCCTTAAACTCTCTTCAGAGTATTGCTTACCAACTACAGCTGTAATTAACTGGGGAATCAGCTCTACTGGCACAAAATTGAAACTACAAAGACAAGACATATCATAAATGGCTGCATTCTCGGACATCTGGACCGCCCTCTCTGCCTTACCCTCATGGGTATACAAATCAACATCCGGCATAAAAAACTCAACAATCATATAACCTCCTCTGCCGTGCTCGCCTCCCCTGGGTGCGATCGCATAAGAAAGTCCCTGACCAAAAACAGCCCGAGGGTCATAGGCGGCAAGCTCAAGGCCTTTCACATGCATGGCAAATGCTTCGGACCCCGGCAGTTCCTTTGAGAGACGGGCAATCCCTTTTGCCAGACGCTCACCGATTCCTTCTTTTTTTCCGATTAATTCGATGAGCGAAAGCACCGCGTCGCAATTGCCCCAGGTAAGGGACATCCCCCCAGTATCAGCATCTGTTAAAAATCCTTTCTCATAGCATTCCATGGCAAAACCAATGACGTTGCCTGTGGATATGGTATCTATTCCGTATTCATCACACAGGTAGTTGGCTGCGATGATAGTATCGAGGTCGCTTATCATAAGGTTTGAACCAAGCATAACGGTTGATTCATATTCCGGGCCCTCAGACTTTGTCCCTGTAAACTTACCACTTTTAATCTCAGAAATGAGAGAACATCCAACCGGGCATGAAACACAGGCAAGGCCTTTAACCCTGTTTTTTTCGGTAATCGCACTCCCGGATATTTCTTCAGCCGCCTCAAAAGTCCCGGTCTGAAAATTTCTGGTTGGAAGGCCTCCCATGGCATTAACAACGCTTATCAGTCCCGCAGTCCCGTTCATCTGCATGCCGACGACACTGGGGTTTTCGTTCTGGTTGTCCCTGATTTTCTTAACGGCCTCTTCCATGGCCTGCTTGTCAGCAATAGGTGCCTTGATATTGCCGGATACTGTAATGGCCTTCAGGTTTTTGGATCCCATAACCGCACCGACTCCTCCACGGCTGGCAGTACGTGTTTCTGAAACCACGGCAGCAAAAAGTACCTGGTTTTCACCGGCAGGGCCAATGCAAGCCACACGGCATTTTTCTCCTACCTTTTCTTTTATGATGTTCTCGGTTCCTGAAGTTTTAAGCCCCCAAAGGTCTTCGGCGGAATTGAAGGCTACCCCTTCCGGGGTAATGTGAATCCATACCTTGTCTTCTGATTTGCCGCTGACAACAAGCCCGTCAAAGCCTGTTCCCTTAAAGGCATTGGGAAAAAATCCTCCCATGCTGGTTGCATTAATAGCGTTGCTTTGCGGTGACTTGGTCACAAACATAATCCTTGAGCTCCCAGGCGCATTTGTTCCGCAAAGGGGACCCGTGAAAATAATCAGGTTGTTTTTCGGGGAAAGGGGGTCAACTTTTCCCTCCTGAAGGTCAAACAGCAGTTTCGACCCGATGCCCCTTGCTCCCAGATAATCTGAGGTGAGCTGCTCAGGTAATTCTTCCACTTGCCAACTCTTTTCAGATAGATTAATCGTTAGATAGCGTCCGTGGTATCCACCTTGTTTCATTTGCAACGCTCCTTTTTAGAGTTAGTTTTGTGTTATAAGTAAACATGTGATATGGTCGATCTATTTCTTTCCGGCGAAATAGTCATACCACTTCTTATCAACAATCTGGAACGCATCTGGTGCCCTTTCTTCCATAACGGTGCGAAGGTCAGGGGCCCATGAATCGGGTCCTCCTTCACTGGGGAGCTGTCTGGTCGCATCAATAATGATTTTACTGCTCATAAACTGTTCCTTCAAACTGGGATCAATGGGCATATGAATGGAATGATGAACAAGCAGGCTTGCGGGGACAGGCTGCCAGCGGGTTCCCATGGCATGGAGTACGCGAGTGATATTGGAGGGCTCGATGTCTTTATCAACTATGATCACCATCTTTTTGCTAAAACCGATCATCCGGTATCCCAGAATCAACATCCCCGCTTCAATCCCCTCGCCGGGAAACCTTTTATCAATACTTGCAATCACCGTTGTTGGTGTCTCAGGGGGTGAGTAAAGCTTAACCAAGTTAGGCATGAGCTTTCTCATCCGGATGAGGTTACCTACATCCCAAGGCAAAGTGAAATAACCAGAGCCCACTCCCGTATAGATATTGTAGAGCCAAGGATCTTTTCTATGAGTTATGACCTTAACATTAATATAGAAGGTGGTAGTCTCACGGCCTAAATAGCCAAACATTTCTCCATAGGGTCCTTCCTTTTCAACATCCATGGGAATCTCTCCCTCGATAATAAATTCAGCCTGGGCGGGAACGAGAAGGTCACTGGTTTCACACTTTACCAATTCGACTGGGTTACCGCGAAATCCACCTGCGATGGCAAATTCATCCTCTCCCTGGTCAGCAAGACGGGTGCTGCTCATCATCCAGGAGATGGGGTCAATCCCTACCGCAACGGCTGCATTTACCTTATCCTGGTCTCTTTCCCCCGCTTTTATCATCATGGCATAGGCATGGCTTTGATTGGTAAAGTTAGCTCCTGCCTTGTAGTTCCCTTTCACCTGCATGCGATAGGTGCCAAGGTTTTTTCCCAGTTCCGGATCTTCCATAATGAAACACCCCGCACTGATATATTGACCTGCGTCAAGGGGATTATTCTTGATCCAGGGAAACTTCAGGAGGTCGGCATCTTTTCCCTTAAGAATCACCTCTTTACAGGGGGCATTCTCTTTGCTGACCACCTTTGGTTCGATCTTCTTCCATCGCCCATTCGGCTGTAAGTAGCTCTCTATCTTCTTAACGGAGGCGTTGTACATATCGAGCTGGACATCGGTAATTGGTTCCACCCCAAAACATTGGGCCACTGTATCATAGCCATTGAAGATATTACCTACCACCGGGGTATCAAACCACTTCCCATTGATCTTGGTCTTTTCGATGATAAACCCTGGGGCTTTATCTCTCATCCGATCCATCATTTTAAACATGAGAGCGGTAGATTCATATTTGTCTTGGTCTATCTCCTTTATTCGAATAAGTTTTCCCCTCTTTTCTAAATCATAAACGTAATCTCTTAGTGAATCATAAGGTCCCATACTCATCCTCCTTTTTTTTAAGAAAAATTAAGTAATTCATTGATTTTAGGAATTTTAAAATCAGTAATTTTTATAATCTCCTTTAATTCACAATTCCTCAATTTCCCTCTTTTTCGCTATTTTTAGTGAGAAACTCCTATAGCAGAAAAAAAAAGGTGAGTCAATATGTAAATTGGATAGGTTAAGGCTTAAAGAATGTAATTGCATTGAGCCCCATAACCTCTTCCTTCTCTCTCTCATTTAGAAACGGTACACTTAGTGCACTCTCTCTACACATTTTTATAGGTGGAAAGGGGTAGTCTGTTCAGAAGAAGATTTTGTGGTTGCCATATGCCTTGATAATGTTCTCAGCACATTTCAGGGGAATTTTCTTGTAGGTCATGGAGGTTTCCATATATACGTTTTCTTTCCCGGCACGCAATTGAGCTATCCGCATCCACATATGAAAGTCCCTAGATGGGCGACAATAATTTGAGCTCTGGAAAGTCTTTTGCTATGCGCAAAATCATCCTTGGCTGTGACCCTTTATGAGTGTGTGGAGTGGGATTACCTCCTACATGAAACATAACTATCATACCATTTTTTGCTAATGCTTCATAAAGAGGGTAGGTCAGTGTAGCGTCATCTACAGTAAAACCCTGGCTATCAAGCTGGAGCTTTATACCTTTATCCCATTTACATTTAATTGATGCAGCTCCTGTTTAAAGTCTTTTAAGGAGGGATGGAGCGTGCCAAATTTGATGAATCGTGGTTCTTTAAGGTTGATAAGCCAGGTGTTAATCTGTTTAACAGCTCTGAGAGTAAGAGCAACCACATAAATGACAGCATAGTTTATATATTTTCATCCATCTGGGAGATGAGATCTGCTGCTGTCTTTCTCCCATACACCTTAACCTTAAATTTTTTTGCAGTAAATTCCAAGATCTTAACTACAGTGGTGTAAGGGAATATATGGGTGTTTTAATCACCACTATGAGAGTTTTCCCATCTTTTTTAGGTCTTGATATACATCTTGGAGCCCCAGTTTTTCTAAGGTTTCCCTGGTGGGAATTCCTGTTTGAGGATCCCAGCCTCTAGTTTTATAGTATTCGTTAAGCAGATTTTCCCACTTCTCTTCTTCTATAGTATGTCCTTCAAAGGGTCCATTGGGTACAGGGCCTCTTACCCACTTCCCTTTTAGGAAATCATCCTTCTTGGTGATACCCTCTCTCACCAGAAAGGCCCGCTCCAAGGTGAAGATGCGGTTGGCAATGTCTCGTGCTTTTAATGCACTCATCTTGACGCCAGTAACGGCATAAAACATCCCCATCATGTCCTCTAGGGTGATACCATGGCCATTGTGGGCAGTAATGAATTTACAGACCTCAAGGGCATCTGCTATGGTATAGATATCCTGGTAAAAGTTGGCGGGAACAGCTTTGGTGTAAGAGGTAGGGGAAAGTACCTCTTTTGAACCGAATCTCTCTAGAGCTTCTTCGAAAGGAATGACTGTTTTCCCCATAAAAGGAAGCTCAATCAACACCCCTCCCCTCAAGTGATCACATCCACGGGTGGCAGTAGCCCAGCAGAGGGCAGTACCTTTCAACACTCTGGGATCAACTCCACCGAAGATCATCCCTTTGCACGAGCTCACATAGTGTTCTGCGTTTTTCCCCAGTTTTTGAGCTGCCTTTACTGCACCATCTGCCAAAAGGTTTCCGAACCCTTCCCGTCTCGCTATTTTAGGGAGCACCTTAACCATAGATTCATGATTACCCCAGTTGAGTGGAATTCCTTCAGTGTCTTCTCTGCCTATAACGCCGTGCTCATACCAGTCCATGGCGATTGACATAAATATGCCAAAATCAAGGACATCAATGCCGTATTCATTGGCAAGATTGTTTATTTTAAAAAGAGAGGGTGCATAGGCGTTCCCACAGCTGGGACCGCACGATGAGGTGCACCCCTCAGGCATCTTGGTGCCTTTGGTGCCTTTATAAGGGCCTTCTTTAACTTCATAGCTCTGGATGCAGCGCACAGGGCAGGCAAAGCAGGTGTTGGATTTGGTAAAGAATTTTTTTGCCAGTGTTTCTGCAGTAACCTTCTCAACCTCTGCAAATCCACTGGTCTGATCAAAATTTCTTATGGTAAGTATTCCTATTTCATCTTCAAGTGCAAGGGGACCTGCTGATCCGTGTTTGCTGAAGGACTGGCAGAAGGGAGACTCTTTGATCTTCTTTCTCCATTCCCTCACGTTTTTCTTAAATAACTCTGGGTGGGCTATAGGAATGTTCATGTTTCCTCTTATGGCTATCGCCTTAAGGTTCTTTGAGCCCATAACCGCACCCATTCCTGTTCTACCCGCAGTGTTGTACTTATGCACTACACAGGCGATTCTCACGAGACGTTCTCCTGCCGGTCCGATGGAGGCTACCTGGACTTTTGGGTCATTGAGCTCTTTTTGAATCAGCTTTTCAGTTTCCCAGGTGGTCTTGCCCCATAGGTGGGTGGCGTCTTTAAATGCTACCCCCTCCTCTGTGATGAGGAGATAGATAGGTTTTTCTGAGGCACCCTGAATGATAATATGGTCATAGCCTGCTTTTTTCATCTCGGGTGCAAAGTAGCCACCAAAGTTGGCATCCCCCAGGATGCCTGTAAGGGGAGATTTGGCAGTGATGGTGCACCGTGGGGTAGAAGGAGCAAGGGTTCCTGAAAGGGGGCTGCTTCCCAGTATGATGGTATTTTCTGGGGTGAGTGGATCAAGTTGGGAAGACACTTCCTGATAGAGAAACCTTGAATTTATTCCCCTTCCACCCAAGAAATTGAACCGCATGTTTTCTTCTAAGGGTTGTTTCTTAAACTTTTGCGAGGAGAGATAAATACGAAGTATGGTACCTGTCCAGCCAAACATTTCTAACCTCCTTTAGTGATTAGAGTTATTGATGTGCCCTGTAATCTCTTTCCCAGACGAATTTATTCTTAAATATCCCCACTGGATTTTTTTAATCTCTTTAAGCCTTACTTTTGAAAGAGGAGATAAAAGATATATGGTGTTCTTTTTAAAATCTATATCTTCCACAATAGCAAGGGCTAGGGTGAGAGAGTCTTCATCATTTAAAGCCACTAGTGAGTTAACAAGGAGGTGCTTTGGTTTAATTGAGACCCGGGAGGTGGTGTAGTGCTCTTCGATGAGAGGTAGGTTGCTCTTACTATTTTTACCATCAATGATGATGAGCAGGCCTTCAGCACTTCTTTCAGCATAGAAGACCTGGGTGAAGAGCTGTTGAGAGAGGAATGTGAGGTCACCCGGTGTTAAAGGAGAGCCAGAGCCTAAGGGAAAACCTTTACCGTGGATAGTGACTTGATCAGTATTGAAGTGTACACTTCGGGAGTTCTTGAAATATGCAGCAAACCTCTGTTCCCTTATTGTTCTCCTCTCTGCTGGTGATTTTTTACGGGCTTTCTCTGATACGGGAAGTCTGTAAATGCTAGTGCCCTCTTTCTCCAAAAGTTTTAAAAGGTGTTCGGCCTCTCCAGTGCGTTGGAGTGCAATAATCGCTTGAGGGTTGGTCAGGTTGATCAGGTTCGATTTTAAGATGCGTGCTTCATTCCCGAAGACCATTCCATCGGTGTTGATAATCACCAACCCAGGTTGGTATAAAAGCGATTTTTCGAGAATCTTTTTGATCTGGGCAATGGTGGTCATAAGGTGGTGAGAGGGAGAGGTTGAACCTACAAAACCCATAAGCTGGGGTTTCATTTCATTGAGGTGAGGAGGGAATGAATTGAAAGGTTTCATGCAAATGGTTGTAGGAGGTCCTAGGTGGTTTTGTCCCATATCAGCGTCAATCCAGACAACCTTACGACATGCGTGGCAAAGATGGTACACCAAAAGTCGTGCTAAGGTACTTTTACCAACATCAGGGGCACCTATAATCACCAGTACGCCTTGTAAATCAGTGATCTGTTGGATAAGCTCACTCCAGGATGGAGGAATATGTACGTCTTTTTGAGTTGATCTCGTCATTTCCCATAAGTGTTTTTTAAGGAAGTTTATGTGCCTATCTTTTCATAAACACAACTTCCTCTAGGCTTTTTCTATCACCTTTACCACCCTTTTCTGCTGGATGTCCCAAGGCGATGACTGCCATTAGTTCTAGATTTTCGGGTGCACTTAAGACTTTTGAGACCTTATCTTTATTTTTAAGTATTTCACCTAACCAGACTCCTCCCAAACCCAAGGCATGGAGAGCAAGTAACATATTTTGAATGCAGGCACCTATGGCTTGTATGTCCTTTGTTCTATCATAACTCAAAGTTCCATCCAGAAATACGGCAATGCAGACCGGTGCCCCTGCAATTATGGTGGAATAGTGGGTAAGGGTAGCTAGAGACTTTTTGATAGCGGGGTCTTTTATAATAGCAAATTTCCAGGGTTGGTTGTTCAGTCCTGAAGGAGCCCAGATACCTGCTTCAATGATTTGATGTAATTGTTTATCTGCAATATCTTGGGATGCGAATTTCCTGATACTTCTGCGCGTCTTAATCAGATTAAGCATGAGGTAATCTCCTTTTACATGTCATTTTACTTTACCATTTCTAAAAGACTTAGTGCGTTTTTAACTGCCCAGCCTTCGGCATCGTTGTTGAAGTAGATATAGACATCCTTTCCATCTGCCAACCATCTGTTTATCTGCGTGGCATCTTTTTTGATTTCCTCCTGGGAATAACCAGAGGCGTATAAACTCTTAGGGCCATGTCTTCGAAGGTAGATAAAATCGGCAGTAACTGGCTCAGTTACCCTCAGGTCAGGCCAGTCTGCAAAGCAGAGGGCAGCATTCCTCTGTATAATTAGATGAAAGATTTCATTTTCTAACCAGGTCCTATTTCTAAATTCGAAGGTTACCTTCACACCGGGGATGATCGATTGCTCTTTAAGAAGGTCAAGAAGCTGTTTGAGACGTAACTGGTTTGCTTTTAAAAATGGAGGAAGTTGAAATAGGAGGAGAGCTAACTTTCTTTTAAGAGAGGAGACATTTTCTAAGAACCTTAAGAGGGGTTGTTCTGGCTGGTTAAGTCTTTTTATGTGGGTAATGAAGCGACTTACCTTCACTACAAACCTGAAGTGTGAAGGTACTGAGCGTTCCCAGCGTTCAAAAACCGTTTTTTGGGGCAGCTGATAAAAGGTGTTATTGATCTCGACGGTGTCAAAGTAGTGCGAGTAGTAAGATAACCACTCCTTTTGTTTCACCTCAAGGGGGTAAAATACACCTTTTCCCCAATGGGGGTAGTTCCACCCGCTCGTTCCGATAAAGACTTTTCCCTTACCCATCTTTCAGAAGTTTGAGAAAGCGTTTAGCATCTTCAAACATGTAGATGTTGTTGAACATAAAATAGGCGTGCTTGAAGTTCCCTGAGAGATCCTTAAGATGCATCAGATCTTTTTTATTGTATTGATAGCGGTACCCACCTTTCCCATGGAGCCGAAAGTAACCCAGAGTGCGTGCTGTAGAGTGTGTGAGGAAAGGATTAAGGCACGCAATAAGGTGTAGTTCCTCACAGAGCTCATCGATTTCTTCTTGCTGCCAGGAGCCTCTTGGTTCCCAGACGATGAGGTAGTGATCTCTTTCAATCGTAGAAAAAAACTTTTTAAAGTTTTCTTTGTGCAGTTTGATGGGAGTAAAACTGGCTGGGCATTGAAAGACAATGGTCTTGGTATTCAAGGTCTTAGCGATCTCATTAATTTTTTCCCATGCTGCAAACACTTCATCTGTTGGTTGGAAATATCCCAGATACTTTTGTCTTCTAGAAGAGATCCTTTCTTTTAAGTGGCGATAAGTTGGACTACTAGGCTTGTGGGTGATTAATTGCCATGCCTTAAGGGTAAATTCAAGATCGCGAGGGGCTTCTTCCTTCCATCTTTTAGCAGTCTTAACCTGAGGTGGCTGGTAGAAAGTTTGTTGGATCTCTACTACTTTTAAATGCTGATAGTACTTTTCTTTAGCAAGAGGGAAACCACAGCACCCTACTTTTATACCCATTGCCTTTGCCCTCTATGCATTGAGTAAAACTTTTTTTTCATTGATAGGTAAGCACCAGACGCTTGAATGACTCAGCATAGTGAAATTGTTTTCCCTCGGCAAGTTTTGAGCTCATGAGCTTTATCTTTTCACGCCAATCAGGAATGGATTTAAGTTGACTTTGGTGCTTTTCCAGTGCCTCCAATTTCTTTTCCATGACATCGGTAATATCTACCACATAATCAGGAGTAGGGGAAAAGGTGAAGTATAGTTCCAAAGGTGCGTGAGCATGCAGTTCCAGTTCCAAAAGGGCTGGTAAGAAGAGATGATCTCGAGCTACTACCACTGCATCTACGGTGGCGAATCCAACTGCTCTGTGATCAGGATGAAGTTGGTATGGCCTCCATGGATCATGAGTGATGATGATTTGAGGTTGGAACTTTCTAATCAGGAGTACAATTTCGTTGCGAAAACTTGCGTTATGCTCTAGTTCTCCATCTGCATGTCTCAAAAAGGTGAGCTCTGTAATACCTAGTACACTGGCTGCCTCTCTTTGTTCCTTTTCCCTTATCTCAGCTAATTGAAAAGGGGTCATCTTGGTATCTTTTGTTCCCTTATCCCCGGTTGTGCAGACAATATATCGCACCTTCTTTCCTTCCGCTATCCATTTGATCAAGGTACCTGCAGAGGATAATTCAGCATCGTCAGGATGGGCCATGATCAAGAGAACCTTTTTTGCATCTGGATGTGGCTTTTCACTTACCATAGTATATCCTTTCTTAACTTGATTACTTGGGAATTCCCTTTGTACCAAGTGATTCAGTGAGTATAGTATGGGTCATAATATTTTTGGGTTTTGGATCTCGAATTTTGGATTTTTAATTCCGCAATCCGAATTCCGCATTCGTTTAATCTAGTATCCAGTAACCAGCATTTAAAATCCAGCACTTTCTCCATCAAAAGCGCGCTAAGTTCATTAGTGCGAGCTCACGACTGCACGGTTTCTATCTAGGGGATTAGCGGAAAAGCTCATTAGTTCATGCGTACTTTTATCCTTTCTCATTATCAATTGTTGATAGAGAGCGATCATCTGCTGGGCGATAGTGTACCAACTGAATTCTTTAGCTCTGCTTCGAGCCTGCATCCCCAATCTGTTCTTAAGAGAAGGATGTTTTAGTAACGTAAGTATTTTGTCTGCCAAGGATATTTCATCTTCTTCAGGTACCAAAAAACCGGTTATTTCATCTTGAATGAAAGAGGTAAGTCCTCCAACTTTGGAAGCAATCACAGGGGTGCAACATGCCATAGCTTCAAGGGCAACCATTCCAAAGGATTCGTAGCGGGAGGGAAGCACGCACACCTCAGCAACAGAATAGAAGTGAGGTAGTTGATCTTGTCTTTGAGCTCCAAGGAAGGTTACCATGTTTTTAAGTCCTAATTGAGTCGTTAATCGTTTGAGCTTGTGTATTTCGCTATCTTTTGAGTAGGTAGAGTAATCGGTGTCTCCTCCAATAATAAGGAGATTTATGTCCTGAGAGTTGTTCAGCTCATTTCTCACTGTGGTCATGGCTTTAAGCAGGGTATCGATACCCTTCACAGGATCAATGCGGCCCACAAAGAGGATAAACCTCTTATGGGGAAGACCGAGACGGACTTTTGATTGAGAAGGATTGAGAGGTGTAAAAAAATGGGGATCCACACCACAAGGAATTACCGATATTTTTTCAGGAGGTGCACCATAGGTCCAAATCATTTGAACTTTTTCTCTATGACTCGGAACTACTATGTGATCAGAGTGTTTTACCAGTTGTTTTTCTACCTGTAAACGTAAGGGCGATTCACTCTTGCCTAAAGGCTCGATTACTTTGTTCTTAAGGTAACCTAAGGTATGAAACATATGAAGAAGAGGTATTTTCCACATTGTGCTCAACTTGACTCCGACCCATCCGGATAACCAGTAGTGGCTGTGGATGAGGTTATAGCTGAGTTTCTCTTTGAGGGAGAATTGCTGTATGTAATCCAAAAACTCCGGCAGGTGGAACCATACCTGATTTTTATCATAAGGTGCCTCTGGCCCTGCGTGGAGATGAATAATTCTTACACCTTTATGAAAAGTGACTATCTGTGGAATAGAGGGGTTCTGCGATCTGGTAAAAATATCAATGTGCAACCCTTTCTTTGCAAGTTCCCTGCTCAGTTCACGAATGTATACGTTCATACCACCAGTTTCTTTACCACCTAGTGAGGCTAAGGGACAGCTATGGACGCTGATCATAGCTATTCGACACATACCTTTTTCTCCCAGGAAAATGAAGGGTTAGCACGTAGAGGTTTTGGTCTCGGGCACCAAAGTGATATTTGTAGGCCTCACTTCCTCTTAGAAAGTCGAACCGCTTGATCCCACGTTTGATGGCTTCTTCTAGACAATAGGTTATAGCCACAATCCCGGGACTAAAGTGAGAATAGGAGGGGTCATAAGCAGAATTATAAAGATATAAGGTATCTCGGTAATTAAAGCAAAGAAGGTATGCGACCTCCTCTTTATTAAAGGATAAGGTGAAAAGCTCTAACCACCCCATCTGAGAAAATTCCTGCGCTATAGTCAAAAAGAACTTCTCTCTTTGTCCATCGAGAAATGCATCCTTTTCACCTGAACTTTTGCGAAAAAGGCTTAGGAAGCGGGGCATTGTGTACATTATCTGAGAAGGATGATCGATCTTTCGGAGAGCTGTCTTTACTTCTTTTTCTGTCCTTCTCATTTTGCGTCTAATCTCATGTCGATCCTTTTTAGTAAGCCGTTTGAGATAGGACTCAAAATTACTAGGAAGGTCGAGCGATGGGGCAGTATCTTCTAGATATAGATCCGATGTATAACCTCTACTGTAAGCAATTTCTTTAAAGTAGCGGAGGGTAGGGGAGTGGTATAAGATGGAGTTCAGACAAAGGGTGGTTTTTTCAGTGGCAGTTGAAGTGAGATAAGAAAATAGTGTATGGTAAAAATGTTCTTCTTCACCTCTCGCCACAATGAAATCAAGATAATCACAGAGGTCTTTGCTGCCAAGAAGCATCAGCTTCTGCTCTCCGTTTTTTTTCTCTGAATAAAGGGGAGCTATTCCACAAAGCCTTCCGTTTTTTGCATTCACTGTTATAATCCTTAAACGGTGACCTTGATTGTGATGATTCCACCATATCTTTTGCCATTGCCAGGTAAGGAAAGGGGTAGTGGTGGGACAGAGGGTGATAAGGTGATTCCATTGGTGAGCCAGTATATCAAAGACAGAGGGGGTGTGGTATTCAGCGACTATAAGATCATCCTCACTTTTATTTTTTGTTTCTTTCGCTATGGTATTCATTCGATGAGGCTACCTTTCATAGTATGAGCTGTTTCTTTCTCTTGCTACCGTGGTAGGAGCTCCATGACCAGGATAGATGATAGTATTCCCAGGCAAGGAAAAGAGTTTCTCTCTGATGCTCTTTATGATCCGGCTTCGATTTGCACCAGGGATCTCCGTGTTTCCAGGCCCTCCTGGAAAGATAGTATCACCACTTATAAGATATCTTCCTATCAGCATGCATACACCTCCTAGGGTGTGTCCTGGAGTGTGGAGAATTTTCAAACTACATTGACCAAAGTGGATGAGATCACCCTCTTTCAGATAGAAATCTGGGGGAGAGGGAAGAGCAGGGGCATCAGCAGAGTGAATGCCTACTGGTGCTCGGAGTGCCTTTTTCACCATCTCTAAGGCACCGATGTGATCAAAGTGGCCGTGGGTAATGAGAATGTAGTTCACCTTTAAACCTCTAGATGCCTTGATAATCTTTTCAGCATCTGCGGCGGGATCGATAATGAGAGCCTCTTTAGTTGTGAGGCAGATGAGCAAGTAGCAGTTATTCTCGAAAGACCCTACATCCAGTTTTTTAAGCTCAAAAGGTTCCTTTTCCACCATGCAACAATTTACAATTCAGCCACAAATTCAGTGTAATACCTATAATACCACAGTTTTAATAAAAATCCTAAACTCATAAACATAGTTTATTATTATTAAATATGCAATGCAAAATTCTGGAATAAACGGGAAAAGAATGCAATATCTTTATTTATCTTAATTTACCAGAGGAGACTGACAGAGGAAATAGTTGAGTGAGAGAGCTTTCTTATAGGATGTCTTAACGGGAAAAGAGGAGTGGGTTTAGTAAAATTAAAAATTGCAGCTAATTTATTTGACATCAGGTCTTAATCTAAATGTATCTTTAGGCTTTTCCCCAGAAAGTGTTTGTACCTTTTCATCACCAATTTTATCAAGTTTGATTTTCAGCCTTAAGTCATTAACACTATCTGCATAGGCGAGGGCATTATTATAGTCTATCCTTCCCTGTTTATAGAGTTTGAAAATAGCTTGATCAAAGGTTTGCATACCTTCTCCAGAACCCTGCGCCATAGCTTCTTTAAGGAGTTCAACCTGATTTTTATGAAGTAAATCTTTTACTCTGGGGGTGTCTAAAAGGATTTCTATAGCTGCAGCTCGAACTCCATCAATAGAGGGAATGAGGCGTTGGGAAATGATTGCCTTTAGATTAAGGGAGAGCTGGAGAAGAATCTGCTCATGTCTCTCATGAGGGAAAAAATTCAAGATTCTCTCCATTGCTTGATTAGCATTATTAGCATGGAGTGTTGCCAGCACCAGATGCCCTGTCTCTGCAAATGTGATGGCTGCTTCCATGGTTTCCTGGTCCCGAATTTCACCGATTAAGATGACATCAGGTGCTGCTCGCATTACATTCTTTAAGGCATTAGCAAAGGAGTGGGTGTCGATACCAATTTCACGTTGAGTAACAATCATCTTTTTATGACGGTGAACAAATTCAATAGGATCTTCAATAGTAACGATATGACCAGTAGAATGAGCATTACGGTGGTCAATCATTGCAGCCAAGGTAGTTGATTTTCCCGTACCCGTTCTTCCGACCACTAATACCATCCCTCTTTTACAAAGGCTAATCTCTTTTAGTACAGGAGCTAATCCCAGTTCCTCGATAGATTTAATGTCCATTTTAATTTGACGAACGACTATACCAGTAAAACACTTTTGTTTAAAGATATTTACTCGGAAGCGACCTAATTCAGGATAGTGAAGTGCTAGATTCATCTCTAGACTTTCAGCAAATTTGATTTTTTGCTTTTCAGTCATAATGGAGGCTGCCATTTCCTCTGCGTGATGAGCTGCAATTTTTTGGTCGCCATAAGGTCTGGTGATACCCTCGGTACGGAGCATGGGAGGGCTATCAACCGTAATATAGAGATCAGAAGAATTCTGGTCCACCAGCACAGTTAATAGATCTTTTACATTCATGTAGTTCTCCTCTAAATGGTATATAGATTACTGTGGACTTATTGAATGGGTTTGGTTAAATCCCCCAGTATATTTTGAACCTCCTCTGGAGAAACAATTCTTTTCTCCACTAGGTTTTTAATTGATGCTTCCATTGTTTGCATTCCATGTTTCTGGCTCGTTTGGATAACGGAAAAAATCTGAGCTGTCTTTGATTCACGGATAAGATTTTTTATAGCAGGGGTGCAGATCATGATTTCAAGGGCAGGAACTCTCCCTTTCCCGTCTGCCCGCTTTAATAGAATCTGGGAAACTACTGCATAGAGTGTTTCTGATAACATAGTTCTTATTTGAGCCTGCTGATCAGCCGGAAAAACATCCACGACTCGATCAATCGTCTTGGGGGCGTTGTTAGTGTGGAGAGTAGCGAAGACAAGATGGCCTGTTTCTGCGGCAGTGAGTGCCAGAGAGATGGTCTCTAAATCTCGCATCTCACCGACCAGTATCACATCGGGGTCTTCCCTTAAGGCACTTCTCAATGCATTAGCGAAACTGTGGGTGTGTTCACCCACTTCTCTCTGGTTAATCAGACATTTTTTCGATTCATGGATAAATTCTATGGGATCCTCTACAGTGATAATATGCTTATTGAAGCTGGTATTTATTAAATCTACCATGGTTGCCAATGTAGTTGATTTACCAGACCCAGTAGGACCAGTTGTCAGAACCAATCCCTTCTCAGCCTTAGCAATAGATTGGCAAATTCTGGGTAGTCCCAGCTCTTCAAAGCTTCTTACTTTGTTAGGAATAGTTCTTAAGACTGCTGCTTCCCCTCTGTTTTGAATAAAGACATTTACTCTGAATCTTCCATACTCCCCAAGAGCTATGGAGAAATCAAGTTCATGATTTTCCTCAAAGATTTTTCGCTGTTGATCATTGAGGATATCATAGATCATGGTGTGTACGTCTTCCTTGGCTAAAGGCTCCATGTCTATTCTTTTAATGTCGCCATGGATTCTGAACATGGGGGACTCTCCAGAGCTGATGTGTAAGTCGGATGCACCACTTTCTATTGCAAATTTGAGCAGTTCAGTCATGTCTAATGTCTTCTCTTTAACAACCTCCATGAGTTTCTCTCTCCTTTCTTAATAAATAACTTGTTTTTATAGATTAATTTATTAAGTCCTTGTTCTCATACTATATCGGATAAAATCACTTTTTCTCCATATATTTTTTAGGAGAGATAAAATGGTTTCCTCAGAGGAGAGGTCCTTTAAAAAAGAGTAGTAAACCCCATTTGGAAGTTTGGACTGGGGCTTTAGATCCCACCCAAGCGTATCACTTTTTTTTACCCTGTTAAATAAACGTTTAGTTTTCACTAGATAGTGTCTATACATGTACTTTATGTTTCTCCCGAACCATATCACTCCAGATAGGTATTTAACAGGGTTCACCCCGTTAAATAAGGTGATGAGTTTTAAGTATACATTGTCAATATGTGTTTCTTATAATTTCATGAAAAGGTCACTTCTAGATGGTTATTTAACAGGGTGAACCCTAAATAAACGGAGGCTTTTTTCTAAGGGGGTAAATATTTTGATAAAGTGATAACTTGCTGCAGATAAAATTTCTGTTCAACTTTGAATCTTACTTGATCTTAAAGGGTGAGGTAAAAAAATGATAATGTCTTAATAGTTTGAGATTCTCGATTAGGGGGTAAAAAAATAGAAGATAATCTTATGGAAATCATAATAGGAAAAATTTTAGCCTAACATCTCACGAATTGATATCAACTCCTTTTTGATTTCTTTTAAAATGCTTTGGTGATCTTTTTTACTAAAATCAAAACGGAGTTGCCTTTTACCTCTATGGTTGATTTCACGCAGTTTCCTCTGAGCTCCTGCAATAGTAAGCTTTTCCTCATAGAGCATCTTCTTAATCTCTAAGATAAGCTCTACATCTCCTTTGCGGTATATTCTCTGTTTTGAGCGGGTTCTCGAAGGTTTAATGGCTTTAAATTCTGATTCCCAATATCTTAAGACATAAGGCTCTACTCCAGTGATTTTGCTCACTTCACCTATTTTGAAGTATAGCTTATCGGGAATGTAACCTTTTACCAGAGTTTTTTTAGCCATTTTTGAAACTGAAAAACACGTCTATCTTATGGTTATGGTAAGTAGAAACAGATAGAATCCATCCTCTTAGTCTTTGGCTATCAGAGAATTCTCCTGTGTTTAGTTTTTCATGAGTGAAGGAGTAAATTCTATTTATTCAAAGCCTTTTTCAAGACAGGACTGGCCTTAAAGGTAAGTACCTTTCTAGCTGAGATTTCAATTTCACTCCCTGTTTGAGGATTTCTACCTCTTCGAATCCTCTTTTGACGTACGACGAAATTTCCAAACCGGGAGACTTTTACTTTCTCTCCCTTTTCCAGTGTTGATTTAATGGTTTCAAAAACGAGCTCTACGATGGTGTTAGCTTCTTTTTTAGACAAACCCACCTTTTCATAAACACTTTCGATAATATCTGCCTTTGTCATTCCTTTTTCCTCCTTTTACCTTGAGTTTAAAAATCAGACAACAGAGCACAGAGAGAATATTAAATATCAACAGGTTAAGAGCAATTTTATTGCTTTCTCTGTGTTTCTCTAACCCCTGTTAAAGCACAGAGGCTTTTTATCCAATTCCGTAATCTCTCTACATTACAATTAATCAACAAACCTACTCTTTTATCCAGTGCTATTACTTGAGTCTATAAGTGTGTAGGTATTCCTATCTCTTTACCTTTATGGCTCAGCTCTATCTCTTTCTGTCTTTTGTATTGAATTCTTCTTAAAGGACGTTCTTTTGAGTTATGGAAACTACGGAGTTTACAGAGTTTTTTTAAAATAGAGTTATCCTCTGTATGCTCTGTGGTTAATTTTCCTATCATTTCCTTATCTCAGCGCCCAATTCTTGATATAGTGAGTTGATAAGTTCTTCATGCAGTGTGTTTACCTCTTCATCATTTAGCGTGTGGTCATGGGCTTGGTACTTTAGTCGATAGGCTAAACCTTTTTTACCCTCTGGGATCGACTTTCCTCTATAGTAATCGAAAATCATTATTTCTTCAATAAATATATTTTTAAATTTATAAATTGTATCGTAAACCTTTTGTGCAGAAATGGCTTCATTCACCACTAGTGCAATATCCCTGTAAGCGGGAGGGTATTTAGGTAGAGAATGAAATTTTCTGTGCTCCGAGAAATGGGTGACTAGGGGAGAGAGAGAAATCTCAAAGAGGTATACCTTTTGGGAGATTTGAAAATCCTCCAGTAATTGAGGGTGTGCCTCTCCCAAAATCCCTACTTTTTCATAGCTGACCATAAGGTTTAAAGCTTTATAAGGATGCAAAAAGGGGCTTTCTGAGCATGGTGAAAATGAGTAGTTGGTGATGTGAAGTGCTTCTAGGAGAGTTTCAAAACATCCCTTGAGATCGTAGAAATCTACATCCCTTTTTTCTACATTCCATGCTTCTTCCTGATATAAACCCGTGACTAGAGCTGCCAGCATCTTATTTTCTTGAGGAAGCTTATCTTTTTCCTGAATCAGGAAAACCCTGCTCACTTCAAATAATTTGAGGTTTAGGTTTTTCTGGTTGATATTCCTCTTCACAGTAGTGAAAAGACCTGGAATAAGGGTAGTTCTCATAATGGACTGATCCTCAGTAAGTGGGTTTAAAATTTTAAGCGTTTTTAGGCGGTAATCTTGGACCGGGAGTTTTAAATGGTTTAGTTCGGCTGGAGAAATAAAACTATAGGTGATTACTTCATAGTAACCTTGCTGAATCAAACTATCTTTAACTTTTTCCTCCAACAGTAGTGCTTTATCCCTTTTCGTTGGAAAGTTTGGGGTGGGGGGCAACGTAGCTTTTATTTTGTTGTATCCAGACAGTCGTGCGACTTCCTCGATTAAGTCGATGCTTTCTTTGATATCAACCCTGAATGAAGGTGGTGTTGTTGCAAGCTGGTCCTTATCATGATCATGAACAATAAAGGCGAGATCCCCTAACTTTTGCTTAATTTCATCTTTGGTGAGAGCTGTTCCCAGTATGGTATTTGTTCTTTTGGTACTGAGGTTAATAGTGGGAGGTGGAGCGAGGGGATTAGGATAGTTATCAATATACCCCGGATGGATTTTACCCCCAGCAAGCTCAGCAATAAACTGTGCCGCTCGATTAAGGGCTATAGTAACGCCATTGAGATCAACACCCTTCTCAAACCTCTGGGAGGATTCTGTGCGTAAACCCATCTTCTTTGAAGTCCTGAGGATTCCAGAAGGTGTGAAATAAGCGCTTTCAAGAAGAATGGTGGTAGTCTTTTCTGAGACCTCAGAGTTAAGACCTCCCATGATTCCCCCAATGGCAATCGGTTTGGAGCCATCACAGATCATCAAGGCATCATTAGGCAGAGTCCTTTCCTTACCATCAAGGGTAGTAAAAGATTCACCAGGAGTTGACCGTTTTACCACGATCTTCTGCTGGTCTAAAAATTCCAGGTCGAAGGCATGGAGAGGTTGACCCATCTCCAGAAGCACATAGTTGGTTACATCCACTATATTATTGATTGATCTCATTCTACAGGATTCTAGTCGTCTTCTCATCCAAAAAGGTGAAGAACCAACTGTAACATCTGAGATGATGCGGGCAGAGTAGCGGGGACAGAGATCTGGATCTTCAATAGTTACCGAGGTGAGTTGAGAAATCCCCTTACCGTTTTCTTTAATATTTATAGAGGGAAGTCTTACAGTTTGATGGGTGAGGGCAGCAATCTCTCGGGCTATACCTATGATGCTCAGGCAATCGGGACGATTTGGTGTTAAGTTAAGTTCAAGAATATAGTCCTCTAACTCTAAGGCTGATTTGATGGGTTCCCCTACTTTCATGTAGGGTGGAAGGATCATAATACCTGATGTATCATTGCCTAAAGCCAGTTCGGACTCAGAGCAGAGCATTCCCTGAGAGACTATACCGCGAATTTTTACTGGTTTGATGGTAACACCGTTAGGCAGCTGTGCACCATCCAAGGCAAGAGGTGCTTTATCACCTGGTTTGATATTTGTTGCACCGCAAACGATAGTAAAAGTGCCACTTCCTCTATCAACCATGCATAGTGATAATTTATCTGCTTTAGGGTGGGGGACTACAGAGGTAATTTGACCCACCACAACACCATCAAGCTCATTTCCTATCTTGACAACATTTTCAACCTCACTACCTGACATAGTGAGAAGATCAGCCAATGCCTTTGGATCAAGGTTGATAGAAATATATTCTTTTAACCAGTTGAGACTTACCTGCATAGTGAGGGCACCTTTTTATAGTCCCGCATTGTCCTGAACCTTTGATACTCATTAAGGGTTTCTCTTCAAAAAAAATTCATTTGGTTTTTTACTTTGGAAAAAAGAGAGAGCTCACTAAAGACTCTACACAAAACTGTAGAATCTAAAACTGTTGTAAAAATCTGACATCATTTTCGAAAAACAGCCTGATATCATCAATGCCATATTTCAACATGGCAATTCTTTCGATTCCCATACCAAAGGCAAATCCGCTCACCTGTTGAGGGTCATAACCCACTATCTTAAATACAGCAGGGTGTACCATTCCTGACCCCAATATTTCTAACCAGCCAGAACCAGAGCATACCCTGCATCCCTCACCTTTGCACATAACACACTGAATGTCCATTTCCGCACTTGGTTCTGTGAAGGGGAAGAAACTGGGGCGGAACCTGATGGCACTGCCTTCTCCAAACATCTGGTGGGCAAAGACTGTAAGAACTCCCTTTAAATGGCTGAATGAG
>SMTZ1_10003949_pt1 | contig 24129 bp, 16 predicted proteins | sample DeeMarSWOR136_30_FD_25667 | JGI IMG/M metagenome (IMG submission 25667) | reverse complement strand
AACTGGTGGTGGGATTGGAATGATTGCCATGGGTGCTGGCGGACTCGATGTGGCTGTCGCCATGGGCGGTGGACCATTTTACCTGCCCACACCAAAAGTGGTGTTGGTAAAACTATCTGGCTCACTCCAACCCTGGGTCTCTGCCAAAGATGTGATTTTAGAAGTGCTGCGAATTATGTCCGTAAAAGGCGGCGTTGGTAAAATTGTTGAATATGGCGGAGACGGTGTGAAATGCTTAACCGTTCCCCAGCGGGCAACCATCACCAATATGGGAGCCGAGCTGGGTGCCACGACTTCGATTTTTCCCAGCGATGAAAATACGCGTATCTTCCTCAAAAGCCAGGGTAGGGAGGAGGTATGGCAAGAATTGGGTCCTGATCCTGATGCAACTTATGATGAAGTGATCGAGATTGATTTGTCAAAATTAGAGCCATTGATTGCCCAACCGCACAGTCCGGATAAAGTGGTAAAAGTGAAAGAGATTGCTGGAACAAAAGTTAACCAGGTCGCGATTGGTTCATGTACCAATTCGTCTTATGTCGATATGATGACCGTAGCAGGTGCATTGAAAGGGAAACAAATTCACCCACAGGTGAGTTTAGTGATTTCCCCGGGATCGCGGCAAGTATTGGAAATGATCGCTCGAAATGGTGCGTTGGCAGATATGATCAGCGCTGGCGCAAGAATATTGGAATCAACCTGTGGTCCCTGCATCGGCATGGGGCAGGCGCCGCCGAGCAATTCGATTTCGGTTCGCTCGTTTAATCGAAACTTTTTGGGCAGAAGTGGCACCAAAAGCGCCAGTGTCTATTTAGCCAGCCCGGAAGTCTGTGTGGCAGCAGCGTTGAAAGGTGTCATGACCGATCCGAGAGATTTGGGTAAGCCCATTAAAGTAGATATGCCAGATAAATTTCTTATCGATGATCGGTTGGTCTTGCCACCATCAGATGATCCAGCAAGCGTTGAAATTATTCGCGGGCCCAATATCAAACCGCTTCCCATCAACAAACCGTTGCCTGATACATTAGAGGGTGAATTACTGCTCAAAGTGGAAGATAATATTACGACCGATCATATTATGCCAGCCGGGGCAAAAATTCTTCCATTACGCTCGAATATTCCGGAGATTTCAAAGCACGTATTTGAAGTTGTGGATGAAAGTTTTGCCAGCCGGGCGATTGAAAAAAGTGGTGGGTTTATCGTTGGCGGAGAAAACTATGGACAGGGTTCCAGTCGGGAGCATGCCGCATTGGCGCCGATGTATTTGGGAATAAAATGGGTGCTGGCGAAATCCTTTGCCAGAATTCATAAGGCAAACCTGATTAATTTTGGCATACTCCCGCTTACTTTTAAAAATCCAGCGGATTACGGAAAATTGGAGCAGAATGATCAACTCCGAATTCGAGATGTAATCGCATCTTTAAAGGCAAATAAACCGCTCGTTATTGAAAATTTAACGAAAAATATAAACATCCCTGTTACGTATGATTTATCCGAACGCGCCAAAGAGATCATTATTGCTGGCGGATTATTAAATTTTACTCGTGAGCAACAATAATTTTAGGTAATTAGGTAGCTGGGTAATTGGGTAATTCTCTCTGGAATTAATTGCCCCGTCCTAATTCATTTATCGATGAATTTAGAAACCAGGTTTGTTCTACAAACTACAAACCTGGTTTCTTATAAAAAATTTTCAATTACAGGTTCGCAGTAAATTCGCTTGACATACAGAAAATTTCTTGCTATATTATCACAAATAATTAACAGATCAATAGCTTAAGCGCTGCAACCAATTCAGGTTAGTTTATAAAAAATAAGAGTAACTTAACAATAAATCACACCAAATAGATGAGACAAATATTTTTTGCGATTTTTTACTGTACCGCCTCACTCTTATATGGGGCGATTGAAATCATGCCCCTGAAAGATGTTAAACCTGGGATGAGAGGAAAGGGATTAACGGTCTTTGAAAACAATCAAATAGAACAGTTTGATGTAGAGGTTATTGATATTGTCCGCAATTTTTTTCCTCAGCGTGATTTAATCCTGGTAAGATTGCTGGGTGATAGGGTTAACCACACTGGAATTGTTAGCGGAATGAGTGGAAGCCCGATCTATATTGATGATAAATTAATCGGCGCATTAGCATATCGTTTGGGAATTTTCTTGAAAGATCCTATTGCTGGGGTAACTCCAATCGAACAGATGTTGGAAATCTTTACAAAAGAAGAAGTTCGCGCTCAGGAAATCACGGCTGCCGTGCATCGGATGCCAGTATTTATCAGGGATTATTTTTATACCTACCATTTTAAGAAATTTGATTTACTTAATTTACTGAATTCTCAACTAATTCCAGATTTCCAGGAAATCAAACCTATTGAAACACCATTGATTATGACAGGTTTAGTTCCTGCTGTCTATAACAAAATCAACAGTCAATTTAATAAATATAATTTTACTGTTTTACCTGGTGGAAAAATACATCATTCAGAAAAGCAGGAAAAAGTGGAACTTGAACCAGGTTCATCTGTTGCTGGTATAGTTATTAATGGTGATTATAATATCAGCGCGTTTGGAACCGTAACTTATCGTGAGGGGAATAAAATCTTAGCCTTCGGTCATCCTTTATTTAACAGTGGACCGGTTAATATTCCAATGGCTCAATCCAAAGTAATCACCACCCTTTCCAGCCTATTAGTTTCCAATAAATTTGCTGTTGCCACAAATCTCATTGGTAATATTCGCCAGGATCGTGTAACCGGGATTATGGCAGTAATTGGTGATATCCCACCAATGATACCTATTAAAGTTGCAGTCAATTCTCCGATTATTAAAGAGAAACGATTCAATTTTAAAATGGTAAATGATCGATCAAACTATAACACCGTTCCGGTTTTTCTGTGGATAACTTTGCTCAATGCTCTGGAAACTGCTCGACTGGGTAGTGGAGATTATGCCCTAAATTTAAATGGTCGGATTGAATTGAAAAATGCTGCTGATGTGATTCTTGATAATTTTTATTCAGGAGCAAGTGCTGGCTTTTTTGATGGATCTGGTCTGGATAGATCAGAAGCTGCTTTAGATGTGGTTATGACTTTGGCGACTCTTTTGTTAAATAGTTTTGAACCTCCAGTAATTCAAGGGATTGAATTAGAATTTTATGCCAGACCTGGACATTTTCTGGCTGAAATAGAAAATGTTCTTTTCGATAAGGAGATAATTAATCCCGGAGATACTTTGAATATAGTAATTTATCTCAGACCTTATCAGGGAAAAAAGATTGAGTTGAAAAAACAGATTTTTATTCCTCAGAATCTCTCAAATAACTCGATCACAGTTGCGATTGGTGGGCGCAACGAAATAACGGAATGGGAATATCAGGCTGGTATTGGCAAATTTATCCCCACTAATTTCAGTGAGTTAGTTGCACTTCTGAATCGTAAACGTAAAAATACTAATATTATTGTTCAATTAAAAATAAAAGATAGCGGTGCAATTCTACATGGAAGAGAATTTCCAACGCTTCCCCCTTCTGTTTACAATATTCTGGCAGATAACAAAACAGATAAAATTTACAAATCAATTAAACAAAAAGTTATAAAAGAATGGTTGATCCCAACGGAATATGAAATCCGTGGGGGAAGAAAATTCAATTTGAAAATAAATCATCATTGAAAATTTTTGTATTAAGGAGTGTTTGATGCAGAAGCTAATCACAGGGTTGCTGATAATACTGTTTGCTGAAATTTGTATGGCTTCGCAGCCAGTAATAAAAATATATGATAAACAGAAAGATCTAATTAATGGTCGAATAGCAGGAATCTCGATCACCTGGCAAGGTCAGTTGCTGCTTGCCCCTGTTGCTAAGCAATTTTTTAATAGTGATCGTCCATTTATCTGGGATTTTGTTACTGACAAGAAAGGTAACTTATTTGTCGCTACTGGTGATGGAGCTAAGATTTATCAGATTGATCCCTATGGTAAAAGTAATATAATCTCACACTGGGAAGATGTAGAAGTATATTCGCTGGCTATTGATAATAATGGAATTGTTTATGCAGCAACATCGCCTGATGGGAAAATTTATCGTTTCAATGAAAATAAAAAACCAGTGTTATTCGCCAATCTAAAAGTAAAATATATCTGGGACATGTTGTTTGATGAACAAAACAAATGTTATGTTGCAACAGGAGACAGTGGGGCTATTTATGTAGTTGATCCTCAAGGAAAAATTTCAATTTTCTACCAAAGCGACGAAACGCATATTCGTTGTTTAGCCTGGGATAAAAACCAACATCTACTGGCGGGAAGTTATAGCAATGGATATTTGTACCAGTTTGATCGTGATGGTCAGGCATTTGTGATTCATGATTCAGAATTTCAAGAAATTCATCAAATTTGTGTTGCAAACAATGGAGATATTTATGTAGCAGCATTGGGAATGGAACTGGCTAAAGTGGAGCGAGTAGAGGAAAAGACAAAAATCATTACTGCTAAGCCTTCAACAGAAGCACTAAATTTATCATCTTTTTCATCTGAGCCGAGAGAAATCCCTAAAGTAACCGGAAGTGGAATTATTAAAATTCAACCTGATGGAGTAATCAAAAACATTTGGACCAAAAATGCTGATCAGGTACAGGCTATCGTTTTAACCGATGATCAAGCGTTGTTAGTCGGTACCGGAGAGAAGGGTCGCCTGTATAGAATTACTCTGACAGAAGAGAGCACTTATCTCCTCAATTTTGAAGCGTCACAAATTGTCTCTTTTGTGCCGGGCACATCGGGAAAAATCTGGTTAGCAACGTCAAATTTAGGTAAAATTTATTACCTGGAACCAAAGTTTGAAAAAAAAGGATTTTTTGAATCCGAGGTAATTGACGCTCAGACTTTAACTCATTGGGGATCAATACATTGGGATGAACAACTCCCTGCTGAAGGTAGCATAAAACTTTATAGTCGATCGGGAAATACAGAAAAACCTAATAGTACATGGAGTCCATGGTCTAATCCTTATCAGGCAAATGAAGGCGAAGTGATAAAAAGTCCTAATGCCCGTTTTCTTCAGTGGAAATTGGAATTGAAGACAAATCGCTCTACTGTTACTCCAAAAGTCAGTAATTTAAAAATAGCATATTTACAACGAAACCTTCCTCCAGAAGTTTTCTCAGTTACTGTACAGACCATTGAAAGTGACACAAGATTGCAACCAGTAGATTCTCAGAAATCGGCATATTTAGAGATAGCTGTACAAGATGAATCTGATCTTAGGGCACAAAAACAGCCAGCACAGCCCAGTTTGATACAACCTTTAAGAAAAGGCTATTGTAAAATCACCTGGAAGGCTCGAGATATCAACGATGATCAACTTGTTTATGATCTTTATTTTCAACACCAAGAGGAAAAGAATTGGTGGATCTTAAAGAAAAATTTATCTAAAACTATGCATATCTGGGATAGTCAGATGATGCCAGATGGTCATTATCGGATTAAAATTATTGCCAATGATAGAAAATCCAATCCATTTAATACAGCAAGACAATCAGAGCAATTAAGTGATTGGTTTATCATTGATAATATGGGCCCTAAAATTCAAAACGCAGAAATTAAAAAAACCGAAAATGATAGTCTACAAATTTCTTTTCAAGTTGTTGATGATTTAAGTGTGATTAAAGAGGTGCAGTTTTGTTATGATATTCAAGATTGGTTGTGGGTTTATCCTCAGGATTTAGTTTGTGATTCGAAAAGAGAAGATTTCAATTTCAAGATTAAATTAAGCCAGAAAGATTTTTACTCAATTATTATCAAAGCAAAAGACAAGTCCGATAACATTGGTTACGGTAGATTAATCATAAAGGAGTAATATGATCACTGAAAAAGAAATGAAAATCCTTAATGAATTGATTACCAATCACCAAAAATTTGTTTTAACGACCCATATCAATCCTGATGGTGATGCTATTGGATCTGAAATTGCTATGGCAGAGTATTTGAAACATCTTGGCAAAGAAGTTTACATTATTAACATTTCATCGACTCCAAATAATTACCAGTTTCTCGATAGCAATGAGGAAATTATTGTTTTTGATGAAAATCGACATCAACAATTGGTTGCCTCTGCTGATCTTTACATAATCGTAGATATTAGTGATTGGGATAGATTACGCCGTATCGGTAAGATTATCAAGAACGTACCAGCACCTAAAATTTGTTTTGATCATCATCATATCAATTACAAATTCGTTGATCTAGATATCATTTGTGAGGAAGTTTCGTCAACTGGTGAATTGATATATGAATTTTTAACGAAAATTAATCATCCTATTCAAGGGATAATTGCCAGAGCACTATATACCTGTATTCTTACCGATACCGGCTCTTTTCGGTTTTCTAATACAACAGCTAAAACTCATGAAATTGCATCAAAACTTCTTGATGTTGGAGTTGATGCAAGAGAAATTTATAACCTGGTGTATGAACAGAACTCAAGATGCAAAATGGCATTAATGGGAGAGGCTTTGCGTAATATTAATTATGAGTGTGGCGGTCGCTTGGCCTGGTTTGTATTAACACAAGAAATGTTTGAATCATGTAATGCTTCTCACTGGGATACAGAAGGATTTCCAGAGATACCAAGGACAATAAATGGGGTTGAAGTGAGTTTGATGTTTACAGAATTAGATGACGATAAAGTTAAAGTAAGTTTACGTTCCAAAGGCCAAATTGTGATAAATCATATCGCAGAAAAATTCGGCGGCGGAGGACACTATTATGCGGCTGGCGCTTTAGTTAATAGCAATCTGAAAGAAACAATTCCGATAGTATTATCAGAAATCAAAAATTTACTTTTTAGATGTTGAATCTATATTTTTAAGAAACCTCAAGCTGACTTCAACAAAAAATTTGAGTCTTTTGTTCAAAGCTGGTTTTATCATCTTAATTTTTACCTTCCCAAATTCATTCTTTAGGTACGAAATAGATAACTTTTTGCCCAATAGGAAAAGAATTTTTATCCGCAAATTTCGCTCGTCAAGCGAATAAATAATTAGTGAAATTCGAATAATTAACGGAATTAGCGGTTCAGGTTCTACGTGGCTCTGGATTGATCAGGTTGGGTATATTAAAAAAAAGCAATATCACTTTTTTACTTGCTTTTGATAAAATAATCATTTAATTTTTAACCTTAATATATAGATTATCTGTTGATTAGATTTAAAATTTGGAGTAATATCCCATAAATTTTTTGCTTACGAAAGCTTAACCTAATTTACAAAAATTTTTGTTGCCTTAGCTAGCTATAAGATTTGCATGACGAACCATGGCTCGAATTTCACTCATTCATAAAATTATTGCAGTAATCAATTCAAATCTGTTGAAAAAAAGTGAAATGTCCAAGTTATTTTATCACACTCCCTAAAAAAAAGAAGGAATTATTTTTCCCTTGATTGAATTTGATTTAAAAGAATCTAAACAGACCTTTGCATTATGTCGTCTGCTTAATACACTTCATTCGACTGATAATATTATCGACATTTTTACTGAGGCGAACAAACAACTGAGCAACATCGTAAAATGTGACTATGTGAATATTCTTCTTAACAATGAGAAGGGCAGATATTTTTATATTAATAATGTATTAAATCAAACAAATGCGGAACATAGCAATGATGTGATTATTCCTTATAGTGAAACAGCTATTACAGATATTTTACGTGTCCATCAATCAATCATTCGCAATAATCTTTCGGAACGTGGCGAATTAACTCCAGGAGATTTAAAATTTCTACCTAAAGACATTAAATCTGATTTATCAGCTCCCATAATTAATAAAAACAAGGTGCTTGGAGTTGTAAATTTAAGCAGCTATCAATCTTATTATTTTAGCAAGGAGCACCAACATCAAACAGAACAGATCGCTTCGCTTTTAGGATTAGCTTTGGAGCGTTCGCAATTAATTGAAAGACTTAATCAAAAACAAACTGATTTACATCTCTGGAAGAATAAATTTACTCGTCTCATTAACAATATTACCGAAGCAGTGGCAATAGTTCGTTTAGATCATGACTTAATCTATGAAACCAACGATGCTTTTCAAAAGCTCACTGAGTATACATCTGATCAGATACATGGTATGCGATTGTCACATCTCCATCCACAGCATCAAGAACTAATTTTAACAAAATTAGATAAGGAATTTAGCAATGGAAAAGCTACTAATTTTGTTGAAGTTTCTTTATTAAGAAAAGATGGTGTGCAGGTACCAGTTAAACTACGGTTTGTAAAAACTAATGCTGATAATAACGATTTCGCATTTGCAATATATAAAAGTATAGACTCTGAAAGACCAACCATCCCGGTAGTTTGTAAAGATAATGGACTAAGGGCTGAAATTTTTCAGCGTCAGTTATCAGTCTTTAGGGAAATTAATAACTTAGCAAATACTAATTTAGAGTTAAATGATGTCATTAAAGCGGCATTAATTATCCTTAAAAGAGCTGTTAATTTTGATTACGCGCAAATCACATTATTTGATGTTTCCGGTGAGAATATCCAAATTCATACCATGCTTTCAGATCATTGCCGGGAGTATAGTAAGCAAAAATACTGGACAAGGCTCGAAGATTGTGAATCATATTGGTACAATTTTAGCTATCAACATCTTCGAAAGCGATTTACTGAAAAAGGAAACGATTCTGATCCAATTGAACAAGAAATTAAATCACGTGTATCAGAGGTACTGATGATACAGAACCGATACTTAGGAACGTTTTTGATGGGCAATTTGGAGCCCAATTTTTACCAGAAACAACAGATTGAATTTTTGGGTCAGATTACTCAGCAATTAGCCATCTTGATTGAAAATATTCGTTTTTCTGAAATAAATTTGAATGGGAGATGAAAAAGATAAGGGAAGCAAGATTTACTTTTGTTCTTTTAAAAGGATACTAATCCTGAAATTAATTCCTTTTTGGTTTGAAAACAACTTAAGGGATAAGCAGCTATGGTAATGCCTCAAACAAATTTAGATGTTAATGCTTTGATAAGAGAGAATATCTCTCTAAAGCGAAAGTTAAAAACAAAAGATGCCTTACTTCATGAAAAAAATGCTGAACTGCAACAATATTTATATACAGTTTCTCACGAGTTGAAGACGCCAATCATTTCTATGCGTGGTTATTCTCTGCTACTTCAGGATTTTCATTTAGATGTTATGAATCCAGAAATCAAAGAATATTTAGAGCGAATTGTCTCTAATCTTGATCAGATGGATCAATTGATTGATAATTTATTAGATTATACAAGAATCGATGTCAATATTGATGAATGCGAGCAGGTGGATATGGCGGAGCTATTGAAAGAAGCTCTTAACGAATTGGATTTTCTCATTCGGAAAAATAATTATGATTTTTCGATTAATAAGGAATTACCAGCAGTTTTTTGCAAGCGAAATTTAATGCTTCGAGTGTTTACGAATTTATTAAGCAATGCCATTAAATATTCGAAGGATATTGAACAACCGAAAATCGAAATCGGTTATATATCCGATGAAATCTTTCATAAATTTTATGTAAAAGATAATGGTATCGGAATTGCACATTCAGATCAGGATAAAATTTTTCAAATTTTCGGTCGATTAAATAACAAGAAGGAAGCAAGGGGTAATGGACTTGGTTTAGTGATCACGAAAAAAATCATTGAGAAACATGGCGGTGAAATTTGGGTGGAATCTGTGAAAGGAAAAGGGAGCACATTCTTTTTTACATTGCCTCGTGATGCATCAATAGCAGCCGGTTTTGAAAATTTAACTACCAACTGATGGCAAGTGGCCATATTAATTTATTCCTAAAATTTCTCTCGTTGTAATAATTGATCCTCGATTTTCGACAACTACCAAAGGATGAATAACATTCGGCAATTCAGTTAATTTTAAAACAAAGTCTTCTTTAATATTTGTGTAAGATCTTTGTTAGATAAATGGACAGGATTTCCCTCCATGCTACTTGCTTTTCTTGATTTTTCGATTATAGCTGGGAAATCTTCTTCTTTCAACCCGTATTTGGATAAGGATTGAACTTTCAGCATCTTACATATTGATAGCACCCACTCCATGCCATCTTCAGCTATCGCATCACTCTTGCCGGTGAGAATCTTGGCGATTTCATCAAAGCGAACTAACACTGGCGAGTTTGATGGTTGAGTTTTTAATGTACGAATATTAGCTTCCATCACAAATGGCAGAAGTCGAGCACAGATCACTCCATGCGGTGCGGGAAATATGCCACCTAATGGACCTGCAAAACCATGAACAGCTCCCAGTCCAGCGTTCGCAAGTGCCATGCCACTAAACAGACTGGCGATTGACATATCGTTTCGGGCGTTTCTATCATTTCCATTTAGGTAGGCTTGCTTCAATGAGCGAGCGGCTCTTTTTATACCCTCGCGACAAATACTATCAGTTAGCGGATTAGCTTTCTTGGTGACAAATGCCTCGATTAGCTGGGTTAGTGCGTCCAATCCAGTACTGGCAGTAACTGAGCATGGCATCGAATAAGTTAGTTCAGGATCAACGACTGTCAAATCCGGTAACATTAATGGACTTCTCATGCTAACTTTGATGCCGTGTTCAGATGATTTTAAAACAGCGTTTCGAGTAACTTCTGCGCCAGTTCCAGAAGTTGTGGGAATGGCAATAAATTGGGCTGGTTTTCGAGTGAGCTTTTTACCACACCCAATAACTTCCAGATAATCAAACAACTTACCATGATTGGTAAATAATGCAGCGATCACTTTCCCGGTATCAATCACGCTACCCCCACCAATTCCGATTACAAAATCGCAATCAATCTGCCGGGCAAGATTGATTCCTTCTTCAACTATTCTGATTGTGGGTTCATCAATAACCTGGAAGGTAATATATTCAACTTCTTGAGCGGCAAGCATATCCAGAAATGTTCCCACACGACCCAGATTTTTCCCGCAAATTACTAAGGCACGATCTCCCATTTGTTTTGCTATGGGTGCAACCTCGCTTATTTTTCCACATCCGAATATGATTCGAGCCGCTGTAGCAAATTCAAACTGCATGCTTTACTCTCAATAAAATTCTAAAGCATAACTTTCTTATTTCCAAAATTTTAAAATTTTCAACCCAATCAAATTAAATGTGCATAGATGCATTAACGAAATGAGTTAGTCAACTTTACTGCCTTTATAATAGCTCTGGAAACAAGATCGGCTGCTAATACTCCAAGACGCATGATTTCAATTGCTGGGAGTTCACCAGTAGAAATCGCAAATACAACATCCCCATCAAAAAGTGTATGAGCCGGATAAGTGGTTCGGGTAATGCCGTTGGTTGCCATCTGAGCCAGCCTGTTTGCATCTACCTTGGAAAGCTGAGCGTTGGTGGCTATTACGGCTAAAGTTGTATTGGATAATTGAGTAAAAGATATGGATTGAGGCTGTTTAAGAATAGGGAGTGGATCGATAAATTGATGTGTCTCTGGATTTAGTGCTCCGGCAATGGTTTTTCCATTAGAAGGATCAATAATGTTCCCTAAAGAATTAACTGCTACTAAAACTCCCACAACAATTTGTTCATCAATAATTTCAGAACAAGTTGCAACTCCACCGTTCATAGCAAATTTCTGACCGGCAAATTTACCAACCGTTGCTCCGCTTCCAACTCCGATCAATCCTTGAAGGGTATTATTGTGGGTAGCCTGCTGGGCGGCAAGATAACCCATTTCTTTGTCAGGTCTTATTTGAGATGATCCAACAGCTAAGTCGTAGATGACAGCGGCAGGTACGAGTGGTACCCGAGCGAAACCAGTTTCGTACCCAATCTCGTTTTCCTCTAAGTATTGAACCACACCTGAGGCACTATCCAGTCCGAAAGCACTTCCTCCAGTTAAAACAATCGCATGAATTTTATCAATATGTCGCACTGGAGTTAATAATTCAATTTCTCTCGTTCCTGGCGCTAAACCACGGACATCTACTCCAGCTATTACCGGTCTATCAGGTATTATAGCCGTACATCCTGTTCTAGCATTTTCATTTTGCACATGTCCTACTTTAATACCAGAAATATCACAAATTGTATTTAATAACTTCTGTTTTATTTTTTCTCCTTCTCCCAAAATCGGATTTTATTTTTTAATGATAATCTGGTTTTTGGAATTTCAAGTAACAGTCCACTGTCACTAAAAAAGAATAGATCTCCAATCTTTAGACCAATAGATTTTCTAAGGGGCTTCCAATTTTCACGATAAGCCTCACTGTCAACATGAGTCCCTTCTTTTAATTTAGTTACCAACCTGACCCTTTGAGGAAATTCACGATTGATCATAAAGGGAGAGTGGGTTGTGTAGATCAATTGGTTTTTCAGGGAAAAATTTTCTAAAACTTTAACAAGATCTTTCTGCCCTGAGGGATGAAGATGAATTCCGGGCTCATCGATTAGAAATACATACTCATTGGCTTTGGCTTCAAAAATCTGAGCAAGGAAGTTGATGTAAAATGACAGGTACCATCTAAAACCAAGGCTTCTTGATTCGGGAGTGTCAAAAACAGTTGTGCTATCACAAATATCAATGTAGAGTACTTTGCCGTTTACACTTAATTTAACTTCAACAGTAGGTTCTTGAGACCAGACACGTCGAATTTGTTCAGTAATGATTCGACTGGCTTCTTCAGATGCCCTTCTCCCACGGGTAGAATCCTCAAAGATGATTTCAAAATCCTCTAACCCACCAATTTTTAACAGATCTCGCTCTGTGGTAAAACCAGGTCTTCCATCAACCAAACTATAATAATCGACTCGATTTTTTATTAACGGGATGTCATCAAAATATAATATTTTAGGAAGACATTTAAGAAGTGACTTCATGTTTGATATTGGAACTTCATTATCTCCTATAAATATTTTATAGTCAGTAAATTCTGGTCCTTCTTTTTTAACATAAAAAGTTTCTACACTCTTAAATTCTTCTGAAATTTTAATTAACTTTGCTCGGTTTTCCTTTGAGATATTAAAATATTCGACTGCTATTTCTGGACATTTTTTTTGACGATAAGAGTCTGAATACTGACAGGTTAAAGAGTGATCAAAAGGAGCCCCTAAGGGAAATGAGGCTAATGCTTTTAAAATGTTAGTTTTTCCGCTTTCATTAGGACCAATAAGAACAGTTACTTTCGCATCGATTGGAACAGTAAGTTCGAAGATCGATTTAAAAGCTCGGATAAATACATTAGAGATTGTCATAGCTGCTCTCTCTATTTATATTAAATGATTGAGATTAAATAACAGGGACATTTTAAATTGTTTCAATGTTTAATGATAGCAACCTCTGAAGTTTAGTTGGGTAATCTATTTATATTTCTATCTCTACCTCTTATATGGAGAAGAAATTGAATTATTGATTATGAAAGAATAATTCTGAAAAAAGTAATTTGATTTTCTCACAACCTAAATATAAGAAGCTTGATAAATCAAAGCAAGGAAAAATTTGAGTTTTTTTAACTTTTGTTCAAGGTTTTAATTTTCTTGTTGATAGATGTATATTATCTATAAAAGAAACTTTTAAGGATAGATTGATCACTTTTTAATTCTTGACTATTAATGAAAAATATTGTATATTTGATTTATCAATAACTGCTTGTATAATAATTTAGCTAAATTTTGTGTTTATCGACAGATAATGTGGAGGTGATAATGTTGGGCTATTCTCATGGGGATTCGGATATTAAAAGTCAATTAAAAGATCCGTACTCTAATGGAATGCCAATATTAAGAATCGGTTTAATTGAACGACGTGATTCGATCGAATTTAGATCGTCGGGGAGATTTTCTGTATTGGATGATCAAGGAATGGCTATTTTAAAGGACGTCACCTCACCAGTAAAATGGCGAGTGAAGATTGGAAAATGCCTGCCTGCAAAATATACATACAGTGCTTTGCTTGGAAAATTTGTTGATTATCAGGCAGCACAAGATTTAGAATACAAGTTACTTGAAAAAGGGATAGGTACACGAATTAAAATTCGTGGTGGAAAATTATATTATGGAGATCGGGTGGTAAATGATAATCGACAATTTTGGGTTGTTGTTGATGATTTAGCCAGTGAACAGGAAGCCCAGCTATTCTCGAAAGAGAGGTTGTCAGATTTTTCTTATCAAATCATCAAAGAGAAGATTAACGAACCCCATACCTTGCTTGAATTATTTGACTCAGAATTTGAAAAATTGGGTGAATCTGAAAACATTATTCGGATCGTTCCTGTAACTTCTGATGTTGTTACTTATATTTACGATTTGATGTTAGATAATGAAATTCAACATCCAACAGTCAAGTGTCGTTCGTTTTTAGGACCGTTGGAATTTCGGAGTACATCGGATGGGAAGGTTATCATAATTTATGAAGTGCCACTGGAAAAATATATTGAATCAGTTGTGGCATTAGAGATGAAATCAGAATTCCCAGGTGAATTAATCAAAGCTCAAGCAATTGCGATAAGAAGTAAAACAATTGCTTCATTAGGTATTAAACATTATAATGATTCTTATAATCTATGCTCTGGAACTCATTGCCAATTATTTACTGGTCTTACACATATATCAGAAAATATTTCAAGAGCTGTTCAAGAAACAAATGGGATTATATTGCGAAACAATCGGCAGGTTATTGATGCAAATTATTCGTTAATGTGTGGTGGCCATACTGAATCGTATCATAACTTGTATGCGGAAGGTTGTTATGATCCATATCCAGCAATTTTTGATGGTGATCACCAGCATCAAATGAAAAATTATGGGGATTTGACAAATAATGAAGATTTAAAAAAATGGGGTTCAGTCCAATAATATGCTGAATTATATGAGGAACAAGTTTCGCTGGCATGTTTCTTATGATCGTCAAGAATTGGAAGAAATTATTTCGACAAAAATGGATTTTGATATTGGAATCTTATATGACATCATTCCTGTTCGTCGTGGAATTTCGGGAAGAATATTAGAAATTGAAATTCTCGCCAGTAATAAGAATATTATTTTACAGGGAGAAGATAATATATGTAAGATTTTAGCAAACGAAAGATTATCCAGTACATGTTTTATTATTGACCGTCAATTTGATGAAGATGGATTTCCAGTATCCTTTACCCTCTATGGAGCTGGCTCTGGTCATGGAGTTGGGCTCTGTCAGGCAGGGGGAATTGCCATGGCACTTCAAGGTATGAGTTATGATGTAATTTTGGCTCATTATTTCAAAGGTTTAAAAGTAAAGAAAATTTATTAGAGGTTGAAAAATGATAGAAGAGATTAAGGAACAACTAAATAAACTGAAGCTTCGTATCGAAGATTTACGAGGTTATCTTTGAAATCGATAAGAAAAGTGCAGAAATACATAAATTTGAGGAGTATACTTTAAAATCTGATTTCTGGAGTGACCATGATAGAGCTCAAGAAGTTATGCGTGAGATCAATACCAGAAAAAATAGTGTGGATCAATGGAAAGCTTTAAATGATAAAGTAGCATATATCGAAGAAATAGTAGAGTTAACAGAAGCAGAAGATGATAATCAATTTTTAGAAGAGGTTAAAACCGAAGTCAAATCATTAATACAGAAGCTTGACAAAATAGAATTTCAAAATATGCTCGATGATCCCGACGATCATTTAAATTCGATACTTACTATTCATCCCGGTGCTGGCGGTACAGAAAGTCAGGATTGGGCACAAATGCTTATGCGAATGTATCTGCGCTGGATTGAACGGAAAGGCTTTGAGGCAGAAATTTTGGATTTACAATCAGGTGAAGAAGCCGGTATAAAAAGTGCCACGATCGAAGTTAAAGGGGATTATGCCTATGGTTATCTCAAAGCAGAAATCGGAGTTCACCGGTTAATTCGTATTTCTCCGTTTGATGCCAATAGTCGTAGACATACTTCTTTTGCGTCTGTATTTGTTTATCCCGAAGTTGACAATAATATAGAAATCACTGTAAATCCATCAGATTTAAGGATCGATACATTTCGTGCCAGTGGTGCTGGCGGGCAACATGTGAATAAAACCAGTTCTGCGGTAAGAATTAGCCATCTTCCGACCGGCATTGTCGTTCAATGCCAAAGTGAACGCTCACAGCACATGAATCGAGAAAATGCCATGAAAATACTTTTATCGAGACTTTATCAGAAGAAAAAAGAGGAGGAGGAGAAAAAGATCCAGGAATTAGAGAAAGCAAAAAAAGACATAGCCTGGGGAAGCCAGATTAGATCGTATATATTTCATCCTTACAATATGGTAAAAGATCATCGAACAAAAATTGAGACAAGCAATATTCAGAATGTTATGGATGGAGATTTAGACCAGTTTATTCAGGCATTTTTGAAAATAAATAGTTAATCACGAGTGATGATTTCCCCTTCTGCAAATTAACAGAAAAAGGAAGAAGGTTGCGCCCAACGATTGCAGAGATCGATTTATCAGCGATAGCACATAATATTCAGGCAATAAAAGCACAAGTACATCCAGCGCAGGTAATGGCGGTTGTAAAAGCTGATGCTTATGGACATGGTGTTATTCCTATTTCTAAGACTGCGATAGAAAGTGGCGCAACTTATTTGGGTGTGGCATTGGTTGAAGAAGGAATTGAACTGCGCAACCAGGGATTTTTAGAACCTATTTTGGTATTTGGTGGTGCATTTAAACATCAACTGTATGATTTTTTCAAATACAATTTAGAAGTCACAGTTTATTCAGAAGATATTGCTGTTGCTCTTTCAGAATTAGCAGAACATTTTCAAAAGTCGATTCGCGTCCATGTTAAAGTAGACACCGGTATGGGAAGAGTAGGAGTTTGTTGGGAACAGGCTGCTAATTTTATTGAATTCATTAGTAAGCTGGATGGAATTGAATTGCAGGGCTTGTATACACATTTCGCTACTTCGGACATGCGTGATAAAAATTATGCAAACCTTCAGTTTAGTCGCTTCATACTGGTTATCCAACAATTAGAACAAAAGAAAATTAACATTCCACTCAAACATGCTGCCAATAGCGGCGCTATTCTCGATTTACCAGAGACTTATCTGGATATCGTTCGACCTGGTGTGATGCTGTATGGCTATTACCCGTCAAACGAAACGAGTGAAAGCGTCCCGATTAAACCTGCCATGACGCTTAAATCCCAAGTTAGCTATATTAAAACAGTACCAGAAAACTTTAGTGTTAGTTATGGAAGAAAATTTGTGACTTCTAAACCAACCCGGATCGCAACAATTCCGCTGGGATATGCTGATGGATATAATCGCCTTTTAACTAACAGGGCGAAAGTCACTATTAGAGGGAAGAAATTTCCACTTATCGGAAGCGTTTGCATGGACCTGGTAATGGCTGATATTGGAATGGAAGATGATATTCAAATAGAAGATGAAGTGATTTTATTTGGCGGGAAAGAAAAAAATGCATTTACCATTAAAGAAATTTGTCAACTGCTCGATACAATTCCTTATGAGGTGACCTGTTGGATTTCAAAGCGGGTACCAAGAGTATATATCAACAACTATGGAGATACATCGTGGAAGATTTAACTGAACTTCAAAAAATAAGAAATGAGAAATTGAATCAGATCAAAGAACTGGGATTCAATCCATATCCCCATTGTTTTGAACGAACACATTTTGCTGGCGAAATTCTCAACAAATTTGATTGGTATGAAAACAAATCAGTTCGTATCGCCGGTAGAATTATGGCTATTCGCAAACATGGCAGGGCTGCTTTCTGCCATATTATGGATAGTACAGGACGTATTCAACTGTATGTTCGCCAAGACCAGGTGGGAGAGGAACATTTTGAACTATTTAATTTAATCGATATCGGTGACATTATTGGCGCTAATGGTGAAGTTTTTAAAACAAGAACTGAAGAAATCACTGTATTGGTGAAGGAATTTCAGTTACTATCAAAAACGCTTCGTCCATTGCCGGTTGTAAAAGAAAAAATTGAGCAAGGGGAACGAACCCTTTATGATGAGTTTAGCGATAAAGAAATGCGCTACCGTCAACGTTACATTGATTTGATCGTGAATCCAGAGGTAAGAGATGTATTTATCACAAGAACCAAAATGATCAGTACAATGCGGAAATTTCTGGAAGATAAACATTATTTAGAAGTAGAAACACCAGTTCTACAGCCTCTCTATGGCGGCGCCACTGCCCGCCCATTCATCACCCATCATAATGCGCTCGATATCGATCTCTATTTAAGAATTGCCGATGAACTTTATTTAAAGCGATTAATTGTGGGAGGGTATGATGGTGTTTTCGAATTCGGTAAGGATTTCCGAAACGAGGGCATCGACCGCTTTCACAATCCAGAATTCACAATGTTAGAATTATATGTCGCTTTTCAAGATTATCATTTCATGATGGAACTTGTCGAGTCGATGGTAAGTTTTACAGTTAATGAAGTATTGGGAACTTCAGAGGTTATCTATCAAGGGAATAAGATCAATTTTACTCCTCCCTGGCCTCGGCGAAAAATGGCTGATGTCTTTAAAGAATTTACCGGACAGGAGATCATCGGGAAAAATAAGCAACAACTACTTTCTATTGCAAAACAGTTGAACGTACCAATCGAAACTGGTGCCGGGGTGGGAAAAATAATCGATGAAATTTTCAGCGAGTTGGTTGAGCCGCATTTAATTCAACCAATTTTTATTATTGATTATCCGATTGAGCTTTCTCCACTGGCAAAAAAACATCGAAACGAAAAAGGTCTGGTGGAGCGCTTTGAAGGTTATATCGCTGGAAAAGAAATTTGCAACGCTTTTTCTGAGTTGAACGACCCGCTCGATCAAAGGCAGCGCTTTGAACAGCAAATGGAATTTCTAAGATCTGGAGACGAGGAAGCGCATTTAATGGATGAAGATTATATTCGAGCGCTGGAATATGGCATGCCCCCCACAGCGGGATTGGGTGTTGGAATCGATAGGCTGGTGATGATTTTAACTGATTCTCCTTCAATTCGGGATGTGATTTTTTTCCCGCACATGCGACCAGAATAGCAACAAGCGGAATAGAATTTAAGCAATCAATTATACTTATTGTGGATTAAAATTTCATACTGATTCCATCGCTCGGAGCGATAGAATCGATATGGAAAATTGCTTTGTTACTGAAAAATTAAACTTAAACGAGTATAACATCAAAAAATTATGTCATACGAATTCTTCATAGCCAAAAGATATTTTCATTCTAAACGACGAACTGGATTTATCTCGCTGATTAATTATTTTTCTATCGCAGGGGTAATGATCGGTGTTGCAGCGTTGATCATTGTTTTGTCTGTAATGAACGGATTTGAAACGGAAGTGCGTTCAAGAATTATTGGTTTTGATGCCCACATTTTATTCCGAAGTTTTCATGATCAAGGGATCGATAATCATGAACAGTTCATAGATCAGTTACGAAATTATGAGCATGTTGTGGCTATTTCTCCCTATATCAGAAAAAAATGTGTAATATTTCATGGTGAAAGTGGTGATGCTTTATTTGTTAAAGGTGTAAATAAAGCCACTGAGATTGAAGTTTCCGATATTGAACAAAATGTTATCTATGGCGAATTAAACCTGGATACGGTTTGGGTTGAGAATGAAAAACCGTTAACTGGAATCGTTATTGGAAAAAATTTAGCCATGCGCCTGGATCTCAATTTAAATGATCAGGTATGGCTTGCTGCTATCACCAATGTGAAGAACATTTTTATGACAACCCAACCCTATGTTAAAGCTTTTCGCGTTGCAGGATTGTTTGAAACTGGTTTATATGAATTTGACAACATTTTCGGGTACATTTCTCTTGAATCTGCTCAACAACTTTATCGGATGGGGAATCAGATTTCTGGTTTTGAGATCATGCTCGATCGTATGGATTTAGAGTTAATTACAGATGTAGCAGAGAAAATGAGCAGCACTTTTGGCTATCCCTACTCGGCTGAAACCTGGTATGAACGAAATCGAACGCTTTTTTCCTGGATGTGGATTGAAAAAATTGCTGCCTTTATTGTTCTATGTCTTATCATCATCGTTGCAGCATTTAATATTATCAGTACACTAATTATGGTAGTCATAGAGAAAAAGAAGGAGATTGGAATTTTAAAATCCATTGGATCGACTGCGGAATCAATTATGAGGATTTTTGTCTTTCAAGGTCTCATTTCTGGTATGATTGGTACTGTGCTTGGATGTATCATTGGATATATATTATGCTGGTCTCAGCTAAAATATCAATGGTTCTCCTTGCCCGCAGACATTTATTTTATCAGCAGTTTACCGGTTGAAATGAAAATTTTAGATTTTGCTATGATTGCCTTTGTTGGTATTCTTCTCTGTTTTGTGGCAACTCTTTATCCTTCATGGAAAGCGGCAAAGTTAGATCCTGTACAAGCAATTAGATACGAGTAACTTGGATATGAATTTACATACGATTCTGCTAACTGATAATCTCTATAAAAATTATTACCTCGATAAACGAACGATTAAAGTTCTAAAAGGCATTGATCTTGAAATTTATGAAGGCGAAGTTGTTGCCATTATGGGACCTTCTGGAGTCGGAAAAAGCACCTTGCTACACATCCTGGGTGTGCTGGATCGTCCAACCAAGGGACGGGTTTTGATTGATGATAAAGATATTTTCCAAAACAATGATAGGAAATTAGCAGAATATCGAAATACTGAGGTAGGATTTGTTTTTCAGTTTCATCATCTCTTGCCCGAATTTTCTGCGCTTGAAAACGTAATGCTTCCGGGAATGATTGCCGGTATCAATAAAGACATGGTGAGGAATCGTGCGATAGAATTATTAACTGAAGTCGGATTGGAAGAGCGGCTGGATCATCGTCCCAATGAACTTTCAGGCGGTGAACAGCAACGAGTTGCGGTGGCACGGGCGCTAATTAATTCACCAAGATTACTATTAGCAGACGAACCTTCTGGCAATTTAGATCGACAATCAGCAGAAACTCTCCATCAGTTGTTCTGGGAGTTGAACAAAAAATTGAACCAGACTTTGATCATTGTCACGCACAATGTGGAGTTAGCCCAGCAGGCAAATCGGGTCATCGAACTTTTCGATGGACGCGTACGATTCAATAAATTACGAGGCGAATACTCATGATGTGCCAGATTTGTGGTTTAAGAGAAGCCACGATCAAATTTACTCAGATCATTAGCAAGCAAAAGAAAGAGTTGCATATTTGCAAAATATGTGCTGAAGAAAAAGGCTATACGAATCCCTTGGCTAATTTTCCAAAATTAATCGGTGGCTTGATCTTGGGAATTATTAGTGAATTACCCACTACAGGTAAGCAAGAGCACATCGGTCTGAAATGTGATTATTGTCAGCTTTCATGGAATGAATTTCAAGATAAAGGTTTATTGGGCTGTGAGCATTGTTATGATAGTTTCAATGTACCATTAAAAGTATTACTTAGAAAAATGCATGGCAGTAATAAGCATATCGGTGATCGTCCGTCAAACCAAAGGAAGATAGGTACTACGGATGAACTTGATCGACTTCGTAAAGAATTGAGATTAGCAATCAAAGCTGAAAATTACGAGCGTGCTGCAGACCTTCGAGATAAAATTCAAGATATCGAAGCCAATCTTTAGTGAGTGAGATAAAACAAACAGCCATAGTTTTATGAGCCTTTTTTTGAAGTTCAACATAATACAAATTGGAAAGTTAATTACTGCTTGAACGAAAATTCCCTGAGCTTAATGCAAGCATCTTGTTTAACATCGAAATATGAAGTTGTGTCGTGCAATAATCCCAAACCAGGGGCTTGTGTTACATAATTAATAGTATCGGAATTTTAAAGTCTTACTGATACTGACTTCTCGATACTTGATTTCTAAGCATCCAGTATCGAGCATCAAGAATTGTTTCTCGTTAATCAATTTTCGAAACTATGTTCCTTCACTCCCTCAATGTTTTAAAAAAAGATTACTTTGATGGAAAGAGAAAAGAACAATCCAATATTTGAAAATTCTTCCACTGAATCTAATATAGATCGGTCACAGGTTAATTCACTGATAAACCGGTCTCCGAAATGGCTCGATGGCAAGGGAAACCATTCAGATATAGTTATTTCCAGTCGGGTGCGTTTAGCAAGGAATCTGAAAGATTTTTCTTTCCCGAATCGTTCCAGTAACAGAATTTTAGCTCAAGTTCTCGAAATTGTCAATAATCATTATAACAAAATCGATGAATTAAAAGATACAATATTTCTGTACATTAATGAATTAACAGAACTCGATCAACAATTTTTAATGGAGCGTCGCCTTATTAGTCCAAACCTTGTTAAACAAAATAGACCATGTGGATTAATAGTGGGTAAAGACGAATTGATCAGCATTATGATAAATGAAGAGGATCATTTACGCATTCAATCGATTCAGTCAGGTTTAGAAATTCACAAAGCTTGGCAACTGATTCACATAGTAGATGACGCCCTGGCAAAAGAATTAGATTTTGCATATTCTGATCAATTTGGTTATCTAACTGCCTGTCCGACAAATACCGGGACAGGGATGCGGGTTTCCATATTTATTAATCTATCCGCCTTGGCTCTTGCGGAAAAGATAGATGATATTATTCATGAAATTGCACCGAGCGAAATTGCAGTTCGTGGCTTTTATGGAGAAGGGACTGATATTCTGGGAAATATTTTCCAGGTATCTAATCAACTTACGTTAGGCAGGACAGAACAATCGATCATTAACCGATTAAGTAGTATGGCTGAACAATTGATCTCATTCGAACAAAATGCCAGGAAGGATTTGTTAACGAATAATTCAATTTTGGTCGAAGATAAAATCGGCCGTGCTGTTGGTATATTAAAGCACGCTAAGATCATGAATTCTGTTGAAGTGATCAATTTTTTATCATTATTACAATTAGGCGTCGCTCTTAAATTTGTCGATTATATTGATAAAGGAATTCTAAATGAATTACTGGTATTAGTCCAACCGGCTCATTTGCAAAAATTGCATGATAAAAAATTAAATTCGCGTGACAGAGATATTTTAAGGATAAAATTGATAAGAAAAAGATTGAATTTTTAATTTTTTTTTTGTATGTTAAGAGTGGTGAACAGTGAAGTGGTGAGCAGTTAATTGTAGGCAATAAAAAGAACTAATTCATAATAATAAATTATCAAGTATAACTAACTTCTGAAGACAGGTGAGATTTTGATAATATAATTATAGATCGTTTTAAGGAGACGGCACTTATGAGGAAAAATTTTTCAAGTCGTGTTCAGATTGTGATTCAATATTCTCGAGAGGAAGCACTACGGTTAGGACATGACTATATTGGTACCGAGCATCTATTATTAGGATTAATTCGTGAAGGTGAAGGTATTGCTATTGAGATTTTGAGAAATTTGGGGTGTGATCTTGATGAGATAAAAAAATCAGTTGAAGATGCAGTAAGAACCACCGGTGATACGATGACGATTGGTGATATACCTCTGACCAAGCGTGCTGAAAAAATTCTAAAAATGGCTTATATGGAAGCTGAAAAATATAAGTCAGATGTAACAGGAACCGAACATCTTTTGTTGGCACTGGTTCGAGAACGCGAGGGAGTTGCTGCCCAGGTTCTTTTTTCATTCGATATAACTTATGAATCAATTAGAGAAGAACTTGATAATATTTTACGGGGAACACCGACTGTCAAAGAAGGCGGTCAAAAACGATCCAAAACTCCAGCGTTAGATCATTTTGGACGCGATCTAACTGAACTGGCTCGAAAAGGAGAATTAGATCCTATAATTGGTCGCGATGAAGAAATCCAACGTGTCGCGCAAATATTGAGTCGACGTAAGAAAAATAATCCAGTACTTATTGGAGAACCAGGTGTCGGGAAGACCGCTATTGCAGAAGGCCTGGCGTTACGGATTATTGCCAGGCAAGTACCTCGTGTGTTGCATAATAAAAGGGTGGTAACGCTCGATCTGGGAGCTATTGTTGCTGGTACTAAATACCGTGGTCAGTTCGAAGAACGGATGAAGGCGATTATGAATGAGCTGATTCGCGTGAGAGAAGTTATTCTCTTTATTGATGAATT
>SMTZ1_10003451_pt1 | contig 24132 bp, 21 predicted proteins | sample DeeMarSWOR136_30_FD_25667 | JGI IMG/M metagenome (IMG submission 25667) | reverse complement strand
TTCCGAGCGGAGCGAAGCGGAGTCGAGGAATCTTTATATCACGATAAATTTGTGGGTTAACCAGATTTCTCCCTTCGGTCGAAATGACAAAAACTGGACTTTTCGTTCAGGCACTAATTATTCAAAAGTAACTTTATGGCGCTTGAATTAACTAACTGTTCCATTTCATCCTTCTTTGCTCAAAAATAATTAACATTACTAATTCCACAAAATTGATAATTTTTTTATACTTCCGTAGGGTTAATTTTTCAGTATAAAAAAATTATTGATATACTGATTCCATCGCTCCAAGCGATGGAATCAGTATGAAATTCTAAATCTTAATAAGTATAATTCAGTGTCCTAAAATACAAAAATAAAGTTATAAAATCAAGTTTTTCTTTTTGTTTCTGGGAGATTCCAGTTCGGTGGCATTTTTTTACCATTTCTAAAATAATTTTCTTGACTATTTCAATCAATTTAATTATATTTAAAACCGTTATGGCAGCTCAAAAATTAAGACATAAAGCTAAGAAAAAAACTCGACAAGCGATTCCTTTTGGTCGAGAGAACTATATAATATTTCTAATTGGAATACTGCTTATTATCCTCGGCTATATATTTTTAGCCCAGGGTCCAGCAGATAGCTTCTGGTCATTGACCCTGGCACCGATATTACTGGTAATTAGCTATTGTATTATTATTCCAATTTCAATAATTTACCGGAAAAAGACTCAGAAGCAGGAGACCGCGCAAAAAGAGTAAGGGCGGTTAGCTCAGGTGGTTTAGAGCGCCTGCCTTACAAGCAGGAGGTCACTGGTTCAAGTCCAGTACCGCCCACAAGGAAAAATTTTTAAGTTACAGTATTCAACTAACAAATAAATCACAGGTTTCCTATCATCAAAATCTCAAACTTGCCTCTACCAGCAGGTCAAATTTGAATATTGAGATTTATTTGGATCTTGGTATTTGGGTTTTGGAATTTTTTAGTAATTATGTTAACATATCAAAATTAAATCAAAATCGGGGGGTCGTGGTGCAGATGGTTAGCACATCGGCCTGTCAAGCCGAAGGTCGCGGGTTCGAGTCCCGTCGGCCCCGCTAAAGAAAAGGGCTATCTTTCTTGATAGCCCTTTATAGTATAAGCCCAGTTGAAAAATATGTTGAAAAAAAATGGATGAGGACGAATTTCTTACCATAGAACGAGAACAAACTGCAGAAATTAAGGTAACGGGATCTCGTTTTATTGGAACAGCATATCCAATAACCACCGAAAAACAAGCTTCTGAATTCATCCAACGAATCTCTCGAAAATTCTTCAATGCAACCCATAATTGTTATGCTTATCAAATCGGCAGTCATTCTGTAACTATAACACGATATAGTGATGCCGGAGAACCTGCTGGTACGGCTGGTCTTCCTATTTTAAATGTTATTAACGGAAGACAGCTAACGAATGTAGCTGTTGTGATAACAAGATATTTCGGTGGAACAAAGTTAGGGAAGGGGGGCTTAGTTCGAGCATATTCGCAATGTACCCGGCAAGTCCTCGACCAATGTTCTATGGTAAAAAAATATCTATATCAAAAACTTAAATTGGAATTCGATTACAATCTAACTGGTTCTGTTATGCGAGTGATTTCTTCATTGCATGCGAATATTCATGAATCAATCTATGATAAAAATTCCACATTGATTTTGTATCTTCGAAAAAGTATGGTAAAGAGATTTAAATCGGATTTGCTTGAAACTACATCAGGAAAAATTTCGATTAGCGAAGTGAATTGAATCAAATCTAATCTAATGGAAATAACTTTAGCAATAATAGCGATAATTTTAGGGGCTTTCTTTGGTGGTTCAGAAACCGTTTTTTTAGCAGCCAGCAAAATACGAATTGAAATCCTTCATCGTAGGAGAGCAAAAGCCATAAAAAAAGCTTATAAATTCATTAAAAACCCTGAGACTTTCATTGTTACAACATTGGTAGGGAACAACCTATCTCATGTCATATTTTCCTCGTTAATTGTCTTAATTCTAAAAGATTTGCTCGATGATTTTTTAATCGTTCTGATTTCCACTTCTTTGTTGCTTATTTTCTCCGAAATTATCCCCAAAGCAATTGGCTGGGAATTTGCCAATCATTTGATTATTCGGACATCACAAATTTTGAATATATTTAAAATCATTTTTTATCCAATAAACATTTTATTAACCACTATTTCAAATTTTTTATTAAAAAGATTTCATGTTCCTGACGAACAAAATGTAGAGTACATCTTGACTCGAAAGGATATTAGAAAATTTATACATGAAAGTGAGAGACATGGAATTATTGAGTCCCATGAAAAAGAAATCATTACCCGGGTATTTAATTTACGTCATAAAAAAGTGAAAGAGACGATGATCCCGAGAACTGACATTGTTGCTGTTAGTAAAGGCACATCAATTTCGGAGTTAGTTGTAAAGTTCAACAAATCAGGTCTATCCAGAATTCCAGTTTTCGATGATAATATTGACCATATTACCGGCGTCGTTTTTGCCAAGGATCTGTTTTTTCAGCCTGAGAAATTAAGCGATATTACTCAAGATATCGTTTATATTCCTGAGACAAAGCCAGCCTTTGAGCTACTTCAAGAATTTCGTCAAAATAATATTAGTATCGCGGTGATATTGGATGAATATGGTGGAACGGCAGGTTTGGTCACTCTTGAAGATTTAATCGAAGAATTGTTTGGTGAAATTTACGATGAGTTCGATATAGATCATCAACAAATGTATGTTCGTGTAGATGACATGACAATTAATATCAGCGCCAGGGCAGAGATTGATGAGATTAATAAGAAGTTCAAGCTAAATATCCCCGAAGGGAATTACACAACACTCGGGGGATTTATTATTGAAAAATTGGGCCACATCCCAAAAGTGAAGGAAGAGATAGATTTGGAAAATTGTAAAATTATTATTGAGAAAGCAAGTCGCAAACGAGTTATTTTAGTTAAATTGAATTTTAACTAGTTGTTAATTTGTTGATAATATAAATGTCTTATTCTAAAATTATACTCAATTAGGTTTAATTTTTCAGTGTCAAATCGTTGATATACTGATTCCATCGCTTGGAGCGATGGAATCAGTATGAAATTATAACCTTTAATCGGTATAATACAAATCGATGTAAATTTTTCATAAATATGGCCAGTCTATAATTTCCATAAAATTAAAATAATAGTTCAAACTCTAACTTTGATACTATGTAATAATTACACAAAAAACAGGTTGGCTTAGCTTTTTATATCAATAAAGATAAATAAAATGTATTTATAATAATTGATAAATTAATATGTTACAATCTATAATGCGAAACATGAGATTATTAAAAATTCTGGCACCTGTTTTGCATTATTAATGGTGTGGAGGGAGGAATAAACAGCAGTCAGAAGGAGGTAACAATTTATGAAAAAGATTATTGTTTTAATTTTATTGGTCACAGCAAGCTTTGTAGCTGTTAAAGAAGAAGTTGTTTCCTTTGTGAAGATAAACTTTATTGCCACGCCAATACCTTATTACCAACAACGACAGGAATTTTTTGAAAAACTCTCAAAAGAATATTACGGAACAGCTAATTATGGTGAAGAACTTGATAACATTAATAGAACTTTTAAAATAACAGAGTCAACCACTGAACAAGTCGATCTCATTATTCCAAATTTTGACGCTATTAACAGGTTAAAACAGAGAAGAACGATGGCAGCGATTGAAGATGAGCCATACACTCACATTGTAGCGAGAAAGCCTCAGTTATTAAAGAACAATTCAGCGGGTCAAGGTAGCTTGAAAAGAGTTGATCCCTTAAAAGGCTCAACAATTATATTGTTGGTAAGTATAATAGTAATTTCAACTATAATTAGTTTGATGGGATACTTCAAATACCGTCGCAACAAGAGAAATTCGGCTTCACTCAGGTTAGCTGATAATGAACCAATTATTACAGATGACCGCATCCTGGTAGATTTTGATATTTCAACGTATGAAGAAGAAAGACTTGAACCGGATAAGGCTTATCTCAACACAGTTGCTTAGGAGGCATTTATTAATAGTTCAAGATAAAGAAAAATTTACTCAAAAATTTCAAATAACTCAAATTTTATTGTTCCCAATTCTCCTTTCTTTTTTCATCCCGTAAAACCTGGACCTATTATTAGGTTCAGGTTTTTATTTTTTTGATCAGATCGGAACTTTTTAAAGTGAAAAAAGTTGAAATTGAAAGATAAGCGATATTAACATAAGTTATGCTCCTTGAAATTTTGAAATTAAGTCTGCTTAAATTTTGATGAAAATATTTGTTCTTTATTTTAAGATAATATTTGGGGGATTAGATTAAATAACTTAATTTATCTTTCCCCCTTAATAATGCAAAATAGAATTTAAATCAATAATTTCTAAAAAAAATATACAGGAGGCAACAAATATGAATCGTATTGCTTCTTTAATACTAATCATCGGATTAGTATTACTCATCAGCAACAGTTGTGGACCTAAAAAAACAAAAGAACAACTTTATGCAGAAGCACTTCAGTTTGAAAGACAGGAAAATTTTAAAGAAGCAATTACAACCTTTGAACAGCTTGTCAAAGACTACCCAAAATCAGATTTTGCTGATTCTATACTTTTTAAAATTGGTCAAATTTATGCAAACAATCTAACTGATTTTGAAAATGCTATTGAGGTACATAAGCGGCTGATAGAGAAATATCCTGGTAGTAAAATGAGTGCTCATTCATTATTTATGATTGGTTTTCATTATAATAATAATGTTGATGATACAGTTAGTGCCCGTGAGTATTATGAGAAATTCCTGGACAAATATCCTGACCATGAATTAGCCAGTTCTGTGAAATGGGAATTAAATAATTTAGGTAAGGATCCAAACGAGATAGATTTTTTACAGACTGAACCAGGTGAAAGAACTGAACAGGATTCTGGTGGTTCGGAATTAAAAAACACAAATTAGGATAATTGTTTGGCTGATAGTCTATTTAAAAGTAAGTCATTAAAAGAATGATTTCCTAACAGTGTAATTATACGATAAAGATTGCAAATGACAATCACATAAAATTTAGGATTTTTAAAGGGGGTGCTGGATTAGTTAGAAATTCTTCAAAAGAAATATTATCCATGATAATTCGTACTTTAAAAGTCACATTTTTTTGTTGCCTTCACAATCTTCCAGAAGCCGATTGTTTAATTAAGATAGAAAAATTGTCATAATTAATTTTCGGCTTTTTCTTTGTATTAAATAATAAAACTTTTATTTTGTCGAATCAGTCTATTTATTTAAAACATTTGAGGGATATATGCGTTATCAAAGAGTTTATCTATTTGTATGCCTTTTTTTTATATTAATCACCTTCACTCTCGAAGGAATTGCTAAGGATACAACAAATGTAGATTATGAATCGACCATTAAAGTTACTGCTAATGTTGATACAAAAGAAGTGCCATTAAATCGTCAGGTAACATGTTCCGTTATTGTAGAATGGACAGGAGATCTCAAACGGTACCAGATTAGTGAAGTCGAAAATCCTGTCATTAAAAATTTCGAAATTGTTTCGACTTCGGCTGCGGATCGACGCTTAAGTGAGGGAGGTGTGGAGAAAGCTGCTAATATATATGAATTTGTATTAAAGCCTAAGTCTTTAGGAATGGGGTATATTGAAAATGTTATTGTGAAATACATTGATAATGAAACGGGAGAAGGTCATTCGCTGATTACCCCTCGATTAAATATAAAAGTTATTGAGTCAGTTCCAGAACCAGGATCAAAAAGCTGGCTGGTGAAATGGATTATATTGGTGGTTTTTGTTGTAGCTGTATTTATTATACTATTGATTTGGCAAAGAAAGGTACAGAAAAGGAAAAAAAAGGAAGCGGAAACTGTAAAAGTCGTTCCATTAGAGGAGGAGTATTTAACACAGCTTCGTGAATCATTGGATTTGAATTCGCCTGAATTAAATATAAATGAAGCTTTCTGGATACTTTCAAAGATAACTCGAAAATATCTATCAAAAAAATATCAAGTTCTCGCATTAGAATCAACCACAGAGAAGATCATCTCTGAGCTGTCGGGATTTAACATTGATCAGACAGTGATCAATAATATTCAGGAGATATTATCGGTGAGTGATCTGGCAAAATTTGCAGGAAGTGAAGGGAATCGAAATGAATTAGATCGAACATATACACTACTTGAAGCGGTTTTAGAGAGAAATTTAGGTGAATCCACCACTGTATCGCAGTCAAGTGAAACTAAATAACTGTAGATTGTTTTAATAATGAATGTCGAAGTTATAAAAATTTTAATTTCTGATACTGTTTAGCGATGAGGAGGTACGATGAACGTAGATATTCAAGCATTAAATGAACGGATAAAAAAAGAAAGTGAATTCGTCGACAAAATAACGACTGAAGTTGGCAGAGTGATTGTCGGTCAGAAATATATGATCGAACGATTATTGATTGGCCTGTTATGTAATGGACATATTCATCTGGAAGGTGTTCCCGGCTTAGCCAAGACAATGGCGGTAAAGACGTTATCGAGTACGGTTCAAACAAAATTTCAACGGATCCAATTTACGCCTGATTTGCTCCCCGCAGATTTAATCGGAACCCTGATCTATGATCAAAGCAATGGTAAATTTACAACGAAAAAGGGTCCGATTTTTTCTAACCTGATATTAGCTGATGAAATTAACCGTTCACCAGCCAAAGTACAATCTGCCCTGTTGGAGGCAATGCAGGAAAGGCAGGTAACCATTGGGGAGACGACCTTCCCGTTAGACGATCCTTTTCTTGTGTTAGCCACTCAGAATCCAATCGAGCAGGAAGGTACTTATCCACTGCCGGAAGCTCAAATTGATCGGTTCATGTTAAAGCTCTCTATCGGTTATCCTAATAAAGACGAAGAATTAGAAATAATGCGTCGGATGACAAAAAAACAGATTCCAAACGCGAATCCTGTTGTGTCGCCCAAAGATATTATCAACGCTCGCGAGGTTGTCCATGAGATCTATATTGACGAAAAAATCGAACGATATATTATCGATATTGTTTTTGCGACAAGGAATCCGAAAGAATATGGATTGGATGAATTAGCTGATTTGATACAATACGGAGCCTCTCCTCGCGCCTCTATCTATTTATCAATGGCAGCCAAGGCGCATGCGTTCTTAAGGCATCGAGGTTATGTGTCGCCAGAAGATGTTCGTTCAATTGGCATGGATGTGCTGCGTCATCGAATTATTGTTACTTATGAAGCGGAAGCGGAAGAGGTCACTGCGGAGGATGTTGTCAGGAAGATTATTAATAAGATTGAAGTACCTTAACATTAGTTAATGCTGAGCGGTGAGTAGGGTGGCGCCTTAACCTAATTTTTTCAGCAATTGTTTTTTGAAACATCTTTTTCTTAATTCGGGGAATATGAATTAGACTATCACAGTAACGGTTGAATATAATATTATGATTCCAAAGGAAATATTAAAAAAGGTAAAACGAATTGAGATCACGACCAGGGGAATGGTGAATGATGTTTTCTCTGGCGAGTACCATTCTGTGTTCAAAGGTCGGGGAATGGAGTTTTCAGAGGTCAGGGAATACCAGATTGGAGATGATATTCGTACGATTGATTGGAATGTCACCGCGAGAATGGGACATCCTTATGTGAAAGTGTTTGAAGAAGAACGTGAATTAACTGTCATGCTTTTAGTCGATGTGAGTTCTTCAGGTAATTTTGGTACGTTTGAACGAATGAAAGGTGAAATCGCGATCGAGATCTGTGCGCTACTGGCATTTTCAGCAATAAAAAATAATGATAAAGTGGGATTGATTATTTTTACCGATAAAATTGAGAAGTTCATACCCCCCAAAAAGGGTAAGTCCCATGTATTGAGAGTGTTGCGTGAGTTGTTATATCATCAGCCGCAGGGGACTAAAACCGACATTGCGGATGCCCTGGAATATTTAAATCGAGTCACCAAAAGAAGGAGTGTGGTATTTTTAGTTTCCGATTTCATTAACACTGGCTATGAAAAAGCGCTTCAGATTGCCAACCGTCGCCATGATATTGTAGCGATAACAGTTACCGATCCCCGTGAAATGGCACTCCCGGATGTGGGTTTCATTGAGTTAGAGGATGCTGAAACCGGGGAAGTCGTTCTGGTGGATACATCCTATTCAGAAGTCAGGAATCTTTACTCAAAACAGTCTAGCCAGGATATCATCAGCAGAAATAAATTATTTAAATCTATCAATGTGGATCATATAGACATTCAAACCGATAAGGCTTATATAGAACCGCTGATTAAGTTTTTTAGAATGAGAGCAAAACGTTTTCGATAAGTTATTTAGAGATCTGCAAAATAGGAAAAAATGTCATTTCGAGCGAAGCGAGAAATCTGGTTAACGAATTAATCTTATGAGATATACAGATTTCTCACTCCACTTCGTTCCGTTCGAAATGACACGAAAATCTTAATTTTGCAGAACTCTAATAAGTTATTGTTTAAGGAGGGAAGTTGGAAATGAGTAAATCATTAGTTTTATTGTTGAGTTTGCTATTGCTTGTAATGGCTGGTTGTAGTCAACAACAAGAACCAAATTTAAGCAAGCAACAAGCTCGCGATTACGCCAATGAGTTATATAACCGACAGTTGTTTAAACAGTCTGCTGCTGAATATGAGCGTTATTTATATGCTTATAATTTGGATGATGAGGAGCAGGCAAATATTAGCTATACAATCGGTGACATATATTATGAACGATTGAAGGATTATGAAAATGCATTGGCTTATTACATTAGAATCAAATATCTACATCCCAAGGAAGAACTAAGAAGTGAAGTCGATAAAAAGATAGTCGCCTGTTTGGAACGACTTGAACGAACTGAAGATGCTGAGCAGACCTTAAGGGAGTCTACCAGTATAGAACCGGAGGCAATTCAGAAGAAAAGACCCGGGGCGGTAGTTGCTCGAATTGGCTATCGTGAAATTACCCAGGGCGATATTGATTTTGAGTTGAGTCAGTTGCCGCCAGCCATTCGCACGCAATATAATACTAAAGAGAAAAAATTAGAATTTTTGAATCAATACATTTTAACCGAGTTATTGTATAAATCAGCTAAAAATATGGCTCTTGATAAAGCTAATGAAGTGATTGAGGCTGCTTTTCAAGCCAAGAAGAGTATTATGGTTCAGAAATATCTTCAGGATCTAATTGCAAAAGAAGTCAAAATCGAACCAGAAGATGTCGAGTTATATTATAAAGCCAATAAAGATAAATATGTGGAAAAGGATGAACAGGGGAAGGTAATTCGAGAGCAACCATTTGAAGAAGTCCAACAGCAAGTGGCGCAAGATTTGTTAATAGCAAGGCAGCAAGAGGCATACAAAAGAACAGCGGAGAGGTTAATGCGTGCTGAGGGCGTTCAAATTTATGATGATGTGTTGAAATAATGCTTGCTGGTTCGGAATGGATTACTGGATAAAAATTCTGATATAATTTTAATTTTTAAAAGTGCCCTATTGCCATGCTGGCGTTTTCAAATAAGTGATGCTATTTTTCGGTACTCTGTAATCAATTACTTACTTATATCTTCGTGCCGTCGTGGTTGAGAATAATAAAGGTGGATGAGGATGTTTTTTAGAAAATGTATAATTATAGCCATAGTAATTCTCGTTTTTCTAACTGGAAATCTTTTAGCGGCTAATAGCAAAGTCGCTCTGGAAGCAAAAGTCAATAAAAACAAAATCAAGATTGGCGATTTGATACAATATTCAATTGTTGTGACGAGAGATGAAAAGGTAAATATTGAAATGCCCAATCTCGGCGCTAATTTGGGCGCATTTGAGATTCATGATTATGATGACCCTGATCCTGTAAAACAAAATGGAGAAATTGTTCAACGCCGGGAATATATTATTTCAACGTATGATATTGGTGATTATGAGATTCCACCAGTAACCGTTCGATTTAGCGTAGGTGAGGATTCACTCTGGAAAGAACTAACAACCGAGAAAATAAAAATCACTGTGGCGAGCGTAAAACCGAGTGAAGCTGGTGACATTCGTGACATTAAACCGCCGCTGGAAATTGAACGAGACTGGATGCGAATTATTAGATTTGCAGCCGCAGGATTAATTATCGTTATCATTGGTATTCTTATTTTCTTATACATCAAACGTCGTAAAGAAGGAAAATCATTAATACCTCGTCGCGAAAAGCCCAAAAGACCTCCCCATGAGATTGCACTGGATGAATTAAATCAGCTATTACAGGAGCAGTTGTTAAAAAAGGGGGAGATAAAACAGTTTTACATTAGAATATCTGAAATTATTCGTTATTATATTGAAGGTCGATTTTTCATCATTGCAATTGAGATGACTACGATGCAATTAATTGATACGATGAAACAAGCAGAAATCGAGGATGAAGATGTTCAGCTTGTTGAAGATTTTTTGATGCAGTGTGATTTAGTGAAATTTGCAAAATATATTCCAACTCCAGGTGAAATCCAAAAAGTCATTGATCAAGCGTATGAAATCGTGAATAAAACGAAGATTATAATTGAGCCAGAAACTTCAGCGATTGAAGAAACAGAACCGCCAACAGAAGAAGAGGTCACTGAATTGGAAACGACTCCCGAGGAACTTGTAACGCCAGTAAAGGAGGTGGAATAGCTGATGCTTCGATTCGCAAATCCAGAATTTTTGATTTTATTAGTTATTATACCATTTATGATTCTATGGTATGTTGGGAGTGTTGTAAAAGCGGGTGGGACGTTACGCTTTTCAAACCTGGGAATCATTAAGAATGTCAGTAAAACACCTTCCAGAAGATACCGGCATATTCTTTTTCTGTTTCGTTTGATAGTGATTATTCTGTTAATAATCGGTTTTGCCCGTCCGCAATCGGGACATAAGGAGGAAAAAATTATTACCGAGGGGATTGATATAGTACTGGCAATGGATGTTTCCAGTAGTATGTTAGCGGAGGATCTGGCACGTCACAAAAATCGTCTCGATGTTACCAAGGAAGTTGCCACGCAATTTATAAAAGAGCGCAGCAACGATCGTATCGGTATGGTGGTGTTCGCAGGAAAAAGTTTTACACAATGTCCGCTTACTTTAGATTATGGAATCGTGTTAAATTTTCTCAAACAAATTCATGTCCACATGATTGAAGATGGTACCGCGATTGGAATGGCGATTGCCAATTGTGTGAATCGATTGCGTGCCAGTAAGGCAAAAAGCAAAGTGGTGATTCTATTAACCGATGGTAGAAATAATAAAGGAGAGTTGGATCCGATCACTGCTGCACGTATCGCTAGTGCATTAAAAGTAAGAATATATACGGTTGGAGCGGGAAAACGGGGACAGGCGCTCTATCCGATAGAGGATCCATTTTTAGGGAAAAGATACGTGCCAATGAAAGTGGACATTGATGAGGAGGTGCTTACGAAAATAGCTGACATTACCGGAGGAAAATATTATCGGGCGACAGATAAAAACAGTCTTGAAAAAATTTATCATGAAATCGGAGAATTAGAAAAAACAAAAATCGAAGTGAAGGAGTTTACACGATATAAAGAGCTTTTTGTAAATTTCTTAGCCCTGGCATTTGGTGTATTGCTATTAGAAATTATTTGGGCCAATACAATATTTCGGAAGATTCCCTGATTTTCTTGAATCGCGAATTATAATAATTATACGAATTGCACTAATTTTTAGTTTGCATAATTAGCGAAATTCGAGATTAAAAATCATAGAATAGTTTTTGCCCTTTGTGTAAAAATATTTTTGCTTATGTACAAATTACCAAGTTACCCAATTACCCGATAACCTAATTAATGCTTGAACGAAAACTAGTAAAACTTGTCATTCCGAGCGGAGCGAAGCGGAGTCGAGGAATCTGTATATCCAAACAAATTAGTGGGTTAACCAGATTTCTCCCTTCGGTCGAAATGACAAATACGGGAGTTTTCGTTCAAGCACTAATTACTCAAAAAGTCATGGATTAAGAGTTATGCTACGTTTTGACAATATATTATTTTTACATTTTTTGTGGCTGATTCCAGTGCTGATTTTATTTTATGTACTCGTTTTCCGCTGGAAAAAGAATGCCCTGGAGCGATTCGGCAATTTAGAATTAATTAAAAAACTAACACTGTCAATTAGTCAGCAGCGTCAAATAATTAAAGTATCGCTTATTATTTTGGCGGTGTGTTTTATGATTTTTTCATTGGCAAAGCCACAGATCGGGACAAAATTGGAAGAGGTGAAGCGAGAAGGCGTTGATATTTTGGTCGCTATTGATGTCTCCCTTTCCATGAAAGCCGAAGATATTAAACCGAATCGTCTGGAAAAAGCAAAGCACATGGTTAGTAATGTTATTGACCTGCTCGAGGGAGATCGAGTGGGATTAATCGCCTTTGCTGGAGTTCCCTTCGTACAATGTCCATTAACGTTAGACTATGGTGCAGCAAAAATGTTTCTGGATATTATGGATGCTGATCTGATACCAACACCAGGGACTGCAATTGGTGCGGCTATTATAAAAGCAGTGGAAACATTCGAGCAGCGGGAACGTAAACATAAAGTTCTAATTTTAATAACAGACGGTGAAGATCATGAAGGAGAACCTTTAAAGGCAGCAGAAGTCGCCGAAAAGGAGGGCGTTGTTATTTATACGGTTGGGATTGGATCAGTGAAAGGAGTTCCCATTCCGCTTTATAATGAGTCGGGTAGAAATGTTGGATTCAAAAAGGATCGCGAAAATAAAGTAGTCACCAGCAAATTGGATGAGCTTACGCTTGAGAAAATTGCGCTACAAACGGGCGGTAAATACTTCAGGGCAACGGGCGGCGAAAGCGAGTTAAGAAAGATTTATGATGAGATCGCAAAAATGGAGAAAAAAGAATTGGCTTCGTTGAAATTTTCCCAATATGAGGATCGATTTCAATACTTATTGATTTTTGGCATCATTTTGTTAGTTGTGGAAACCTTTATTTCAGAAAGAAGAAAAATTAAGGAGGAATGGCGTGGCAGATTTTAACAAACGAATTGTAATCATACCCGGTTTTATTTTTATATTAATCTGGGTCCCGATGATTCTTTGGGGACAACCAGGTCGAAAGCAGGTGCTCGAAGGCAATAAGTTATATGAACAGAAAAAATATGATGAGGCGAACAACAAATATCGTGACGCCCTGGTAAATAATCCTGAAAATCCAATTATTCATTATAACGTTGGCAATGCACAATATAAGAAGAAGAAATATGAAGAAGCATTGAAAGAGTATGAAAAAAGTTCCTCAATAGATGATATATTGACACAGTCGAAAGCTTATTATAATATGGGGAATACGTTTTATCGAGCCGGAAAATTACTTGAAAGTATTGCAATGTACACTCAGGCGTTAAGGTTAAACCCGAACGATGAAGATGCAAAATATAACCTGGAATTTGTCCGGGCTCAATTGAAAAATCAAGCTCAGCAACAGCCCCAGAATAATCAACAACAACAACAGCAGCAAGAACAACAAGATCAACGCCAACAACAGGGGGAGAATCAGGAGAATAAAGACGAACAGCAGCAGGATCAGCAAGAGCAACAAGAAGAGCAGAAACAACAACAGGAACAGCAACAAGCTCAACAAAAAGACCAGCAGAAAATGACGAAAGAGGATGCAGAGAGAATTTTAGAGGCGCTTAAGGAGGATGAAAAAGATTTACAAAAACAAAGGAAGAATGCAAAAACCGGTCGCGTCCGTGTTGTGAAAGATTGGTAATATGGTTATTTTTTGATTATCAAATTCTGAATTAATTCCCAGCGCAGCGAAGCTGCAGTCAAAACATTAATATTGTAAATTCTCTTGCCAAAAAACGAAGATTTGATTGATAATACTGAGGTCAAACATGAAGGGGAAACAAATATTACAAAACTTAACCATATTAGTGATTATGACAATTTACTCTTGCCCCTTAATAAGTGCAGATATTGAAATATCGACATCGGTGGATAGGACGGTTATTGCCTTAAATGAGACTTTTACATTAACTGTCGATATAAAGGGTGAGAAAGCAAATAATGCTGGTAATCCTCAAATGCCTGATGTGAGTGATTTTGCTGTTTATATGGGAAGTTCTGGCACGTCTCAGAATATTCAGCTTATCAATGGTAAATTATCAGTTTCAAAGTCAATTTCATATACTTATATGGCAACAACACTGGGAAAATTTACTGTTCCTCCAGCAGTGTTAAAATTTGGAGGTAAAGAATATCGTTCTAAACCGATACAGATCGATGTAGTAAAAGCTTCGCAGCAGTCGCAATCCAGGCAGCAAAGAACTCCAAGGACTCCTTATGATCAACAACAAGATCAATCGATCGAAAATAATCTGTTTATAAAAGTATCTGCAAGTCAACGACGTGTTTATGTCAATGAACCTGTGATTTTATCGTATAAGATTTATTGGAGAGTTTCGCTTATACGTTCTGGGATTACAAAAGCGCCAAATACGGATGGATTTTGGGTAGAAGAATTCCCCATGGGTAACCAACCTAACACCTATGAAGAGATTGTTGATGGAAAGAAATTTATGGTTGCAGAAATAAAAAGAATGGCGTTGTTTCCAACAGATGCGGGGACGAAAAATATCAGTCCTATGCAGATTGAATGTGACGTCAGGGTTCAAACCCGGCGGCGATCGATATTTGATAGCTTTTTCGATGATCCATTTTTTGGGCGTACCGTTAAACAAGTTGTTAATTCAAAACCGGTATCAATTGAAGTGCTCCCTTTGCCGCAGCAAGGAAAACCTTCAATTTTCTCTGGGCTGGTAGGGCAGTTTAACATCACCGCAAACGTGGACAAGAAAGCCATTAAAACAAATGAAGCAATATCGCTCAATGTGAAAATCTCAGGTAACGGCAACATCAAAATGGTTCCTATCCCACAGGTTGAATTGCCTCCAGATTTTGAAAAATACGAACCGAAAATTACTGAACAGATCAATCGTACCGAAAAAGGAATTACAGGGAGCAAATCATTTGAGTATGTGCTTATTCCGCGTTATCCGGGGATGCAAAAGATTAAACCAATGACGTTTTCATATTTTGACCTGGCAAGCCGAAAATATAAGATACTCCGAACTCCAGAAATTGTTGTTAACGTAGCAAAGGGTTCGGATGAATTTATGACCGTTACTTCTGGATTATCCAAAGAAGAGGTCAAGCTTGTAGGAAAAGATATTCGATTTATCCAATTGAGCAATGTTCAATTCGACAAAATTGGTTCTTATTTTTACAAGAGATTTTATTTCATTTTAATATTAATGTTTCCAATTGTTGTTGTTCTTTGCTCGTTAGGATATCGTCGCCATTTAGATAAATTAACTGAAAATGTGGCTTATGCCCGAAGTCGCAAAGCCAACCAGCTTGCGATGAAAAGGCTTCATAAAGCAAAGAAATTATTATCGGAAAAAACACAAAAGGAGTTTTATGCAGAGGTCTCTAATTCGTTAATGGGATTTTTAGGAGATAAGCTCAATATTTCAGCGGCAGGTATCATTACCGATGAGGTCGAGGGATTAATGCAATCCCGAGGTGTGGATAAAACAGTGATCAACCAATATCTTTTGTGTTTGCAGTCTGAAAAGTATCAATTATTCTTAAAAGCTGTCATTCCGAACGAAGTGAGGAATCTGATTTTTATGAAAATATTGGATTTACAGATTTCTCCCCTCGGTCGAAATGACACAAACTTATTTCCCAGACAGACACTAATTACTGTTATTTCTTTGTGGGTAAAAATTAAGAAAATTGATTTGTGAGGCTCAGGGTCTTGAAAAAATTATTGATGAAAGTTTCAATTTCATTTTGCTTTGCTGGTTTATTATTTTTAAATCAAATTCAAGCTGTATTTGCAGATCATAATCAACATCTTTTTGATCAGGCAAACCAGCTTTATCAACAGGAAAATTACCAGCAGGCTATTGAGAAATATTTTGAGATAATTAATAATGGTTATGAAAGCTGGCAATTATATTATAATTTGGGAAATTCATATTATAAGACAGGGCAATTTGGACGATCTATTTTGAATTATGAACGGGCGTTACGACTAAATCCAAAAAACGAAGACATTCAATTTAATCTTCAAATCGCTAATTTAACTGTTGTTGATAAAATTGTAATACCTCCCCAATTTTTCATATCAAAATGGTTGTCGAATTTGAAGTCCTTATGGGGCATTCAAACTGCAACTTTTTTGGTAATTGGTAGTTACATCTTAACAACTTTATTGGTTGTATTGAAAATTTTTATACGAAGATATCTTCCTTATCGTTTATTAAACATCTTTCTCATACCAATTATAATTTTTCTTTTGACAATTACAATTATTTTTGTTGTAAGAATACATGAAAACAATACTGTTCATTATGCGATTGTTCTGCTTGATAAGGTAGATGTATTGAGTTCACCTGAAGAACAGGGGACTGAGTTATTCTCGTTACACGAAGGAGTTAAATTCCGAGTTGAAGAGTTTCGTGATGGTTGGGCAAGAATACGCCTGGCTGATGGTAAAGTGGGGTGGGTGAGACAAAAGATATTTGAGATTATTTAACTTAAATTATTCATGTTAGAAAATACGATATGCCTGGAGAATATTTTGTTAAACTCTACTAAAAATTCCCTTCGCGATCAATACCAGATTAACCTCAAAAAAGCGACAATCCTCGCATTACTCCTGGTGATTTTTCTATTCTTAATATTTCCACGAATTAAAATAAGCAATCCAATTGAAATAGAGGGAATTGGTACACCATTGACAATAGAAGATATTCCAATCACACAGCAGTCTGCCGCACGAAAGCCGCCGCCTCGTCCCGTCGTCCCCATTCCAAGTGAAGATGAATTATTTCCAGAAGATGTTACCATTGAGGATACAGAGCTCACTTTTAATAACTTCTCAATGTCCCGGGGATCGGGAAAACGAACTCTTGGACCGATCAACATTTTTCAGCCGCGTCCCATTTTTGAAGTCATACCTGAATATTCAGAAGTTTTACAAAAGAAGGGGATTGAAGGCATTGTAAAATTACATCTCCATATTGACAAATCAGGTCGAGTAATTGATGTAGTAATATTGGAGAACACCACAAAAAGCATAATTTGTGCAAACGCTGCCAAACAAGCAGCTATGAAGGGGCGATACATTCCCGCGAAAAAGAATGGCAAACCTACCGACCTTTGGATTTCTCGAACCTATACTTTTGGTCTTCAGAAATAAGCCTTCCTGGTTGGAAATAAATGATGATGTCATTCCAGGTATTTATTTTAGTGTTATTGAGAATAGAAATACTCGGATTACGCATAAATTGCTAATAGTTGATTAATTATGATGTTATACTCCAACATATCGTTAACTGTCTCATATTTCTGAAAAGGAGCTTCACATGTCAAACGAACAAAAAAATTACACAATTCATGTTGTCTCTCACACGCACTGGGATCGCGAATGGCGGTATCCATTTCAAGAATTTAGAATGTTTCTGGTGGATATGTTCGATAAATTAATTGAACTTTTAGATAACAATACTGATTACAAATATTTTTTGTTGGATTCTCAAACCATTCCGCTTGAAGATTATTTAGCTATTAAGCCGGATAAAGAAGCAGAGCTACGTCGACATGTTGAAGCGGGTCGCATTCATATTGGTCCCTGGTACACGTTGCCGGATACACCTGAAATTAGCGGTGAATCAATTGTCAGAAATCTACTAATGGGTATGTTAATTACAGAGGAATGGAAGGGACAAAAATGGTCTGGCTATAGCCCTTTTTCTTTTGGTCAATCTTCACAGATGCCGCAAATCTATCAAGGTTTTGGATTGGACCATATTTTCTTTTACCGGGGAAATAATAATCGAATCACCAAACATGAGTTTACCTGGGAAGCACCGGATGGCAGCCGAATTATGGGCATGCGTTCGGTGAATCCCTACGGTCGCGCGAACTGGTATGTTCATGTCTATCGACCTGTCGCACTAAATAAATGGCCCTTCCAATGGGACTTTTCCTGGAGCGAAGGACAATTGCCCTTTCACCCCTGTGATGATGAGCTGCAACTGTTTGATTACTGGTTATTAGAAGGAAAGCATGTTGATAGACTTTACCTGGAAAATTTACCGAAAGCCCTTGAAGAAATTAAAGGTCATGCTGTTAAAGATGCCACCTGTGATCAGCTCCTTTATCTTGATGGGATGGATCAAGTTAATGCATATCCTCGAACGCCGGAAATTATTAATCATGCTAATAAGTTGAATACCGGGGATACTTATGTTCATAGTTCATTTTACGATTATGTCCAGTCAGTAAAAGCCAATGCCAAAAATTTGAAAGTGATGAAAGGCGAATTCCGTTATACAATGGTTGATGGACTCTGGCAAAATCTATTTCCCGGTATGCTCAGTGCAAGAATGTATTTAAAGCAGCAAAATCGCCAGTGTGAAATTAAACTTCAGAAAAATGCCGATACATGGGCGGCATTGGCTGAGCTCCTGGGCATGGAATATCCCGAAGGGATGATAACACTCGCCTGGAAATATCACCTCGCCAATCAATCTCATGATAGCATTGCCGGTTGTAGTGTTGATTTAGTACATGAAGATGTGGAATATCGTAATCGTCAAATTCGCCATTTGGCGGACAATATAACGCGTCGTTCTATGGCGCACATCGTTAAGAATATAGATAACAGTCAGTTGCCAGAAAATGTGATTTGCCTTGTCGCATTTAATCCCAGCCAATTTCAACGTACCGAGGTTGCAACCGCGGTGATTGATCTGCCAGAAGAATCGCACGCGCGCTGGTTCACTGTTGAAGATGAACATGGTGCTGAGTCACCAGTTCAGTTTTTTCGTCATTATAATTTCGGACCCATTGTAAAAAATCCCTATGAATTTCCAATTCCATACAAAGCAAGGCGATTTCATTGCGCAATAGAATTAAAAGATGTACCAGGAGTCGGGTATAAAACTTTTATTGTTAAACCACAACCCGGGCAGAAAATAAACTATGGTACATTGTCTCCCGGTGTTAATATAATGGAAAATGATTACCTGCGGGTTGAAATATTAGCTGATGGTCGGCTGAATATCATAAATAAAGAGACTGGCATTCAATATAACGGTCTGCATTATTTTGAGGATCGTTCTGAAGTTGGGGATCATGCCACACATCGACCGGCTGATGCGGATGAAATCATTACCAGTATTGGAGCACCGGCAGAAATTTCTAAATTATTTGACGGACCAATATTTGTCCAATATCGAATCAAAGTGACAATGATGTTACCCAAAGATTCATTGGAAAACCGCAATTGTCGAAATCCGGATAAATTACCTTTTGAAATGATATCTGTTGTGACATTAACAAAGGACGCCCGCTATTTAGAAATCAGAACCGAATTGAACAACCAGGTTCGTGATCATAAGCTGCGGGTCATGTTTCCATCGGGATATAAAGATGTTGAAAAATCTTATGCAGAAACTCATTTTGATGTGACCGAACGAGAGATTCATCTGCCAGACACTTCTACGTGGAAAGAACCTATGCTGCCATATTATCCCCAATATATGTTTTGCGGTGTAGAAGATGGAAAAAGTGGTTTAGCAATTTTAAATATCGGGCTGCCGGAATATGCGGTTCATGAGGATGAGAAACGGACGATTGGCTTAACGTTACTTCGTACTTATCGTTTCCCAATAATCGGGGCAAACCCGGAAGATGTGGCTACTGACAAAACCCAGGTAATGTGCCAATGTCTGCGTCCATTTACATTCGATTATGCCATTTATCCCTACAAAGGCGATTGGAGTGGTGGAGGCGTTTTTCGATACGCCAATCAGTTTAACCTCAAACTTCGATTGAACCAGGTAGGACGAAGCCAGGGAGATTTGCCTGTTTCAATGAGTTTTATCAAAATTGATCCAGGGAAGCTAATATTGTCAGCAGTTAAAAAATCTTCCCGCAACGATAGCCTGATTGTTAGAGTTTTTAATCCAACAGAAGAAACCATAACGGGAACTATCAGATTTGGGAAGCCAATTCAACAAGCGAACCTGGTTAATTTGAACGAGCAATTCATTTCAAAGGCGAATTTTAATGGGAATTCAGTAACAATAAGTGCCTTGAAAAATAAAATAATAACCCTTGAAGTGATTCTGAAATAAATTTTTGGAAATCTCTTAATCATTTTATTAGTTACAAGATATGAATCTGTAAGTTTTCAGATCTATTCATATTGCGAAGTCGTCGCTATTCGGGATTATTTTAGCGTTGTAAATTTTGAACTAAAATTTTTGCACCGTCATGGAACAGCACTTCAATTTTCCGGCTATCGATAATATTCTTCACAACCCCCAAACCAAAATTTTTGTGATGAATTGCGGTTGCAGGTTCATAATCTATATCCATCTTATATTCAATTGCAGCCTCTGAATCAACATCATCTAACAGTCGTGTCCATTTATCGCGACGCGTTCGTTTCTTTACTTTCTTCGTTTCTTTTTTCTGCACCTTTTTAGCAGGAGAATCCGTGGAAGACTCAGCAGGTTTCTTATACTTGTGATAACTCATACATACCTTACACATGACTTTCTCAATTTTAGCATCATCAGTAGTTGTTATGATGTGAAGGGTATCATTTTTACATTTCCCACAGTATCCTTCAATTTCCTGCCCAATTGATATTTTGCTCATCAGTACTCCTTTGGGATTTTTTAATCATCCATTTATTTTTATTACACGATCAAAAAACATTCTTTAAAAATAATGAAAATATTTATTAAAATCAAGGAATTTATCGATTTTATTTTTTAGATAAAAAAACTTGATTATCTAATTAAAATATATTACATTCAGTTTAATTGAAATCGTCAACAGCGGGTATAAAATAAATCGTTGTCCTGGTGCCGAGAATGACATCAAATCAACTTAATATGGTTGTAACCGATCTCGATGGTACGCTTCTGAATCCGCAACATCAAATCAGTGATAATGACCTTCAATCACTTAAGTTACTGGGTGAGAATAAAATTTGTCGTGTTGTGGCTACGGGGCGATCTGTTTATTCTGCCGATAAGGTGTTGCCATGCGATTTTCCAATTGACTACTTAATCTTCTCTTCCGGGGCGGGAATAATTAATTGGAATTCAAAAGGAATCATCCATACTCAATCATTGAAGCCTGGTGATGTAGCTATCATTGCGAATCTTTTAATTTCGATGAATATTGATTTTATGATTCACAATCCAATCCCGGATAATCATTTTTTTAATTATTATCGAACTGAAAATGAAAATCCAGATTTTATTCGTCGGATAAAAAGATATGAGAAGTTTGCTCAACCATTTAATTCTGATTCTGATCCAAAGAATTTTGGACATGCTTGCCAGTTTCTGGCAATTATTCCTGAAAACATTACTATCTACGAAAAGTTGCGGCGCGAACTTCACCAATTTAAGGTCATTCGCACCACTTCACCGCTTGATGGAAATTCAATTTGGGTTGAAATTTTTCCTACTACTGTTTCGAAGGGAGCTGCAGCAGCGTGGCTTTGTGATCAATTGGGTTATCGTCCAGATTCGGTTATCGGAGTTGGGAATGATTATAATGATATTGACCTGCTTAACTGGACCCGGCATAGTTATGTTGTCTCAAATGCTCCCCATGAACTAAAACAAAAATTCGAAGTTACCAATAGCAATATCAACAGTGGTTTTACCGAACTCATATTAAAAAAATTTAGTGGATTGCTAAAACAGTAACATTACTGAAGTAAGAATGTAGGGAGAAATTTATGCCAACAGAATCTGCTTTACAATCCTTGAAACACTTGCGTGATGCCAGCACGTTTCAATGGTATCTTATCCCTCTTGTCGCGTTTGTTGTTTATGTTTATGCTTCTGAAATTGAAAAAAAGAATTGGAGCCTTGTATTTGCAGGTCTCGCTTATTGGGGTATGGATTGGTTCAATGAAATCTGGAATGGGCTTGTTTTTCATTTTACTCAATATGCGCCAGTTTGGGGAACTCCTGGAAAATCATCGTACCAGATTTTAATCGGGTTAAATATTGAGATTTGCTTCATGTTCGCTATTGCTGGTATCGTTTTTGCAAAAATGCTCCCTAAGGATAAGCGGCTAAAAGTTCTTGGTATGCCCAATCGACTATTCTATGCCATCGCTGGCTCCATCTTTACTGTTGTAGTAGAGTTAATTCTAAATTCTATTGGTGTGCTCACCTGGGAATATTCGTGGTGGAATGCTAAAGCCCCCTGGCTTATTTTTCTGATCGGGTACTTCTACTTTTTCGTGGTTTCGTTCTGGGTTTATGATATGAAAGGCGTCAGGAAAAAAGCTAAAATTGTTGGAATTATTTTTGGTTTCGACATCATCTGCTTTATTCTATTTGGGATTATTTTGAAATGGATTTGATTTTTTATCACTTAGTCAGATTTATTTTAACCACTAAGACAATGAAACAATACACGAAAATTTAGACTGGAGATACACAAATAGTAAATCGAAATTTAAAGAGAAAATACCTCTGCCTTGCAACGGCGGGTCATTTTACCACTGATTTTTACAATGGTTTTTTGTCACCACTTTTACCCATCATCGTAGCAAAATTAAACCTCTCATTAGCCCTTGCCGGGCTATTGCTAACTATCTTCTCTACTTCCAACTCATTATCACAACCAATTTCTGGAGTGCTTGCCGATCGGTTAAATCGGAATTATTTTATTCTTTTTGGTCCGTTAATTACAGCTGTATTCATGGGATTGTTAGGTTGGGTGAATCAGTATTGGACTCTGATCGCTATTTTAGTGATGAGCGGTATTGGTACATCCATGTTTCATCCGCCCGGGGCAGCAGTTGTTGGCAGGTTGAACAATCACCGAAAAGGATTCTACATGTCCATTTTTAATACGGCTGGTGCTCTGGGCATTTCAATTGGTGCTTTAATCATCGTTCCATTAACTCAGAAATTTGGATTAAAATCAACAGCAGTTACAATTTTACCAGCCATGTTATTTTTTATTTATTGCTATCATATTTTATTTAGCGAACAATCAGTTGATCATCCTGCGATTCAAAAACGAACGAACTTATACACTGCAGTTAAGCCTCATGGATTATTAGTATTGAACCTCTACTTAATTGTCGTTATCCGTGCCACAATAGTGTTGAGCTTTTCTGGCTTTATACCACTTTACTTAAAATCTAAGGGACAAAGTGCGATTTTTGGCGGGACCGCTCTGGCGATATTCCAGTTTTTTGCAACAGCGGGCATTTTAATCGGAGGCCATTATTACGATCGTATTGGCACGAGAAGGATACTTATCCTATCATTTGTTTTTATTCTGCCATTTGCCCTGACATTTATCAATTTACCATCGCTCTGGGGATTACCATTTCTGGCGTTAATGGGATTTTTTCTTTCATCCTCCACACCTGTGAACATTATTTTGGGACAGGAATGTGTGCCATCTCAAGCGAGTTTCATGTCATCGATTATGATGGGACTCGGTTGGGGTGTTGCAGGTTTGCTTATGATGCCAATCGGAGCCCTGGCTGGTGCCATTGGTCTGTACTCGACATTAACAATAATTAGTGTTCTATCACTTGTTGGATTAATTCTGGTATATTTCTTTAATTATGAAAAGATTTGAGAGGTGAAATTTATTCATGGAAATTTTCATCACAACAACAAAAAGAGAACTCGGGCAGAAAGCTGCCACCCACGGAGCAAAGCTAATTCGAAAGGCAATCGTTGAACAGGGTAATGCAAACATTATTTTAGCAACAGGTGCTTCCCAGTTTGAATTGTTAGCAGCATTAATCAGAGAGGAGGTTGACTGGGCAAAGGTAATCGGTTTTCACCTCGATGAATATATGGGTTTACCTGAGTCTCATCCCGCATCTTTTCGGACCTATTTACAGGAACGCTTTGTGGATAAAGTGCCCATCAATAAATTTTATTATGTGAATGGGGAAAACGATCCAGTCGTGGAATGCAAACGATTGGGACAGATCAT
>SMTZ1_10004713_pt1 | contig 24142 bp, 32 predicted proteins | sample DeeMarSWOR136_30_FD_25667 | JGI IMG/M metagenome (IMG submission 25667) | reverse complement strand
ATATGGAGTTGAACCTGGTTCTGAAATGATAGCTGCGATGCAAGAGGCAAAAAAACATAATCTGGAAGTTGCCCTAGTTGACAGAGACATCTCAGTTACCCTTAAAAGAGCCTGGAGAAAGATGGGTTTTAGGGAAAAATTCAGAGTAATCTGGGAATTTCTAAAAGCAATGATAGGGTATGATGAAGAAGAGCTTGAAGAACTTGATCTTAAAAAACTAATGGATCAAGATGTAATATCTGCACTTATGGATGAATTTGGAGAAATTGCACCAAGTGCTAGCAGTGTTTTAATCCATGAGCGGGATAAGTATATTGCAAAAAAAATACTTGATGAAAGTAAAAAAGGTAAAGTTGTTGCAGTTGTTGGTGCTGGACATTTAAAAGGTATTAAAAGTCATTTAGATAAAAAAGAATTGGACGTTAACCTTAAAGAATTGGATTGGGTTCCCAAAAAACGTATTTCCATTTTAAAAACAATAGGTTACCTTATTCCTGTTTTATTTGCAGCACTTATCATTTATGCATTTTATTTCAAAGGACTTGACCTTGCTTTTGAAATGTTTATTTATTGGTTTTTAATAAATGGAATTTGCTCGGCTGTGGGAACTGCGATTGCACGAGGTCATATTTTGTCGATTTTGACAGCGTTTGTCGCCGCACCAGTCACATCATTAAATCCTGCGATTGCTGCTGGATGGGTCGCTGGTTACGTGGAAGCAAAACTTCGAACGCCTGTTATAAAAGATTTTAAAAATCTAAGTAAAATCGAAAACCTAAAAGAATTCTGGAATAATAGGGTTATTAGACTTCTGATGGTTGTTGCTCTAGCGAATGTAGGAAGCATGATCGGAACAATTGTTGCCTTTCCATATATTGCAAATCTTTTAACTGGGTGATAATTATTTATACTAAAACAATTCATAAATAATAAGAGAGAATCATCTATGGTAAAGGAGAGAAAGATTTACACTTCATTTCATGACATTCCTCCGAGAGAATACATGTATTTTCCAAAAGGATCAATTGAAGTAGGTAAACCTGGGAAATTCAGTAGAATTGAAATAAATCATCTAATAATTTCTATGGCTGTTTTAACTTTTGTATTTTCACTTTTAATTACAAGAAACAATGTTATTTATGGTCTTATGTATGGTTTTAATTTATCCATTTTACCATATGGATTTGTTCTTTCTTTTTTAGGAATTGTTACAGCTTTTTTCTTTCATGAAATTTCCCATAAATTAATGGCTCAAAAACATGGTTTATGGGCTGAATATAGGATGTATCCACAAGGTCTACGTTTAGCATTATTTCTAGGAATTTTTACACCAATTGTTTTTGCAGCACCTGGTGCTGTAATGTTTAGAGGGGGATCAAGAAACTATGAGACAGGACTTATTGCTATTGCAGGACCAATTGCAAACATAATTATTGCACTCATTACCTTTCCACTTTATCTATTTGTTTTATATGAAGAATCTATGCTTGGTCAAATTGTTGGATTTATATGCTTTATAAATGCATTTTTAGCATTATTTAATCTTTTACCATTTGGACCTCTTGATGGAATGAAAGTAATTCGTTGGAATGCTACAGCCTGGATTTTAATGTTGATATTATCAATTGTAATGCTTATGATGATATTTCCAAGAATTACCCTTTCTTTATAAAAAAATTAAGTGGATTTTCCAAACTTTTTCTTTTGTTTATCCTGTTGTGCTTTAATTTTTTGAAGAATTAATTCTTTTTTGCGTTTTTTATCTATTGTTTTTTTATCAATAAAAACAGGTTTTTCAACTGGTTTTTCTTCAACTTTTTCTTCTAGTTTTTCTTCTTTTTTAGCAGGAGGTTTTGGTTTAGGTTCTTCTTTTTTAGATAATTTTTTTTCTTCTTTTATCTCCTCAACTTTTTTTGCTGCTTCTTTTCTTTTTTCTTCTTTTTTTATCTCAAATTTCTTTAATTTTTCCTTTTCTTTTTCCTTTCTTATTTCCTCTCTTTGCTTACTTCTTTCAACCTTCCTTTTTCTAATAATAGAATTAACATAATAATTGTACCATAATAAAGAAGAATCATATTCATCATGCATCATTTTCAAGGTTTCGTTGTATTTATCTTTATTTTTTTCCTTGAGTTTTTCAAGATTCTTTTTTTCTCCAGGAATTTCCCAAGGTTTATCTGGTTTTGGACATATTTTTTCTCTAATTTTTCTTGAAAAATAAAAATACAAAGCTGCAATAACAATTAATGAAATAATCAACAAAGCAGCATTAATAGTTGGACTACCAGTGGTATGAATTCCTTTTGTCTGCAAAATAATTGTGTTAGAAAAAACTGTCTCAGGATCATCTATTGAATAAGCATCAACAAATATCGAAGTTGTAGCACCAATTGATAAAAAGTCTCTTGGTGCTCCTACTCCAACTAAAGCATTCCCTGTTTCCCCAGGTCTTAATGTTAGTGCGGGTGGAGGAGTAACAATCATATTTTTATCATCACATCTAACATTAAAATTATAAGTATCAATATGACTGCCAATATTTTTGATAGTAATAGGAATCGATTTAACCTCAAAAGGCTGAATCTCCTGAAGGGGAATCGGTTCAATATCCGCAAGATGAAACTTATCTACCTTAATTAAAATCTCAACAGTACTATCAACCCATATATCAATATTAGGTAATACACTTCTTCTTAAAGCTACAGGCACTGCAAACGGAGTATACAAAAATCCGCTGGGTTTAAAAAAAATCCCACTAAAATCTCTCTTCAATAAATTTGGCTCACCTATTTCTTCCAATCTTTTTTCAAATTCTGTAGTATCCCCTCGCCACGCATAGGGCGGTATGAACATTAATCCAACCTTATCTATAACCTGTTCAGAAATTATGTTTACTTTCAATACAACATCTTGAGTAACTGTTTTTGGATCTATTCCTGGCTTGAGCATTACAGTCATATTTGTTTTGAAGGGTGTATCCCATCCAGGCCAATTTAAATTCTTTTTATTAGGATAGCATATTAATTCATTAGGATCAAATATAACATTCCAAATATCTTCCGATGTATTTTCAGGAACCACAAATTCAAAGGAGTATTTTATTTTTTTATTCATCCATGCATAACTGAAACCTGCAGCAACATCTACAAGTGGTGCCCAATCAGTTTCTTCTCTATTCAATCCACCAATAACAAACGTTGTTTCGTTAAGATATTTTAAACTTACAGTTTCAGGATAAGGCTGAATAGCAATAGGTACTCTCAGTTGATAAATAAAAAATCTCCCTGCCTTAAAAGTTGGAAGCCATCCCGAGCGAAAAAGTAATTTAGATATTCTATATTGTAAACTATTCCTATTATTACCCTCTTGAGATGAAACAGTTAAAGAAATCGAAGGAAATATTAAAATAAAAATAAAAATAAAAACTAAAAGTTTTTTCCTTTTCATTTTTTTATTCCCCCCATTTTATTTTTTCTTATCCAAAAGACAAAAAAAATCAAAACAAAAGCCAGTAAAATTGAAATTGTTTCAAAGCCAGGACTTGAAAAACCTTTGCTTTGAACAATGAAATTTAAATAATGAGGCTCTCCAGAATAACTAGAGTCATTATAAAATACGGGAGTCATTTTAACCTTAATTATTGCCCTATCTTCATGATATCCAAAGCTTATTGGAGGTTTAACATTTAATGAAATGGTTGCGGGATCCCCACCAAAAAGAATTGTTCCCAGTGTTGTATTTTCAACAATATTTGCTTGCCACCCCTCAGGAATATCTTCAATTTCAGTCCATACCTTTGTATCTGCATTACCCCAATTTTGCATTTCTATTATAAAATAAGCTGTTTGATCAGGAACAATACTTTTCACATTACTGTTTTCATAAGAAAAGCTTAATTGAGGTAGGTAACCAACTATAATCGGAATATCAAAGGTTACATTTACTGATTCAATAACTGTTGCCGAACCTCCAAGTCTTCTATTTCTTATCCCAAGTTTTATAGTTTTCAAAGAAAAGGCAGGTAAATATTGATCAATAGTTAATGAGATTGAAATATTTTTGGAAATAAACTCGGCTGTAGGGTTGAAAGAAATAAATGGTGGATTAACCGCGGCATGACATCCTTCAGGAACTCCAGCGATAAATATATCAACAATCATATTAGCACCTGAAGCGAATTTAAGTACAACATCTACCTCGGGTCCATCTATTTTTGATTTAAGAGTTATAGGAATTTTTTTTGGTTCTGAATAAGGAACAATTGGGTCAGATGTAAGAGTTTTATTATAATCGATATCAAAAATTGGGGTACATAAATAGAGAGTATCCCCGGGAAATGACATTCCAGATGAACAAATAACAAACAATGATGAAAATATCAATATTGTAATTATAATAAACATTTTTATTTTCTTAAACTGAATAAACATGATTCTATCGCCGCGATTAATATCTTACATATTATTTATTTTGTTATGTATATAAATATTATGGTATATTTCTATACTTTTTATAATTACCCCAAATAATATATTATAGTTTGGTAATATAAAAAAGTTACTTATAATTAATAATATTTATATAAAGAAATAAAAGAGAAGTATTTTATTTTCTCTTTTTATATAGATAGAAGATTAGTCCAATAATTACTAATGTAGCAACAATTAATGGTATTTCAAATCCTGCTCCAGGTGACATACCAACATTTTGTACAGTAAATGTGATTTCTTCTGTTTGACCAACAAGCTCCGGTCGTCCAACATAATTAGGAGTAAATCTTACTTTAAATGTTTGTCGTTCGTTATGAAAACCAAAACCATAGGGTGGTTTAATTATTAAATGAACAGTTGCAGTATTGCCGCCTAAACCGCTTGCTGCTGATGCTAATTTAACACTTGAAATAATATTGACACTCCATTCACCCTTAGGAATTTCTACAATTTCACATGCAACTCGTGTGTATCCATTACCAATATTTGTAATATCAATTCCAAAATCAGCTGTATCTAATGGTCCTATTTGCATAAAAGATCCTTTAGTTAGCTCATAGTTTACTACTGGCCAATATCCTATTACAAATGAAACATCAAATTCTCGAGAGGTTGGTCTTACCGAAAACAGTAATCCATCAAGTGCTGCAGAAGAAGCTTTGATTCTTACCCTTCCTTGTGTAAATGCAGGAGCTTGTTCAGTAACAGTGATTTTTAGATAAGAGGGTTTACTCTTACCTCCTTCAGATAGTACTAAGTTAACTTGAGATTGATCAATGCTAGCATCAACCCAACCTTCCGTTTCCAAAACTGTTAATTGGACTGGAATTGAAGAGTCTTTAATTAAACTAGCATCTGAAACAGTTGTTGCTCCTATACCAGTTAAAGTAAGACTAGTATCAAGTTGTATTTGCAACACTGCGCTTAGAGGTATAAGATTTTCAGATGCGGGAGGATAAACAACGTCTATTAAAGGTGTAATTTTTATAGGTCCAGCGGAGCTACTTGGTGCAAAGATAGCAAACATACTAAATAAAACTAATCCTAATATGAATCCTGACTTAACTTTTCTGAAGTTACGCTTCATTTTTATCACCAAATTTATAATATTTGTAGTTTATATTTACATTTCCCCATATTTAAAGATTGTTGTACATCTCTTACTTTTTATATGGACACAATCTTATATTATAATTATATATAACTTTCATGATATAAAATGTTTCCTATATATGAATTTCTATACCTCCTATTCTTCTTGAAGTACCAATGAAGAATGAATAACTTTTTGTCGGAAAACTACGAGATACAAAGATATATATTCCTAATAAATTAGACATAACTCCGATTTGTCTTCCAGTTAATATTTTCATTTTAAACTGTAAGGGTTTTAATATTATTGTTCTATCTTTTAATAAATTACCTGACGAATAATGCCAAAAAGTCAATCCTTTTATTATTTTGAATTGGCTTTTTTTGAAAGGATTTAGTTTCAAGAAATGTCCATGGCTTATAACAAACCCTCTTCTTCTAAATAATTTAGGTAAAAAGTTAGATATAATAGAACCAATAATACCTCCTTTTTGAAAATTATTAAAAATATTTTCAAGTTCCTCCCAACTTTCAGCGGATTGAATACTGTCCATTAAATTAGAAACAGTTTCTTCAAACTCCACTAATTCTTCCTCAGACATCGTTAATATTTCTGTAGAAACAATATCCTGTCCATCAAAATTACTTATTTCAATTGATATTGTTTCATCATTTTGATCACTTAGCTGTAGTTCACTTGCCTCCCCAATACCAAACGGTATTGAAACCAAAAGCAATATTGTACATATTGCCAGGATTTTCTTTTTCATCCATTTTCACCTCTATTTATTTATGTTGGTTGAGCAAATATATATTATGACCTTATTATTACCAATTTTTATAAATTTGATAATATATGTTTCACATGGTTTTTATATAATCCAAATTAAAAAAATCATAATGAAACTTTTTATACCACATTTTAAAAAAAGTGAAATATATTGTATCAATAAGTTTTTTATACTTCAAAAATATAAATATTATATATGGTTACTATCAGTCATATTGTTGATAAGCTTGTTTCTGAAAGAATATATCTTCATGAAGCATTAAGTAAAGGAATTGCATCTTACGGTGCTGTAGCAAAACATCTAAAACCAATGATTGATAAAGAATTAGGAAAGGATACAAAACATTCTGCAATTGTTACTGCATTAAGAAGATATGCCGATAAAATAAATACAAAATTTAAGGAGATTGATTTTGATACTAGACAGTCGGAAGTAAATCTAAAAACACATATTATTGATATAAATGTGGTAAAAACCCAAGCAGTTCTTGATAAATTAAGTCGATTTTATGAACTTATGAATTTTGAAGCAGGAGATATTCTTCATATCATTTATGGTAGAACCCATGTTTCAATTGTTACAAATGAAAGAAATAGAAAAAAAATTCTTGCATTGTTACAAAATCAAAAAATAAAAAAAATTGAAGAAAATTTAGTAGCATTATCTTTTACTGTAGGAAAAGAACGAATAGAAAAACCAGGGATTTTATTTCAATTAACAAGGAATTTAGCCTGGGAAGATATAAACATAGTTGAAATAATTTCAGTTGATGTTGAAGTAACTTTCATCATTGATAAAAAAGATGCAAATAAAGGATATAATGCATTGGAAAGATTGATAGAGGAATAAAAAATAAAAAAAAAAAAGAAAATAATTTTAGTATATGCTTTACTCTACAATTATTTAACAAGTGAGGTTTTTTTAGATAACAAGATGAAATACTTGATTATTTTATTCTACTTCATCAATTTCAGTACTTTCCTCTTCATCTGTTTTTTCTTCTTCTTTTTTCGTTGTAGCAACTCTTTCAGGAAAATATGAAAGAATTACGATATCTCCAACAGAATTAACCCACCTATATGGTACAGCTACATCTACAGTACCTTCGACAACAGAAGGATTTGTATTTGTTATAAGTAGACTACTAATGCGCTTTTCATCCATATCAATAAAAACATTTCTGACATGACCCACATAGGTCCCCTCACGAGTATAAACTGGTAGTTTTAAAAAAGTTGTAATCTCCTCAGTATTAGTGTTCTCTCCTTTTTCCATCATGTAATCAAAATACAATTACCTATATTAAAATGTGATGGTAAAAAAAGCGAAATCTTTTTTGTTGTATCTATTATGTAATATACAAAATGAGCTTAGAAAAGAAATACAAAACAATTATTCGAGAACTTGAAAAATATCAAAATAAAGACTATTCATTTTCTAGAGGTCATATACTTGGTTCTATGTGCACACAGCCCCATAATATTGCAAAAGAAGTATATCTAAAATTTTTAGAAACAAACCTTGGAGATCCTGAATTATTTCAAGGAACAAAGGAAATTGAAACAAAATATATATCATTTATTTCAAATCTTTTAAATGCACCACAAACATCCACGGGTTTAATTAGTAGTGGGGGAACTGAAAGTAATATTATTGCAGTTTGGCTCGCTAAAAATTTATCTGGAAAAAAAGAAATAATCATTCCAAAAAGTGCTCATTTTTCATTTGAAAAAATTGCTTCAATGATGGATATAAAACTCATCACTATACCGCTTAATAAAAACTATTGTATGGATATAACAAATATTAGAAAAAAAATAAATAAAAATACTGCAGCAATTGTTGGAATTGCAGGTTCAACAGAGTTAGGCACAATTGATCCCATAGATGAATTAAGTGAAATATGTAAAGATGAAAATATCTTTTTACATATTGATGCAGCATTTGGAGGTTTTGTAATCCCATTTTTAAAAGAGCTTGGATATAAAGTAAAAGATTTTGATTTCACCTTAAAAGGAGTTAGTAGTATTTCAATCGATGCGCATAAAATGGGTTGTGCTGCAATTCCACTTGGAACATTAATAATTAAAAAGGAAAAATGGATCGATGATATAAGTGTTAAAACCCACTATGTTAGTGGAAATAAACAAACTGGAATTCTTGCAACAAGATCAGGTGGCCCTGTTGCTGCAGCCTATGCAGTTACAAAATATTTAGGGAAAAATGGATATAAAAATTTAGTAAAAAAATGTATGAACATAACAAAATACACTGAGAAAAAAATTAATAATTTAGGGCTTAATTTGATAATTAAACCAACAATGAATGTTATAGGGATCAAATTGAAAAATCCAGAAAATGTTGTTAAAAAACTTTCAAAACTTGGTTGGATGGTAAATAAAATGGATAGACTTTCATCTATTCGCATTGTTGTAATGCCTCATGTAACAAAAGAAATAATAGATAATTTCATTCCCGATTTGGAAAAAGTATGTAGAGATTATGGAGAGTTATAAAGATGGTTTTAGATGAGTTAAAGGATTCTTTAATAAAAGCACCAATCGTTAAAAAGAAGGATTATTTTTATGTTGTACATCCAATAACAGATGGCGTTCCTGAAATTACGCCAAAATTATTAAATGAAGTAGTAAATGAATTGTATAAACGTATTTTAAAATGCGGTAAAATAAAAAAGATTGTCACAATGGAAGCAATGGGAATTCCTCTTGCTACCTCTCTTTCAAACATAATGAAAATTCCATTTGTAATAATTAGAAAAAGATCATATGGTCTTCCAGGTGAATATGTTGTTGAACAAAAAACTGGTTATTCTAAATCAAATCTATATATAAATGGTTTAGAAAAGGGAGACAATATTGTAATTGTAGATGATGTTTTAAGTACAGGTGGTACTTTAAAAGCAGTGCTAACAGCTCTTAAAAAAATTGGAGTAAATATTAAAGGAATATTTATTGTTGTAGATAAAGGAAATGTTGCAAAAAATATTTCTGAAGAATTTAATGTAGAAATAGATGTTCTTGTAACAATAAATGTAATTGATGGAAAAGTTGTTATTGATAATTAGGGAAACTATTTCATATTGGAATGTATATAGTATGATTTGATTATTATGGCAGATAAAATACCTCAACATAATCATTGTCACGTTTGTATGAAAGCAATTCCTATTGAAGAAACACTTTGTTCAGAGGAATGTAAACAAAAATATCAAGCAATGCTCAAAAGAAGAAGATTAATGGTTTATTTTATGTATGGTCTATTGGCAGCATTAATTGTTATAATTGTATTATTCAATAAAATTTAAGTCATATTTTAATTGGAATAATTATTTTAATTGCTTTACTAGTTATCAGATATTTAGCAGTTCTCATTACTACTTTTTGAGGTAATTTTGGAAAAGATGATATGCAGACTATGATAGTAATGATGCCTCGAGGTCTTGTAGCAGCAATTCTTGCCATTAAATTTGGACCTGAACTTGTTGAAAAATATATTCCAGGAAGTGATGGTTTTTTTAAAGATATTGCGTTTGTAATTATCCTAGGTACAGCAATTATTACTACAATAGGAGTTTCAATTATTTCACATTTAGAGATGGATAAAATGAAAAATGAATTATTAAAAAATAGATAATAAACAGAACTAAATTTTTTATTAAATGATTAATTTTATTCTGCAAGTTCCTCTTGTAAATCTATTACCATTTCTGTGAGAACATCTTCGAAAACTTGATGTCTATATTCTTTAATAGACCCATCTGCCATATGGGCTCTCGCTACGAAGTCTCGACCGTCTTTTATTATTTCAATATGGCAAACAGTCTCCATCTAAGAATCCATCCAAATCTTTATCCCGAATTCATCAATTATATATATATTTTTTGTGAAAAAGATTTAATTGACTTTTTTATAATATAATTATTTGGAGGTAGAAATTTGAATAAAATTAGAAGACCTTCTGCTGCGGGGCAATTCTATGACGGAAGTGAAAAAAAATTAATTCAAACCATAAAAGATTGTTTTTTGGATGATAGAGGGCCGAAAAACCTTCCTAAAATATATAAAGGTAATAAAAAAATAAAAGGGTTAATTGTTCCACATGCAGGATATATTTACTCGGGTGCAATAGCTGCACATTCCTACAACATATTGACAAATAACGGATTTGCAGATACATTTATAATTTTAGGTCCAAATCATACTGGTATAGGTTCTGGTGTTGCAGTTATGACAAAAGGTTCTTGGTTGACACCTTTAGGGAGTGTTCAAATAAACGAAAATATTTCAAAAAATCTTTGGAAAGATATTATAGATAATGATGAAAATGCTCATTTATACGAGCATAGTATTGAAGTACAGTTACCATTTTTACAATTTTCATCAGAAGAAAAAAAATTTGATTTTGTTCCATTATCAATGTCAATGCAAGATTTTGAAACTGCAGAAGAAGTTGGGAAGATTATCGGCAATGTTTTAAAAAACTCAGAAAAAAATATTGTAATTATTGCAAGTAGTGATTTTACACATGCTGGATTTAACTATCAAAGTATGCCACCTGAAGGAATGAGAGTTGATGAATACGCAAAAAAACAGGATAAACTTGCAATAGATAAAATTCTTGATATGAATCCTGAAGGACTAATAAATACAGTTAACGAAAACAACATTACAATGTGTGGATATGGTCCTATTGCAAGTATGCTTGTTGCATCAAAAATACTTGGTGCAAATAAATCAGAATTGCTTAAATATGGGACTTCATATGAGGTGCATCCAAGTAGCTCTTGTGTGGGTTATGGATCATTTGTAATTTATTAAGGAGCAATTTTTCAATGGAAAATAAACCTGTAAAAGACATACAGCTAAAAAAGGGTATGAATTCAGATGAACTAGTAAAAGAATTGTATGATTCAGGAGGATTTACTGCAAAAAAAGTTGGTATTGGAGTTGAAATTTTAGAAAAAATGTTTAAAGATAAAGAATGTATAAAATTTTTATCTTTTCCTGCATGTATTGTTTCAACAGGAACTAGGGGAATCTTAAAGGATTTGATAAAAAAGAAATTTTTTGATGTAGTAATTACAACCTCAGGAACACTTGATCATGATCTGGCAAGAATTTGGAAAGATTACTATCATGGTTCATTTATGACTAACGATAAGGAGCTACATAAAAAAGGGATTAATAGACTTGGAAATATTTTCATTCCGAACGAGTGCTATGGAAAAATTCTTGAAGAAAAAATGCAACCAGTTCTTGAAGAACTTTATAAGCAAAAAAATAAATGGTCAACAAGAGAACTAGTTTGGGAGTTTGGAAAAAAACTTGAAAAAGAAAAAAATTGTGAAGATTCAATTATTTACTGGGCTTATAAAAACAAAATACCAATATATGTTCCAGGTATTACTGATGGTGCGTTTGGATCTCAAATTTGGATGTATTACCAGGAACATAGAGATTTTGTAATTGATTTATTAAAAGATGAACAAGAACTTTCAGATATTACGTTTGACGCTAAAAAAAGTGGAGCATTGATAATTGGAGGGGGGATTTCAAAGCATCACATAATCTGGTGGAATCAATATAAAAGTGGGCTTGACCATGTTGTATATATAACAACTGCGGTGGAATATGATGGTTCACTAAGTGGTGCTGAAACAAGGGAAGCAATATCCTGGGGTAAAATAAAAGAAGAAGCAGATAATGTTACAATAAATGGAGATGCAACAGTAATCCTTCCATTAATGATAAACGCAATATATGAAAGATTATTGCCAAAATAATACTTTCATAGCTCCTTTTATATAGTTTGGCAATTCAGCTAATTTTTTCCCATCATATAAATCAAGTGTTGATTTAACAAAAACATTTACAGTTTCTGTAAAAAACCATCGACCATAATCTGCATCAGCCCTTGAAGGACTACCAACATAACCATCCTTTAGACCAAGTTGTTTGTATTTTTTTCCAACAATTTTTGGTGAAGTCATATCTCTATAAATACTCTGTAAATTTTTATATGACTCATCAACGAGATATGGGTATTGATATTTCATAAGAGATGTTTCACGAAAACCTGCATGGACTTCTTTGCTGGTATCAAAACCCAACTTTGGCTCATGTTTTTCAACTTCCTTATTATAAAAATATGGACCCCATGGTTCATAAGTTTTCATATCATATTTTGATTCTAATTTTCTCATAGCAGAATAAATCCCCTTGAGGTGGCTTACTGCCATGTGATAAGTACCAATAATTAAATATTTGAAACCATGATTTCCCAGAGAACACCCAACACCATAGATTATTTCTCTTACTGTCTTTCCACTAACTGATATACTTCCTGGGAAATCTGTATTAAATTTACAATAACCAATTGGTATTGCTGGCATCATTACAAAATTTAGGTCTGGTCTTTTCTCATTTAAGATTTTTATTGCTTCAATAATAGTATCTCTGATTGTAATTAGATCAGTACCAACTGGTAAATGAGGGCCGTGTTCTTCAAGTGGACTTATTGGTAAAAAAATAATTGTTTTATTTTTATCTAATTGTTCAATCTGTTTCCAGTTAAGTTCTTCGAATTTGATAATTTTATTGTTATTTTTTGCAGGTTTTATATTTTTCATGTTATTATCTCACATCCATCTTCGGTTAAAATTACGGTGTGTTCTTTCTGAGTTACAATGCCTTTTTTTGCCTCAACAAGTTGAGGATATTGTGTTATTAAACCTAAAAAACAAAACTTCCTCAATAAATTATTACCATTTGGAAACATTTTTTCAATCCATCTATGAGCAAATGGAAGGGTTTTAAAATTATTTTTTAATCTATCGAAAGTAATTTTAATTTGTCTATTTCTAACTAGTCTTGGATTAAAAGATTTTTTACAACGATAAATATTACTACCTGCTCCTGCTTTCACGTGACCTGTACCATCTGTTGCGAATGGTTCAATTGCAAAAACATCTCCGACCTTTGGTATCGAGTTATGAGATTTATCAGGAACATTTGGAACCGACATTCCTGCATGCAGATTATATTTTTCCATACTATGACCAGTAAGATTATCAACAGGTCTATAACCATATGACATAGTAATTTCCTGTATAGTTTTTCCAATTTCAAAAAGTTTAATACCTGGTCTAATTTGTTTTATTGCACCATCTAGGGCATCACTTGAGGCTTTTATCATATTTTCAAATTTGTTAATTTTTATCATTAACAATAGGACTGTAATGTGCAGCAATTTCATTTATCGAAATATTTACGGGAAATGCAAGCCCTGCTTTATTTTCAAGGATTTTTTGCTCAACCTTATTTGCTATTTCTTCAAAACTTACTCCAGGTTTTATTAAATCTGTCCCATATTTCCTTACTTTTGCAACAATTCTTCCTGCAAGTTTGTATTTTTCATAAATTTCATCATTCATCTAATATCGCATCCAGGATGTCTTTATTTTCAATAGCTCCTTTGCGTAAGATCTTAATTTTATTATTTGTTAAATCAACAATAGTAGATGGTCTGTCATTTAAATTGCCAATATCTATGCATGTCGCAATATCCTCTTCTTTAAATTGCATCTTTATATCTCTTATATTACTTGGTGTTTTCAAACCATGAATATTTGCACTTGTAGCAGTTAATGGACCAAAATTTGATAACAATTCAAGAGCAATTTTATTATTGGGAATTCTAACTGCAACTTTATCAAGATTACCAGTTATAATATCAGAAACACAATTTTTTTTATACAAAATTAGAGTTAATTTACCAGGTAAAAATGATTTTGCTAAAATCTGAGTATTTTTATCAGTATATGCTAATTTTTTAAGTTCTTTAAAATCTGAAACTGCAATTGATAAAGGATTATTGAAAGGTCTCTTTTTAATTTTAAATACTTTTTTTACGGCATCATTGTTATAAATATCTGCACCTAGACCATACAAAGTATCAGTGGGATATACAACAATTTCACCATTTGATAATGCTTTGATAGCTTTAGATAAATCAAATAGATCCATATCTAATTATCTTCTTTTTTTATAAAATCGCCAAGAGTTAATCCTTTCCTAGAACCAGTGCTAGTCGAAATTGATGAAACGGTTTTAACTTCTTCTATAAGAGTTATACCTAATTCTTTTTCAAGTTTCTTAACCATTTTATCAGAAGGTCTTAAATCTCCATTCTCAATTTTTGAAATAGTTACTGTTCTTTCACCAATCTTAAAACCAAGTTCTTCTCTGCTAAGACCTTTTTTCTTTCTTGCATTTTTTATTTTATTATTCCAGTCTGAAATAAGTTCCTTATCCATATCCCTATAAACATCTTTGACCATAGGTTTTTTAATTGTACTAATAACTGGTTTACTTACACTTATCGGAGACTCTTTTGTTTCAATACCTTTCCCATGTCTCATACAATTTGGACAAAGCAACATTTTTACTCCGTCAATGATAGCAGGTTTACAAAAACAATCTCTACCACAAAGTTCACATTGCATGTTTAATCATCCCTCCAAACAATATAAATATAAAGACTAAATCAAACCAGCTTTTTGTAAAGTCATTAAATCATCAGTACTAAGCTTTTCTCCACGTTTAAATCTTTCAAATATTTCATTTGCTTCCTTTTGTGCAGAAGTTACTTCAATTGCTTTTTTAGCTTTTCGCTTCATTTCTTGGTCTGATGATATCTTTCTTTCTAAATCATGAATTTCATCAACACAAGTAATAAAATCTTTGTGGACTTTATCTGCTTCAATCTTAGTCATTACAATATTTTCTTGAATTTCATTTACTTTTTTAACATAATTATCAAGTTGTTTAATAAGTTCTATCATGCCTTCGTGTTCTTCTTGGGCCCTTGTTGCTAATTTTTCAACTAATTCATGTTGTTTTTCAGCCTTTATTTTAATAATTTTTTCCTCTTCAATTGCTTTTTTTAGTTTAGGATCCCTGTTTAATGCATCTTCTTGACTCTTTATTTTTGTATGAATTTCAGATATCGCTTCTATTAATTTTTTCTCATTTTTAGGTGACATCGGTTGAGTCATTTGTTCATTTTCTAAAGTTTTTAACTTTTTTCTTAGATTATTTAAATTTCCACCTGAAGAAGATAAACGTTCCTTTTCAAGTTCGACAATTTTTTTCTTAATATTAATATGACTATCATTTAGTATATTTCTTTGTTTTTTGGCATGTTTTACTCTTTCGTTTAGCTCATCTCTATTTTTCTTATGATCTGTAATTTCATTCCTTAATTTTCTTATAGATGTATTTGTAGTATCTCTATCTTCAGAAAGTTTTTTTGACTTTAAATGTAATTGATTTCTTTTATCCTTTAATTCATTAGCTTTTATTTGTAATTCATCTTTTTTATTAACCATATCATTGATTATTTCGACCATTGTTAACCACGAAAGATATTAGCCTTTAATTAATAGGTAAATAAGAAGTATTTATTAAGTATTTTGAATATTTAAATGTTATATTTAATTAATACCTATATTTTTGCGTTGTTTAAATAATATTATTCCGTCTAGGATAACAGCAACTATACCAGATATATAGACCATATCAAACACATTAGCACCACCAATAACAGCATTTATTGGTTTATCAATTTGATAACTTAAAAGTTCACTTAAATGTAGAAAATCAGCACCAATCAATACACCTAAAGTTCCTAGGATATAGGCAAAAGGTGCTGCTTTTTTAAAATCTTTATATAAGAAAGCAATGGATATTATACTTGCAAAAAAAGCTGGAAGAAGACCAATTGGTAATTTTGCAACAATTCCTTTGTCTGAATCTGGATAAGTAACCAAAAAAGCAATAATTGTAACAATAATTATTCCTATTATAATTTTTTTCAAAGGTAACTTTTTTTTAATAATCAAATAAATACTTAATAAAACTGGAATTACCGCTCCTCCCATATTTATGCCAACAAGCCAATTTCCATAAGTGAAAAGATAAATATTTGAAATATTTACACCTAAAATTATAATATCAAAATCAAAGATAAAAGAAACAAATACAATTATTATCGCCTCAATTGAAGTAAATCCCATATATCTGAACGCCCGTGTAAAAATTAGATAACCAATATATATAACAAGAATCGGTATGCTAATATACAAAAAAAATAGGATAATATCAGTTAAATAAGATGAAATAAACATTTTGAATTCCTTGATATTGATACCATTTATAAACCTTCTTTATAAGTTGGTTGATTTGGTTTATATTTCGCTTGTTTGTTGTTATATATTGATTCCAGGTATCTTTCTACATCATTATCAGTTCTTTGATCATATCTTAAAGTAGTTCTAACATCTTTATGATTGAACATTCTTTGGACTATTTTTACATCACCTGCAAAAAACTCACTGAATTTATCTTGTCTAAGAGTTCCACTTGTTCTTCTAATAGTATAAGGTGTTATGTCAATTTTGATTCCACATTTCTTTCCAAGTTTCTTGATTCGTTTGATTATTGGTAATATCCTCTGGAATTTTTCACCTTTGTTTCCTCTATATGGATTGATAAATAAGTATTCTCTGTAGTCGGGTTTTGGCTCAGGTCTAATGCTTAGATATTTGTCCCATGCCTCTATCATTCTTGGGCTTAAAATTATTGATTTATTACCTGTTTTGCTATATTTGATGTATAGTTTATTTTCAATACGGTCTGTTATTTTAAGGTTAATAATTGTTTCATCTCTCAAGCATCCTTCCCATATTAACAAAGTAATGAGATAAAGCTCTGGATCATTATATGCAGTTTCAAGAATTTTGCTTATTTCTTCATCTTTCAATGTCGGTTTAACTGGATGTTCCCAACCAATATTTTTCATTCTATATTGCGATTTACCAAGCCAATCAAGAAACATATTGGTTGCAATTATTTTCTTATTCCTTGTGTTCTTATTTTTGTATTTCTTGTTAAGATATGCCTTATACTTGGTTATTGTGTTTTTATTAATCTTGTTATTTGTTATTTCCAGGAATTGTTTAGCATGGCAAAAGTAATCTGCTTGAGTGTTTCTGCTATTGTATTCCCCACAAAGATAATCTTTATATCTTTGTAGTAACAATTTCAATTTCTCATCTCCATTTCTAAATATATGTTTCAATAATTTCCATTTCTTTTGGTTATTGCCTCCTATAGCATCAAATAGTGCTATAGAATCTGAATCGCAATGATTACTTAAAAAACCATCTGGTTTTTTACTTTGCATCTTGTCTCCTATTAGAATCTTTGTTTTTTGATGGAGATGATTTTTTACTCCATCTTTGATAATACCCTGATTTTCTTCTAATCTTAGTATCTTTTTTTCCTTTTGGTCTGCCTATATGCTTTCCTTGTTTCCTGGCTCTATCCAATCCAAGATTAATCCTTTCAGTTATCAATTGCCTTTCAAATTGAGCAATAGCTCCAAATATATGAAAAATCAGTTCACCGCTTGCAGATGTTGTATCAATTGGCTCAGTTTTACAGATGAAATCAATATTCAGATTTTTCCATTCCTGGATTATTTGAATTAGATGTTGAAGTGATCTACCAAGCCTGTCAAGTTTCCAGACAATTACTGCATCAAAACATTTATTTCTAGCATCTGTCATAAGTTCATTTAGCGCAGGTCTTGAATCTTTTACTCCGCTTATTTTATCAGTATAAGTTTTATAGATCTCAAAATCCCTATTTTTTGCATAATCACTTAGTTCAAATTCCTGATTCTCAGGATTTTGCTCTTCTTTAGATACCCTACAATATAATGCCACTTTCATACCAGTTACCTATTTGGTTTCAGCAACTGTTCAAAGTCTTTTCGTGCATCATCTATTGCTTTACAAAGGTCCTGCAGTCTTCCACAGTAGGATTTGTTTCTACCTACATGTTCAATTATCAATTGCTGAAATAAACGATTTAGAGCATTTTCAAGACTACCACAATACGCAACATTGGTCCTTGAGAGTTTTTCCATTGGTCGCTTTGTATCAGCTTTAGTTACGATATAATTACCACTTGGGAAACCATAATCAAAGGCTATATACCAACCACTATCATGCATCAGTAAAACTTTTTTCTCAGCCTTCACCATCTAAACATCACCATAACTTTCTCTAAGTCTATCCAGCTCAGAAACCAGCTTCCTGCTCAACCTGGACTTCTCATCAGCCTCAGATATAGCCTCATGTTTCATCTCCTCAAACATTTGTTTGCAGTTACGACCACAGAAAACATGAGCAACCCTGGAAAGAGCACTTGGGCTCCTATTGATTTCCTTACCACACCAATAACAACAAACCCTAACCAAAAATCACAAACCTCCATCTATAACGATACATAAGATGGGAAGAACAAAGGTCTTCCCACCCTTACCCGTTCAAAGTGAAATAATTACGTCCAGACTTACCAGTAACCTGGGCGACAACCACCTGAACAGGTATTTTCTTCAGATCCAACAACTGCTTCACCTGAGAAACAACAGTTTTGCTATTGCTACGAAAGTCCTTACCATTGATGGTAAGCTTGGCAAATTCGCTGTAAGAGCCTTTGACCACTTCAGCGAACTCAAGGACACCTTCTTTCTTCTCCGCACCCTCGAGATACTGCTCCAGCAATGGGAGAGTAAACATTTCGCCATCTGGGAGCACATCTATTATTTTGGGTATACTTTTGTTGGTATCTGCATCCTGAACACTAGTATTAATAATACTAGTATCCTTGTCTTTAGATTCAAGATACTTGGAACTTGAATCATTGTCTTTTGTTTCTTCTTTCATGGTTCTTGTCTCCTTATTATTTTTATTATATGTTTTACAGGTATCACATTCAAAAATACAGGAATCCACATACATAGTCTTCAAAGTATGAGTCCTCTGGTATCCACAAATAGTACAATAGGATACTATTACAGGTAAGTCTAAAGGATCTCCAGAATTCATGTATCTTAGAGTCCTTGATCTTACATCCTTGTACCATCTTTTGAATCTTAACATTTGATGTGAGATCAATTTCTCTGACATAGTAATACCTATAAAACATAAGACTCAACATTCCCATAATCCAAGTTTTCAGAATACTTATATCTAGGTCCCTTTGAAGTATAGTATAAGGGATATAGGGACGAATTGATATCCCAAACATTAAAAGATAATTCTTTCTTTGATAGGTTGGCTGAGGACGGCAGAACATTCCAGTAGCCCTCCTCGTCCAACAGTTCCAAGCTTGGAAACTGATTTTTAAAAAATAATTCAATCATTAGTTATCATCTCTTTGAAAATTGGTCTAATTATGATTTCTCCATCAATTTCAATTCCAACTTCTTTGATTTCTTTCCCTTGTTTGTTCCAATATTGAAAAAATTGAGCAGGTATTATCACAGCTTTAGAATTACCAATTGTGACGATTTTATGTAATAACATTGTAGACCACAAAGTTATAATCTTGTTAGTGCATATAAGTTAATAATTTCTTAAAGAATAAAATTTTATGATATATACCATAAATGAATACATATGTGTTATATTAAATAATGAAAATATAAGGGGTGATATATGACAAAAAAGAAAGGTGATAAGAATATTACTAATCCTTTGACTCAGGGTGTTCCATCAAAAGTATATTTACTTGCATTTGGTGGAAAATTACATAAATATAGAATAAAACAAATTTTAAAATATGGTTGGGAGAGTTATGGAAAAAAGGTAAATAGTAATGATATTCATAGGATTGTAAATGAATATCCACTTTATTTTTATCAAGATAATGACAACAAATATATTAAAAAAGGAAGGACAATCATACCAATTAAAACTTATGTAGAGCCTTTAATTAATCAAATGGAAAAGGATATTGATGAAAAATTTGATGAAGATACTCGAAATAAATTATTAGATTTTTTCAACTCAAATGAATTTCGAATTTATATCTACAATTACTCTGTTAATCAAGCAAAAAAGGATTATTTCAATGATGATGTTGATAGTTTTGGCTCAATAATGGTTATGACATCTTATATTAGTCGCCTTGCTTATTATTTAAAAAAATCACTCGAACGAAATAAAGTTCCTTTAGAAATGTTTAAAAAAAATTGGAATAAAACTTCTCGCAAACTTGAAAGGAGAGGGATGTCTCATGATTTGATTGTGAGTGTGATTTCTGAATATTCGCCAGATGAAGTTAAAGAAAAATTTCCTAATGAATTATCTGATCCTAAATCTATGTTAAATTTATGTTTTAAAATGATAGATTTAAATTATACTGTTTTGGAAAAATTAATGAAAATGCATTATACCTTTGAGACTCAAGCAATAGTTGATGCTAGTTTTATGGCTATTCCTGAATTAGTAGAAATAGCAAAAAAAACTAATTAACATTTATATAACAATTCAATAAATAATTGCAATTATTCTAATTGATTTCATGTCATTATTTTATTTTTAGTTGAAGTAATTTTTTCCTAATTTTTCAGTTCTATCATAAATATTTCTTGTTCCAACATATAGGTTTACCAGTTCATATGCTATGTTATCCAGCAATGTTTTTTCATCCATAATAACAACACCTAGGAAAATATCATAAAAAATATGATTAATAGATGTTTTGTAACAGATTATAACATTTTTTAGGAGGATTGGTATTTTTTTTTTAATCTTTATTGAAGTTATGGTGGAGGAGGTGTATAGCAATGAAAAACCGCAGAATGAAGATATAAAGGAGGCATAATAAACAAATTAGCAAAAGATACACCAAAAAAAGCTATATAACATAATATGAAATTTGGTTCTTCTTCACAATATTTCTCAAATAATTCCATGAAAAAAGTATGGATAGGATAAAATATAATCATTATTGCGGCTAAATAAACTCCTAAAATTAAACATATTATAGGATAATCCTCAGAAGAAGAATCCGTCATTAATTCCTTGTTCATTTCTTTGAGAATTGAAATCCTATTGGATAATTCATCATTATTCATAATTATATAATTTAACTCATTGAAAAACTCTGGATTAGTAACCTCTACTGATTTAACTATTTCATTTACCTTTTCATCCCCAATTATATTAGTTAATTTACAACCTCTGTTATAGGCAGAATTAAGATAATTATATGTTAAAGATGGTTTGATAAAAAACATTGAAAGGAGAAGTTTTGGAATATTAAATAATGATTTTTTATATATATCAACATTGTTAAAATTAAATCTGATAGGATTACAACATCCATTATCAACTCGTTTCAATAATTCATTTACATCAGGATTATTTGCAATATCAACAATTGTTTGAAACAGATACTCTTTTGGATTAGTATTTTCTACATTATTAATTTTTGACGTTTTAACAGGTTCAACTGCAAATGCTGGTTGTATACCAACTCCAATGAACAAACATATTGTTCCTACTATCAATATTTCTTTCTTCATACTTAATTTCACCCATTTTTTTATTAATATTTATCTTTTAATCAAACCTCTAGGATGGAGCATCGTTAGTTAATTTAACCCAGAGAGCAGCTCCTTGATAGAAATCCTTTTCCAATATTCTTATACCTGTAAAACCAATAGCACCTAAGAAAAAACCTGCATTGGGTATCGGGATGAAGATTTTAAAATTCCCATATAAAGAACCATCCCATGTTTTTTTGCCAATCAAACCAATAGTAGATACCCAACCCTCAGCAGGAGTATACTCAGGATCAGCCCAAGGAGGTTCAATAGGTAAATAAAATGAGCCAAAGGTCATAATTCCAGCTATTTTTAAGGGTTGAATAAAGGAAAAAATGGGTGTAATAAACGAAAAATATAAAGGTAAGGCATAACGTATCAAAAGAAAAAGTAATGTAAAGATAAAAGGGATAAATGCTTTATTTTCTTCAAATTTATTTACGAGGTTCATAAAGGGAACCGCTCTTATAATTACAGAAAAAAGCCAAATTAAGCTAAAAACTGTACCTAAACCAACAGATAAAGTATTAGTTGTATCTCCAGTTAATAGGCAAAACATATTCATGTTTTCAAATAGTTCAGGACTTTTATTTTTCAATCTTTCATAAGCCTGATTAAAATTTTTATTTGATTTAATTTTTTCAGGATTGTAAAAACTATTTTCCCCTGTTACTAACTCTTGTACTTCTTTACAATTAGTACTCTCTGGGAGAATACCAAGCTTATCTAATGATACTACCATATCTTTATAGATTTCGATTGTTTCTTCCCTAGTCTCTGCTTTGTATAAATCAACCTTAAATCTTTCAATTAGAAGGTCTAACTGTTCATTCTGCTCTTGGGTGATATACATTTTATGGTCTTCAACACCACTTGTTTTACAGAGTTGCAAGTTTATTTCAACCAAGTCATCATTTGAAGTTTTATCCTTTGAAAACTCTATAGATGTTACACCTGGTGCAACAGCAATTCCTATAAACAAAATAATAACTAAGAAAACCAAACCTTTCCTAATTATGCTCTTTTGCATATTTTTCCTATCCTCCCAATACATATTCCAATCTGGTTATAAGTATATAAATCTTATATGGGATATGTGACTAAAACTCTGAATACTGTACCAAATAGAACAGTTGTTTTAACAATGGAAACCGTTCTAAAAACTGTAAGAAAAACGAATTATAAGTTGCTTTATTTCTTGGCATAGTTACTACAAGTTTACCCCAACCACTTACAGAACCCCACACATCTATTGCTCTGGCAGAAATCACATAATTTCCCTTTTTATCCCAAGAATGATTTGCAATTCCTGGAATAGGGGAATCATCACCCCAATTCACAATGCAAACACAATAGTCTCCATTATAATCTGTTGAATTAAAAGTATAGGTATATTCCACTTCAACTCTACCATGTATAGGACCATTTATTGTAGGTGAACTTGGCGGATGAGGTGGATCTGTGCTGAAGTGCCATATTGGTCCTGCAGTTGATGCACCATGGTTATCCCAAGCGACAATCTGCCAATAATATGTGTCATATAAATTAAGAGTGTATGGAATCTTCCAATAATCATCCTTTTGTTTCCAAGATTTTAAATCAGGAGGAAATGCATCATCAAAATAAACGTCATAAGTCACATTGTCATCTGGATCAGGATCTCCTCCAGTCCAGTTAAGAAAATTAAGGTCTATCGGTACATATCTTTCTCCGTCTTCTGGATGAGGGTCACTTGGTTCATAAGGAGGATTATTAGACATACTAAAAGAGAATTCTTGGTTAATATTTCCACTTATACAAGGAATAATACTAATTCCAATGAACAATACAATGATAGCAACCACCAAACTTTTTTTAATAGTTCTATTTTGCATATTTTTCCTTTCCTCCCACTACAAATTTAAATTTTTCATTTTTGAATTCTCTGGTGTTTTCAATTATAAACTCATTGGTTGCCTCTGGATTGTTAATGTTTTTGAATAAATTATTGTTTATACTGCTACTCTGTGAATTACTGTTTATTTTTGATTTCGGATCTTTAACTGTGTCATAGGCAATGAGACCTGCTATATCATATGCTTGTGCTTTAATGATCATAATGCATGGTGGCCAATAATACGGTTCCCATACATATTCAGGCCCAGGTCCGGTTATTATTTTTTGCAGTTCTGCATTAAGGAAGAACTCAACACGTTGCATGCCACTTGTAGCATCGGTTGCAATTGCAGTAAAGATGAATTCATATGGTGGTTTATAACCAGTCCACTCGTATGTAAGGTCTACCTT
>SMTZ1_10004430_pt1 | contig 24143 bp, 21 predicted proteins | sample DeeMarSWOR136_30_FD_25667 | JGI IMG/M metagenome (IMG submission 25667) | reverse complement strand
AACGTTATTGATTTATAACCATTATAGAAAAGTCTTATACCTTCTATATTTGCTTTCTCCCATGCCCATGATATGTATTCACCATAATGAGAATCAGGAGTGTAGGCTATATACCCAAACTTCTCAAGTATAAATGTTACTAAATCAACATCATTTCCAAATCCTTTTATTTCGCGGAGATAAATTGGAGCTTTTTTTCTAAGATCTGGATAAGCATCCTTATCATTTTCAATATATTTTATAGATAGTACAACTCCAAAATGATTTAGTCCACCAGCGATGATCTCTAAATCTTTAAGAGGTGTTTCAAGAATTCTACTATAATGATGTTGAAACCCAAGAAATTCATGACAGAGTCCAACAAAATTTAAGGCCGGAAATTTACGTTTTATAGCTAAACATATCCTACTCATAGGATTTGAGAAATTAATGAGAAATGCATTTGGACATATTTTTTGGATATCATCGCATATTTCAAGAATAGGAGGAATTACTCTTAATGAATGAAAAAGACCTCCTGGCCCACCATTCTCACCCATAACTTGCTTATTTCCATACTTACGAGGAATTTCATAGTCTAAATCAAACCATTTAAATCTTGGAGCAACCTCAATTGAATTAATTATGAAAGTAGCATTCTTTAAGGCTTGTTTTCTATCTGTAGTCGATTCCAATTCGATATCAAAATTTTTCTTTTTAATAGCTTCTCTACAAGCTTGAGTAACTAAATCTAGGTTAGTAATATTTATATCATGTAGACTAACTGTCGACCCCTCTAAAATTTCACTATTAATAATACTACCTACTGAACCCAAGCCAAATTGTAAAGAACCAGCTCCAATTAATACAATCTTTTCCTTTTTTGTCAAAATATATTTCCGAATGTCTAATTTAAATTATGTAAAATAGATAATTAGAAAGTAAAAACATTATGAAATTTTTAGTAAATCAAAATTTTTTTTTATGAATTATCACATTTTCTGATTCGATCGAAACTTTAATCACCTCACATTTTTATTCATGAGTTTCTTATAAGTGAGTTATTGATAAAAATAGTTTATATTTTAAACTAAGAAATCGTGGCAATTTAGACTGATAAAGTTGCTAGTAATATTTAATCTACTAAAAGTGAATTACTCATAGAGATTTAAAAATACAAAAATAATAAAAATTGAAAAAAAGTTAATTTTTTGATGTTTCATTGAGGATCATTCAACCTGTTCCAAATAATAAATATTAACCACGCTAAACCCGTCCAAAATGCATCTAATCCAAGTTTCACGTTATAAAAATAGGTAAAAGATGTGGCGATCACTAAATTTGAGAAAATTCCACTTATAAATGTGATTCCCCCTCAAGCAAGTTTAGAGCTAGTAGGTATAAACTCCTCTGACATATTTTATCTCCAGATCAAAATTTTGCTAATATTTATTTATCTATCAATTAAAATGTTAATTAGTAATTAACTTAATATTATAAAAAGTTATTTCTGTTCGCTGCGTCTACATAAAGAGCGCTCAGACCTGAAACTAACGAATCAAAATCTTTTAGAACTTGTTAAGTTCAAAAATCTAATCAATTTTAAAATTTAAAATTAAAATTGAATCTGGATATCTTCATTCTCAGCATAATTAATATTTTGGTATTCTAATATCCTTAGAAATGTTTGTAATCGTTGTTCAAAGAATTTAATATTTTTATTCTCTTTTAAAGTCCATCCAATTTCTGCTATTGCGATCAATCGCGGAAAGATTTGATATTCTAGTATCTCAACATTTTTAACATATTCAGACCAAAGACACGCTTCGATTCCTAATATATTCGCTTTATTATAATTAATTAACTCATCAGGAATAGGTTCATAGTCGTAAGTTTTTCTTAATGATGTTAATTTGTAGGGATAATTCAAATATACATATCTCATATCCGACATGATAGTTTTTCTGCCCTTCTTTATATGATCTATAGTCAAGTTAAAGTCTCCTGCCCAAAATTGGCATATTGCCTTCTCACAAAGATGTTCATTTAAAATTTCATTCCATCCCATTAAGATATGACCATTTTCTTCAAGATATTCCCCAATTTTTGATGTGTAATAAGATTGTAGTTGTTTCTCATTATTCAATCCTTCTTTTTTCATTCGAGATTGACAATGGGAACACTTTTTATACCTTCTAATGGGTACTTCATCTCCTCCTGTATGAATTATTGAGGATGGAAATAGTTCCATTATTTCCTTAAATACATTCTTAGAAAACGTAAATACTTCTTCTTTTCCAATACAAAATACATCTTTATGCACACCAAAATTTTTGCTCACTTCAAAAGGTCCTCCTGAACAGCTTAACTCAGGGTAAGCCGCAAGAACTGCTTGTACATGTCCAGGAAAATCTATCTCTGGGATTATCGTAATAAATCGTTCTTTAGCATAATTAATAATTTCTTTTATTTCATCCTGAGTATAGAAACCTGAAACGGGAACCAAATCTATTTTGCTTTTATCTTTCTGCAAATCCGACATCAACTTTCTCTTATCGGTACTGGTTCCGTTCCTTTTTGAACTAATCTCCATTAACAAGGGGTATTTTTTTATCTCTATCCGCCATCCTTGATCATCTGTTAGATGCCAATGAAAGATATTGAACTTTAAAAGAGCCATAACATCTAATATTTTTTTGACTTCTTCTATTCCGAAAAAATGACGAGCTTCATCCAACATAAATCCACGCCAAGAGAAGCGAGGGTAATCATTCATAGTAAGGCATGGGATTTTAATACCTTGAAAAAGCAATTGTTTCAATGATTGGATGCCATAGAAAATCCCTTTTAAATTACTTGAATGAATTTCAACATTTTTAGTATTGACATATAATCTATATGCCTCCTCTGAGTGTAATGATTCTGGAATAATTTTTAGAATGATACTGTTTGCACTATTCTTTTTTTTTATTGAATTCATACTTAATTTTAAGTGATGAAAATCGAAAATAACTTCACGCAATTGATCAGCGAGTTTTTCGCATTCTACATCACGTAAAATGACAGTTTCTTTACTTAATTGAAAGACATCGTTCTTAAACTCAACTTCGACTGGTTTGGGAATAATATTAATTATTGCTGACAATTTTATCTCACAAAATCAAATAGAAATTATACCTAGATTAAATTAGCATTCTTTTAATGATTTATGCAACTTCTAAAAAGATTTATGCTAAAGTTATAATTTATTTAAATTGAAAATTTTCTATAGCAAGGCACTTAAACTAGTTTCGTAATCAAATTTTGATACATTTTTCTTTATAATAAGATTTAATTTACAATTTCAAAATTTGAAGTTTTATTGTCTCACTCATTAATTTTGAAGGCAACAATACATCTTGAAAAGAAATTTTGCAATAGATTGAGCAATTTCCCTTGCTTAAAACAAAAAATGTATACTTCGATTCCAATAAATTATGTAAATCTTTACCTTTTTTTAATTGTTCTTTAAGTGTGAGTTTAAGGCGATTACGCGGCCTCCATGCGAGTTCATAAGTGAAATTTGCAAAGACATAATTACTATTATTCTCAATTGAGATTATAAGTTCTATTTTATTCCCTTGGATTTCATTAATAACATTGATTTTAATAATTTTTTTTTTAATAAATTCGACAATACTGTCTGATACTAAGGTATTCACATTTTTTACTGTTCTAAGTATATAAGGCTCTTTTATATAATTATCAAACGTTCTTATAATCTCCATAAAGTTGAAAGGATCTTGTTTTTTATTTATAAATTGAGAGTAACCCTCCATTTCTCTTGGATTACTATTTAGAGCTAAAATTGTAATCAGAAATAACTCTTTTTTACCTTCTTGTGATGAGTAAGGGTCTTTTATATGGTTAATAGCGTTATTGAAAATATTCAAATAAAAAGAGGAGATTTTAGAAAAATCCCACCTTAAAGATCTGGAATAGATATTAGATACATCATTAAAACAATTTATTCTAATAAAATAATAAATTTCCCTTAGGAGATAAAAGAATTCAATAGTGGAAATTTTAATCTGATACGTATAGAGAAAAGAAAGAATACGATGATTTATTTTTAAAAGCTTTGAAAGCTGTTCTTTTGTAATGGGCTTCCTTTTTTCTCCTAAGGATAAAATCTCATTTGCGAGAGCTGTAAAATTGAATGATTCAGATTGTATTGTTTTTATAAAATCAGTATTAAGCACTTGGTGTATAGTTGGGGTTCTATGGAAATTGAAGTACAAATCAGAAAGAATTAAAGAAAGATCTAAAAATGCTAAATCTAAAGATTGTTGGAGAGAGGGAAATATTGATAATAAATATTGATAAAATATTTCGCTCACCACAATAATATCAAGATTATAATCTTTTAATGCATTCGCAGGTATCTCGAAAGAGGTTTTGGATTTTCGAGATCCAAATGATCTATAAGAAGTAATTTCTAACTGAGGATTTGCAATTACGTCATAGGGAAATTTTATGTTCACACCTATAAGTTGATTAACACGTTTAAGATGAGTAAGGAATACATCTTGAAATTGACTGGTTAAATCTTTTGGATGTACTTTTATTTCTTTTTTGGGAAATTGATACTCTAATTTAGTGGATTTCTCAATATTTTTAACAACTTTGGCAGTAGGTTCGATATTATCCCCATAAAGCAATTTACCAGAATGATCGAAGTAATAAATTCTAAAAATATCAGAATAATCAGCTGTTATAATAAATGATATTGCTCCAACTTGGCGAATTTGAAGAGATGGTAATATACCTCTAGTTAATAACGTTTTACTTTTAACACGGAGCACTTGAACTAATTTAGGGCGCTTTTCATCGTATTCCCTTTTAGCGAACTGAACAAGATTTTTAAGTATATGACGAGAATCCATTTTTTTTAAACAGTATTATCAAATAAACTTAATCTAATATTAATAAATGCAAATCATTTTTTTTCTTTTTTTAGAATTATATTAAAAATCAAAAAAAAGCTATAATTTTTTTGATTACTAAAGAATTTAAGTAGATTAATAATCCAAAACTCATAATACACATTAAAATAAAATGTATCTTTTTAAAAAGTAATTTTAAATTCATTGAGCATGGTGGCAAAGCACGGCTTCTCTATATTTTACTAAGTTTCCTTCACCTTTTGGTAGTTTTAGTATTATATGGAAAGACCAAAACTCTAATCTTCAAATACTACGTATTTTTCTTAGTAATCCAAAATATACATCTAAAGAAAAGGTTCAAGAAGCTTTCACACAGATTAAAAAAGAGTCAAATACATTTATTTCAATATTAGGTGAAAAAATTCAACGATTTTTAAAAGGAGAAGCTATAAGCTTTGATCTAAAATTACTAAATTTTAATAGATGTTATGATATTCAAAAAAGGGTACTTAAAGCCGAATATAAGATTCCAAGAGGGTGGGTAAGTACTTATAAGCGGATTGCTAATAATGTTGGGCTTCCAAAGGGTGCTAGAGTAGTGGGAAATGCTTTAGCTAAGAACCCATTTCCCATAATTATTCCTTGCCATAGAGCGATTAAAACAAACGGTGATCTCGGTGGTTTTCAAGGTGGAGTTAAAATGAAAAGAGCACTCTTGGAACAAGAAGGAATTAAATTTTCAAATCAAGGAAAAGTTATAATAAAAAAAATCTACTATTAATTATCAGAAAAAATAGTATAGATTTAAAAGGTTCAATCAAGATCTAAATAGTTACTAGCCATTGGATTTTTGTCCATGCATTCAACTCCAAATTGACAGAACTCACAACCAACAATATGAATATCTTCTCTTAATTTCCAGTTAATACTTCTTGGATCAGGTTTCAAAATTGATCTAAGACGTGGCACCATTTTTCTTACAACTTTCATGCGATATTTATTACATTTAACTTTATTATAGCCCTTTTCTGTAATTGCATTTGCCGGACACTTTTTAACACATTCTTTGCAAGTTCCTTTTGCATAATATAAACAATTAGCGTAAGGTTCATCATTTTTTCTCTTAGTAACCTTTAAGGGAGCATTTGTTATTACAGATGCTAATCGAATATTACACCCTGCTTCAGTTATTAGACCCTCATGCAAGCCAAAGCTTCCTAAACCTGCAGCAAAAGCTAAATATCTTTCAGACCACGTAGAATAAAAGCCCCCTTTTAAAAATATTGTATAAGCATCACTAAACATTCCAGAGACAGCTTTATAACCTTTATCCTTGAGAAAATCTATTGCCTGTTTAATGATATTTCTTTTAAATTCATTTCCATAATTTCTAGCCACAGCATAAATTTCTGAAGGTAATTGCAGTCGACCTGCTAATGTTGGTTTATTGCTTTTTTTGCGAATTTTATTGGTAAACGGAAAAACTATAGAAATTGTCCGAAGGTCAGATTCTACTAATTGTACTTGATCATTTGCTAACCACATTTCCAAAGGCGTAAGATGCTCTGGTCCTATAATTTCTTTGAACTTTTGAAAAATAGGATCATTACCTTGAGCTACACCAATTAAAGGATAAGAAAAGATATTTCTCCCCTTAAATTTCTCAGGAAGACGGTTAAGCTTGTTATTTTCAAATTCATTTGTTAAAAATTGCAATAATTCATTACTTATATCTAATCCTAAGGAATCTGATTGTTCCATATTTAAAATTCAACGAGTTCTATTTTTATATAGTTACCCGTTTAATAATAAAGTAATTACTGTTTTTATATCCATCGCTGGCTTTATTGTTAAAATAAAGTATTTATAATTTATGCTTAATTCGTTCCCCAAGTCTATAAAAGTTAAAGTCGCCCCCTGTCGCCCAGATAATTGGATGAATTTTCCTCCAATCAAGCTTTCCATCTGTTAGATATTGGGAATCAGCATATGATTTAACCACTCTTCCAATTATACCCTCATTAGGGTCATAGTCCAGAGTATCAACTACTTCACATTCTATATTTATTGGACACTGCATTATCATTGGAGCCGTTTTTAATACTCCATAGAACGTTTCAAAAAGCGAACTTTTATCAAAATCTCTACCAGATCTGCTTCCACAGAGATCTACTTCCTTTAAAAGATCCTCTGTAGGAATATTCACACTAAAAGTCTTATTTTCATGAATTCCAATTCTTGTATAACGTTTTTTGAACAAACTAAAAAATATATGTCTTCCAAAATTAAATGGCGATATATAACCAATTACAAGAAAGTTTGGTTGGGAGTTTACTTGCGCTCCCACTAAAATTACAGGAAGAGGACTTAAAAGGTTTCCGTCACACTCTTGCTTTTTCAAAGCAATCTACATATTTTTATTTTTTATTTTATCCATATAATAAGTAACTTTCTTTTCTACATAATTTCTAGTATCAATACAACATATTGCAGTTTTAGAAATCTCCTTTGCTTTTGTAAGCCATTCGATTGCACTATCATAATTTTTTAATTTATAATGGGATATTCCAATAGTTAAATATGAATTAAATAAAAACCAACCATTTGGTTCTATCTCTAAGGCTTTTTCACATAATTCAATTGCTTTATCATATTCTTTGAAGTCCATAAGAATTTCCCCATAGGAGTCAAAATAATTACCATTATCTGAAATCAAATTTACTAATTTTTCGATTGTAGATATTGCTTCTTCTTTCATTCCTAAATATTTATACCAGTATGCCAATTGGTTTAAAAAATCATGTTCATTTGGATATTGCTTGATTAAACCTTGTATTAACTCGAGTCCCTTTTTTAGCTCTTTATTTTTCTTAAGAACATGTGCTTTCTTTATATTAAGGTACTTATATTCTTCAGGATATTTCTTAGTTAACTGATCAATTAATTCCAGAGCTTTATCAGGTTCTTGCATTAACTGATAAAGATAGATCTTTGTATAATACAGTTCAATTAGATTGTCATCATAAGTTAAAGCTAAGTCAATATTTTCCATTGCTTCTTCAAATCGCTCTAGATTGTCAAGAATAATACTTTTTTGCCTTAGAATCCGTGCTTTGTTGGCTTTATCTGATTCTAAGCTAACTGCTTTATCAAAATCAATAAATGCATAATCATCGCTAACATCTACCTTTAGGAATTTAAAAACATTATTAAAACCTAATACCAACGCTTCATTTAAATATGAAATTGAACTATCAGGGAAATCTTGAACTGTTTTCTGAGCAATACTATACGCTTCTTTGAATTTTTTAATAGCCATATAGGAATACGTAAGTGTAAAATAATATAGGAGATATAAATTTTCGTCTGCCTCATCTAAACGATTACTTATATCTGAATTTAACAATTGTATTGCTTGAGCTGGTCTCTCCCCACAACATAACACCATTGCTTTATAAACGATATACTCAAAATTATCCTTATTACTTCTCACAATGCTGTCTAATTTTTTGAGTGCATATTTGTATTCTTTCTCTTTAATAAGAGGTTTTAGTTCCTTCGCCAACTTTCGCATTTCAGGTGATAAATACGATTCCAATAAACCTAAAATTCTATTATCAATGAAATATGTTAAATTAGAATCAGCACTGCGAGAAGCTTGTTGATATTGATTGAAAACAAAACTATCCATTTTTGTATAGAGATCCATAGATTTAATCTCGCTTTCGAACTTATACATTAAATGCTCAATATATGTTGGTAAAAACTTTTTTAATGCATGTTTTAAATCTTCATGGAAAAGAAATTCACAAACATCCTCCACGATTGCTTTAATTGTATCATTCTTATTCAAACCATTCGTCTTATTAGTGTTTTCCTCATTAAGTTTATTTAAATATGCAAACTTTTTTATGTGCTCTTCTGTTGTCGCTTTTAATATTTTCTCGATTCTATCATTTGTATTAAAATAATACTCCTTATTATCTTGAGCTTTTAATGTGAAGAATTTAATAGGATATATCCCTTTTCCTTCTTTAGGAATAATCCTAAGAATATGGAAATCGAGAATAACTTGACTAATGTTGTACTTTTTTGAAAAATCTTTACTTGATATAGAATTTGGATAATTTTTAGGATGATTTATCGAAAGATATAATAAAACTTTATAAAAGTTATCAACAGTATCAATAGAACTTTTTAATTTCTCAAAAGGGAGACTTAAATTATAATTTATAAATCTAAATTTTATTTCGTTATCATCAACATTATAAGTTTCAAAAAATTTTGATGTTCTTTTTGTGATAAGCTCTACCCGTTTAATCTCTTCTTCTAAAATGGATTGGCTATCTAAATCATAGTTTTGTAGTATCTCATGATATAATTCTTTACCAGCTGAGGTAATAATATAGTCACTATTTTTGAAATCTTTTATTATATAATTTCCATCTATGAGTAAATTCAAATTTTTTGATAATGAAGATTGGTTTATTGAAAGTGGTTCTTTGTTAAAATCCGACCACTTACAAGATTTGTTATTATAAAGCATCCATAGAATCCAATGATCATAATTCCTTTCTTTTCTTATGACTTTAGGTGGAAAAATTAATTTTTTCTTGTTCTCTCTTGCATGTGTTAATTGAAAAAATCTCTCCTTTCCGCTAGATGTTATTCTATAAACATTTTTTTTCCTATCGTCAATTTCAATACTAACTTTCTCAACGTAATTATTATTAATTAATCGATTTAACTTAGTTGATAGTGTTGAAGGACTAATTTCCACAGGTTTACTGGTAAAAGCTGACCAATCGCATTCTTTATTATAATATAACATCCATAAGATTATATGATTAAAATTTTTTTTACCTGCTAAAGGCGGTTCATAAATGTCTTCTGGAGGATATTGTATTTGTTCTGTTACTCCCAAAATATATCACAAAATTAGATTTTTTTTTCTATAAATTCTTATAGAGTATTGTTCAATTTAAGTATTCTGTTTTAACTTACTATGAATTTTTAATGAAGTACGTACTTCAGATAAAGTACGAATCACGAACCTAAATATGAACAGATTTCTTAATTAAAATTAAGAACAAAAAAGAAAAAATTAACGAAAAAAAACAAAAAAAAATTAAGAGGTTAAATAAAATGGCACATGCGGTAAATAAAAAAATAGAACCAAAAGTTTGTGTAGACCCTAATTTAATTGTTTTAGATGAACTCTGTTATTCTGATAAGATAGGCTTAATTACAGAGGAAAGTTGTCTAATAAATGAATCAAAGGAAATTTTAGTGAATATGAGATATAATGCTAAAGAATATTCAGAAATAATCCCTATCGAAAAGCTAAAATCTCAAATTAATTACAGGAATTTCGGAGTTTACTAAAATTTTTTTTTAAAAATAATCATGCTCAAAAAATAAAAAATAAAAAAGAAGAGGTAAAATAAAATGAAAAGAAAAGAGAAAGTTATAATAATCGAAAACCCCGGTTATAATTTGCGATATTTTAGATTTTAAGAATTAAATCAAATTTTTTTATAATTTTATTAAAACTATATTATCCTCCAATTTGTTTGACACAACCACCGTCCCAAGCGGAATGTAAGGTTGAAACTGCAACCCGCACCTGAGCACCTACCTGCTCAGGTGCAATCTATGCTGGTTTTAAACTTCAGTTATTTTATAACAATTGAATCTAATTTTTAGTTTCGCTAAATCACCAGAACATGGTGAATACCAATTATTGGGGTAAATATTTATAAATTTACTTCTGCTATTAGACAATAGTCTTTTTATTGCCAGGTTAATTTGGTGATTGATTTTTCTAATAAGGAAAGTAATAAATTTGGTTTGACTGTAGGTTATATTTTTTTAATCAGTGGATTATTTTTAGCCGCATACTTTTTTATATTTATTTTTAGAAGGATTTATCTTACAAATTTTAGGTTACAAGAGTATTTACTCTACTGTATAATAATACTCTTATGTTCGGGATTGCTCTCCCTTTGCTTCAGTATCACCTCATTTTGGATCGGTGATATCTATATAATAATTGGCATCACCTTTCTTTTTGCAAGATTAATATTAGTAATGCCTTCATCACTATATTTTGGATTATTCTATTTTTTCTATACGTTCCTAACTTTATTTGGAGGATTAAGTATTCTACCTGCTATAATTTTAATTCTGATTGGTAGAAAATTAAGAAGGGACTATGATGCAAGCTTAAGTTTTATTGGAACTTGTATTTCATGCTGGTTAATTTATCTTTATTTTTCAATGTTTTTTCCAGTATATTTTCTTTAATTGCTTAAATATTCTATAGATTAGTTCAGACTTTATATTACTACATTAACGGATTTAAATTAGATTCTATACATTCTTACTTTTTTCAATGTCGGCGTATATAAAAATTTCTCTCTGGAAATTCTCTGCTACCATACTCGGATTTTTCGCACGGGTAATTGCGCCCCCCACGATTATGATGCTAAGAGGGTACTTTATAATACTAGGAATATCTGGGATTTGAATCCCCCCTGCTACTGCCAAGTTGGGATGATTTGCTATACCAAATACGGATTCAAGTTCTGAAAGCGGACCTTGTCTTGATGCTTGGCGATCTAAACCGCTATGTACTAAAGCATAATGTAATTTTGTACCTTTATAATTAAGATTAATAAGTTCTTCTAGCCTTTTAGCAGGCGAACGTGATACAATAAGGTCGGCCATAACTTCTACTTGAAAATCATGAGCAGCATGTAATGTTTCCTCGATTGTAACATCATACGCATCGGCAAGCACGGTTACAATATCAGCTTTAGCTTGAGCTGCCATCCGTACTTCGAGGTATCCTGCATCCGCTGTTTTTAAATCTGCACATATTAATTTAGCAGGAAATTCTTTCTTTAGTGCTTGAATAGCCCGCACTCCTTCTGACTTAATCAAAGGCGTTCCCACTTCTAAAATGTCAACAAAGGATGCAACTTCTTTAGCTAATTCTAATGCTTCATCCAAGCTTTCAAAGTCAAGAGCCACTTGTAGTCTGGGAGGTTGTTGCTGGTTTCTTTTATCACTTTTCATTAAAAATCTCCTTTATTTTTTTTAGCACTTAATTTTATGACTAAAAGGATTGAATAAAATTATGAAATTCATTCTAATAATTTTTATTTTTCTCAAAATACTGATGTTTTTAAAAATAAAATATTTGGACTTACCATTTTATACCTTTTTGGCAATAATTAAATATAGGAGAATGATTCTGTATCATATTGGTATGGTAAAATTTGTTTTCTTTTTTATTATACCAAATGAAAATTATACAGTTTAATAGAGGTGGTTAATAAAAAATGCTTTTTATATCTTATTGGGAATTAAATCAAGATTTTGACCCCACGGAATTATCTGACATGGCTCAAAAACTTATCAATAAAAAATTGGTTCCTTATCCTGGTGTGAAGCAATTAGCTTGGTATATTACTCCTGAATATTGGGGTATCACCGTATCAGAAGCAGACAGTGAAGCAGCAATGTTTGAGGAGCAGAATATGTGGAGGATTGCAAGACCCGGTGTTTTTAAAACAATTAAAACGAGCGTTGGAATGGAAATTACTAAAGTTATACCTTTAATGATGAAATTAGGCAAAAAAATAAAGGAATAATACCATTAAACCAAAAATTTTCTTTTTTTTTTTTTAATTTCTTAATATCTTGGGTTTTCACTCATTAATTCTTTCCCTCAAGATCAATATATCTGAAATTTATTTTAATAATTTAGGAGTGTAAAAACATTTTAAATTATTTTCCTCTTGGATAAATCATTTGAATAAATTCTTAATATTCTAAAAAAAAATCCTTCAATTATCTTTTAAATTTAAAATTAAGAGATAAAATACTTATAATTTTTACAAAATCAAGTTTTTATAGGTAAATTATCTTCTAATTCAAAACAAGAGTAGTTCGTTAAAACTATGGATAAAGAAAAAAATTATTATGAAATTCTTGGGATTGAAAAAGATGCTAGTGAGGAAGAAATAAAATTAGCATATAGGAGATTAGCAAAGAAGTATCACCCTGACCTTAATAAGACAGATCCTAAAGCCAAGGATAAATTTATAAAGCTAAAAGAAGCTTACGATACCTTAATTGATCCTGTTAGGCGCAGAATCTATGATCAAGCGGGATATGACCCAAGAAATATAGACATGAGCGATATTTTTGGTAGATATGACTTTATGCGTATAAGAGAACTTTTTAGAGAAATGTTTTCCAGAAATGATAGAAATTCCTATTATAAACCTCCCCCTGAGGGTATGTATATATAAATTGTCTAAAAATAAATTTTAAATAAATTTTTGTAAATAAAAAGCGATTTATTCTTGATTTTCTAATTTTAGCAGACTAAATAGGTTTTCGTAATATTAGTTTTCCCAAGACTTTTAAAGATCCAGCTAATCCCTTACGCTTTAACAAAATTTTCATATATAACTTTTGATAATCTTTTGGAGGTACGTATTCCTTAGACTTCTTTACAAGACGAATCGCATTAGAAGGGCAATTAGAAGCACAATTCCCACATCCTATACAATAATTTAAATTAACATGAGAAATATTGTCAACGAGTGTTAATGCACCCATTTGGCATTTTTCAATACAAGTTCCACACCCTTCACATAAACTTTGGTCAACTTCAGAATAAAAATTGGAGGTAAAATACTCAGATGGTCGTGGAAGTTTTTTCAAAGCAGTTAAAAAATCACAACAATCACCACAACATGCACAGATAGAAAGTGGTCTTTGAGCATTAGTAGTTTGAAGTATCAATCCTTCATTTTGACTTTTAGTTAAAATTTCTAACATCTCATCTTTCTTAATTTTTCGTCCATATCCTAAGTAAAGAGTATTTAACGCAGCTTCTTCAAGAGTAATACAAGTTTCACGAAGATTTGTAGCTTTACATGGAGCTTCTAAAACATCCTTACTTTTCCTACAGATACAGTCTCCTATAGCAAAGGGACCTGAAGAATTTTCTACTAATTTTCTTATATCATCATAAAAACCAACATGTTGTTCAGGAGCATGGATTCCAATGCCATATAAAGCATTCCCATATAATGTCCCTTTTCCCTTTTCCCTCTTTTTATAAATATCGCCACCCAAAATTAAACCTTTTTGTACCATATCGTCAAGCATTATTTCTAATTCATTCAATGACATTCCCATTTTTTTCACTCTACTATGAATCTTTTTTACAGGCTCTGGTAAAAATCCAAGTTTAGTTGCAATTTCAGCTTCTTTTGGAGTAAATAACTTTTTCAGTAAATCGATTTCTAGCCCAGTATTCGAGGTTGGGAAACCAACAGGTAAATCATCAAGACGCTGTTGTAATTGGCGATATATATCCTTTTCTTCACTCATAAAAATCATTCTAATTTTAATATTTATACTTTAGATAATTTCGTATTTAACAATTCTGTTTAAATTGCAGTTAAGGTCTTTAGAAATAAAAAGTTATGAGGACCAAACTTCAATAAAATTAGTTGAAATAGATCATAATATTTAATAGACGATTTGGTATATATTCATTTGAAAACTATACTAAGCCAGAGTTTTTTTATGCCGTTTTGTATAAATTGTGGATCAGAACTTACTGATAACGAATTTGAAGAATATGAAGGATATTGTCCTAAATGTATTCAATATGAAAGTAAGGATTATTCATACAAATCGTTTAAAATACTATGGCTCTTCATATTTGGAATGCTAATTCTTGTCATAACGTTAATACAAGTTTTAATGATTTTAATTTTAAATGCTGCTAAAATTTTCAGCATAATTCAATATATAATACCGCCCAGTATTGTCCTCGCTTCTTCTGCCATTCTCTGTACATATTGTCTAAAACGTTTAAGTCAGGAAGAAGTACAATAAGGTATTAAAACAACCAATCTTTTTACTATCTAATTTTTTATGTACGTTAAATAGCAATAGAATTGTTTATTGATTATGAAAAATAGCTTATTTGATGCGTTTGTTGAATTGAGGGAGGATGATACGTTAAACATCATTAAAGATATGCTAAAGTCTGGAGAGGATTCCAATTATATTGCAGAGATTTGCAAGCAAGCATTAATTAAAATTGGGGACCTTTTTGCTAGAAAGGAATATTTTCTTTCAGAATTAGTAATGTCTGGTGAGATTTTTAAAGAGGTTATGGCCCTTCTTGAGCAAAACATGCAAATTGGAGATCTTCCAAGTAAAAAAATAGGTAAGGTACTAATAGGAACAATTGAAGGAGATATTCACGATTTAGGTAAAAATATAGTTAAGAATGCTTTAGAGGGGAATGGTTTTGAAGTATATGATATAGGTGTTGATGTTTCTCCAGATGTGTTTGTTGAGAAGGTTAAAGAAATAGAACCAGACATTTTAGGTATGAGTTGTTTAATATCGATTGGGTGGGACGCCCTTAAAGACACTATAGATGCTCTAAAAGAAGCGGGAATTAGAGATAAAGTGAAAATCATTTTAGGTGGCGGTGGAGTAGATAATGAAGTAGCTAACTTCGCGGGAGCAGATGCTGCGGTAAAGGATGCTATTAAAGGCGTAGAACAATGTAAGAAGTGGGTGAGTGGATAATAACTGATCCAGAAGAATTATACAAAGAACGAGTGGAACGAATTGAAACTGCGGTAGAACTTAAAACTCCTGATAGAGTTCCAGTTATTTGTACAGAGATGGATTTCTCATGGAAATATGTAAATATTAGTCAATTAGAATATATGACTAATAATGATAAAATGATGATGGTTCTGGAAATGTTTTATAAGGATTTTCAAACAGATGCTGCTTATTCCGAACCTGCTGTATTTGACCCTCTCTTTACTGTAATTAGTGAACCGTGCATTATAAAAGTTCCAGGGAGGGATTTACCGGATGATTCCGTTTTTCAGTTAGTAGAATCTGAAATTATGAAAAAAGAAGATTATAAACATGCGATAAGAAGAGGGTATATTTTAACGTTAATAAATTTGCTTCCAAAACTACGTCCAGAGATACCCGATGTTCAATCTAAATTCAATGAAATGCTTCAAAATCAAGTTGGGAGTGAATTAATTGAATCAAATCGAGCAAAACTTAGAGAATGGGGGATTCCTATATGGCATGTTGGAGGTATGGAAAGTCCATTTAGTGTTCTTTGTTTGATGCGATCTTATGAAAAATTAGTCCTTGATATATATCGAAATAGAGAATTAGTAAAAGAAACAGTAAAAAAGTTTACTCAAGATATAATTAGAATGTCGATTGGCGGTTGCAAGTCATCGGGGATTAATCGAGCACAAATCGGTCTACATAGAGAGAGCAGTTCAAGCTTTTCTCTAAAAATCTTCGAAGAAATTGCTTTACCTATGATAAAAGAAATTGTAGATGCTCACATAAAAGAAGATATTATTACCATTTTACATTGTGATGGAGATTGGACGCCAAATCTTCCCTATTTAACAGAACTACCTAAAGGGACATGTGTTATAGATCTTGATGATTCTACAGACATTTATCAGGCAAGGGATATTTTAAGCGATAGAATGTGTTTTTCTGGTAACGTTATGGAACGATTATTAACGTTCGGTACTCCCCAAAAAGTAGAAGACCATTGTAAGGAATTAATTGATGTACTAGGGGAGAATGGCGGTTATATAATGAAAGGAGAAGCTCCAGCTCAAGCAAAACCTGAGAATATCAAAGCTATGATCAAAACTGCAAAAACTTATGGAGTTTACAAAGCATAACTATTCTTTTTTGTTTTAAGAATAAGAACTTGTAATATTATAAAATAATTTAATAACTAGCACCTCTTTTATATTTTAAATTAGGGATTATATACAAAACCTTCTATAATTTAATTTTTCAATAATATTTCCTTCATTAAAAATGGTAAAAGAAGCCAATAAAAGTAATGAACTAAAGAATCGGAAAATTTTCAAATATAAAAATTTGATTCCCCTTTGGATCGCTGTGTTTATTGATATCCTTGGATTTTCATTAATTTTTCCAATGGCAGGATTTTTTCAGGATCTTTTTAATACTACACCTGTAATGATTGGATTAGTTTTTTCTGTAAATGCGATGTTTGGGTTTGTATTTGGCCCGATATTAGGAAAATTGTCCGATAAATTTGGAAGAAGACCATTATTACTCATTTCCCAAATAGGGACGGTTATAGCATTTCTAATGTTTGCATTTTCTAATTCTTTAGAGATGCTTTTTATTTCCCGTATGGTTGATGGTATTTTTGGTGGAAATTTTCCAATAGCGAAAGCAATTATAAGCGATGTGGTTCCTCCAAAAGATAGAGGAATTCAGATGGCTAATGTAGGAGTTGCACACGTATTAGCATCTCTAATTGGTCCAGGAATAGGAGGAATTCTATTTACAATAGGAGGTATTTTATTACCGGGATTATTTGCTGCAGGATTATCGGTTTTTACAATAATCATAACTCTAATATTATTAAAAGAAACATGGCCAAAAGAAATGCGTATTCAGAATCATCAAATGAAAATACATGTAGATGTAAAGATAAGGAAAAATAAAAATGCACTTTTTTTTCTAATCTTATTTGGATTCCATTCAATATCTTTTATGACTGTAATGAGTTCCATTTCCTTTTTTGGTGCAATTGTTCTTAATCTTCAACCTCTTGATATTTCAATTATCTTAATGCTTTCAGGACTAGTACGTACTGGGATTAGATTTACAGTTTTCAAACCTACTATTATCAAGCTTGGAGAGGGTAATGCAATCAGATTCGGGTTGACAATCTTTCTAATCTGTTTTTTCTTATTAGGATTTTCACCAAATGTGCTTATGTTATTTATCTTAATGATGTTTGTAAGTTTTGCAGCCTCATTAACGAGAGGCCCCTTAAATAGCATGATAAGTCTTACAGTATCACCTCAAATTCAAGGTAAGATTAATGGACTTTCTACCTCGTTGGATAGTATAGCACAAATTATTGGACCTTTATTAGCAACATTTATACTTCAATTTTTCATGCCCTATTGGTTAGGAATTGTAGTTGCTGCCATTGCTTTACCACCATTTCTAATGGCATTCCAAAAACTTGAGTTAAAAAAATATATCGGACCTAACCAAGAAAAAGTAAATTGACTTAATTAGGGATTATTTTGATAGAAAGTCCAATATACATTTATTCACTTCAGGTGCTTCCTCTAACGGGAAAAAATGTCCTCCTTTAAAAACTTTCAGAGTACTGTTAGGAAATTTTTCATGCATTTGAATACTGGACAATTTTGATGTTAATCGATCCTTTTCTCCCGCAAGAATTAAAGTTTCATTCTTTATCTTTTGAAGTAAGTCTAATGTATTATGATTTACGATAGCATGTATTAAGTTGAGAATATCTGGAGGTTTTGAAGTTCCTCTTTTTTCAAGCTCCATTAGATCTTCTGTTGTAAAAAGATTATGGAACGTTTTTGTAGGTTCCTCCACCATTAATTTGAAAAAATTTCGAGTAAACCTTTGTTTCATTTTTTCATAAAAACCTTTTTTTGGATCTTTCAATTTAGCTTCATACATGGAGAGTTGATTATTCCTGTACATCTCAATGCCAGATTTATCTAAAGGTAATTTAGGAAATGTAGCTATAAGAATTAACTTCATTAAACGGTCTGGATATTTTAATGCAAAACTTTGAGCGATCATTCCCCCTAAAGAATGTCCAATAACATGAGCCTTTTTAATATTTAAATTGTCCATTAAATTTTTTACATCATTTGCCATATCTTCTATTTCATAAGATTCAATAGGATGACTAGAGTTACCACACCCTCTATTGTCTAAACTTATGAGCTGAAACTTTTCTATTAATGGTTTTTGTGCAATCCAAAACTCTTTGTACATAGCAAATCCATGCAACAAAATTATAGGTGGTCCTTCACCAAATAAATTGTAGGTTATTTTTATCCCATCAACATCAGTAAATAGTTCACTCATAAAGAAAAAGTATAATCTACTTATTTTATTATTAACGGTTCTCATTTTTGAAAATTAAATATATTTCTGTATAAGATTGAATCATTTCTGAAAATAAGAGAATAGATAAGGTTAACTTTAGTTCATTAAAAAATCTATAATATACTGATTAATTTCTGGAGCCCTTTCTATAGGTGAATTATGACCCGCCTTCTCAATTATAACTAATCTACTATTTGGAATTTTTTCATGAATCAATTCATTCATAGATTGAGGGGTTGATCTGTCATGAGTGCCACATATGATTAATGTCTCGTTTTTGATATTTGGTAACCTCTCAAGAACATTATGATTTCCTAAAGCATGAATGTAATTTTCGATATCTTGTATTGTTTGAGGATTTCGTTTATCTTTTTCAATTAAATCTTCTGCTGAAAAAAGTCCATAAATTTTTTCCTTCGGTTTTTCCATTAATAATTTTTTAAATTTTCTTGAGAAACCTGGGGTGGCCGTATCATAAAAAGCTTTTACTGGATCTTCTTTAACTGCTTTTAAAGCATCAATTTTGCTGTTTTTATACATTTCTAAGGCAATCTCCTCACCAGGCCAATAAGGAAGTGTGTTTATTAGCACTAACTTATTAACTTTTTCAGGATAATTTGAAATGAACTCTTGAGCAATCATACCCCCAACCGACCATCCAACTATATGTGCTTGCTCAATTTCTAGACTCTTCATAAATCCTTTGAGATCATCAGCAAATAATTTCATAGTATATGGTTCATTCGTATGATCAGATTTTCCGGATCCTCTATTGTCAAACCTTATTACTTTAAAATGTTCAGACAAAGGAACAAACTGGCCAATCCATTCTTCTTTTGTTACTCCAAATCCATGAACAAGAATCACAGGATATCCTATCCCGAGGGCTTCATAACATATGTTTATACCATTCGCTTGCACGAAATCTTCTGTCATAATAACCACTTATCTAAAAAAAATTAATTTAATAAAAAATCAATAATCGCTTTGTTAACTTCGGGAGCTCTTGATAATGGTGAACTGTGTCCTGCTCTTTCGATCATTTTTAAAATACTATTAGGAATTACTTCATGCATCTGAATCATAGTGTTACTTGATGTTAATCTGTCATGGGAAGAGGCGATTAATAAAGTTTGATTTTTTATATGTCTTAAATCGTCAAAACTAATAGTTTGGATTAAAGCTGAAGACTGATTGATTATATCTTGAGCGGTTGGAGGATTGAGATTTTGAAACTCTATTAGGTCTTCAACTGACCATAAATTATAAAATTTGTTCTTAGGATTAGCTTCCATCTCTTTTCTAAACTTAAAGTAATAACCTAATCTCGCACTATCCCAAAACGCTTTGTTGGGATCTTTCTTTCTATCTTCCAATTCTTTTATGTGATTGTTTTTTAACATTTCAACACCCTGTTTGTTTGGAGCTCCTAATACCGTATTAATTAACACCAACTTATTTAAGCGATTTGGATACTTTAAAGCAAATTTTTGTACGATAATCCCTCCTAAAGACCATCCTATTACGTGAGATTTATCTATTTTAAGATAATCCATTAATCCTCTAATGTCATCAGCAAGCATTTCCGTGGTATTTGGCTTATTGGGTCGATCAGAGCACCCTCCGTTTCTATTATCAAATCTAATTACTTTAAAATGGTCTGATAAGGGTGTCCATTGAGCTATCCATCCTTCTTTATTACTACCAAAACCATGTACTAAAATTATTGGCTCTCCCTCGCCTTTAACTTCATAACAGATCTTGATCCCATTTACATCAGCGTAATTTTCAACCATTGATCTCTCTACTTTTCATTTATTATTATAAGTCTTAAAAAGAAATTATAGAATTAAAGATTGGGTTTAGGTTTAATTAATTGATACATTATTTAATTCATCAGAAAATCGATTAATGCTTGGTTCACTAAGGGTGCTTTTTCTTTTATAGATTCATGCCCTGCTTTTTCAATAATTTTGAAGATACTGTTCGGGATTTTATTATGCAGTTCAAGCATAACACTTTTAGGCACCAGTTTATCATGAGAGGCCGCTAAAATTAAGGTTTTGTTTTTAATTTCTTGTAATCTTTCATATATATCATGCGTTGTAAGAGCATATGCCATATTCTTAATATCAATTGGGGATGGTGGATTAATGCTATAATAATTGATAAGATCTTCAACTGACCAGAGATTATAAAATTTTTTCTTAGGGTTTTGCTCCATCTCCTTCCGAAATTTTACGTAAAACCCTGTTTTTGCTCCATGCCAAAATGCTTTAACTTTATCCTGTTTTAATAATTCTAAGCCATTTAGATGCGATTTGATAAACATTTCTGGACCATATCCTTCTGGAATTCTGGGGATAGAGTTAATTAACACCAATTTTTCTAACTTTTTTGGATATTTTAGAGCAAAGTGTTGTAAAATCATCCCTCCAAATGAAAAACCTATACAGTGAGCTTTTTCTATGTTTAAAAAATCCATAAGACCTTTTATATCATCCGCGAACATTTCCATAGTATAAGGCATATCAGGGCGATCCGACTTTCCAGAACCTCTACAATCAAAAGATATTACTTTAAATTTTTTAGATAGAGCAGGAATCTGTCCCATCCAACCTTCCTTTTTCGATCCAAATCCATTTACTAATATAATAGAGTATCCTTTACCATCAATACTATAACATAACCGGATTCCATTGACTTCTGCAAAACTTTCTACCATAATTACACCTAATGATGATGATACTATTAGCGATAGATAATATAGTTGATTATAAATCAATTTTAAGAATTAATTTACCTTTATTTAAATACTTGTAATGTATAAATTTAGGTAAAAATATTGATAGGAAAAAAAGTAATTATAGCTAGCACATCTGGAAATGATCTTCATGGTGTACATTATATTGCTACTGAAGTTTCACAGGAAATCAACTCTAATAAGAGTCCCATTCTGATTATGTGTCATGGTTTTACAGGAGATAAATATGAATGTGGACGTTTTGTTGAAACTGCTAAAGCTTGTAATAAAGAGGGAATTGATGGTTTTATCTTTGATTTTTCAGGTTCAGGTGAAAACAAAAGAGTTCCTGTTAGATTATATAATCAATTTAAAGATCTACAATCTGTTTACAAATGGATACACCATCAAGCCTATGAAAGAATCGCTGTATTAGGACTATCTTTTGGGGGGCTAACTTCTTTAGGAGCAGATATGCCTGGAATTATTACCTATATTTTCTGGGCACCCTTCTTTTTCCTTCACACTACCGAGGATCGAACGAATTACTTTAAAGATTTAGGTAAGGGTCCAGTAGAAATTCCATCATCCGGAGAAGTCGAACCTATTATCATAGAACTTAGTTTTATGACAGACTTTGCAAAATTTAGAGTAAAATCATTCTTAAAAAAATTAGAAACTCCCACCTTAATTATCCAAGGAGCCTCTGATGAGGAAGTTCCGCTTGAATTTACAAGAAAAGCATTTAACCTATTACCAAAAAGTGAACATAATAAACTTATAGAGATTCCAGATGCCCCTCATAGTTTTGAAGATAAGTATTTAAAAGAATTTATTGAGCATACAATTAGCTGGTTAAAAAATTATCTTATATAAGAGCCTTCAGATTATTTATAAAAACTTACAGATTAAATGTCCACAAAATATGCATTTTCCATGAGCATCTAAATTTAGTTTTTTAACTCCTATCCCCGCGCGTTCAATTACCACTTTAGCACATTTTGGGCAGATAGTATTCTCAAATAAGGATCCTGGCAAATTTCCTAGATAAACATAATCTAATCCTGATTCTTTAGCGATATCAAATGCTTTAAATAAAAGTTCATTAGGTGTTGGGTTAAATAGAGTATATTCATGCGACTTAAAATGTGGAAAAAATCGCGTTAAATGAAAAGGAGTGTCTTTTCCTAAATCTTTATAAATTTTTTCAGAAATTTTTCTTATTACCTTTACATCAGTATTATATTTTTCAATCAGTAAAGTTGTAATTTCTACATGGACGCCCAAATCTTTAAATAATTTTGCATTCCTCCAAACAATCTCTACATTTGCTCCACAATATTTCTTAACCATAGAAGCATCGCCTTTAATATCGATATTTATGGCATCTAAACCACTTTCTATTAGTTTTTCTAAAACTATTTCTGTCATATATCCATTTGAAACATAAGTATTATACAAGCCTTCTTTCTTAGCTAATTTAAACACATCTAAAGAATATTCAAAAAGTAGAGTGGGTTCATTAAATGATATGGACGTGCCTTGACAATCATTCTTTTTGGCAAGTTCAATAAGTTCTTCAGGAGAAATATAAACTTGAGTTTGTGTAGCTAAATCGACAATCTCTTTATCAGGATGGCTTAGATGATGATTCTGACACCAAAAACAATGGAAATTACACCCATACGTACCCACTGTTAAAGCAATACTTCCGGGATAAAAGTGATATAATGGTTTTTTTTCAATTGGATTAAAAGAGATTGCCGGTATAAGTCCATATACCATTGAATAAATATCACTTTTTAGATTAATTCTTGTGTTACAATAACCCGTCTCGCCAATACCAATTTTACATTTCCTTTCACAGGTTAAACATTGGGTGATATTATTTTCTTTTTTTTGGAAAATTGCTTTTTTCAGAAAAGGTGAGCTAAATACATCCATATAAGGTTTTTAATAAAAATCTTTTCTAATTTATCTTATCTATACAAGATAAAATAGTTTTCTCCTAGCGATAAAATTCTTTAACAATTATCTGGCAAAATTTGATCATTTTATTGCCTAATTCTAATTCATTTCTTGAACTGGTTAAGATCCAATCCTTCCCATATAATTTGTTTAAATAATCTCCATTTGAATCAATGGAAAAGGCAAAAACTCTAAATTTCTTTCTAACATAATGAATATCAGGAATGGCATCAAGTAAACTATATCCACCATCTGCTGAAGGTTGTCCATCTGAGATTACAACAATAATATCTTGCTTTTCCAATTTATCAGCTTCATATTTTATAGAAACGCCATCCAGGTTTTGGCAATAACTACTATGGCATCCAAATTTATCAAAGTGCCTTGGGTTGAGCTTTTCTTCAAAATCTTTTACCATAATGTTTAAAGCATCATACCCCCCTGTAAATAAAACAATTCTTATTTTGGCCAAATCTTCAAGTGCTTCATACAAC
>SMTZ1_10007195_pt1 | contig 24164 bp, 23 predicted proteins | sample DeeMarSWOR136_30_FD_25667 | JGI IMG/M metagenome (IMG submission 25667) | reverse complement strand
CGGCTTCATTCCGTTTTCAGGCAAGGAGGGGCTCTTTATTCCCCGCAGCCTTTGGCCGTGAAAGAGATTCTTGAAGAGTATGCCCCCAGAGCATCGTTCCAGAAAGATCCCGACTGGTACCAGGATCTCGGGCTCGAGCATGTGCTGGAGTCCACCGATCCCGGAGTGTTGGTCGAGTGCATCTCATCTGATAAGAAAGGCGGAGAACCCGGCCTCAGTCTGATCAGCGTGGCTTTGGAGCGGGGGTGGCATGTGGTGACAGCGGATAAAGGGCCTCTTGTTGCCGGCTTTCGGGAGTTATTCGAGAGGGCAAGAAGCCATCAGGTGTCCTTAAAGATCAGCGGCGCGACCGCTGCCGCTCTTCCCACCCTGGATGTGGCTCTCCATTCTCTGGCTGGAACCGACATTTATCAGATCGAAGGAATCCTGAACGGGACGACGAATTACATCCTGACCAGGATAAGAGAAGGAGCTGGCTATCCGGAAGCCCTGGCGGAGGCCCAGTCCAAGGGGATTGCAGAGCCCGATCCTTCACTCGACATTACCGGCTGGGATACGGCTTCAAAGATCCTGATTATTTCCAGCGCTATCCTGGAAACGGAATTTTCAGTGGAAAATATGAAGATACAGGGTGTCGACAATATCCCTCCTGATCTCTTGGATCAGGGAAAAAAAGAAGGCCAGGCTTTAAAGCTGCTGGGAAAGCTTTCAAAAAAAGCTGGAAAGTTCCAGCTGGAGGTGGCTTTGGAGGTCATAGACAGCTCCCATCCGCTATTCGGTGTTGACGGGATCGACAAGGGAATCACTTTTTACACGGATACCATGGGTGCTGTGACCGTGACCGGAGGGAAATCAGACCCGAGAGGCGCCGGAGCCGCTCTTTTGAAGGATATCATTGCCATTTATCAAAGAGATATCTAGAGGAGACTCTATTCACGCCGCCGGTTTCTCCTCCATCCAAGCCAAGATCCTCCCACCCTCCGCCATGGGCTTCGGATGGAGGAGAAACCGGCGGTGCGCATATCAACTAATATTAGCCAATCATTCGTTTGATATCCTCTAATGAGCGGAGCTGGATGCCGTATTAGGGGGGCGTCCCCTGGGGGGCCACTCTTTTTTCGCTGCATATAAAAAAGTAGAAAAGGGTGTCCCCCTCGGGAACTTCCCCTACCATGTCCCAAATTGACCTGGTAGGCTTTTTTTGATAACTTAAGAGGTGTCCGAGTGGCTTAAGGAGCACGCTTGGAAAGCGTGTGTGCGGCTAGATGCCGTACCGTGGGTTCGAATCCCACCCTCTCCGCCATTTGTGATTTATTTTTAGAATTCCAAGAAATCTCTGCCCAGAAGGAGAAGCGATGGACACCAAGGATTATATCGTAGTCGAGGATCTTTACGGAGCTCATAACTATCACCCTCTGAATATCGTTCTCACCAGAGGAAAAGGCATATGGGTCTGGGATGTGGAGGGAGAGAAATACCTTGATTTTTTGAGCGCCTACTCCGCAGTAAACCAGGGTCACTGCCATCCCCGGATCATAAAGGCTTTGGAGAGCCAGGCCCAAAAGCTCACTCTGACCTCCCGCGCTTTCCGGAATGACCAGTGGCCGTTGCTGGCCAAGGAACTCTGCGAGTTGACCGGCTATGAGATGGCGCTTCCGATGAATTCCGGAGCAGAGGCAGTCGAGACGGCGATCAAGATAGCCCGCAAATGGGCTTACCAGAAAAAGGGAATCCTTCAGGACAGGGCTGAGATTATTGCCTGTTCCAACAATTTCCATGGCCGGACCATAACCATTATCAGCTTTTCCTCCGAGCCCCTTTACAGGAATGATTTTGGTCCCTTCACTCCGGGGTTTGTGATGGTCCCTTATGGCGATGCCGCTGCCCTGGAAGCCGCCATAAATCCCAACACAGCAGCCTTTCTGGTGGAGCCCATCCAGGCGGAAGCGGGGATCAATATCCCCCCTGAGGGATACCTTAAAGAAGCCAAAAAAATATGCGAGAGGCACAACGTCTTATTCATCGCCGATGAGATTCAGACCGGTCTGGGCCGGACCGGGAAGCTTTTCGCTTGCGAGCATGAGGGCGTGAAGCCGGATGTGCTCGTCATCGGCAAATCTCTGGGTGGAGGTTGTTACGCTATCTCTGCCGTGCTTTCTCCCCGGACTATACTCGGACTTTTCAAGCCGGGAGAACACGGTTCGACATTCGGAGCCAATCCCTTGGCCTGCGCTGTGGCGCGGGAAGCCCTTCGGGTGCTGGTGGAGGAAGAGTTGATCGAGAATTCCGCTGAACAAGGGAAGTTCTTTCTGGAAAAACTGAAGACGCTTAAAAGCCGATACATTAAGGATGTACGAGGGAAAGGCCTTCTCCTCGGGATCGAATTGAAGCCTGAAGCCGGGGGGGCGAGACGTTTTTGTGAAGCCCTGAAGGAGGAGGGGCTTCTCTGCAAAGAGACCCATGAGAATGTCATCCGTTTTGCCCCGCCGTTGATCATTAAACAGAAGGACCTTAACTGGGCCTTCAAGCGTGTCCATCAGGTTTTTAAAAAAGCCTAATAGAGAGATTGGGTTTTTTCATCGTTTCAAGCGGTTGCCTGAGGCCATAGTCCTGAGTGCAAGAAATCTCTTGATCCAACCTGTTCTTCGATGATCCAGTTGAGCTGACCGAATAAAGCCTGGTCTTATCGGCTAAATATGAAAATGATTACTCATATATCGGGGCAAGCGGAGAAAAATCGTCTCAGCATGTATATCATTGAGAACCTCAAGAAGAAACGCGGATATGTTGTCCTGGAGGCTTCTTTGGTCTGAAAAAAATGAGAAGAAACGACAAAGAGATCAAGCGCCAAGCTGAGATAGAAGAAATCATCAGAAAAGCTATTGTCTGCCGGATAGCTGTTTCTGATGGCGATTCACCGTATGTCTTTCCTGTCTGTTTTGGATATAAAGATAGCGTTTTATATTTCCATTCTGCCCGGGAAGGGAAGAAGATTGATATCCTCAAGAAGAACAACAAGGTCTGCTTAGAGGTGGATATCGACACAGAACTGATGAGTGGAGAGAAAGGTTGTGATTGGGGAATGAGATACAAGAGCGTCATCGGGTTTGGGAAAGCCGATTTTATCGAATCACCAGAAGAGAAGAAAAAAGCTTTCCATATCATTCTAGATCATTATGCAAACAGGAGTTATGACTTCTCTGAGGAATCGCTGAAGAATGTCGTTCTGGTGAAAATCCTTGTCGAGAGTCTAACCGGGAAAAAATCTGTTTAATCTTTCGAGGGCGAACCTCGTCCAATTTTAGGGTTGAAAAAATATTCAAAGTCTTCTATCATGTGAGTATCTTAATGAGCGAGGGCTGATAATGAAAAAAAACGCGTTTATTGTTTTATTGGGTCTGCTTTTTACCGCAAGCTGTATGGTTTATGTCCCTTATTCCGGTGAGGGAACCCCTCCTCCTGAAGAATATCCTGTCGAACCAGCGCCCACACCAGCGCCTGTGCCAGCACTAAGCATGGATGTTTCCTATTTCTATGATTCCCTTTCTTCCTATGGGATGTGGGTCTACCACCCGACTTACAGGTATGTTTGGGTCCCGCACAACATGTACCGCGGTTGGCGTCCGTATACACGGGGTCAGTGGCTGTGGACAGATTACGGCTGGACCTGGCATTCTTCGTTTGCCTGGGGCTGGGCTCCTTTCCACTACGGCCGTTGGGGCTGGGATGGGCAGTTCGGCTGGTACTGGGTGCCCGGGACCGTCTGGGGCCCTGGCTGGGTGACCTGGCGTTCCAGCGACTTATACATCGGATGGGCGCCTCTTCCCCCTGGAGTCCATTTTGTTCCGGGAGTGGGGATAGGACACATCAGGGTTTCTATTCCGCATAGACATTGGATCTTCGTGAGAGGGCCTTTCTTCCTGAGCCCTTCCCTCTATCAATATGTTTACCCTTATGAGCGGAACGTGACCATCATCAATTATACCGTCCACCAGACGAACATCTATGTCCGGAATAACAGGGTGGTTAACGAGGGGATCGGCTATGATCGAGCCCGCGGCATAACGAAAAAAAACATAGCCAAGCACGCGCTCAAAGATGTCCAGAAGGCGGGACCGGGAAGGGTCAGTCAGGATACGCTTGAGATCTACAGGCCTCAGATAAAACAGAACCAGACAGCCAAGCCCAAGACAGTCCTGCAGAAAGAACAGGTAAAACAGAGAATATCCCAGGGCACGATTCAAAGAGAAGTAAAAGGAGAAGTAGCTCCGGCAAGAGAGAGAAACTTGAAAGAGGCTCAAGAGAAAGAGATCAAAATGATAGAGGAAAGCCAGCAGATAGAGATCAAACAGCTCGAGCAGAAAAAGGAAGAGGTGAAGAGGACAGCCAGGACCGAGGCTGAAAAAGCCAAGATCGAGTCGGAATACAGACAGAAAACTCTCCAGCTCAAAAAGAGTCATGACCAGGAAAAGACGGAGATAAAGAAAAGGCACGAGAAGGAAGTCACCGTGAAGAAAAAAGAACCAGAGAAAAAGGAAGCAGAAAAGAAGAAAACAACAAAGACGGTTAAGAAAAAAAAGAAGTAACGCCTTCGATTTTTTCTAGGCAGAGTATTTTTTCACCACATCTTGTGGAATGACTTCAGGCCTTCCTGTGCGGGCATCGATCAGAACATAGATAAATTCGCCCTCTGTCGTGATCTCTCCTGTCTCTTTTCTGAGGATCTGGAAGCAGACTCTTACGCTTTTCTGTCTGACTTCCTTTATCCAGGTCCTGATTACAGCCGTGTCTCCGAGATGCAGGGGCTTATGGAATTCGAATGATGCGGATTTCCATCGGCATCTTGTAGCATCTGCTCATCTGGTCCCACCGGGCGAATAAGACATAATCGAAGTAGACGGATTGATGGACATGCCTGTTGATATCGATTTCATTCGACCGGACTGCAATTTCGGTATCGAACTTACTATACATTTTGTTTCCTTTCTTTGATTATACTCAGGATTATGAATACCTGACCCACCAGGATGATGGTCCCTCCGAGGATAGTGCGCAGAGCTGGCACCTCGCGGAGGAAGAGAAAGGCGAAGATGATTCCGTAAACCGGCTCCAGAAAATGGACCATGCTGGCTGTTTGCGCTTTTACCTGCTTCATGCCTTTTATGAAAAGGGTGTGTGAACCCGCGGTGCAGATTACGCCAAGGATGATGAGGAGAAGAAGATTGTTGGTGTTTAGAGATGGTTGGATGACGAAAAAAAAGGGGATGAGGAACAGGGTGGCGAAGAAGTCCTGGTAGAAGGCGATGAGCATACTGGGAAACTGAAGCGTGAGTTTTCTGTTGAGGATGGTGAGCACGGCAAAAGTGAGTCCAGAAAAAATCCCCCAGAGCACGCCCACGAAAGTGGAGTTGTTGAGGTCGAAGCGGGGGATGATCAGGAACACTCCGGCAAAACAGAACAGGGAAAAAAGGATGTTGACATTGATGACTCTCTCTCTGAAGAAGAGGGGTTCAAGGAAGGTGGTGAACACCGGATAGGTAGAGAAGGAGAGGAGGCCGACAGCGACCGTGGACACCTGGATCGATTGAAAAAAAGCCACCCAGTGGACAGCAAGTATGAATCCGAGAAAAACGAGAGAGACGGAATTTTTTCCCTGGGGGATTCTCAGGCTTTGTTTGGAGACCCAAAGCAGGAGGGCAAGGGTGATGCTGGCAAAGAACACCCGTCCCAGGACGATAATGAAAGGAGAAAGAGTGACCCATTTTCCAAAGAGCCCGGCCAATCCGAACAGAAGCACGGCAAGATGGATCTCAACGAGGCTTCTCTGCTTATTCATGATTCATACCTAGTCAAGGCGCTTTTATCCTCTATCTGGTGTGCTGCTGAGTTTATTTCTTTTTCTGTGACAGTTAATTATGGAGGTATAATTTGCCAAGGCATCGCTACCCCTCCATCCGGAGCCCATGGCGGTGGGTGGGGGGGTCTTGGCAAAGATGGAGGGGATCCGGCGCCTGACTTCTATTAGGTCAGATGTTTCTCTCATCACGGAAAAGAGATGCTCACTTCTCCAAAATTTATTTTTAAATTAGGAGAAAATTGTGATAATATATCCTTTAAAAAAGGAATTCAATTTCCTGACCTGATTTCAAATACCTGTCAAAAATGACCTATTTGAGATGATCGGCCAGAAGCCCATCGTCCAGACTCTTCAGAATGCTATCAAAAACAACAGGGTCGCACAAGCTTATATTTTTTCCGGGATGAGGGGCGTCGGGAAAACGACCGCAGCCAGAATCCTGGCCAAGGCCTTGAACTGTCACTCCGGTCCCACAGCCACCCCCTGCAACAAATGTGAGTTCTGCAAGGAGATTAACGAAGACCGTTCCGTGGATGTGCTCGAGATTGACGGGGCTTCGAACAGGGGGATCGATGAGGTGAGGTCGCTCCGGGAGGGCGTCAAGTACAGACCCATCCACAGCCGGTATAAGGTCATTATTATCGATGAAGTTCATATGCTGACACGAGAAGCGTTCAATGCCCTTCTCAAGACTCTGGAAGAGCCCCCTCCCCATACGGTTTTCATTTTCGCCACGACCGAGTTCCACAAGGTTCCGGCGACCATCATCTCACGGTGCCAGCATTTTGAATTCAAAAAAATCTCTCAGAAAGACATCATCAACCATTTGGTGGATATCACTCAAAAGGAGAATATAAAGGTTTCCTCCTATGGCCTGAACCTCATTGCAGAAGCCGCGGACGGCAGCTTGAGGGATGCCCAGAGCCTGCTGGATAAGGCTGTGGCATTTTCCGGCGAGATCATCAGCGATGAGGACTTAAAAGAGGTTTTGGGGACCATCAGCAAAGACATTCTTTTTGCCTTCTCGGGAGCTGTACTGGGACAGAAACCCGAGGAAATTTTTCCTTTGGTCGAAAAAGTCATCGAGCTTGGTTATGACCTCCGGTTTTTCTATAAAGAGCTGATTCAGCATTTCAGGAATCTACTCCTGGTCAGGTCCATCAAGAAACCTCAGGATCTCCTGCCTTTGAATGAAGAAGACATCAATGATTTGATGAAAGAGGCGGAGCATGCATCCCGGGAGGAGCTGCTCCGTTATCTTGTCGTCCTCCAGCAGGGAGAACAGGAGCTGAAGTTTTCTTCCCATCCCAGGATTTATCTGGAGGTTTTCTTGGTCAAGTTGAGCCATTTCAAGAAGATCGCGGATTTGAAGGACATCGTGCGTGATCTGGAGGAGATCAAGAAAGAAATCAAAGCTCCGTCTGGTAAGACGTTCTCCAGGAACATTCCCAACGACACTCCTCCGCTTGAAAACAGGGCTCAGGACAAAAAAGGCTCGGGGAGCGTGCCTCCGGCAGGAGAAAGGAAGCTATCCCCTGGAATCGGAGAAGAAAAAGGCAAGAGAGAAAGAGAGATCGAGATGGCTATGAAGGACCCTTCCGTTCAATCCTTCATGAATACATTCAAAGCCCGTGTGCTGTCCATCAAGCCTGTAGAAAGGATAGAGAAAAAAGAGTAAAATATCGTTTTCTCGTTTAAGGAGAAGAAAATGAAAGGTGTGGCCAATCTGCAAAAAATGATCAAAGCTGCCAAAGAAATGCAGGAGAAACTCCAGAAGGAGCTGGCAGAGATGAGAGTTGAAGGCACGAGCGGTGGGGGGATGGTGACCGTCACTCTTGACGGGCAGAAAAATCTGATGTCAATCCGCATCGATCCCGAAGTCGTGAACAAAGATGATGTGGAGATGCTCCAGGATTTGATCCTTGCCGCATTCAATGATGCGGGGACAAAGGTCGATGAAGAGCTATCCCAGAAAATGGGAGGTCTGGGAATGGGTCTTAAGATCCCGGGTCTTTTTTGATGATCGAGCAAAGTAATCCTCTGAACCAGCTTATTGAAGAACTGAAGAAGATTCCTGGCATTGGAGCCAAAACGGCCCAGAGAATCGCCTTTTACCTGACCACGCTTCCCCAGGATGAAGTGGAGAATCTTTCGTCTGCCATAAAGGAAGCCAAAAAGAACATTTTTTACTGTTCAGTCTGCAACAGCATGACCAATATCGATCCCTGTCAGTACTGCTCTGATTCAAACCGAAACGACGAGGCCCTGTGCATCGTTGAAGAACCATTCAACATATCCTCCATCGAAAAAACAGGAATTTATAACGGAAGATATCACGTGCTTCTTGGAACCCTTTCGCCCTTAAAAGGTGTCGGTCCAGATGAGCTCAAAACAGAGAAATTGGTGAAAAGGGTGAAAGAGGGAAAGTTCAAAGAAATCATCATCGCCACCAACCCTACTGTGGATGGGGAGTCGACCGCTCATTTTGTGGCCAGAATCCTCAAGGATTTTAACATCAAAATGACCAGGCTGGCCATGGGCTTGCCCGTGGGTTCTGACCTGGATTATGCGGATCAGATCACCATCAAGAAAGCTCTGGAGGGAAGGACAGAGATAAAAGAGTAGATTTCAGAGCAGGCGGGAGCAATACTGAACAGATGGCTGACGATGAAAAATACCGGAGAGAACAGAACCTACCCTGTGTCACCTGAGGCCTCATTTCCGTTTAAGGAATTCATATATACTTATTTCATTCCATCAAGCGAAAAGGGTATTTGAAAGAGGTGAGTTCATTTTAAATTGAGGAGGTTCAATGAAAGACACAATCGAGATACGCTGGCACGGCCGCGCAGGACAAGGTGTTGTGACAGCCGCTGCGACTCTAGCCGATGTGCTCTCTTCTGAAAAGGACTTGCATGTTCAGGCCTTCCCGGAATTCGGAGCAGAAAAACGAGGAGCTCCTGTCTTGGCTTTTAACCGCATCAGCAAAAAGCCTATTCGCTCCCACAGCCAGGTCTATTACCCAGATATTGTTATCGTCACCGACCCTTCCCTGCTGGGGATGGTCGATGTGACCAGTGGGGCGAAGGACGACGCGATCTTCATCATGAATACGACTTTTGACATATCGCTCGTCCGGCATAGGCTTTCTCTGGTAGACAAAAAAATTTATTCGCTGGATGCCTACACTATCGCTTCGGATGAGCTGGGACGGGCCATTCCCAATGTCCCCATGGTAGCAGCCCTGGTAAAAATCACTGAGCTCATGGACCTGAAAAAGTTTAAGGAGAAGATAAAGATTTCTTTGGGCAAGAAGCTGCGGCGCGAGGTCGTGGAGATGAACATGAAAACCATTGACAGGGCTTTCAAGGAGGTAAAGGAAGGATGAGCAAGGAAACCTGGAAAGAATTGACCATCGGGACCATCAATCTGGATGCCGGGAATTCTGTGAAAAATCTGACCGGGACCTGGCGCTCAGGCCAGAGACCTGAGTTTATCGAAGAGAACTGCATTCAGTGCTTTTTTTGCTGGCTTTACTGCCCTCATTTCGCCATTCTGGTCGAGGATGGAGAAGTAAAAGGCATCAATTATGACTACTGCACCGGCTGCGGGATATGCTCCGTGGAGTGCCCCTCCAAGGAAAAATCCATAGTCATGGTTAAAGAGGAGATCGAGCTGGCAGGAGGGAAAGAGAAATGAGTACACTGAAAACATTGAATGGTAATCAGACAATCGCCGAGGCAGTCAGGCAGATCGATCCTGACGTGCTTGCGGCCTATCCTATCACTCCGTCCACGGCCATTGTTGAGACCATCGCCAAATTCAGGGCCGATGGTCTGATCAGCGGAGAATTCGTATGCCCGGAAAGCGAACACAGCGCCATGAGTGTCTGCATCGGAGCCGCTTCAGCAGGAGGACGCGTCATGACCGCCACTGCCTCCCAGGGATTGGCCCTGATGTGGGAGATGCTCTACATTGCAGCAGGTTTGAGGCTTCCCATCGTGGCCGCGATCGTCAACCGGTCCTTGAGTGCGCCGATAAACATCCACGGTGACCATAGCGACACCATGGGGGCCAGGGACTCGGGGTGGGTCCAGATCTATTCCGAGGGATGCCAGGAGGCTTATGACAATTTCATCCAGGCTTTCCGGATCGCCGAGCACCTGGATGTCAGGACTCCTGTTTTGGTCGGGCTGGATGGATTCATCATCAGTCATTCCTTGGAGGTTATCCAGGTCGAGGATGATGCTCATGTCAAGAAATTCGTTGGCGAATATAAGCCAGTCTATCCTCTCTTTGATACTGACCGGAAAATGACAGTAGGCCCGATCGACTTCACCGATTACTATTTTGAGCACAAAAGAAGCCAGATCGAAGGCATTGAGAATGCGCCGCCGGTCATCGAAGCGGTAGGGAAGGAGTTCGGCAAGACCTTTGGCCGCGAATACGGGTTTTTCGAGAAATACAGGATGGACGATGCCGAGACATGTATAGTGGTCATGAGCTCTGCAGCCGGAACCTGCAAGGATGCCATCGACGAGCTGAGGTCTGAAGGAAAGAAGATAGGACTTCTCAAACCACGGGTCTTTCGTCCCTTTCCTCATCAGAAGATCGCCGAAGCCTTGAAGAAGATGAAGGCAGTCGCCGTGCTCGACCGGTCTTCAAGCCCGGGAGCTTTCGGGGCTCCGCTGTTCACTGAGATTCGCTCCGCGCTGTATGATTATCAGGAGCGGCCTCCGATAGTGAACTATGTTTACGGCCTTGGTGGAAGGGATATCATGGTTGAGCATTTCAAGGATGTGGCCCAGAAGCTGGAGAAGATCGCCGAAACTGGAAAAGTCGATGAGTGGTTCGGATATATCAATTTGAGAGAGTAAGGAAGAAGGAGAATAAAATGGCAAAACTAAAAGATTTAGCTTCCATGGAAGATAGATTGGTTGCCGGTCATGGTATGTGTCTGGGCTGTGGGATCCCGCTGATTTTCAAGATGATCTTAAGAGCGACCGAAGATCCTCTGATCATTGCCAACGCGACAGGTTGCCTGGAAGTCTGCACCACCATCTTTCCCAGGACCTCTTGGAATATGACCTGGGTTCACAGTGCCTTCGAGAATGCAGCCTCAACCATCGCTGGAGTCGAAGCCATGTACAAATCCTTGAAGAGAAGAGGAAAAATTCCCCAGGATAAAAGGATAAAGTTTATGGGCGTCGGCGGAGACGGAGGCACCTATGATATCGGGCTCCAGGCACTTTCAGGAGCTGTGGAGAGAGGGCATGACTTTGTCTATGTCTGTTACGACAACAATGCCTACGCCAACACGGGAGGTCAGAGGTCTTCAGCCACACCGCTGGGAGCATCGGCGACGACCTCTCCAGAAGGAAGCCAGAGTCCAGGCAAGCTTCAATGGAGGAAGGACTTGACAAAGATCCTGGTTGCTCACAATATTCCCTATGCGGCCCAGTCCAGTCCTCATAGATGGCAGGACCTGTACAACAAAGCCAAGAAGGCTTTTGAGACCGAAGGCCCGGCATTCCTGAATGTTCTTTGTTTTTGCCCCACAGAATGGAAATACGACGAATCCCAGGGCATCCGTTTGGCCCAGCTGGCTGCGGATACCTGCGTCTGGCCGCTGTACGAGGTGGAAAACGGGAAGTATAAGGTCAACTACAAGCCCAAAGAAAAGAAGCCGGTCCTGGAATGGCTCAAGCCCCAGGGAAGATTCCGCCATCTTTTCAAAGAGGAGAACGCTCCGGTTCTTGAGGAAATCCAGAAGCAGGTCGATAGAGATTGGGAGGAACTCCTTAAGCTAGAGAGTTTTTAAGGAAATCAGGTTTCGGGTTAAAAGGAGATTCGGATGAAGATCACAGGGATTTCTGTCTACCAGGTTGACTATAAGCTCCTCGACCAGAAATATGCCTGGTCCAGAGGCCAATCGGTGGCCACCTTTGTCTCCACGGTGGTTAAGATAACGACTGACGAGGGATTGAACGGCTTTTCTGAAGTCTGTCCCTTGGGCTCGGCTTACATGGATGCTTATGCGCGGGGAGTGCCCGGCGGAATCCAGGAAATAGGCCCTTTGCTCATCGGCCAGGATCCCTGCCAGCTCAATATCATCAATCACCTCATGGATTCCGCCTTGACCGGACATAATTATGTCAAATCTCCTTTGGACATTGCCTGTTGGGATATACTCGGCCAGGCTGCAAAGACCCCTGTTTGCACTCTTATGGGAGGACGCTATGTCGATGACTTCCCACTCTACAGAGCTATCTCCCAGCGGTCTCCAGAAGAAATGGCAGAGGACGTGGCCCGTTACAGGAAAGAGGGCTACCGGAGATTTCAGCTCAAGGTTGGAGGCGATCCTGATGAGGATATCCGCCGGATCAGTACTGTCCTGAAAGTCATACGGCCCGGAGATATACTCGTTGCAGATGCCAATACCGGCTGGCTGACGCATAAAGCGATTCGTGTGGTCAACGCTTTGGCAGGGGAGGACTTCTACGTGGAGCAGCCGTGTTCGACATTAGAGGAGTGTCTTGTGGTTCGAGAGCATACCCGGCAGCCAATGGTCCTGGACGAAGTGATCAGAGGGGTGGAGCCTCTGTTGAGCGCTCATCATCATCACGCCATGGATGCTGTCAACCTGAAGATTTCCAGGCTTGGTGGATTGACCAAGACCAAGCTGATCAGGGACCTGTGCGAATCGCTTGGTATAGCCATGACTCTCGAGGACAGCTGGGGCGGTGATATCACCACCGCTGCTATCGCTCATCTGGTGGGAAGCACGCGTTCAGAGTTCTATTTCACTTCAACTGATTTCAACAGCTACAACGATGTCCATCTTGCAGAGGATGCTCCCCAAAGGAAAGAGGGGAGGCTTGATGTTCCTTCAGGACCAGGGCTTGCCATTCATGTAGATGAAAAGCTGTTGGGCAACCCGATTTTAGCCTTGAAATAATCGGGGTCAGGCTTCCAAAACTTCAGTAATTTCAAAACCAGACCTTATTCAATCCGACAATTGAATAGTGCTTCCAGCATTTGTTCTTTTTGTTGCCAATAGTGAAGGAATAGTATTTTGAGTCATGCCTTAGTGACAGGGCTTGGTCCCCAATCCTAATTTACTGAAGTTTTGGAAGGCTGACCCCAAATTTTGTTTTGACTTATTCTCTGATATCTGATATATTACACATCAGAAAAGGTGATTAAAATGGCGGAGAAAGGCATTCTTAACCTCAAATCATTAAAAGAACAGGTTTATGAGTATTTGAGAAGCCAGATGGAGAAGGGGAAGATTCGCCCTGGCTCCACGATCAACATGGATGAGACCAGCAAGAAGCTGGGCGTGAGCAAAACTCCCTTAAGGGATGCCCTGCTTCAGCTCGAGATGGAAGGTTTTATCTCCATCCTGCCCCGCCGCGGGGTCGTGGTCAATCCTCTGACCATGGAGGATATCAAAGAATATTATGAGATCATTGGTGCGCTGGAGAGCACGGCCCTCCTGTCCGCTTTCGATAAGCTGAAAAAAGAAGATATCGACAGATTACAAGCCCTTAACCGCGAGATGGAAGAGGCCATTCAGAATGATAATTTCAGTCTGTATTACAGGAAGAATTTAAAATTCCATAACACTTTTTTAGATCTCTGCCAGAACAGCAGCCTGGTGAGGATCGTCAATAATCTCAAGAAGCGGCTGTATGATTTCCCCCGCCAGGAAGGATTCGTAAAATCCTGGGAAGTGGCCTCGATCAAAGAACACAAGCAGTTGGTAGATCTTATCGAAAGAGGAAAACGGGAGGAAGCGGCGGATTTCATCAGAGATGTTCACTGGTCTTATAATGTCCAGGTAAAATTCATAAAAGGTTATTACAGGCAGGCCATCCGCGATCTTAAAAAAAAGGAATCCTGAATGGCAGAAGGAACGATTTTTGACGTCAAACGCTACGCCATCCATGACGGGCCGGGTATCCGGACGACGATTTTCCTCAAAGGCTGTCCTCTGCGCTGTCAATGGTGCCAGAATCCGGAAGGACTGGAGCTCGAACCTGAACTCTTCTGGAGAGAGAGCAGGTGCCCGGAGGAATGCAGTGCCTGTGTCGAGGCATGTCCCCACAGCGCGATCTCAAAGAATGGAGCTCAGGTCAAGGTGGATAAAGAACGATGCAGGTTAAGCCGGAGCTGTGAGGATGCCTGCGTCTATGACGCGCTGGAGATCGTCGGCCGGAAAGTGTCGGTTAAGGAAGTCATGGCAGAGGTGGAAAAGGACAGGGTGTTCTTCGATCAATCCGGCGGCGGAGTCACCTTTTCCGGAGGAGAGCCTTTGCTGCAGGTGGATTTTTTAATCGGACTTCTGGAAGAACTGAAAAAGAATAACATCCATGTCACTCTGGACACCTCGGGATACGTCCCTTATAAAGACTTTGAAAAGATCAGCGACAGAGTGGACCTGTTTCTCTACGACCTTAAACTCATGGACGACGAGAAGCATAAAAAATACACCGGCGTTTCAAACAGGATCATCCTCGGGAACCTGGAGAGGATATCAGACAAAGGCAAGGCCATCATCATCCGCATCCCTCTCATATCAGGGGTCAATGATGACGACCGGAGCATTCAGATGTTCGCTGAGTACCTGGGAACGTTAAAAAATATCAAGGATATCTGCCTCCTTGCCTATCACAGAGGAGGATGCGAGAAATACAGGAGACTGAGAAAGGAAGAGCATCTCCAGACTTTCAACCCCCCTTCGAAAGAGAGGGTCGGAGAGATCAAGAAAATCCTGGAGGATTCCGGTTTTTCGGTCAAGATTGGAGGTTAGGATGAACGAACGGATAAAAAAACTAAGAAAGCAGAGCCTGAGCAGCAAGCCCTCTATCAGCCCGGAGAGAGCCAGGCTGATCACAGAATTCTATAAAAGCGACACCGCCAACAGAGTCTCTGCTCCTGCCCAGAGAGCTTTGGCCTTCAAGCACATTCTGGAGAATAAAGCCATCTGCATCAACCCGGGTGAGCTCATCGTGGGTGAGCGCGGTCCTGCTCCCAAGGCCACGCCGACTTATCCGGAGATCACTGCCCACAGCCTTCAGGACCTAAACATACTGGATACGAGGAAGAAGACATCCTTCTCAGTCGATGAAGATACAAAGACATTCTATAAAGAAGAGCTCATTCCTTTCTGGAGAGGAAAGTCGATCCGGGACAGGATCTTTGAGGAAATATCCCAGGAATGGAAAGATTCTTTTGAGGCGGGAATCTTCACTGAATTCATGGAACAGAGAGCGCCGGGACATACTGTCTTGGATGATAAAATTTACAGGAAAGGATTTCTGGAGTTTAAAAAAGACATTGAGGAGAGCATCGAAAGACTCGATTTTCTCAACGATCCCCAGGCTTTTAAGAAGAGGGAAGAGCTGAAAGCCATGGCCATCTGTGTCGATGCGCTGATCATGTATGCCGGGCGTCACGCGGAGAAAGTGAAAAAACTGGCCAAAAAAGAAAAAAATCCTGAGAGAAGAAAGGAATTGGAGAGGATCGCCCAGAACTGCTCCCGTGTCCCGGCCCATGTGCCCCGGGATTTCTGGGAAGCTCTCCAGTATTACTGGTTTGTCCATCTCGGAGTCATCATCGAATTCAACACCTGGGATTCATTCAACCCGGGAAGGCTCGACCAGCACCTCTATCCTTTCTACAAAAAGGGACTGGAGGAGGGGAGCCTCACTCCAGAGATGGCCAGGGAGCTTTTGCAGGCCTTCTGGGTGAAATTCAACAACCAGCCTGCGCCTCCTAAGGTCGGTGTCACCGCCGAGGAGAGCGGGACTTACACAGATTTCGCTCTGATCAACACAGGAGGAGTCAGATCAGACGGACAGGATGCTGTGAACGAGCTCTCCTACCTGATCCTTGACGTGATCGAGGAGATGCGGCTTATCCAGCCCAGCTCGATGGTTCAGATCAGCAAAAAGACACCTGATAACTTCCTGAAAAGAGCTTTGAAGATCGTCAAGACCGGCTTCGGGCAGCCGTCGATCTTCAACACGGACGCCATCATCCAGGAGCTGGTGAGGCAGGGGAAATCGGTCGAGGACGCCCGAAACGGTGGAGCCAGCGGCTGCGTGGAGACCGGGGCTTTCGGTAAGGAATGCTATATCCTCACCGGCTATTTCAATCTGACCAAGGTTTTGGAGATCACTCTGAACAACGGACTCGATCCCAGGACCGGAAAGAAGATCGGGCTGGAGACCGGAAACCCTGCTGAGTTCAGATCCTACGAGGAGCTGTTCGAAGCGTTCCGGAAGCAGCTCCATCATTTTGTGGAGATCAAGGTCAAAGGGAACAACATCATCGAGAGGCTCTATGCCGACTACCTGCCCGCGCCTTTTCTCTCTCTGCTCATCGATGACTGTATCGTCAAGGGCAAGGATTATCACGACGGAGGGGCGCGCTACAACACGTCCTATATCCAGGGAGTGGGACTGGGGACCATGACCGATGTCCTGTCGTCCCTGAAGTACAATGTCTTTGATAAGAAACGCATCCGCATGGAGGAGCTGTTGAAAGCTCTGAAAAATGATTTCAAAGGAGCTGAGCCTCTCCGCCAGAGATTGTTGAACAAGACTCCCAAGTATGGAAATGATGATGATTATGCGGATGAGATCATGAGGTCGATCTTTGAAGCCTATTATCGGGAAGTCACGGGCAGGCCTAACGCCAAAGGGGGAATCTATCAGATCAACCTGCTGCCGACCACGGTCCATGTCTATTTTGGCAGAGTGACCGGGGCCACCCCGGACGGGAGAAAAGCCAGCGAGCCTCTTTCCGAGGGAATATCGCCTGTCCAGGGAGCCGACCGTAAAGGCCCAACCGCTGTGATCAAATCCGCTTCCAAGATGGACCATGTCCGAACAGGAGGCACTCTCCTCAACCAGAAGTTCACGCCGCAGCTTCTGGCCGATGACGACGGGATCGAAAAGCTGGCTCATTTGATCAGGTCCTACTTCAAGCTGGACGGCCACCATATTCAGCTCAATGTTGTCAGTGCCGAAACTCTTCGCCAAGCCCAGAAGCATCCGGAGAAATATCGAGACCTTATCGTCCGGGTGGCGGGTTACAGCGATTACTTCGTCGATGTCGGTGTGGACCTGCAGAACGAGATCATCAAACGGACAGAACACGAATCTTTCTAGCTAGCCTTTTCGCTTTTTTTAGAGGTTCCCTTTTATATTATGGGGTTAATTGTGTGGGAGAAATACAAGGAAATGGCGTCGCTCCCTTCAGATTTTAAACGCCATTCTCTCACCGTCCCCCTCGGCGCCTGCGTAACTCCGCACTCAAGCTTATCACTTCTAAGGGCGGCCGATTTCATCGGCTTCCCTCGGTGGACGGCTCGAGAAGGCTAAATCTTCAAGGTCGCTCCTTCTATTTCCGTGTATTTTGCCTGCATTTTCAGGGAGAGTATCTTTTAAGTTGATTTCTCGGCGCAGGATTGATATACCTGGATTATTCATGAAATGTACCGACTCTTGATTCAATGCATAATTCAGGCGCATCAAGTATCCTGATGATAGAAAATTAAAACAAGGAGTATCGCCATGTTTGATCCTGCCATCTATACTCAGAGGAGAGCCCGTTTGAAAGAGCAGCTCAAGTCTGGGCTGGTTCTATTCCTGGGGAATGAGGAATCTCCGATGAATTATCCAGCCAATCCTTTCCCTTTCAGACAGGACAGCTCATTCCTCTATTTCTTCGGACTGGATTTTCCCTCCTTAGCCGGCATCATCGATGTCGATGAGGACAGGGACATCGTATTCGGGAACGATGTGGATATCGAGGATATCATCTGGATGGGATTCCAGCCTTCCCTGAAAGAGAGAGCGGCCGGAGCCGGAGTCAAAGAAACACTTCCCTTGAATCAGCTGGAAGAAACAGTCAAGAGCGCCATGAAGCGGGGAAAAAATATTCACCATCTTCCTCCATACAGGCCGGAGACAGAATTGAAACTCAGACGCTTGCTGGGAATCAGACCAGAAAAAACAAAGGAGAATGCTTCGGAGGAATTGATCAAAGCAGTGGTCGCCCAGAGGTCAGTCAAGATCAAGGAAGAGATCGAAGAGATAGAGAAAGCGCGGGCCGTGACCTATGAAATGCATACTGCGGCCATGAAGATGGCCAAACCAGGAGTATATGAGAGAGAGATCGTGGGGAAGATGGAGGGGATTATCCTTGCTGCCGGTTTTAATCTTGCTTTTCCCACCATACTGACCATCAACGGGCAGACACTTCATAACCATTATCACGGCAATGTCCTCGAAGAGGGCCGCTTGTTGGTCAATGATTCCGGGGCCGAGTCTTCGCTGCACTATGCGGCCGATATTACCAGGACCATTCCTGTTGGCGGGAAATTCACCCCCAAGCAGCGGGAGATATACGAGATCGTACTCAACGCTCAGGAGGCTGCCATCCAGTCGATTCAACCCGACACAAAATACAGGGACATCCATCTCCAAGCGGCCAAAGTCATCGCTGAAGGCCTGAAAGCTCTTGACTTAATGAGAGGCGATACGGATGAGGCAGTGAAGGAGGGCGCCCATGCTCTGTTTTTCCCCCACGGGATAGGCCACATGATGGGACTGGATGTTCACGACATGGAAGACCTGGGCGAGGATTATGTGGGTTATGACGACCGGACCAAAAGGAGCGATCAATTCGGGATTGCCTATTTAAGGCTGGCCAAGGAGCTTCAGCCAGGTTATGTGGTGACCGTGGAACCCGGCATCTATTTCATCCCTGCCTTGATCGACAAATGGAAAGGGGAGAAAAAATTCACCGGATTCATCAATTACGAAAAAGTCGAGGAATACCGGGACTTTGGCGGCATCCGGATAGAAGATGATATCCTGGTCACGGAAAGCGGCCATAGAATCCTCGGTGAGCCTATTCCTAAAACACCGGAGGAAGTAATGTTAGGGGTCGCATCTTAACATTTAACATTTCTCAAGTTGGATAGATTTGCAGGTGCCAGGTCTAAACATTTAAAAATCATCAATTGAAGATTATCAGTAAAGTCTTGTGTTTTAACGGATTGTGAACCAGAAAACAATCAAAGACATCACAAATGTTAAATGTTAAGATGCGACCCCTTTTCTTCTTTGGGGCCGACGATGACCTCGATTCCCCGGGCAGGGTCAAGGATTCTCCCGATATAAGCGTTTAGCTCTTCCAGGCTTATTCCATCTATCTCATCGGCAATTTTTTCCAGGAATTCATAGCCCAGACCCAAAGCCTCGAATACAGCCAGGTTCCTGGACCTGTCCGTTTTCGTCTCGTTATCCCGCAAAAAGGAGGCCTTTGAATAGGACTTTGTGACCTCAAGCTCCTCTGAGGAGATGCCGTTTTCGTGGAGTTCCATCAGGGCTTTGCGGAGGGCTTCCAGGGCAGCTTCCTTTTTTTCCTTGTCTGTTTCCAGATAAGCTTCCAGGATACCTCCGTGTTTCATCTGGGTGGCTGTGGCATTGACGTTATAGGCCAGCTTTTCTTTATATCTCAGGGGCCAGAGCCTTGAATTCAGGCCTTTTCCGAGGAGATTCTCTACCAGGCAAGCGTGGATATAGTTTTTGGCCGTGACCTCCGGCAGAGAATAGGCCAGGCAGATGAAATACTGTTTGGAGTCTTTCTCGATAAAAATGTCCTTCTCCGCAGGCACGGAGGCCGCTGTGAAATCGGCCTCTGCAGGCTTTCCGGCCGGAAACTCGCTGAAATAGGCCTTTACGATTTCTGCCAGAGCCTCTTCCTCCAGGTCGGAAATGGCAGAAACGATCATATTCTCTGCTTTGAAGTGATTATCATAAAAACCAGTGATATCTTTCTTTTTTATCTTTTTCCGGCTTTCTTCGCTGCCCAGCACAGAGCCCTCGTAGGGTGTTCCTGCGAACAGCTTTTCCAAGGCGGCGTTATGTCCGATGTTGATGGAATCATCCTCCTGCGTTTTCTTCTGGTATTCCATCTGTTTTTTTATCAGGTCAATCCTCAGCCCTGAAAAAAGGGGATTGAGCATGATCTGGGAAGTGATTTTCAGGGTCTCATCCAGGTTTTCAGAGAGACTGGAGACGTTGATGATGGAATAGTCTCCGAGCCCCATCATGTAAACGCGGGAAGCCTGGCTCATCAGCTTCTGGGCTTTGGAGTGGTCAGGGATTTCCAGAGCCAGGCGTGTGGTGAGGTAGGCCAGCCCCTCCTTATCTTTTGGTTCGGCGCCCTTTCCTCCTTTTATCAGAATCTGGAGTGCGGTGACGGCGGAGGAAGCGTCCTTCTGATAGATCAGAATGAGGCCGTTATCCAGGATTCTTTTCAACGGTGAGTTTTTAAAGGAAGAAGCTTCTTGACTTGAAAAGACAGGCATAAGGAAGGAAAGAAAAAAGCAGACTAGTACAATGATGATGGAAATGCATTTTCGAGACACCAGCCTGAGGTCTTTCATTCTTTCCCTTTCGGCCGGATGGTGAGAATGACATAACGTCCTCTGCTCAGGTACTCACCGGCCACTTTTCTCAGCTCCGGAGATGTTATTTCTTCGATATAATCGAGATAATTTCCTCTATCGGGGATCTCGTTCAGATGCATGTACATAGCCAGAGAGGTGGCCACGCTCAGGCCTCTTTCCTGGGAGCGGTGAAACCTGAACTTGATCTGGTTTTTGGCGCTTTCCAGATGATCCAGGACGAAAAGCTGGGATTCTCCCAGAAAATCCATTTTTGAGTAATGCAGGGATCTTGTCTCTTTGAGAAAATTGATGGCTTCCCTTCTCACGACGGATACATTCTTTGGATCCAGAGTGACGAAGACCAGGATCAGTCCTCCGTATTTGAAGGGGGCGTACCTCATCCAGGCGTTGTGGATCAGGTTTCGTCTTCCACGCAAACGCGCGTTGAGCATCGGATTGACGCCGCCGGCGAGGATCTCGGTCAGGACATCGATGCTGTATTGAGAGAGATTGTTAAAATCAGGACCTGGTATGCCGATAACCAGATACGCCTGGTTAATATCCATTTCATGCTTGATCTCTACTGTTTTCTCGAGCAGTTGAGCTTTTTCAAAATCTTGAGCAGTTGATGAACTTTTATCCAGGCCTCCAAAAATCTCTTTGATTTTCTCTTCGATTTCTTCGATCCTGAAGTCTACCTGACAGGATCATCCTGGATCTGGCTGATCTCTTCGAGGATCACTTTTTTCTCCTGGTCGAGCTCTTCCTGGTCTATCTTCAGGTTGAACAAAATGTCTTTCTGGTTTTTCAAGGCGAAATCCGTATGCTCAGAGGGCAGGGAGATCTCGAAAACAGCCAGGTCCAATCCTGTATGGGCATTGAAATAGGCGCCGTGGCGGCGTATATCCTGGCCGACCTGGGTTCCGCTGCGGCTTTCCGATCCCCGGAAAAGGATATAATGTTCCAGTATATGGACCAGTCCGCTCGACTCCTCTGATTCGTCTTTTGTCCCCAGGTTCACGGCGATCGCAACATTGACCAGGGGCAGAGTATGCCTTTCATAAAGAAAAACTTTGAGTCCGTTCTCGAGCTCGAAATTTTTTGTGCTGGTCTCTTCCTGGGCATGACCGAGGAAAATGATCAACAGACAATTGATTATGAGCGAGACAGCTATCCTGAGTCTTGTTTGTTTCCTTTGATCCATTATAACCTTACCTTTGAGCAGGATGAGACGATTGATATAGAATCATCAGTTTTGAGCTTCTAAATACGTGCTCTCGAACTGACTGACCTCCTTTTCATCACCCAGGACAAGCAGGATGTCGCCTGTTTCCAGCTTGATGTCCGGTGAAGGATTGAAAATGATGTCTTCACCCGGCTTTTTCACGGCCACCACGATGATGTTAGACGTTTTGCGTATATCACACTCCCTGAGAGTCCGTTCCACCAGGCGCGATTCCTTTGTCACCGTGAATTCCTCCATGTAGAGAGACAGCTCTTTTCTTCTGATGATCAGGTCTATGAAATCCACCAGGGTTGGGCGGATCAATCCCTGAGCGATTTTAAAGCCGCTCAGCTTGAAAGGGCTGACGACTCTGTTGGCCCCGATCTGCAGGAGTTTCCGTTCCGCCTCTTCATCCAGAGCCTTGGAGAGGATGAAGACCGAAGGATTGATCAACCGAGCGGTCAAAATGAGGTAGAGGTTATCAGCGTCAGTAGGAAGGAGGGCAGCCAGGCCTTTTGCCTTTTTTATCCCTGCCTGGATGAGGACATCTTCCTGGGTCGCGTCGCCCTTGATTAAGAGGTCTTTATGAGTCTGCATCAGGGCCTCCAGTTTTTTCTCGTTGCTATCGATGACGACATAAGGCATTTTCTCTTCTTCCAGCCTTTCCCTCACCACTCGCCCCATGCGTCCATGGCCGCAGATGATATAATGATTTTTCAGGTTTGCAAGCTTTTTTTCCATCCTTCTTCTCCGCAAAAATTTTCTTATTCCTCCCCCGTAGACGATTTCAGCCATTTTGGTAAAAGCAAATATGGCTGTTCCCACTCCTCCCAGGATTATGAAAATGGTGAATATCCGGCCAACAGGGGAAAGGTCGTAGACTTCCTTGAATCCGACCGTGAAGATGGTGATGACGGTCATGTAGAGGCAGTCCAGGAAGGGCCACCCTTCGATGATGTGAAAACCGATGATGCCGATGATTATCATCAGGAGGATAAGAAGCAGCGGCTTCCACATCTCCATTCAATCTTACAATAATGATAAAGGCGAGGCAAGATAGGGACAGGCTTTTAAAATCCGATTTTTTTTGGGATAATAGAAAAAAAGCTCATCCTGTTTGAATGAGATAAATAAAGAGTCTTTTTTATCATGCCCGGAGAAGGAAAGAGAGCCATGAAAACACGTCCCAAAGCGAAGATTCTGGTCGTGGATGATGAGGAAAACATCCGCAAATCCCTGAAGATGATCCTGGAGTACGAAGGCTACGGCTTTCTTGAGGCTGCGGACGGTGAAGAGGCATTGGATGTGCTGGATGAGACTCCAGGAGTGGACCTTGTCCTGCTGGATGTAAAACTGCCCGGCCGCGATGGCCTGGAAGTCCTGGGAGAGGTGAAGAAAAAGCCTTATTCGCCGGAGGTCATCATGATCTCCGGACACGGTACGATCAAGACCGCGGTGGATGCGACCAAGCTGGGCGCTTTTGATTTTCTGGAGAAGCCTCTCCACCGGGAAAGAGTCCTGCTCTGTATCCGGAACGCCCTCAACCAGAATAAGCTTCTGAGGGAATGTCAGGATCTGAGAAAGAAAGCGGAGAAAAGATACGAGCTGGTAGGGAACCATCCGACGATGAAGCGCCTCTGGAAGGAGATCCTCAAGACCGCTCCCACCAACGCCACGGTCCTCATCTACGGGGAGAGCGGGACAGGAAAGGAGCTTATTGCCAGAGCCATCCATGCCCACAGCATGAGGGCCAAAGAAAGTTTTGTCCAGGTCAACTGTGCTGCCATTCCTGAGGAGCTGATAGAGAGCGAGCTTTTTGGCCATGAGAAGGGCGCGTTCACCGGTGCCACTGAAAAGAAGTCGGGCAAGTTTGAACAGGCAGACGGAGGGACGATATTCCTGGATGAGATCGGCGACATGAGCTTGAAGACTCAATCCAAAGTGCTTCGCGTTCTTGAAGAGGGAGAGGTCCAGAAAGTGGGCTCGAGTAAGATCAACAAGGTGAATGTCCGGGTGGTTGCGGCGACAAACAAGGACTTGAAAAAGGAAGCCAAGGAAGGGAATTTCCGGGATGACCTCTTTTTCCGGCTGAATGTTATCCCGCTTCACTCGCCTCCTTTGAGAGAGAAAAAAGAGGATATATACCTTCTTGTCGAGTACTTCAGCGAGATCTTTGCCGAGGAAAACAATTTCAAGCCGAAGAAGTTCTCCAAGGATGCCCTCGAAGCGATGATGCGATATCCCTGGAAAGGGAATGTGCGGGAGCTGAAGAATATCGTGGAGAGATTGATTATCATGACAGAGGGAGATATAATAGATTTAAAAGATCTCCCGGAGCAGGTCAGAGGAAAAGCACATATTCCTGTTCCTGAGGCCAAGGGGATAAAGACTCTGAAGGAATTCAGGGATCTTGCGGAAAAAGATTTCATCCTGGCAAAACTCGAAGAGAATAGCTGGAATATCTCTCAGACGGCAAGAGAGATCGACACCCCGCGGAGCAATCTTTACAAAAAGCTAGAGCATTACGGCATAAAAATAGAGGCTGGAGTAGGCGAGGCGGTTGCTCCTTCTTCTCGTAAAGAGTGAAGGGGAGGAAAGTCCGAACTCCA
>SMTZ1_10002735_pt1 | contig 24164 bp, 20 predicted proteins | sample DeeMarSWOR136_30_FD_25667 | JGI IMG/M metagenome (IMG submission 25667) | reverse complement strand
TCTGACCGAGGAACTATGGCAGAACCTGAAAAAACGCTTGAACTGGTCTGACACTGAGTCCATCATGGTTGCGGCCTATCCGGAAGCTGATGAAGCGATGATTGACTCCGATGCCGAGACCCAGATTGAGACAATAATAGAAATAATACGCTCTATCCGTAACATCCGGGCTCAATACAAAGTGGAGAGCAACCGCTGGATTGAGGCACATATCCATACCGATGCTGCCCTCTACAGGAGCCTTTCTACCTACGTAGAGGCAGTTAAAACCATGGCACGTGCCAATCCCGTTACTTTCCTTGAAGGCACGCCCGGAGACCAGACCGGGGATAATACTCTGGTACTGCCACTGGCACGGGCTACGGTAGTTATTCCGATGGCCAGCATGTTCGACCTGGAGTCGGAGAGGAATCGGATACAGAAAGAGCTGGCTCAGAGCCAGGCCGAGGTAGCCCGCCTTCAAGCCAGACTTAAAGACCAGGCCTTCCTCACCAAGGCACCGGCGGCGGTTATTGAAAAGGAACGCCAAAAACTATATACTCTGAATGACAAACTGGAGAAATTGAAACAACAGAGTTCCAGATTGTAGGAGGTAAGGGAATGTTTGAGAACGTGCTTGTCCCTCTGGATGGCTCCAAAGTAGGTGAAGCAGCTTTACCGGTTTTAGAGCGGCTCATAACCAAGCTGCCCCCTAATACCAAAGTGGAGGTTACCCTTCTCGGGGTTATAACACTGCTCCGACACTGGGTGGTGGTTGGAGAGGCCAGCGCCCCGATTTCCTACACAGAGGAGGAACTGAATCTAATCAAACAACGGGTTATGGACTACCTTGAAAAGACGGGAGAGTCCCTGAAAGGTAAGGGAGTCATTGTCAAGAGTACTGTCAGTACCGGCAATGCCGCCGAGGAAATTCTTAAAGCTGCCGATGAAATAAAAGCGGATTTAATAGCTATGTCAACACACGGCAGGTCGGGGCTTCGCCGCATGGCTTTCGGCAGTATTACCGATAAGGTACTGCGCGGGTCAAAACTACCGGTACTCATGGTAAGAGCGCCCGAGGGCACCGCTAATGTTTAGTTCCCTGACCGATGCTGTCAGTCGGACTAGAACGTATTTTTCGGCGTAAAATCGACGGCCAGTGCCCTGGAAACGCCTTTTTGACCCCACTGATGCTTTAAATATCCCAGCGCCTTTTTGGTATCGCTGGCTATTTTAGCTTTCTCGCACTGTTTCAATCGGTATTTGAACAGCCAGTAGGTGAACCCTTTCATCTCGGTTAGAGATATGGACTTCAGCCGCGGGTAGCCTCTTTCCTGCCTGAAACGGTTCAGCAGCTCCTCCCTGGCAGCATTATAGATTCTCCGGTAAGCCTCGTCAGCCCGCTCATGCCGGCTACGGTAACCGAATACCCGCCTCTCTTTGTCAATCTCCTCCTGCACCGCCAGCAGCAGGGCTTCTTCGACGGTAACGCCATAGAAGTAGTTGAGATATTGGCCGTATTTACTTCCACCGATAAGCCCCTTTACTTCCCCGGCGTTCATTTCAAGCGGGGGTATGCCATGAAATAGCAGGTTATTCTTCTCACTTTCCGGCAGCAGGCCGTCTACGGTCTCGCAGAGACGCTCGGCCAGAAGCAACCAGTCAAAGGCTTCACCATCTATAAGATAACGGTAGGTACGGTCGTTATAGACTTCCTCGGCGCTGGTCCACAGTCCGATAGCGCCAAGCAGGGCAATATACCAGTGCTGACCACCGGCGATGGCCCGCTTGAGATGACTTATCGCCTCGGCATCGCCGGCGGCGTTCGCTTCTGAGAATACTAACTGGCTGTTAACCTCTGTCATCCGGCACCTCAACCCAGGGTGGAAGGAGCCTGCTCCGGGAACTCCGCTTTCAGCCTTTCGTAATACTCAAGCCGGCCGGTGGTCACCAGCTCGGTAATCTTCTTGGTAATGGCCTCCCCCGCCCCAGGTACTTCGCTAAGTCTGCCCTCGGCGACAAGCTGCTCCACCGCCACCGGTAGCTCCTCGATGGCACGCGCCACCTTCTCATAGGCCCGTATCTTGAAGATGTTGTCCTTCCTGAGCCTGAGCATCCCGGCGATATCATCAAATACGGCGGCGATTTCTGAGTTTTTCATGGGAGATAGCTCTTTCCCCCCTCAAAATCCCCACAACCCTATCTGCGACTTCATGAAATTCATCAGTAACGGGTGTTTCTCCCCGTACTCCGTTAATAAGGCGTAATCAAGGCAGGCCCTGACCTCCTGGTTCAGACTGCCCTTCTCCTTGGCCTGCTTTATCCTGTCCAGTGCTGCGCCCCTCGCCTGGAGCAGGACTTTTCTTTTCCTCTCTTCCCGGCTCAGCGATTTTTCGGGTCTGGCTGTCAGCTGGCCTAATTGCTCCGAGACCTCTCTTATCAAAGTTTCCAGTTCATCTTCGTTCACAGTTTCCTACCTTCCGCAACAGTATTTGTATTTCTTACCGCTGCCGCAGGGACAGGGGGCATTGCGGCCGATTTTCTTACTGCCGACGGCCGCTTTCGGCCTGCCGCCGCCCCCCGCGGGTACAGCCGCCCTGGCCACGGGGGAGGTTACCGGCTTCGGGGTTTCCTTCTGCTCAATCCTTACATGGAATATAGTATGGGCCACATCATGCTGAATGGTCTCCAGCAGGGTCTGGAATTGCTCGTAGCCGGAACGCTTGTAGGCATCCACGGAACGCGTCTGGCGCAGAGTCTGCCATCCTGCCTGAAGTCGCATATGCTCCATTGCCGTCAGGTGCTCCACCCACAGCCGGTCAATAATCTGGAGCATCACCAGCCTCTCCAGTATCCTCATGTGGTCGGCACCCGTGTCTTTCTCACGTTCCTCGTAAAGAGCCTCCACCGCTTCTAACAGCTTCTCTTCAATCTCCTTGGAACTCATCTCGGACAGGGTCTTAGCGTTCAGGGAGGGCGGCAGCGGAAAGATGGCATTGGCATCGACCAGCAGGCCATCGATATCCCAGTCGAGACCATGCTGGTTACCGACACGTGAGGCTACAGCACTCTTTATCTCGTCTGCGACCATGGACAGTATGTTCGTCTTGAGGTCGGCGCCACTGAGTATCTTACGTCGTTCCTCATAGATAAGCTCTCGGTGCTTGTTAACGACATCGTCATACTCAACCAGGTGCTTGCGCATGTCGAAGTGATACCCCTCGACACGCTTCTGCACGTCGGTAATGGCTTTAGTAATCAGGTTATTCTCGATGGGCGTATCCTCGTCCATGCCCACCCAGCTCATGAAGCCCTTGATACGGTCGCCACCGAAGCGGCGCATGATATCGTCCTCCAGCGAAACGAAGAAACGCGTAAAGCCGGGGTCGCCCTGACGCCCCGCCCTTCCCCGTAACTGGTTATCAATCCGTCTGGCCTCATGGCGCTCCGTACCGATAATGTGAAGGCCGCCCAGCTCGATTATCTTATTGTGTTTCTGCTGCCAGTCACCCGCTCCATCTCCGTCAGGAGTACCCCCGAGAATAATATCAACGCCACGTCCGGCCATATTGGTCGCCACGGTAACCACCCCCGGTTCCCCCGCCCTAGCAATAATCTCTCCCTCTCTGGTATGCTCCTTGGCATTCAGTACGTTACAGCTAATGCCCTGCCTTTTGAGAAGGTCGCTCAGGTACTCGGATTTCTCAATGGATACGGTGCCAACCAGCACCGGTATTTCCTTCTCATGAAGCTCTTTGATTTCGCGCACAACTGCCCGGAATTTGGCTTCCTCGGTCTTGTAAATCTGGTCGGGAGAGTCCTCACGAATCATCGGCTTATTGGTGGGTATCGTCGTTACCTCAAGCTTATATATCTTGTAGAATTCCTCGGCTTCGGTGGCCGCCGTGCCGGTCATTCCCGCCAACTTCTCGTACATGCGGAAGTAGTTCTGGATGGTAACAGTAGCAAATGTCTTGGTCTCCTGCTGTACCCTGATATGCTCTTTAGCCTCGATGGCCTGGTGCAGGCCGTCGGCATAGCGCCGGCCAATCATCTTTCTTCCGGTAAATTCATCAACGATGACAACCTCGGCCCCTCCATTTCCCCTGTCCACTACATACTGCTGGTTTTTCTTGTAAAATTCTTGAGCACTTAGGGCATTTCTCAAGTGGTGCATCAAACGAGGATCATTGTAAAGACTATTACCGGACTTCAATAGGCCTTGGCGTTTGAGCATCATCTCCACTTTATCCCAACCCGTTTCGGTTAATTCAGCGCTTCGTTCCTTTTCCTTGACTTCATAGTCCTCATTACGCTTTAGGCGGGGCACAAGTTGAGCGAACGTCTGATATAGCTGCCCTGCCTCGGTATCGGGGGCGCTGATGATGAGCGGGGTGCGGGCCTCGTCAATAAGCAGGTTGTCCACCTCGTCAACAATGGCGTAGTTCAGAGGCTGCTGCACGCACTGGGAGAGATTCGCCATCATGTTGTCCCGCAGATAGTCAAACCCGAACTCACTGCTGGTGCCGTAGGTGATATCGGCCCGGTACGCTTCCTGCCGTGAGATGGGTCGGAAGTGGCGCCATCGCTCATCGCCGGCGTCATAATCAGGGTCATACAGTCGGGCCGGGGTATGCTCATCAGGACTCTGCATCGGGTAGATGCTGGCGACGCTTACCCCGAGAGCATGATAGATTGGCCCCATCCAGTACGGGTCTCGCCTCGCCAGATAGTCATTAACCGTCACCAGGTGGCAACCCTTGCCGGTAAGCGAGTTCAGGTAGAGGGGCAGAGTAGCCACCAGCGTCTTGCCCTCGCCGGTCTTCATCTCGGCTATCTTGCCCTGGTGCAGGGTTACGCCGCCCATTAACTGCACGTCATAGTGACGCTGACCTATGGTTCGTTTGGCCGCTTCGCGGACGGCGGTAAAAGCCTCGGGCAGCAGGTCATCGAGCGAAGCACCGTCCTTGAGCTTAGCACGGAACTCATCGGTTTTAGCACGAAGGTCGGCATCGCTGAGTTTCTCAAAATCGGACTCAAGCTCATTGACGCGGTCCACCTTCGGCTGTAACCGCTTCAGTTCTTTTTCGTTGGAATCTACCAGTCCGCTTAAAAATTTAAACATTGCTATTGCCCTTAATCAGTTCTCTGGCCCTGTCGGCCATCGAGCCCAGCACCATAACCTTGAACTCGCCCATACCATCGACCGTAAACATGTGCACCGAAGGGGCGGCGTGCGACTTCAGGAAACAGGGGATATCGTAGCTTTCCAGCAGGCCCTTGATAACCTGAGCCTCCATTTCGTTGGGGGCTTTATAGACCTCAACCATTTTTTCTTCCTTACTCAAACATAGCTCCTACTGATTGTCCGGTATGAATACGGCTGATGGCTTCGCCCAGCAGCGGCGCTATCGGTAAAACAGTAATTTTGTCTATCTTCTTGTTATCCTTCACCGGGACGGTATCGGTAACCACCACCTCTTTTACCTGACAGGCCTCTATCCTCTCTACAGCCGGGCCGGAGAATATGGGATGGGTGCAGCAGGAGTACACTTCTCGCGCACCTTGCTCTAGCAAGGTAGAGACCACTCCCACCAGAGAACCGGCCGTGTCTATTTCATCATCCACCGTCAGAGCAACCCTACCAGCCACATCACCGATGACATTAAGTGTTTCTGTTTTGTCCACGTTGCCAAGGCGTCTTTTTTCCATAATGGCCAGCGGGGCGTTCAGCTTGGCCCCCATGTCTCTACCCCGTTTGGTGGCGCCGATATCGCTGGCGACAATCACGACATCGTCGAAGGTCTTTCCTTTGAAATAATTGGCTAATATATTCAGGGCTGTCAGTTCATCAACCGGTATGTTAAAGAAGCCCTGAATCTGCTCCGCATGCAAGTCCACGGTCAGTACCCGGTTGGCACCGGACACCGTGAGCAGGTCAGCCACCAGTTTGGCGGTGATGGGCACGCGCGGCTGGTCCTTCTTATCGGTTCGTCCGTAGCCGTAATACGGGATTACCGCCGTAATCCGGCCGGCTGAAGCGCGTTTCAGGGCATCAATCATAATAAGCAGTTCCACCAGGTTGCTATTGACCGGAGAGGAAAGAGGCTGAATCACAAAGGTATCCATCTGGCGGACGTTCTCCAGAATACGAACAAATGTATTCTCATTGCTGAACTGAAATACTTCACACTTGCCCAGGGGTATACGCAGATATTCCGTTATCGCCTGCGCCAGAGCAGGATGGGCATTACCGGTGAATACCTTTAACTCATCCATGAGCTATGTACTCCCCTCATTATTTACTTTACCGCATAACTATTATAACACGATTAAGCATCAACCTCACCTAGTTAAAGGAGTTGTTTGCATTTAGTTGATTTGATATTTATTCCCACCCTGCCGCCCAGTATCATCGTGCCATTATCCGTTGGTTTTTCCCCGCCCCTTCACCCATGAGGTGGGGTAAAGGAGGCGGCGTCCTTTATCTTCAGGTACGGCACTGGCCTTTATGTATAGGAAGGCAAACAGATAATCGGCTCCCTTTTTTCATTAGCTTTGAATATAAAAAAACGAAAGAATAAGTTGACTTTTAATCAGGGTGTCGCAGGGTCGAGACCTGCATGGCCTACCAAACAGGACTCGAACCAGCGAATTTAAGAAGTCGTGGTAGACTATATCTATGGTCTCCTGCGGAGTCAGATTAGGCTCCGAGAATTTCCCAAAGGTCACAATATACTACTTTGTTACCTTGGGGTACTGAAACAACAAGGTGTCTCATCATTTTCAGATTTGGCTCAATTAAAAAGATATAAATTCACAACGACCGGTGATGTAATCGGCGTGGGTGGGCATGGTCGGGAAGGCCGCTATGTAATGGTGGTCGAAGCGCACCGCCCTGGCGGCGAAAGCATCTATCGAGGGTGTGTGTATCGTCTTATTTCCTTAGGTGCCTACATGGTCACGCCGTAGACCATCGGATATTACCCAGATAACGTTCATTTTTCCATCCTGTCATGAATTTACGTGGCTATACTAATAGATATCAAATGCGAAGTCAATAAAAATCCTGACTGTTAAATAGCGGTACCGGCCAAATGATGCAGAACACCGCTTGACCGGCACCTTATATAACTATTCTCTATCCATATCCCTTATGGGTCTATGGTCAGTAACCAGAACACCTCTGATTACGTGTTATTATTTATCCAGCCAGGCCTTACCGAAGCCGCGTTCGGGAGCCTCAACCCAGCCGCCAGCAGCGCTATCCATAACATACGTATGCATGGTCCAGAGCGCCGGGTCATACCATAACGGGATTACCATTGCCTCTTTCATCAGTATCCGGTTTACTTCCTGGTAGAGTTCTTTCTGCTTCTCAACGTCGGGCTCGATGAGTGCCACTCTCATGGCCTCCACGCGCTCGGGCGATTTCAGCACGTTCGGGAAACGGTCGCAGTCTTCAACCCAGTACTTTTCCAGCCATGAGCCGTAATTTGCTTCCGTAGACATGCATGTCAGTCCCGCCGAGTAGTACGCATTGTTCCAGCCGTTACGTTCGAGTTCCAGCCACTTTCCGATACTGATTATCTCCACATTGACTTCGATACCTACAGCTTCCATATACGCCTGTATTGCTTCTATTTCATCTCCGGTGAGATGGACTCCGGCATAAATAGTGGTCTTGAAACCATCAGCATGACCAGCTTCCGCCAGGATTTGCTTCGCTTTTTCGGGGTCATAAGAACGTCCTTTATAGTCCGGAATCCAGCCGTTAGTATGTGGAGCCGCCGCCTGTTCCAGTGCTCCGAAGTAGCCATATCCGATTGCCTTGGCTATCTTGGGCCGGTCAATAGAGTACTCCACCGCTTCGCGCAGCTTGACATTCGCCAGGGTGGAATCAGGATTACCGCTGTCAGGGACAAGTCCCCTCATGCCGAAGGTGGTCCCCTCGGCTTTATAACCCCTCGGCACTAGGTCACGCGCCTGCTCGGTCCACCGGCCTATCATGTAAATCATGTCTCCCTCTCCGGCCTCCAGGGCTAGCTGCGCCGTCACGGTATCGGCAATGATAGTATATTTCACGCCTTCGAGATAGGGCTTGCCGCCCCAGTAATCATCGAACCTCTCATATTCCAGATACTTATCAGTCTCATAACCCTTATACTTGAACGGGCCCGTAGCTACCGGGTTCCAGTCGGCCCACTCCATGCCATTGGCCTTAAACGCCGTCGGCGATATCATCTGCCCGGCACTGCCCGACAGACCCTGTATCAAGGTGTTCTCAAAGAAGTTTAGGTTAAGCCTGATGGCGTAATCACCGAGAACCTCTACCGATTTCCAGCGGTCTGTCCCGGCTACCGGCACACTCATATTGTAGTCCAGGTTCCATTTGGCGGCCTCGGCATTAAAGTCCGTGCCATCATGGAACTTTACGCCCTGCCTCAATGTGAAATCGATATAGGACGCGTCCGGAGCTATCTCCCAGTCTGTAGCCAGCACGCCAACCGCATCACCGTTCTTGTTATAGGCAAGCAGGGGCTCGATACAGGGGGTGGAATAGAACGGCGACTGACCTCGCAGGTTCGCCGGCACGCCGATCGAATTCGTCGGATTCTCGGCCACGATTATCCTCAGAATACCGCCATACTTGGGGCCGCCCGGCGCTGGTGTCGGCTCGGGTGAAGGCGCCGGTTCTGGTGCCGGTTTCGGGGCCGGTTTTGGTGCCGGCGTTGGCTCCGGTTCTGGCTCACCGCAGCCGACCAGAACAAAGGAAACCGCTACCAGAATAATCGAGAATAACAGAATTACCTTCTTCATGTCGTGTTCCTCCTCTCTTTTGCTTGGACTTTCAGTGACGAACGGATATGGATAGCTTAACATGGATAGCCTAAAGTGCATCTGTTATTCCATATGTCACCTCCTTTGAACTAGATTACTCCCCTGAGCCTGGGATCCAGGGCATCTCTCAAACCATCCCCCAGCATATTGAAGGAAAATACAACGAGCATAATAGCCACTCCGGGGGCAAAAGAAAGCACGGGAAGCGTGAGAAGATACTTATAGCCGTCACTGACCATGGCACCCCAGGCAGCGCCCGGCGGGTCTATGCCAACCCCGAGAAAGCTCAGTCCGGCTTCGGCCAGGATGGCAGCCCCCATATTGAGGGTTACCAGCACTATCAGCGGCGGGAAACAGTTTGGCAGGACATGGGACAGCATGATACGCAGGTTACTGGCGCCCATCGACCTTTCCGCCATGATATAATCGTTTTCCTTAACCGTCAGAACCTGACCGCACATTAACCGGGCATATATGGACATCAGGCCGATACCGAGAGCTATCACAATATTCTTCAGTCCTCCCCCGAGCAGAGACGCGATGACCAGAGCGAGCAATATCATGGGGAATGCCATAAGCGCGTCTATGAACCTCATAATAAGCATGTTCGTTATGCCGCCGAAGTATCCGGCAATCAGACCCAGAGTCATGCCGCTTACGGCGGCCAGGCTGATAGCCATGATGCCGACCAGCAGCGAAGTCTGAGTACCGTAGATTATGCGGCTTAACGTATCCCTTCCGAGCGAATCGGTGCCGAGGAGATGCTCCCGGCAGGGCTGAAGCAGAGTATTATCCAGGTCCGGTACATAGGGGTCATAGGGGGCCAGCACCGGAGCGAAGACAGCGACTATTATGGTCAACACGATAACAGCGAGACCGAATATGGCCACTTTCCGCTCGACAAGCACCCTGATAATGCGTCGGAACTCGTTGATACGAGGTGGCGCCTCTATAAAATCTGCTGGTATAATCTGCTGTTCAGAAATAACTCACACTCCTTTATCCGTACCTTATTCTCGGGTCCAGCCAGCCGTAGGAAATATCAACCACCAGGTTGGCCAGAACTATCATTATCGCCGTTATCAGAATAACCGCCTGAACAACCGCGTAGTCCAGGCTCATCACGGCGTCCACCGACAACCTGCCGATGCCGGGAATATTGAAGACGGTTTCGATGAGGACCGCGCCGCCGATGATATGTCCCAGATGCATACCCATCAGGGTTACTATGGGGATAAGGCCGTTTTTCAGGACATGCTTGGCGACCAGGGTGCGTTCCCTCAATCCCTTGGCCCAGGCGGTCCGAACGTAGTCCTGATGGAGGACCTCCAGCATACTCGACCGGGTCTGACGCGCAGCCGCTCCGATAACGAAAATGGCCAGGCAAATGACTGGCATGATTATCTGCCTGGTGCTCAGCCAGAAATCTTCGGTCGGCGACGTATAGCCATGTATCGGCAGCCATCCCAGCTTGTAGCCAAAGGCATAAATCAGCAATATACCGAGCCAGAATATGGGGATGGTGATACCGATATTGGCTATTATCGTCACCACCAGGTCAACCCATTTGCCCCGTCTTAACGCTGACAGCACTCCGGCCGATATACCGAGGACATTGGACACCACGAAGGCTATCAGGCCCAGATGCAGGGTTATCGTTATACGCTTGGCCAGGAGTTCAGCCACTTCTTCCCGAAAGAAGAGTGACTTCCCGAAGTCGCCATGGAAGATGCCGTTCACCCAGTCCACGTATTGCAGCATCAATGGCTTGTCCAGTCCAAACTTTATCTTGGTCTGCTCGATTTGTTCCTCGGTGAGTGATTCTACCTGTTCCTGGCTCAGGTACATCAGAACGGGGTCACCGGGAAGAAGGCGCATTACCAGAAACACCACTAGGCTGACGATGAAGACAATAAATAATGCCTGTATAAGTCGACGAATTATAAATGTAACCAAAACTATGCCCCAGTCGGTATTTTCAGGTCATTTATAATTTACCTACCCAGATTATAGCAGGGGTTTTGGATTGTAGGAACTGGTTGAACGTCAGACTATCCTTAACGATAGCCTAACTTCCATGCCAAATTACTGATATTCGCTGGACTGCATAGTTTCCATGGTTATCCGCTCAGTAAATGCAGCTTTTTATATGTGTTTAAAATAACTGAATTATTCCGTATTACGGAATCAATGTTCCTTTTAATTATTAAGAATTATAGCATATTTTGTCAATTTTTATTCATGGTGATAGCATTCAATATATGGAAGCAAACAGCCTTTATAATATAATACTGGTAGCATATACTGGAAACAGTAAATTTCGTATGCCATAGAGGAAATATATAATTCAGAAGAGGTCATATCCGGTAATTGATATTATCAGAGGCTTATATTAATATATGGAAGATATATAGCATGTCAGAATTGAGATAAACAAATTACATAATAACGGAGTATCCTTGTGATCACCCGAGAATGAAAGGCAGCATCGATGTATTCCCCTCTCATGAGTTATTTCATCAAAAGCACTTCCAAAATCAAGGAAAAGCTCATTAAGGATTCCAGCCTGTTCGATGACGGCACATCTCATTTCATTCAGTCAATCGAACACGGGCATACCGGCTACGGCGAAATATTGGCTCGGATTTTCTTGAGGCGCAAGAACCCCACTGAGGGCCAGAGGCAAATCGGCATGGGTTCAAACGAAATCTCAATAAAAGAGCACTTCGGCGTGCCGCACCACGTCTGGAGCGATGCCGTCCACGACACGTACGGGCCGCACACGTGCAATTACCACCCGTGGCTGAGGAAGATAAAGAAGACTTTCGACCCCAATGAAGCATCGGAATCTTCAACCCATATAACCGCCAAGGAATAGTATAAACGTTAGGTTGCCATGATAAATAGGGGATGGGTTCTCCTCCTGCGGAAGGTAACTCGTAACGTATGTAATATCATTGGGCTCCTGTAAAAAGGGACGCTCCCAGAACGGAGGTCATGAACCATGGCTCTAAAGAGAGATTTTTACAGAGCACTGGAAGATATTCTCGGCCCAGACTATGTCTCCGACGACCCCGTTATCACCGAGACCTACGCTATACCCATTAGGGCGGGCATGTCACCCGAAACGTACGCAGTTATACCCAGGTTCGAAGCTATCGCCCTCCCCAAGGACACCAGAGAAGTCCAGGCAATCGTCAAACTCTGCAACAGGCACAAGGTCCAGTACAAGGCATCCAGTACCGGCTGGATGTACTGCGACCCTACCGGTCCGAACTGCATCAAACTTGACCTGAGGCGGATGAACCGCATCCTGGAAATCAATGAGAAAAGCATGTATGCCGTCGTGGAGCCCTACGTCATCGGCGCCCAGTTACAGTCCGAACTGATGAAAAGAGGCCTGAACTGCAACCTCACCGGCGCCGGGAGCAACTGCTCCGCGCTACCGCTGGCCGCCCACGTCAACCTCGGCCACCTCAGCCAGAGCGGCAGCTACGGCGAGAGAAACCAGCTCGCCATGGAATGGGTCACCGGTGACGGCGAAATAGTGAGATTCGGCTCGTTAGGCTCCCTGGACGAGTGGTTCTGCGGCGACGGCCCGGGCCCTTCCCTGCGCGGCATCATCAGGGGCAATACCGTGCCCCTCGGCGGCCTTGGAGTATTCACCAAGGCCGCCCAGAAAATATACCACTGGCCGGGACCATCCACATTCCCCATTGAAGGCGCATCGCCTGAGTACCGCCCGAGTTATATACCGCCGGGCTTCATGATACGGTACTTCTCTTTCCCGACACTGGACGATATGATTGACGCTGTGCTCAAAATCGGGGAAAGTGAAATTGGCTTCGAGCTGATGTGTTTCAATCCCGCCATGATGGCCTCCAACCTGGCGACGGTCAACATAGAGGAAGAACTGGTTATCTACAATAAAATCAAAGAAGAGGTACTCGGGCCGGGCTTCATGGTTATTATCGCCGCCAACTCTCCGAGGGACTTCGACTACAAGAAGCAGGTGCTGCAGCTAATCATAGACGAGACGGGTGGGAAGTCCCTGGAGGAGGCGGAAGACCCCAAAAACGAGGGGGGCTTCATATGGCGCTTCATCAGAATCACCGGCTCTATCCGGGAAACGTCGCGAATTGGGGGTTTCAGGGGGGGTGGAGCCGTCGGAGGTACCGATGTCTTTCCCCTGATGAGTTACTTCATTAAAAGCGGCGCCAAGGTAAAGGAAGATTTCATCCGGAGGGGTATGCTGTTCGACGACGGCACATCTCCTTTTATACAATCAATCGAGCACGGGCATACCGGCCACGGCGAAATACTGAATCGTATTTCTATGAAGTACCCCGAACCGCTGAAAGTCCAGAGAGAGGGCAGTGAGAGGATAAATAAAATCGCCATAGAAGGCCATTTCGGTGTCCCGCACCACGTTCAGACCGACGCCCTCCATGATTTGTACGGCCCAAACGCCTGCAACTACCACCTGTGGTTGAGGAAGATAAAGAGGACGTTCGACCCTAACGAAGCATCGGAATCATCCAACTATATAACGGCGAGGGATTAGTCTAAATACGAGAGAATTTATCCCCAGCTCAATATCGGCGGCACTAGCTTTACGGGTGAGACATATATTGCATTCTGGGCACACACCCGTTCGCAGTAGAGGCACAGCATACAGTCGGCCGGGTATCTGATAACCGCCTTCTCGCCTTTTTCATCCATTCTTATGACATCCATGGGACAGCTTTCGACGCATAACCCACATCCGTTACAGAGGTCAACATCAATCCGCTCAATGCTCATTCCGGTTACCTCCTGGTTATTATCCGGGCATTCACTCACCCGGAAACAGGCGGGGATACCTTTTCTCATACGGCTCGGAGAGGTCCGGCCACCATTCCTCGGGAATCGGTTCTTTGTAGACCTTCATCCTGCCCTGTTTCTCTTTCAGTTTCACCCAAGCCAGCCATTCCGGGTCACCTCTCCGGGGATAGTCCTCCCTGAAGTGAGTCCCCCGGCTCTCAGTTCTGAAAAGCGAAGCCCTGAGTCTCATTTCGGCATCGAGGGCCATATTCTTCGCCTCCATAGCCATACGCCACTCGTGAGCATCCCTGGCCCAAATTTTAGGAACGAGGTGGCTGTTGACGAACTCCATGAGCGTCAGAGCCGCCTGTAATCGCTCCCCGTGTTTCACCTGAAGAATGAAGTATGGTACCGTCATGTTCTGGACCAGCTGCGTTATCCAGCCCGGACTAAAACCGCCCTTCCGATCTATGGGGGCACATACAGTCTTCTTCAGCTTCTTCAGTTCTGCCGCGTCTATTTTTGCCTCTTCTGATTCGGCAGCATACCTGACGGCATCGACTGCGGCCCTGGTGCCCGTAACCGCGCCGTGTGCGAGGCCGAATCCCGGCCCGGGATAAACGGTACCGGCGGCCATTGTAGCGCAACTGAGACCAGCGGCGTAAAGCCCCGGTAAACCCGTAGCACATGCCTTGTTAACCGGCCATATGCCCGCCCCTCCGAAAACATTTACCAGATCATCATAATTGCTTAACGTGAACTTAAGCTTACCACCTTTAAGTATGTCAACACCTTTTTCATCCAGCTCGGTCGTACCCGGCTTCCGATAAGCGTACCGAATGTATTCCTCCTGCATTGGATACAAGCTTTCAAAGTATGAATATAGAGGTATCCGGCCGCAATGAGCTTCCCAACCGGGGTGAATTACGGGCTCGCCTTCTGCATTGATCATAGGCCGAACAGGAGGAATAAGAGCGTAGCCAAAGCGAGGAAAACGCACCAGAGCATCAACCTCCTTCCAGATATCTCCGGCGGCCTCACCGGTGTGCTCCGGCGTTGGCCCGTACGCCATCTGCCCGTACGAAAAATCCGTTCTTTTTAACTCAGCGTCAGGTCTGAAGGCCATCTGTCCCGCAACCGTAAACTCCTTACCCGTTATCTCGGCGCCGGCCCGGTAGGCCATAGCCTCGCCGTCGGCTGTCCAGGAGTTAACGGGCCGCTGACCCAGCTTAATACTGCTGCCGCCCGTTGCTATCACGGTCGCTTTAGACTGGAAGATATACAGGTCGCCACTGGTCGTATGAAAACCGATAGCTCCCACCACCCTGCCATCCTGCTTTATCAGCTCAGTGACCATGATTCTATCCATGACGATGACGCCGCTGTCCAGCGCCTTTTTTCTGAGGGATGGCAGATACTTCCCGGTAACCATGCTGAGATGTTCCATTACGCCCATATGACGAAAGGGCAGTTTACGGTCCAGCGGGTAAAATTCGACACCCCATGAAACGAGTTCTTTGTACCTGTCCTGTGATTCATTGAGGACTATCTCGCTCCATTCCTGGTTATTAAGATACTCACCACTCTTGTAAATTTGTTCCATCCATTCTTCCAGCTTGTGACCCCTCTCAGGGTCAAAGACCTGAAAGTCTCCCTGAAAGGCCTGAATGCCGCTTGTTTTACCGGCATGAGCTTTCTCTACTAGGGTTATATCCATCCCCTTCTCTCTGGCCTTTATCGCGGCACATAGGCCTGCCATTCCTCCTCCGATAACCAGAATGTCGGTACCAACAACTACTTCAGTACGCTCTGGACTCATTCTTAGCCCCCTTTATTCATAGCATTAAGATTACGCACGTGTATATTTGTCGGCGGTAATTAAGGAACAGTTATACTGGATACTTTAGTCGGTTGAATTATCACTGTCAAGTTCTTTGTTAAACATTTCATCGAATTGTTATTTCAAGATAAACCAGAAATTGAAACTTGGTTGACTATATCCACGTATCATCAGTATGAAACTAACAATACGTAAGTTTAGAATTGTAGGTGAGAATTGAAAGGCGGCGGGAAGACCTCTCACTATATCCTGAGGCATTTCTGCCCTCTCGACTATGAATGTGGCTTCCCGCCAGTAGGCCTTCCACTAAAAAGGTGGGACTTTTTTCTAAGATTTTTAGCTTCGTATAATCGTGTTGTAAACCTACGTCGTCATCTCGATGTTTGTTCAAATCAAATAGACTCTGTGAATTCTTTATATGTCTGTTTTCTGTATTGTGATCATGCTCTAGATTTACGTATATATTTCATAAAAAATATAGAGAGGGTTAAATCTATAGTGGAAAAACCCTCTCTATATTATATTCTGAACAGAAACCAGAATTAAGAGCGGTTATAAGCCAAGTTCTTCTGGAGTTGGAACCGTAGTTGGTACTTCATAGAAGCGTAACTGTAGAACTTTTAGGCCATTGTTATCGTAGCTCCATAGATAATCCTGGAGTCGATCATCAAATAGTGGTATTCGTTCTACAATACCGTCTTCGTCAATATCAGCATAAATATACAATAACTCCTTGCTGACATTGTCGAAACGTGGTTTGCCTTTAGTACGAGTAACTTCGAGAGTTACCAATGAACATTCTTCCTCGTACACATCATCTTCTGTACCCTTGATTCCGTCAGGGCCTGGACCAACATACTGGTCAGCGCATGTGGTAACGACAGCTGAACCACCGGGCTTTCCTACTGGGCGAGCCCAAACGCTATAAACAGTTGTACCATCACCATCTGGATCAGGATTAGGTAACTGGAATGAGGCCGAACCCTTTGTTCCGTTTGCATCAAGAACGGCGAAATTATCACCTTCTATCAGCATGATTCTAGCTTTACCTTCGAGTGGTACAAAGATACGGTGGCCGTTGTTATCAGTCATGTCTGCGGTTTTGTCTTTCGGTACGCCAATGATATTCAGGTTGTAGTGAGGACCACTCAGAGCACCGTTACCTGTAGGCTGGTAGTTCGCTGCCAAAGCAACACCAGAAAATGATGTCAAGAGAACTGCTGCCAGTATTACTGCAATTAGTTTTTTCATCTCTGTAAATCCTCCTTTTTTCTACAAGCTATTTTGGGGCAATTTATCCCCAAAATAGCCTGTAATATGTAGGTAAATAGGCGATTATTTATGGAGTTGTGTAAGTAAAATAAGTCGCCCATTTGTTACCCTTGCCAGTATCCCTGAAAAGGGTATCATTATCACCAGTTTGCGCCCACACGGTTTCATACTCGTAAATAGGCTCTCCGTATTCGTCAACCTCTCCGGTGTCCCTCATTATCTCAGCATGAGCGGCGATATAGATTAGTGTGCCATCGGGGACTTCGACAGGCTCATCTGCAACGTAAGGGAACTTACCTGGTGAATGCTTCTTGGGAGCAGTAGTGTCAATATACACATGAGTTTCTACGATTTCCCAATCTGTTAAGGAATCAATAGCGTATGAAACGGTTATGTTACCAGCGGTATAGTCAACCGAAAGGTCACCTACATCAGTGGCTGTTAAAACATCGCCACCGTCGGTAATCAAATCAGCTGTTTCCACTTCAGCAGCAAATACTGGTACACTTAGACCAAGTGCCATAACAACTGCTATACAGAGGGAGAGTAATTTTTTCACTATTTATCACCTCCTTTCTTTTATGGATTTTCCAGTCATTCATCGACCTGGGGCATAGTGGCTATTCAATTGCCACTACGCTAATTATGTTGCATTCATAATTCAGAGTCATGAGCCAAGTGTCTCAATTACATAAAGGAATTGGTACTGGTATAGTTCCAGGAAACTTTGAATAGTGCAAGTAATATTAACCCTTCAAAATCCTTGTTCCGGCTTATGCATTATGCATGGGTAGTACAAAATTCGCATGCATATCAATATTGCCCATAGTACGCTTGGGTGATAGTTATTTACTTTTATGTATGATATTTTAAAAATGTATGTGTTAATTTAAATTTCTCCAATACTTGTCTGAATATCGAAATTGAGCAAATAATATGCTGATGAGCAAATAATGAATCAAATTACTATTGGTATTATGGACGGTTCAGAAATCTTTAAAGCTGGCCTGTATCAAAAACTTTCAACACAGCGAGACTTCAGGTTGATGGATTGTGACGCTGACAGCGAATTGACGCAATTTATTGATGCTAATTCCATCGATGTTTTGCTTTTAGATATTGGCTACCCTATATCTAAAGGACTCGATCTTAGTAGAACGATTTTACATCATTACCCAAATACCAGAGTCATAGTTCTCAGCTCTCATTTCAGTAACGAAGAACTTTTTGAGACACTTAAAACAGGAGCTGCGGCATACATTGATAAGAGAACCAGTACTGAAGACTTCATTCGCATTATCAGAAGAGCAAGCCGCGGCGAATATCCCATTAATGACAGTGTCATTGCCAAACCTGAGATTGCCGATCGAGTAATAAGACAGTTTCAGGAAATGGCCTCTATGGGATTATTCAAGGAAAAATTGATGGCTCCTCTTACTAATAGAGAATTACAAATCCTAAGTTATATTGCTAATGGCAACACAAATAAGCAAGTTGCTCACAAGCTCTATATAAGTCAGCAAACAATAAAGAATCATGTAAGTGCAATTTTACGCAAACTTAATGCAAATGATAGAGCTCATGCCGTTGCTTTAGCTATTCGCAATCAGTGGATTACGGTTGATGAAAAATAAGCGATTGAAATAAAAGATTTAGAGGTATTTCAGAAGCCTCTTGAGCCAAGATAAATTATAGAGTACTTTAATTACCCATATTCTTCCAGATATATTAATGGGTAATTTTTAAATATTAGATAATTCCAGTTATAGACTAGAAATTTATAGTAACACACTCACGCCTTCTTCCCCACTTGGTTACTCATACGTACAAGAAATCAGATATCCAATGTTCGTGTAGTGGTGATTTTCACTTAATAGAAAAGGCAAACGCTATTGAATAGGTATACGTATGACTGGACAAACATCCCGATGTTCGTGCAATGTTGTTTTCTATATGAGAATGATGTTACGATGAAAACACATACATCCCCAAGAATATTCAGCGGGCCCATATGAAGAGCTTAAAAAGGGGGCGCTGACACCCCCCTTTTTCATGGACACAGAAACTATACATTATTATCTTAACCATTGAATTACTCACACATTATTTTGATGCACGTCGCCTCATCCACCTGTCATACCATACAATAAGCCCTGGCATTACCGTCATTGTTATTATCAGGCAGAGGAATACCCCAACCAACGTGGCTATGCCAAAGTCGCGAGTCATCACAAAATCTGATGCTATCAGAACACCGAAACCGCCTATGGTAGTCAGGGCCGTGGTTACTATGGCTCGTCCTATCTTCGATATTGCTGTGACCATGGCGTCTTCCGGAGACAATCCCAGCTTCTTCTCCTCTTCATAACGTCCCATAAGCAGCACCATAAATTCTGTACAAATACCGATGATGATGACACCCATAATGGCGGTAAGTGGGTTCAGTGGAATACCGATGAGATACATGTCAAGCGAAGACCAGGCTATTACGGCGCCAACCGGTATGATGGTGAATATAGTACTGCCCAGACGACGGTAAACTAGTAATAGTATGATAAATACCGCGCCGAGGCAAATTAGATTCATAGTAAGCCTGGCACCCACGATAGCATCCATCGTACTTGACCCGAGGGCCAGGCTGCCGACTGGTGAAATTTTAACTCCTGTCGGCGGCTTGGCCTCCTCCTGCATCAGTTGCAACAGCTCATTTGTTTCCTCCAGGGAGATGTATCTGATGCTGAATGACGTACTCGCCATCCTGTGGTCTTCGGAGAGAACCTGTTCTAAATATAATCGAGGCGTATTTTCCAGTATTCCATCAATCTGTTTCTGGTCGGGAATGACTCCCCCGGCGGCTTCGCTAACTAGTGTCGCCGGGCTATTTGCCGAAATGAGCTGCGGATGTGATGATAGTGCTTCATCCTGATACTTTTGCAGCCAGCCGAGTATTTCCGGGCGGGTTACATCATCTGCCTCAATCATAAAGCTTAGTGTCCCGCCACTGCCGGTAATCTCACGTAATCCCCTCATCTCTACCAGTTCTGGGGTGTCCTGGGGTATGAGTTCTTCGTAGTCCGTATTCGTCGGCAGCCAGCGGTCCACAACGGCGCCCCCAAGAGCAAAGAGAAGAGCAACTATGAATATCCACAAAGTATGATTAACCGCCAGTTTAGCAATACGTGAAAGGATGCCTTCAATACGGCCACTAGCTTTTGACGCTGCTTCCCTTAACCTTTTTATTGGCGTTCTCTTATCAGCCAGATAGACGATACTGTGAAGCAGAAAAAGACCAACGATATAGCTGATGACGATACCAATAGCCAGCACCATGCCGAAGTCACGTATCATAGGTACCTCGGATATATACAGCGTGATGAAACCGATTATGGTGGCTACCAGAGCGATACCGACCACGGGGACCATGTTTGATACTGAAGTAATAATTGCCTCGGCAACAGTCTTGCTTCTGGTGACTTCCTCTTGATAGCGGTTATGGAACTGTATGGAAAAATCTATGCCGAGCCCAATCAGTATCGGTAGTACTGCCATGGTAGCCATGGTAACAGGTACCGAGAGATAACCTATCAGGCCGAATGTCCACAGGGCGCTGATGCCTACCATAAACAGGGAAAGCAACCGCCAGCGCACCCGGAACAAGGCCAGCAGGATTACGATCATAACTATAATCGATAGACCCAACAGGATGGTAATGTTATTGCCCATGCTGACGCTAATGGTATTTACCAGCTTGGAACTAGAAATTACCGCAGTATCTACATTCGCCAGTGGCCTGGTTGAGAAGAACGCCTCGATATCCCGGGCCGCCTGTAGCAGCGCCTCATCGCTCATGTTCCCCTGTGGAGTAACCAGAATAATGACATGCTCATCATCCGGGATGAAGGGTTGCATTATCTGGCTGACGTCGCCTTCGGTATTATAGAGGACTAATTCTACAAAGAGCGGGTTGTCCAGAGCGGGTTCCCCGATGAGCTGCATCTGCTCTATCTGTGGCTGGAATCTATCCAGGACTTCCGCCCGTGCCTGCTCAGCGGCCTGTTCCTGCTGTAAATCGCTGAGGCCCATGTCTGCCGCAGCCTTCCTTGCCTGTGCTGCCGCTTCCTCTTGAGCAAAAATAACCTGTTCTTGGAAAGCTTGTCTTGCCTGCTTTGCCTCTTCTTGAGCTGTTTGCAGCAGTGTGAGCGGGTTGTTGATAGCCTGGTAACGCTCATCTCCGGCGAATTTCTCCTCAAAATCGGCCAGGATTGCCAGGTTGCCGGCTGAGAATATATCATCAAGCTGCCCGGTAAGCAGGATAGTAATCGGGTCTCCGCCAAATTGCGCTTCGTAACGTGAATTGTCCTGTGATATCTTCGCATCAGACGAAACCAGGGCTTCAAAGCCTGTCTCTGTTTCCAGCATGGTAACGCCCGGCACGGCGGCCACTGACAACAATACGGCAATTATGATGAACCACCAGGGCCTGCGTTCAATAAATCGCGCCAGTGCTTGTGATAGTCTTTTCACTTCGTTCCATCCCCATCCTATTGGCTCGTTTTTCAGGATACGTTATCAAACAGCATCTCGGCAACCTCTGTAGCTTTTCCAAGCTGTTCTAACGTTAAACCATCTAAGAGTCGCTCCATCTGAAACTCTCCCGATACCCATAACCTGTTGATGAGTTCCTGGCCTGCCGGAGATAGTTTACAGATGACCAGTCTACGATCCTGAGGGTCGGCTTCACGGATCACTAACTCTTTCTTTACGAGGTTGTCGATCACGCCTGTGGCGGTAGAGAGTGCAACCTGCAAAGTGGAAGCAATAGAACTCATTTTAGTGGGACCATTGGTATGCAGGAGTAGCAGTACCCTCAACTGTGCCACAGTAAGGTCTGACGATAGATACTCCATGGGAACATTAGGGCCAAGTGCATGATAAATTTTCCCAGATATCTCAATAATGTGCTGAATTAAAGCCTCTTTGTTTTTTCGCATGTTGTTATTTCCTTTACTATAATATTTCGTTACAATAGTAATATTCGGTTTAGCCTAATAATATTTTAATAAAAATTTGCTGGGCTATCAAAGTATTGATGATTTGAATCAAGATATATTTAGTCCATAAGAAATAGTGACCACTAGCAGAGGCAGATGTTACGATGAAAAAACAGACATGCCCATATTTGTGCAGTGGTACTTATGTGTAATCAAATTACTCTTTATCAAATGGATAATTGGCTATGATTTAAGACTAATTTATAGTGGACTATAGATATAGTAAACTGACAGACCCGGAGTCTGTACAATGTAGTTCTAGCCCACTAATGTGGTGATACCGTACGAAAGGTGGAACTCATAAACTAGTTATTATTATACAAAGTTAGTTCAATGTAAGGAAGATTAGTTTATTGGATGGGGAGACGGGGTAGAGTCGAACTCCACTTGAAACAAAAATGCTGTGTTTTACGTAGTTAGTAATCGAAGCTCCTCTCTAGTTGGATTTACAGTCCAAAACGACTTCTCATCTTTTTAGGGGGCAGGTCAAAAGAATGGATTGAGTTAGCTAATTGGTTTGATTTTATACTTATCAATAGGTATCGTTTGAGTTGAAAGCTTTATCTCCCCTTCATCTTGTTTGAGAATTATCCACTTAAGCCAATTTTTATCGTCGCGCTCCAGAAAATCTTCCCGGAAATGGAATCCCCGGCTTTCCGACCTCATTAGTGCTGCTCTGAACGTCAACTCGGCACATAATGCCATGCTCTTTACCTCGTGGCATTTGCTCAAGTAGTGAAGGTCTTTTGCCTGCAAAGAGGGCAGCTTTTCCTCCAGCCTATCAAGCTTGGCTAGGGCTTCTTCCAGGCGTTCTTTACTCCGGCGAAGATTATATTTCATCGGCGCCGTGACATCCTGCAAAAAAGTTATAGCATCCAATGGCGAAAGCTTGTTTTTACTTTGCATCGGATTAAAAATCATATTTTTTAACTTCTTCGCCTCAGCATCGCTAATATCAACCCGGGAACTCTCAACGGCATAACTAGCGGCCGAGGGAGCAGCCCATCCCGCACTAATTACAGCGTACATAATTCCCGAGCCAGGTGTAACACCAGGAGGCGAAGCCACGGCTCCCGCTACCGCCGAACCGGCGTAGCTGGTATCGCCGATTGCCCAAAGACCTTCAAGGGTGGTCTTCATTTCATGATCAACTTTTATACACGAGATCTCACCATGCAACGGCACTCCTATTTCATGTTTCACGTCAGGAGATAGCCCATATTTCTTTTCTTTAGCCTCCATGCGTTCTTGCCATTCACTAAGTTTGGGCAAACCCGTATGCAATCCAGGTGGAGGCACCGAACTTGGCGGCTCGAAATATATCGGGCCTCTTCCTTCAGCGACTTCCTTTTCTAAGCCGACGGCTAATTTCACGGGTAAAAACACACCTGTCGGCCCCGTATCAGGCAGGTATTTCTTGGGTAAGTTCTCACCCAAGGCGTTCACCAGAAAGGCAGAACCTACCATGCCGCTGTCAGTTTCCTGGAACACCGTGTGGCCGTAAAGATTGCCGTATTCAGCATTCCTCATTTCAGCCCCGGCCCTGTAAGCTGCCGCAATTCCATCTCCGGTGCCAGCCGACCAGAAACGCCTTACTTTATAACAGCAACTCCCATTGGCCAGCACAGTGGCTTTGGCTTTAAAAATGTGAAAACGACCATTAATAATGTCAAAGCCAACTGCGCCAACCACGCGGTTATCCTGCTTTATAAGTTCAACAACGTGGATTTTATTTAATATTTTTGTTCCCATATTACGAGCCCGGGCTCGCATCGGCAACATCATGTCGATATCAATAAAAGTAGTTGACCATTCTGGAGCCCAAAAAGCGTGGTTAACGACAAGTTCGCCGTCCGGGGTCCGCGCGAGCTTGGCGCCCCATTCAGCGAACTGTTCGATAGCTTTATAGGAACTCTGGACATATTTGTATAGTAATTCTTGATCATTCAGGTAGAATCCAGACGTGCGGACCTGAAAATCGAGAAACTTATCAGCATCATCGTTCGGTCCAAGAAAGGCCAAGATTCCGCCGATCTTCGTCGCCTTGCCAGCCCAGCCGGTTGTCTGTTTCTCAACCATCAGCACATCGGCCTTTGTATTTTCTTCTTTTATTTTTATAGCCGTGGCGAGACCGCCAATCCCGCCTCCGACTATTAACACGTCTGTAGATATTACCTCTCCCAGGTCCTCTAACTTAACCATATGTATGTCTCCCTTCTATTCGATAACGGTTAGTAAGATGACCGTAAAGGTGCAGGTATATTCGGAATCACATCAATGCATTGTTCCGGACAAGCAAGTTCACAAGCCAGACACCAGACACAATCTTCTGGATAAGCAATAATCGGCTTATCATTATCCTCATCCCAGCGAATTAC
>SMTZ1_10001396_pt1 | contig 24179 bp, 19 predicted proteins | sample DeeMarSWOR136_30_FD_25667 | JGI IMG/M metagenome (IMG submission 25667) | reverse complement strand
AAATTGATTTCACATAGTTTTAGCCTTATGTTTTAAGTATTCTTATTCTAAAGTTTGCAATAAAGTAGCCGATAGGCTACACAAATGGGAGTGTGAGGGGACGGCCGCGGAAAAACCATTTTGCAGATTTCGTGCACGCGGAAAGCACTTCCCAAACAAGTCGCAGTTAGACACTACATGGGGGGTCAGCTTTCATTTTTCCAAAGAATTTAAGCATAAGTAGCTGAATGCATCTGGGAAAAACTCCCATCGGAAATTCATGCGCTAGGGGGGTCTTATACGGCAGAAGAATTAAACCAATCCTGTCGTTCGTCCCTTAAATGGACTTGAGTGAATTAGACCAGGACGAAGGCGAAACTAAAAAACCTCAAAAAATGAAGGGGGGTGAAAAGAGATGAAGAGCATCAGAAAGCTTTTCGGTAGCCAGGCCGGATTCACTCTGGTCGAGTTAGCTATAGGACTGGTGATTATCGGACTTCTGATCGGGGCTATTCTGGGAGGCGCCCAGATGATCAAAAACGCCAAGATCAAAAGGCAGATAAATGACCTGCGAGGTCTTTACGGAGCGGTCTATACCTACTTCGACAGATTCTTGCAGCTGCCCGGGGACGCTGACGCTGACGGTTATTTCAACAGCGACTCGCTGGTATGGGTTGACATCGAGTCCGAAGAGTTAGCTTACGAGAGCAAAAGGAGTCCGTTTGGAGCTAAGTACTACTTCGGTGCTGACACGGCTGCAACACCAACGTCCTACAGGAATGGTAATTTCATCAAGGTCAGCATTCCCCCGGACGTGGCGGAAAGTGTTGACAAGCAAATTGACGACGGAGTAGACAGCACCGGTTATATTACATCACCCTCGGCTTACACCGGTACTGCAAAGATTGATGTCTACTACTTCGTGGACTAAGGATTACAGTTGGTTGGGAGGGGAGAATGTCAGAGATAGTCTCCCCTCCCCACCGGGTTCCAATGTGTAGGTCCTCTACTTTATTTTACCGAAAGAGAGGGGCCACTGCGTCGAAAGGTGCCCTCTTTCTGATTTTTTTACATTAATTTTTAAAATTGGCCTTTGTTAAAAAATTAAATGAGCCTCTCACTTTGTCGGATGTCCTTTGGACGCTGCAAGGGATTTACACTTCTGGAGTTAGCCATCGTTATGGCCATAGTTGGCTTGCTTACGGTTTCGATTGTTGGCCTTTACGCTGCGGTAGCCAAAAGACAGAGGGAGGCAAAAACCATAAAGGAGATGGAGTGTATTAGAGAGGCAGTGCTGGGTTATTATCGGAATTTTTTGGTTCTGCCATCTCCAGATTCTGGATACGTCGTTCCAATTGATGACCTAGAACTTCCTCCTACGGCGCGGACAGATGAGATTTATACGGGCAAGTATTATGCCTACGTGGCTTCCAATGTGGGAGAGACCCTTAAAGTTGACGGACAATCCATCGGAAATACAGCTTTGGTTTTGATATCCAGTGGAGTCAACCTGGAATTTGAAGAAGAGAATAGCGATCTTGCGGATGGAGAATACACTCAAGACGGCACAACCGCAAATTTCGATGATATACTCATCTATCTTTCGGCGAATGAGTTGGCGTCTTCTATAGCCTGGAGTAGAGAGATTGATGAAGAAGTTTCTGTTCTAAATCAGGCGGGTAGACTATTAGCTGAAAACGATGATGACGGGGACGGGTTCGTTGATGAGGATCCGGGAGGAGAAAACTGCGGTGTGGAGGACTTACCCGGTAACTGTGATGCAATCACCCATTGGGATCTGGTCACTGGTGTGCAATCTTTAGTTAATGGCGGACTCATATCCAATCCTGATCATTTGGTGGATCCATGGGGAACCGAATATTGCTGGGATTCGGTGAATCACGAGTTTTACTCCGCCGGCCCAAACAAAACAGACGAGGGCTGCGGCGGTGACGATATTTGTCCTTAAATGGGAGAGAATCAAATGCTTCTTTGTGTAGACTTTTCGGGTGAGAAAGTAAATGTCTTACTTGCCAAAAAGAAAAAAGAAAAAATAGAAGTAGTAGAATCGCTTGAGCTTGATGTGTCTGAACTTGGGGATTATCTGACAAGCAAATCAGGGAAGATCGAGGAAATAAGGGTTTCAGGACTTCTTGAAAACACCTTCCATAAGATCCTCAGCGTGCCTGATATGAAAAGCAAGATGCTCAAAGAAGCTGTCGAAAGCGAGGTAATTAAAGCCTTTGGGAATGATTATCAATTCAAACAACAGGATTTAGGTGAAGTACCCGGCCCTAGCAAAGTGAATAGGAAAATAATGACCGTGGGAATGAAAAGAGACAACTTGGAGGAACTCTCAAAACTTTTTGCTGACTATCGAGTCAAACCGAGCATATTCACAACTTATCCCGTAGCTCTGCAAATCCTGCTTGAGAAGATGGAGCTCCTCTCTGAAGAAACCTTGGCTTTCGTAGAGATTGCTCATCCTAATAGTCGAATCGTTATTTTCCAAGGGAAAGAAATCCGGGTGACTCGAGAGTTGCCTTTGGCTGAGAGAGGGAAGGATCCTGAAAGTTCGGCCTTAGCAAAGGATATTTACCGTACCCTTCTTTTCTACACCGAGAGCTTTCCTAACCAAAAAGTAACCAGATTAGCCATTGCGGGAAACTCCACCACTTCAGAAATTCTGGAGAATTTAAGGCAGAAGGCCGGACTGGAGATTATTCCTTTTTCACCTGAATCTCTTTTTCAAGGGGATATATCCGAAATACATCCTGGATGCTTGGGCTTGGCTCTTGTCGACCTTGGCCACTTCAGCTTTGGGTTAATACCATACTCGGTTCAGGAGAAAAGGAAGATGAAAAAGACAATGACCCTGTTCTCCTTTATCTTCCTCAGTATTCTTTTGGTCTTTATTTTAGCCATTTTTCGACTTTCCCTGAATCTGAAAAACTTAAATCTCCGACAAGGAGGGATAACAGGAGAGATCAAACTGAAGGAAGAGAGGATGAAGGAGCTTTCTTTGGAACTGGTATCTCACTTCATTGAGACCTCTCAACCGCCCTGGTCTGAAATTTTGCTGGAGTTAGCAGCGGCTGTGCCACCTGGAGTCTCTCTTAAGAGCATGAGCATGAAAAGGACCAGAAAGGGATGGATGGGCGAGGTTTGCGGGATTGCCGATGGGGCCGATGAAATTAACTCATTGGTCTTGGTGGAGAGGATACAAAATAATTTTGTTCAGTCTCCTCTTTTTACCGGAACCAAACTGGTGTACAAGAAGTTGGAGGGGAAACGGGTAGCTTTTAAGATCATCTATCAATTGGCGGTATAAAATTGGGAAAACAAAAAGTCATCATTTTCGCTTTTGTTGTTTTAATGGTATTGCTTTTTTTTCTTGGAGCAAAAAAGATCAGATCGCTTCAAGCTCAGATCGGAGAACAAAAAGAAAAGATAGCCAAGTTAGACCAGCGCTTGGATCGGGTAAGAAGTCTGGAGGAGTCCTTGGAAGAAAGAAGAATGACTGGAAAAGTGCTCCACCAGATCCCGCGGGTGCAAGATCCGATCGCTAACAAGGTCTTGGTAGAAAAGTTTCTCAAATCCTTTTTGTCAAAACTGGGGTTTGAAGCTGAGGTGAAAGTAGATGGTGAGCGGAAAAGCAAAGACTTCCCAGATCTAATTGGGGTAAATGAGGTACCACTCAGGATTGGCACACAAAATTATTCGTCCTATGAGCAAGTGATGAACATGTTAGAGGAGTTTCGATATTTCCCATTTGCAGTTGAAATACTTACCATTGGAGGAACGGACGTTGCCGTGCCTGGAAATTTGAGGATACAACTCAAATATTATGTTATCCCGGAGGATTCTTGAAATGGAACTTCCTGCGACACTTAAATCAAAAAAACTGCTCTTATTGGGATCGGGAGCGGTCGTAGTAGCGCTGGTGGGATTTTTTGTGCTCAAATTCATGGCCTCAGGGCCCGATGATGTGGCAAGGGAGAAACCCCAATCTGCCACTCGTACAGGACAGAAAATATCCAAGCCCAAAAAGAAAGAACAGACTCAGTCTCCCCTTTTCGAGGCTTTGGAGGCGCTAAAAGATCCTTTCCGGGGTGAGGACCCTAAACTTGTGGAAATGCAAGACAAAATCGACGCAACCAAAAAAGAGATCGAGCTTTTGAAAGCCTCATTGGAGGAAAAAAAACTCAGAAAGGAGATAAAAGAGTTAGAGAAGTCCATAAAGGAATCTGCCGGCACTAGTATGCCTGGAGCAGAAATAGAGATTGGATCTGCGAACCGAAAAAAAGGCGAAGCCAAATCCCAAAAGAGCGTGCTGGTAAAAGCGATATTAATCTCCGATGATGACAAAAGTGCCCTCATTGTTTTCGGAGACCAGAAAATCTGGGTTCATGAGGGAGAAAAATTTGATGGCTGGGAGATAAAGGAAATCAAGAAAGATAGCGTCGTCCTTCTAAAAGAGGGCAAAACTCTGGTTTTCTTTTACGATCGTCCCAGCATTACCAGAGAAGGAGAATCATGAGGAAATCCAAGACACTTTCCACACTTTTTGTTCTCCTTTTTCTTTACGGATGCGCTCCGAATTTTGCCAGGTATGACACAAGCGATGCGATTTCGCAGACAAAAGAAAGTGCCGAAACTCCTCCACCCATACCTCCCCAGTTGAGCCCCACCCCGCTGTTAGAGGTTGAACCTGAGAAAGAAAAGCTTTTTTCCTTCTCTGCGAGTGGACTGGCAATTGAAGATGTTCTTGTTCCTTTGTGCAAAGAGGCCCAACTAAACGTGGTATGGGACAAAGAGGTGAATCGAAAAACTCAGGTCAGTGTAGCCTTCGAAGATTTAACCCTGGAGGAAGCTCTGGAGGTCATATTTGCTCCTACTGATTACTTATATTCGGTTGACAATCCCACCCTTCATGTGAAACTGATAGATACCCGCATCTTTGAGCTGGGGCATGTTCCCAACAAGATCAGCTCTCAGATTCAGGTAGGGGGCGACGTATTGGGCTCGATTCCGGACGTGGGAGGAGTAAGCGGGAAATTTCAAATTCAAGCAGACACGGACAAGGAGGCAGTCGATCTTTGGAAGCAGGTGGAAGAAGGAATCAAAAGCATAGTGTCTACAGAAGGAAAATATTTCATAAACAAGCTTGCCGGCATGGTAACGGTGACCGATGGTAAGAAGAATCTGAAGATGGCCGAGCAGTTCATACAAGAACTAAAGAGGTCTTTGGGACGACAAGTCCTGATTGAGGCCGAAGTGGTTGAGGTTACTTTGGAAAAAGCTCAATCCTGGGGCATCGATTGGTCGGCAGTTCATTCCTTTTTAGTGGACAATAAAGAGATCGAGGTAACAGCCACTCAGACCTTGGGCTTACCGGGTTCAGTGGTTGAGTTTGCTGCCTCTCGGCATGATGCCTCGCTTGTTCTCGACGTTCTGGGCAGATTTGGAGAGGTAAACGTCCTCTCCAAACCGAGAGTCAATGTGATGAACGGGCAGACAGCACTGATCAATGTGGGGCGAGTTGTGAGCTACTGGGAGCTGACCGGTCTTGCCGCCGGCGCTGAGATCGGTCAACCAGTTGTTTTTCCCGAGCAAAAGACGGTGCTTTTGGGCCTGATAATGGGAGTGACTCCTTACATCTCATCCGATGATTACGTTACTCTGCAGGTGGTTCCAATTGTAAGCGACGCAAACACCTGGTCTGAGTTTCAGTTTCAAGATCAAACGCTTAAAGCTCCCAATGTGGATATCCGGGAGGCCAACACCATGGTGGGGATAAAAAATGGGGAGACTATCATAATCGGAGGTCTTATTACTTCCAAGAAAACTGATACAGAACATAAAATCCCTTTGTTAGGGGATCTTCCTCTGTTAGGCTATCTTTTCAAACGGAAGGAAAAGACAGAACAAAGAGCAGAATTGGTCATCTTTCTGACTCCCCGAATAACCAGTTTTAACAAAAAGGAAGGATGAAATGAAATTGATATATAAGTCCTCAAGAGAGGAAGAAAAAGTTATTCAAAAACCTCTCAACCGTGGAAGGATAGTCGCTTCAACACTTGACCAAAGCAGAAGGGAAACTCTTCTACGAGTGGATCTTTTGGATTCATACAAGGACTTCTTCGGGTTCAGAGAGATTCCCTTCTCGGTCTCTCCCGATCCCAAATTCTTTTATTTTTCCCACTCGCACGCTGAAGCGTTGAACCATCTGCGTTACGGCATTTACGAGGGATTGGGCTTCACCATGATAACCGGTGAACCTGGCACCGGCAAAACCATGCTTTTGCGTTATTTCTTGAGCAAGGTCGGCGAGGATTTGCGCATAACTCATATTTACGACCCTCGTCTTCCCCAGAAGGAGCTCTTGCTCGCTCTCCTTGAAAGTTCGGGGGAATCAAAACTTCCTCCAGGGGAACTAAGCGAAAGAAAATTGACTGAAAAGCTTTATGAGCTGCTTCTTCTTGCTCACCGTCAATCAAAGAAGGTGGTTATCCTTTTGGACGAGGCTCAGGGACTGGATTTCGAATCTTTGGAGGGTTTACGATTTCTCTCTAATCTGGAAACCGAGAACCAGAAACTGATTCAGATTGTTCTTTTGGGCCAAGCGGAATTAGAGGAAAAACTCCAGGAGAAAAGTTTGAGACAATTGGACCAGCGCATTCTGGTTAGATATTACCTCCTCCCGCTTGAGTTAGAGGAGATTCAACCTTACATCCAGCATCAACTGATGGTGGCCAAGGTTGATTCCCATGTAGAATTTACGCCCCAGTCGGCAAACAAAATCTATGAGATTTCCCGAGGATTGCCCCGGATGGTTAATGCTATTTGCGAAAGAGCCATGATGTCTGCCTTCATTGAGAATACAAAAAAGATAAGTGTGCAAAATGTCTTGGAGGGCTGGGAGAGTTTAAATGGAATAAAGATATTGGAAAGAAGAAGAGTATAGATAAAAAACGCTTACAGGGATAGAGGTAAGAAAAGTGGGGTTGATAAACAAAGCCATAAAGAAGGTAGAGGAAAAAAAGGACCCTATCGCCCAGCAGGGAACGCTACCTCAACCGAAAACTAAAAAGAAGTTTTTGATTTTGGTGGCAGCTTTACTCTTCATTGGTGCGTCTTTGGGAATTGGCTACTTTTTCTTACTTAAGGCCCCTTCGGAGGTTCCGCCTCCTTCGGCTCGCCGATCGATAAGTGCCAAAAAGAGACCGCCCAAGCCTGCCAGTTCACAGTCAGAAGAGAAGAAAGATGCCATCGAGGTAAAAACGGTCACCGGGAAAGAAGAAACAGGTTCTGAAAAAACTTTGAAAAAAACGATCGTACCACAAGAGCCAATCAGAGAAGCCAAGATAGTCTCAGAAGGAGAGGTGAAGACCTCAGCGCCCAAGCAGGATTCTTTGCCTCTTCTTTCGGAAAACCAAACCTTCACCGACAAAGAATCGGAGACTCCAAAACCTGAGGCAGAAAAGGTGTCGGAGCCTTCCGTCTCTTCTGCTTTTCAAGAGGAGGAAAAGAGCCCTCCCGGCGTTGCTCCTCCCGAAGCCAGAGACGAGGACTTTCATGAGGATATTGCGGATGAGGTCACTTCCTTTTGGGAAGAAGAGCCATTTTCGGAGGAGGTAGCCCCATCCTATGCCGCTGATTTGAAAACGTGGTTTGTTCAACAATCGCTGACCGTTACAGAACGATCTGACTCCAGAGCACAGAGATACTATACCAAGGGGCTCTCTTATCAAAAACAAGGAGAATTTAATCGGGCTATCGACTCGTACAGAAGGGCACTGACTTTTAATCCCAATCATCTGCAGGCTCACATGAATTTGGGTACAGCTTATTTGCAGACGGGAAGGTTCAAAGAAGCGGAGCAAGAACTTATTTACGTTTACGCGTTAAGACCTAAAGATTCCCAGATACTTTTCAATTTTGGACTGCTCATGTATCAAATCGGCGAATATGCCTCCGCTGAGACTAAGCTAAAAAAACTCTTGGAATTCGACGCTTTTCACTTAGAGGCCAATCTCCTTTTGGCAAGTGTCTATGAAGCTATGGGAGAACCAAACAAAGCCATTGAATATTGTAAGAAAGCATATCGGATCAATTCAACTGATCCTCGTGTTCTTTATCAATTAGGCAGAATCTGGGATGTGGCCGGCGATGCGCCTAAGGCGGTGGAATATTATCGATTATTTTTGAAAACCGATTCTCAGAAAAATAAGCAACTGAAGTTAACTGTGCGTGATCGATTGAATTATCTTGTCTTGCGAAAGGGGGAGAAATGACTCAGACACTAGGAGATATGTTATTGGAAACCGGGAGGATAACTAAGAGCCAGTTTGAGCTGGCGAATAGAGAAAAGAAGCGCACCGGTGCCAAGTTCGGAGAGATCTTAGAGAGATTGGGATTTATAAGCCACGAGGAAGTGCTGGATTTTGTGGGGAAGCAGACGGAAACTCCTTACCTCGATTTCTCCAAAACTCCCATAGATGGCGAAGCGGTTAAGCTCATTCCCGAAGAGGTCGCCAGATTATCCAAGCTTATACCTGTGGAGATAAACGAAGGGACATTAACCGTTGCCATGGCTAATCCTAATGACATCAACGCCATAGACCGGCTGAGGGAAATTGCTAAACTAACAATTGAACCCAGAATCGCCGACGAGGAGACGATCTTAAGCTATGTAGACGACTTTTATGGAATGACGATTGATCCGGAGAGGGTAATCGAAGAAAGTTTAAGCCAGGCTTTAAGCCTGGAGGAAGTAGAGGAGGAGACCCCCCCATTGATCAAATTGGTCGATTCCTTAATCGCCCAAGGGATAAAGGAAAGAGCCACGGATGTCCACATAGAGGCGGATGAAAGCGTGGGTCGCGTGCGTTACAGGATAGACGGCGTCCTCGAGACTGCCTTTATCCTGCCAAAAAAGATCTATCGGGCAGTGGTAAGCAGAATAAAGATTATGTCGGAGTTGGACATAACTGAGTCGAGGATTCCACAGGATGGAAGTTTCCGCTTCACTTACAATACCCAGGAAATCGATGTCCGGGTTTCCACCATGCCCATTTTCTATGGAGAGAGCGTGGTGATGAGAATACTACAGAAACCCAAGTTTCTTTTGAGTTTAGCCGATTTGGGTTATTGGGGTGACAATTTGGAAAGGTTCCAAAGGTTGGTGCAGAAACCCTTTGGCATGATTGTGATCACTGGTCCCACCGGCTCGGGTAAATCCACTACCCTTTACGCTGCACTCACCACTTTGAATACTTTGGAAAAGAATCTGATAACCCTAGAGGATCCCGTAGAGTACCAGCTTCCCATGACCAAGCAGTCTCCCATACACTCAAAGGCAGGATATACTTTTGCCAAAGGACTTCGTTCCATCCTGCGTCACGACCCGGACATCATTCTCCTCGGAGAGATGAGAGATGAGGAGACCGCGGAGATGGCATTTCGAGCCTCCATGACCGGCCATTTGGTCTTCACCACTTTGCACGCCAACACTGCGTCAGCTGCTGTGGCACGTCTTTTGGATATGAATGTTGAACCTTTCGTCGTAGCCTCCTCCATTCTGGCGGTGATAGCTCAAAGGCTGGCTCGAAGAATATGCTCTAAGTGTAAGGAGAGTTACACCCCATCTGAAGAAGAGCTTAGTTACTACGAACAGCTAAAAGAGCTAAAAAATCCAGTTTTCTATCGGGGGAGGGGATGTGAGAAGTGCAAGCATACCGGCTATAAGGGAAGAATTGGGATATTTGAGGTCCTTGAAGTAAATGAAGAGGTAAATCAACTTATTCTTAAGAAAGGCATCTCCAGCGATATAGAAAAGGCCGCCAAGATGAAGAGCATGTTAGATGATGGAATAGAGAAAGTTCTCAAGGGAGTAACTTCCCTCGATGAAATTCGAAGGGTGATAGGATAATATGCCCCAATATACCTATCAGGCAGTAGATAACAAAAACAAAAGGGTAAAGGGCTTTCTTTCCGCTCACACTCTGGGGGATGCAGAGGGTCAGCTTCGGGAAATGGGCCTCTACCCGATTTCGGTCCAAGCAAAGGCAAGCGGCAAGTCAGGCGGTTTTTTATCCCGGAAGGTTACCGGAAAAGACCTTCTCTCTTTTACCATCCAGCTGCATTTGATGTTTACCGCCGGGCTGCCTCTTTTACAGTCTCTGCAAACCATTGGAGAACAAGAGAAGAATCCCAAATTTAAGGAAGTTATTGGGGATATTTGCAAAAAGATAGAGACCACCGGAAGTTTTTCCGAGGCTTTAGCCGCTCACCCCAGGGTGTTCCCCCCATTCTACCTTGGGGCAGTGAGAGCCGGGGAGTCCGGAGGTACTCTACCCGAAATATTGGAGGAGCTGGCCGAGTCGTTGGAAAAGCAAGGGGAACTTCAGGCAGAACTAAAACAAGCCCTAATGTATCCGGTTATGATTATGTGCGTAATGTCCGCGGTCACTGGCTTTTATGCTTTCTATCTGATGCCGAAGATGATGAAATTGGTAGAAGAGCTTGGCGCTCCCATTCCTTTTTACACCAGAGCCATACAGTGGATTATCAATACCATCATGGGGCTTTGGCTTCCTCTGGTGGTTCTCTTCATCGGAGGCTTTATTGCTCTTCTTATTTACCGTAAGACCGAGAGTGGAGCATATACTTTAAGCTATCTGAAGCTTAAGTTCCCGCTTTTCGGCTCGGTTGTTCAAAAGAGCGTCTTATGCGACTTTTCCCATTATCTATCTCTTTTGCTTCGCTCTGGCTTCGGATTACTCCCTTCCCTGGATCTGGTTAAAGGTACCATCGGGAATAAGACCGTGGTTAGATCTGTAGAAACCATTCAGGAGAGGATAAAACGGGGCGAATCTTTCGCCGATTCTATGAAAGGACTCCCCTTTCCCGGCTTTATGATTACTATGATTGCTTTGGGAGAACAGACCGGCAGGGTGGCAGAACAGCTCGCCCTGGTGAACGGATATTTTGAAAAGGACGTAAGGCGAACCACCAAGAAGGTCTTAACCATGCTTGAGCCTCTCATTTTGGTGGTTTTTGGGGGCATCTCCGCAGTCATACTTCTCTCCACCTTCTTCCCTATGTATAATGCCATGGGCACGATGAAGTAGAGAGGTTTTCATAGCTAACTGGCTCTTAGAAGAAGAGGAGCCTTAAGTTCTGTCCTTACCTCTTTATAATAGCCAAATAAGAAGCATTTATTCCGGAACAAGAAAATCTATCAGGTGTTTTATCTGAGGCATTTGAAAAAGTCAAAACGGGAGAGATTTTCCTGGAGTGTGCCCCCGAGGGGCTCGGATGAGCCCCCGTCTGGGGTGTCCGTCTGCACGATTTAGCGGGATCTGAAACTGTTTGAAAGACAACCAGCTTTTGAAGGTTCACCTAAAGGTGAACACTCCAGACTCTCCTCTTCAAGTAATTTCTCAGAGAGCTCTATATGTACTTCTGCTTTGCGAAGTGAAGTGGAGTGAAGTATTTTTGGATATCTGTTGAAGTTTAATCTTTAACCGAACTGTTTGATCTGATTTCCGGCGGATCTACCAGCCTTCCCACATCCGCTGAAACGGCTGAACTTCCTTTGATTTCTCGGTATCCCAGTTGATGTTTCAAGAAACCGAAGATCCAAAAGAACAAAAATCCCAAACTTGCACCTAAAAGGAAGAATCCCCACACATATTCTTGGAGCAGCAAAAGCCAGGATACCAGAGTGAAGATCAAACCTGCTGCTATAACTTTGATCACCCTGGTATAAACGAAGCGGAGTAGTAGCTTGGGTTCTAAATGCCCTTTTTCGGGTTCCGCAGACGTCTGAACTTTCATTTTTTCAACTCTAATTTCTATCGACAAACACTTGCTAAGATCAAAAGCTAAATAAAAAGCATAACAAAACATCACGATAAAAAAGGAGTAAACCGAAAGCATTCTGATAAGGGCAACTTGCGAGCCTGAGAACACTCTAACACCCAAGAGGATTAAACTCAGACCTGCCCAAGAAACGAGCATTACCAGAGTGTCGACCACAAAGATTGATAACAGTCTCTTGATTTTCTCCATATCACCTTATTTGAATTGCAAGTCTCCTTTTAGTTATCGGAGTCTTGGGGCGCGTTCCCAAGTGAATTCTTCAGTATTTTTCGACAAAGAGAAGAAAAAACTTGGCTGAATTAAATCTCGTTATCAGCCCTTAATAGTATGGGCAGATTTGCACCAGGCAAGAATTCTTGGCTTTGTAAGGAGAATCATGTAAAGTATAAAACATCGGCATATTAGGCTGAAAAAAAGATGCGTGGTGACAAAATGGGTGTCTCGCAGTATGTTGAGCGGAGGTGATCATCTCCTTAGAAGAAGATCTTAAGGATGAATTTTTGCACCAAAGAACGAATTTTGCTTCCAGTGAAAAAGTCCCTAATATTGCCGACAATATATAAAACAGGTCCAGAAAAGCAATAATGTGCCTCTACCATAAGCCAAAAGGCTTTTGCCTTGTTATTCACAAAATTGGTTCAGTCAAAAAGGGGGCAAGATGAGACTATCAAGAAAATCAGCAAGATTGATTATTTTAACTGGAGGGCTATTTTTGATTTATGCCCGTGACGCTTTCGCCTACATTGATCCCGGAACCGGCAGCTTCGTTCTTCAGGTGATAATAGGGGCCTTGCTTGGAGTTGCCTTTGCAATTAAGAGTTTTTGGAAAAACGTCAAGGCATTCTTTGCTAAGCTCCTTTCGAAAGGATAGAAGGAAAAAATGATAGTGCGGAATGGCAATGTTGCCAGCTCCTTTCGGGATCCGAGCGGATCCTTATTTTTTCAAGGCGGTTCAATTTATCGCCGGGTGGATTTCAGATATAAGGAAAACTATGACCATTCAATCAACTCCGGTCTTTATAAAACCCTTGTAGATTCAGGTTTGCTGGTTCCCCATGACGATGTTGGTGCTGATCATGACAAAACTCATGGTGCCTACAAGGTGCTCAAACCGGAGTTGATACCGTTTATATCATACCCCTATGAATGGTGTTTTAGCCAACTGAAGGACGCAGCTTTGACTACACTTAAGATTCAGAAGAAAGCACTTAGGTTTGGGATGACCTTAAAAGATAGCAGTGCTTACAATGTACAATTTCTGAAAGGGCAACCCATATTTATTGATTCACTTTCATTTGAAAAATATCGTGAGGGACAACCCTGGGTCGCCTATCGGCAGTTTTGTCAACATTTTCTGGCACCTTTGGCACTAATGAGCTACGATGACGTTCGACTGAGTCAACTGTTTCGAGTCTATATTGACGGAATCCCTTTGGATTTGGCAAGTTCACTTCTCCCCTCTCGTACCCAGTTCAGGTTTTCCTTGCTTTCCCATATCCATCTTCATGCTAAGAGCCAGAAGTATTTTGGTGATAAAACGGTGAATACAAGCGGTCATAAAATGACTCGACGAGGCCTTTTAGGCCTCATTGGAAGTTTAGAATCCGCTGTTGAAAAACTGAAGTGGCAGCCTCGAGATGGCGAATGGACTGATTATTATGAAAGTACCAATTATTCACCCGAAGCGCTTCGTCAGAAGAAACAGCTTGTGGCTGAGTTCCTGGATAAGACTAATCCGAAGATGGTTTGGGACCTTGGCGCAAACACAGGTCTTTTTAGTCGTATTGCCAGTGACAGAGGAATACAAACCATCGCGTTCGATATCGATCCTGCTGCTGTGGAGAAGAATTATCGGGAATGCAGGCTAAAGGAGGAGGCCAATATTCTGCCCCTCTTGCTTGATTTGACCAATCCAAGTCCCGACATAGGCTGGCAAAATCAGGAAAGAATGTCGATTCTCAAGCGAGGTCCTGCAGACACCGTCCTTGCTCTGGCTTTAATTCATCATCTGGCTATCTCCAACAACCTTCCATTCGAAAAAATCGCAGACTTTTTCAGTAAAATTTGTCACTGGCTGCTAATCGAGTTCGTTCCAAAAAGTGACTCTCAAGTCCAGAGACTTTTATCCAGTAGAGAGGATATTTTTCCTGATTATACACAGCAATTTTTTGAGAGCCAATTTGGAGAATATTTCACCATCGAAGGTTCTTCAAAGATCAAAGATAGCCAAAGAACTTTATACCTTATGCAAAAGAGATAAACGAAAATGTTCAAAAAACCTCTTGTGGTTCATCCGTTTTTGCTGGCAATTTTTCCCATTCTGTTTCTTTTTGCTCACAACATAGGTCAACTTACGTTAAATGTGATTTTTGCCCCAATAGCAATTGTAGTTCTCTTCACATTGTCATCTTGGTCTTTGTTGAGTTTAGCGTTCAAAGATAAGGAAAAGGCAGGACTGATTGTCTCTTGGTTTCTGTTTTTGTTTTTTTCTTATGGGCATTTTCATCGAGTTATGAATGCAACGGGCTTCCGTTTCGATTTAGGGTTGATTCTTATAGAGAACAGCAGAGTTCTTCTTGTTACTTGGAGCATTCTTTTCTTTCTTGGCTTCAGTTTTTTTATAACGACCCATAGAAGTCTGCGTAATTTCACGAACTTGCTAAATACAATAGCCTTTTTCTTGATTGTAATCTCCCTGATAAACATAGGAGCTTACAAGCTCAAAGCAAGGGGTACATGGCGAGACACCATAAGCGCGGAAAGTGTAAAAAACAGTTCTGGGGATTTTGGAATGACTGATACACTTCCCAATATATACTTCATAGTTTTGGATGGATATGCCGGCCCAGATATTCTTCAGGAGATCTACGGATATCAAAATACTGAATTTCTTAGTTACTTAACCAAAAAGGGTTTTTACATAGCCAATGAATCTCGTTCAAATTACTGTCAAACTGCTTTATCGCTGGCGTCGTGCCTGAATCTTAAATATCTTGATGATTTAATAGAACAAGTTGACATTGAATCAAAGGACTTCTCCCCATTAAAGAATATGATAAAAAGTAGCAGCGTGTTCCGTTTTCTAAGACAATATGGTTATAAGATAGTGGCCTTTTCTTCAGGATACTCCGGCACGGAAATAAAAGAAGCTGACATTTACATAACCTGTGGTCGGACTCTAAATGAGTTCCAAAATGAGTTGCTAAATACTACTCCTGTTCCCGTTGTGTTAAGAATTTTCAAAAAGTATAATCGGTTCGATTTACACAGAAGAAAGCTTTTATATGCAATTGATCATCTTGTGGACCCATGTGAACTGGAATCGCCCATTTTTGTCTTTGCCCACATCAAAGCCCCTCATCCTCCTTTTGTATTTGGGCAACATGGAGAGAAAGTTGATCCTGCCACAGGATTTACAGACCACGATGGGAACTGGCTGATACGGAAAGGTAAGCTCACTAAAGCTGAATATCTAAAAGGTTATAGAGATCAGCTTATATTTATTAATGGTAAAATAAAGAAAGCATTAGATGGCATATTGTCTAAGTCAAAAAAACCTCCAATTATCATTCTGCAAGCGGATCACGGTCCTCGTTCTATGTTGGTCTGGGAAGATCCGAAAAAAACCTATTTCAAAGAATGCATGTCCATATTGAATACATATTACTTACCAAACCATGGCGATATACATTTATACGACGGGATAACGCCTGTGAATACCTTTAGGATAATTTTCAACCATTATTTTGATACAGACTATGAACTATTGGAGGATAAAAGCTATTTCTCAACTGCAAAGCATCCTTACAGGCTTATTGATGTGACCGATAAAATCGATTCTGTTATTTATGCAAAGCATTCAGAATAATATTCCATGATGTAACTCATCGAATTTTTCCGAGATCGGACACCTTGAGCGAAGACTTCAGTATAATCTGTCAGAAATCTCACACGATTTGCTTGACGACGCACCCGACATAAATTTTTCTTGACAAGAAGGAAAGACGAAGATATCTTGAGAAAGAAAAATGGTTAACGGTTCATAGAAAAGTCTTTTGGATCCGGGGAATCAGTTTATTGTTTGAACTTGGTATGAATCGTTACCTACTTTATTTTAAACTGGTCTTGGTCCACGTTAGGCTCAGGACAGCATTTACGGCGGCTTAGCCAAGTGGGAAGGCAGAGGTCTGCAAAACCTCCATTCTCCGGTTCAAATCCGGAAGCCGCCTTTTTTTTAAAGTTGCTAGTTTAAGGTTCACAGTTTACAACACAAAATTCTTTGGTCCTGAAGTAGAAGAACTCTTCTACTTCCTACAAGGTACTGATGAAAGTCAAAGATGCAGCCAAAGCAAGACCAAAAAGTTCAAGAGATCAAGCAGGACATACGAAATTTTTTGATGAAAAACGCAGATAAGGCGATTATCAAGAAATATGCTCGCTATTTCAAGGAGGGCTACGATCCTTACGGAGTAGCACCAGAGAAACTGGGCGCCAAGATCAAAGAGTGGTTTAAGGATTGTGAAAAACGACTGACCATCAAGCAAATTGTGAATTTGTGTGAGGAACTCTTAAAATCAGGTAAATATGAGGAAACAAGCATCGGCATTAGATTCATCGCTGGATTGAGGAACCATTATAATAAAGGCTTGTTTAATACCATGGGGCGATGGTTTGAAAAGTATATTAAAAACTGGGCACATTGTGATACAGCTTGTGGGAATGTTTTGAGTTCTTTCATAGAAGATAAGGTGGTCGATTTCAAAGATCTGCTTAGGTGGGCTGACTCTCCAGGCAAATGGAGAAGGCGAGCAGTGCCGGTAACAATGGTGGAGGTGGTGTCAAAAACTGGAAATGTTGCGCAGGCCTTACAGGCTTCACGAAAGCTTGTCTTGGATCCTGAACGAGTAGTCCACCAGGGTGTGGGTTGGCTTTTGAGGGAAGCGTGGAAAAAGTCACCCCAGAAGGTGGAAGATTTTTTATATAGGTGGAAAGACCAAGCTCCCCGGCTGGTCATTCAATATGCTACTGAGAAAATCGATAAGGAAAAGAGAAAAAAATTTAGGCGAGGATAAATAAGCTCCTCCAAAAGCCAGATTCTCACACTACCTGCCCAGGAGGATGTTTTCCCGTATAGTAAAGTGAACACGATATCATACTACTTATTCTAATATTTGGATTTTGACTACAGGATCTGAATTGTTTTGTGATGTAATTGGGGAGCATGAACGATTAACCATGAACTGCGAACTGATAAGCGCCGGAGTGGCGGAATAGGTAGACGCCTGGGACTTAAAATCCCATGGTCATTTATTGACCGTGCCGGTTCGATTCCGGCCTCCGGCATTTATTAACCGTAAGGAGCCTGGACTCAAAGAGAGCCTTGCTTCATATCTACCTCAAGGCAGCCGAACCCTAAAAACATTGCTACAGAGTTAATAAGCAGATTTGGGCTTAATATTCGCACAAAAAGTCAAAAGACTCTCAGGTTGATGGATGAATCGAATCGCCTCCTCTTGTGCCTGCGAAGATAAGGGGGAGAACCACCAGCCTCTTCTGAAGTCCTCGAATCCAAGCCCTTGAGGATGGATCAGTTGCCACCTGCCGACTGAGCACGATGTCAAAACTATAGAATTCATGATCCTCTCAAAAGAAAAATCTGCAACCGTGGGAATTTTGTACAAACTCTTTTTGTAAATATTTTTATGAAAAACAGGGGCGGAATCTCGCCCCAGGTCTGTTGTGTTGATACTCTGAAAAGGAGGAAGTATGTACTTGCGATACTGTGCAAGCATTATTCTCGTTATTCTGATAAGCGGTTTTGCCATGCTCACAGACGCCCAGCAGATGCCGCCTGAGATTCCAGACACGAAATCCGGCATATTGTTGGCTCACCTTTTGAATGTTTTTAACTCCGGGGAGGAAGACCAGTGGAAAAGTTTTATACGAGATCACTGGAAAGAGAAAGAAGATGCGTTTGAACGTCGTTTAGAATTTTTTAGGCAAATCTATTCTGATATGGGGGGGGTCACTCTTAATCGAATCGAAGATTTCGACGACTATTCCATTTCGGTTCTGATACGGGCCAAAAGCCCCAGCGGCCCGTTTGAGTGGGTGAACCTAACGCTACAAGCTGATACCCTGCCTCCCCATAAGCTGGATATGCTGTCTGCCAGGCCAGCAGAGGAACCCGGATTTGAACCGCCGGAAGGCGATCTGACCCACGAGCAGATTGCCGATTTCCTTGACCGTTATCTGGATCACCTGGTGTCCAAAGACCGCTTTTCAGGCACCATCCTGATCGCAAAAGATGGCAAACCGTTTTATACACGAGCATACGGGTTGGCCAGTAAGCGATTTAATATTCCCAACCGACTCGACACCAAATTCAACTTAGGATCAATGAACAAGATGTTTACTGGAGTAGCCATCATGCAATTAGTTGAACAGGGGAGGATATCTGTTAATGATCCGGTGGGTAAATATCTGCCAGATCTGCCTCGACCGGAGATCGCCCAAAAAGTGACCATTCACCATTTGCTGACCCACAGCTCCGGCATGCAGGATTACTGGGATGAATTGTTTGATTCTCCTTTTTGGGAGATCAAGACGGTAAACCAGTTGGCAGAATTGATTTTCGACGATACCCTGCTTTTTGAGCCTGGCTCAGATTTTCATTATAGCAATTCCGGCCCAATCGTTTTGGGCATGATCATTGAAAAGGTCACCGGACAAGATTACTATGATTATATCAGGGAGCATATCTGCCAGCCAGCCGGCATGGTCAATACCGATTGCTATGAAATGGATACTCCGGTGCCGAATCTGGCTATCGGTTACACTAAGTTGAATTATGATGGGACTCGAAATCCGGATGGCAAATGGCGCAATAATTTGTTCATGCACGCGGTCAAGGGCGGCCCGGCTGGGGGTGGATTTTCGACCGTTGAGGATCTTTTAAAATTCGATATTGCTCTGCGCAACAATAAACTTATCACCAAGGAATCATTTGATACCTTAACTACCGGCAAGACGAAGAGAGGTCCTGGAGGTGGGTATGCCTATCTTTTTCAGGATCGAACTGTAAACGGTCACCGTATTGTTGGACATGGTGGCGGCGCTCCGGGCATCAATGCCAACTTGGATATGTATATTGATACTGGGTATACGGTCGCTGTAATGGCTAATTATGAAGAAGCTGCCGGCATGGTCGCAAGGAAAATTGAAAAGCTTCTTGCGCGCTGAGATACTTCCGGGTGGTAGAGCCTACATTATTACACAGTTGGCTGCAACTGTGGTCTCCTTATAGCAGTCCGCTGAGGCCCGTTATGTTATTATCCTTAGGCTTTTATAGCCCTTGGATTCCCGGCCCGATTACCGATTCAATTAGTTCGAATTAGTTATTTGCCACGTTTATGGTTATCGGTATGGCCATCATCATACTGCCCAATCAACTCCGTGGCCTTGCCCTCGTCATCTACCACGAATTGAATTCTAAAATAGTCCAAGCCATCTAGCATAAACCTATGATTGCCCATGGGGAAGAGCTTGTACTTGGGCCTGTTTTCACGCTGGTAATACAGCTCGGCGCTTTCAACCCAGACTTTTCTGGGACCATATTGGCCGACATAGTCCTGCAGCTGACTCTCCTCGACGGTGACCGGGTTCAGCTTAACCTCCTTGCCATCAATCGCCCATTGCATTTCAGCCTGCCGATCGGGGTCGTCGGTCCTCTCTTTTAGCTTCTTTAGAGCCTCCAGATGAGCCACATCCAGTGCCTTTTCCTGAGGCACCTCGATATGAGGAGTCACTCCCGTCCCCTCCCAGTTAGTTCCCGTGATTGGATTGACTGCCCGTCCATACGGTAGTGACATACCGACGTTCAGGTTTTCAAAGAGTCTTATGTCGATAGGGTGAGCTCCGCCGCCAGTTGTTTCGCCGACTATGGTGGCCCGCTTCAAGTTCTTGAGATTGTAGGTAAATTCCTCCGCGCCGGAGAAGGTGTAGCTGCTGGTGAGCACGTAAAGATCGACATCGGTCATACGCGGTCCTTGCACGCATGCCTGGGTCCAAAACTGCTGCGTCGAATCCGATTTGCGAATATAGAAACTGTTAAGGTGAACCGGCTCGGGAAAGAAGTAGCTGGTGATAAGCTGGATCATGCTGGGACTCCCCCCGCCATTTTGACGCAGATCGAAGATGATCGCATCCGTATAGGCTAAGAAATTCATGACCGCAATTGCCGTGGGCCCAGCATCGGTGGCCTCGGAAAAGCAGCGAAAATCGACGTAACCAACGTTCCCCCCCAGCAGCTTGATCTCTTTGAAACAGAAGTTATCCCGACGCCTCTCCTCAAGCTCGCGCTGTTTCTCTTCATCCGTAAGCGTATCAGCCTTGAACCGGGCCAGCATCTCATCAGGTACAAACCTTACCCATAGATGCTTGTCGTGGCTTATTGCCCCAAGGTCTTCGGTCAGCTTTTGGCTGAAATCGTTTAGGCTGGTGATGTCCTGGTAGGCCTTCTTCTTGTATTGCTTGCGCAGGTGCTTCTCCATCTCTTTAGCCACATCGGGAAAGACATAGACCTCGTTTAAAGCTTGGGTCACGCTATCTATGATCTCGGCTTGCGTTCGGGCATCAATCCTCCTCTCTTCAGAATCTGGCCCGGCCGATTGTGCGCCCACGCCCGGAGGAAGTACTACAACGAAAAACAGCAGCGTTATCAGGAACACTGATATCCGCGCTCTCACCGAGAAATACCGCAAAACTTCGCCGGTAAAAAAGAGTGCTTTGTACATAACACCTCCTGGTTAAAGATTTTTATGGTTTCCTTGTCTTCAAATTCAAGCTCATCGCTGTTGATTCACGACCATACTCAGTTGCCCATGGCTGCGCGCCGGAAACTTTGACGAAACCTAACGAGCGATAGAGGCTATTTGCAGCGGTTAGTCGTGGGCTGGTTAACAAAACCACTTTCTCGGCGCCTGCCTTTTTCGACCGCTTGATCGCCGCAAGTGCGAGTTTGCGTCCTACCTGTTGGCCACGCGCTTTCCTGGCAACCGCCATCTTAGTCAACTCATAGATATGATCATTATGTTTAAGTAATGCCGCAGTTCCGACGATTTTCCCCTTAAGCCGGGCAAAAAGAACAGATCCTCCGGGTTTGATAACCTTTCCATAGGGATCGGAAAGGATTTGTTCATCCGGCTTCTCTACAGTAAAATATTCCTGCAGCCACTGGCGGTTCAGTGACCTGAAATACCGTTTGAACTGCGGCTTATAATCGATGATTTCAACTTCATCCAGCTGGCGCCTCTTGATCCGGCGCATCACCCGTTCATGCATCCCGGTTTCATTCAACGCATCTTCGAACCGACCGAGCGCGGGCAAAAAATCGGCGCCGGCCTCCGTTAAGACCTCATCGGCGGCAGCTTGAATGTCCGACCACACGGGTTTTAAGGTTGATATTGCGGCTTTTCCTTTTTTGGTCAGACGCAGAAGACGCTTGCGGTCATCTTTCTTATCACCAATAGATTCCAAAAGTCCTCGTCGGGACATCTCGCCAGCAATCTGGTTGATCCTCGGATGGCTGAAGCCAAGCTCCTGCGCCGCCACGGTTACCGACACCGCGTCCGATTCTTTTAGAAGGTGGAAGAGCGGAAACCAGCGTGGCTCAAAATCGACAGACTGTTCCTGGTAAATACGGCGGCCATCTTTATACAGCCACTCAGTCAAACGCCTGAATCGGCTGGCGATGGCCAAAGTTCCAAGCTGCCTGATCAAATCCATGCGGAAAGCTCCTTAACCTCCAACTAATTTGCCGTCCACTAATTTACGTAAGTACTTACGTATTTACCGTGAAAAAGTTGCATTTTTTCCTACGAGTCCGAGGCTTTAATTAATGATCCTGGCGGAGGGAATCGAACGCTGGTTCCTTTGAACATGCTCCCTCTGTGCAGGCTTGGCCATCACTCGCTCAATTGGCTCGTTATGTTTGGTTCATCTGCTGTGCCCGTAACATGGCGTGGCCAAAATAATTTGAAAATTCGAGGCGATGCTGGCTTAGGCGGGATGCCGTCTTCGGCCTGATCGTCAACATGCCTGACCAAGACGCTGTTCGATGTCAAAAAACAGAGTTCCACCTCCGTGAGCAATAAAATCGAAGCGATCCCAAACCGTTTTTACCACAATTCTATCACCTTTACATTCCCGGTCCGATTACAGTATGCGATGTTTGCGTCAAGCCTGGCCAAAGAGTCGCCTAACCATGCCGATAATGTTAAAGAAACAGTTGACCTTTAACCTTCAGAAAGAGGGGCATTATGTCTTTATTCTTAGAGGTAATCGAGTGGATGAATCCGAACGAGAATGAGATGATCCACAGGATTCCGGAGAGGGGATCTGCCGAAATAAAGCTGGGTGCCCAGTGTGTGGTCAGAGATAGCCAGACGGCCGTCTTCTTCAGAGATGGCAAAGCCTGTGATGTGCTGGGGACTGGAAGGCATACTCTTACTACTTTGAACTTGCCCATTCTTACAAAGATTCTTGCCATACCCTGGGGATTCAAATCGCCTTTCAGAGTTGAGGTTTACTTCGTAAATCATAAAATCTTCACCAATTTGAGGTGGGGGACCAAAGATCCAGTGGCTTTCCGCGATAGTGAGCTGGGCCTTGTCCGGTTGCGCGCCTTTGGCGCTTACACTACGAAGATCGTGGAACCTTTGCTCTTTCTGAACACCCTGGTGGGAAGAGAGCACGCTTACGTCACAGAGCAGATTGAGGACTACCTAAGGCAGGTCATAGTATCGCGGATTAATGATCTTCTGGGAGAAAAGCTGGATTCCATATTGGAATTACCTCAGAGGTATCAGAAACTCGGAGAAGAGGCCAAAGAGAAGATCAAGAATGAGTTCGAGAAATATGGGATGGAGCTTATAGATTTCTACATCTCCTCCATCACCCCTCCGGATGAAGTACAGCGCATGATAGATCAAAAGTCGGGAATGAAAGCAGTGGGCGATCTGGATAAATTCTTGAAGTTCGGAATGGCTAAGGCTTTGGCGCAATCGGATTCAGGAGGTTTTGCTCAGGCTGGAGTGGGAATGGGGGCTGGAGTAGGGGTGGGTGTGCTGGTTCCAAGCCTCATATCTAAAGCCCTGGCTCCGGATCAGAAGGACCTCAAATATGAGCCTCTTCCAACAATAACCTGCCCTAAATGCGGAGCCGATACACCCGAGCAGTCCAGATTCTGTTACAAATGTGGACATCAACTGGTAGTTATCAATAGATGCCCAAAGTGTGGAAAGGATCTACCAGCTGAAGCAAATTTCTGTATGGTGTGTGGATTTGACTTGGCTGAAAAGGCGAAATGCAAGAAGTGTGGCACAATTGTGCCTCCCGGAACCAGGTTCTGCTTTAATTGCGGAGAAAAAATGGAATAACCAATGCAAAGGTTAAAGGTATCCACCTCCTGCTCCTCCTGCGGAGCACCGTTTGAGCTGTTAGAAGGTGCTAACGTTGCCAGATGTCCTTTCTGTGGTCTTCCTCTTCTTGTGCAATCGCAAAAGAAGATTTTGAGATACTATCTTGAGCCGAAGTTCAATAAAAAGTCAATCTCATTTCTGGTCGACAGGTTCAGAAAGGAAAAGGGATTTTCCCTACCAAAAAGAATTGACGAAATCAGGCTTCTTTATCTTCCCTTCTGGAGATTCACCGCACAAGCTTTCTATACCATAATCAAACAACCGCAATTTTTCTTACCCCCGGCAAACTTACCAGAAGAGCCGAAAACCGAAGAGATCTTAAGCAAGGAGTGGGATGTCAACTTCACAGCACACACGTCTAATAGTTTCGGAATAGCTACATTGGGAATGAGGCCGGATTGGTTAAGCCTAAAGATTTTGACCGACAAAAGCAGTCTAGGAAGGCGTGAAGAAGTCTTGGATATGGAAATGAACTCATCAGGCGCGAGGGAGAGAGCTTTAAAATCTTTGAATTTCTATCTGGGCAGAAAAAAAGCACCGGAGGATGAGTTGGTTCTGAGACTTCTGGAGGAACGGCTATCATTAATCTTTTTCCCGTTATGGGTGGCAAATTTTGTTGCCTCTGAAGGAAAAATTCACCACATAATCGATGGAATAACGAAAAGGACTCTCAAGGAAGGCCCGGGTTACTTTGAGTTGAAAAAAAGTCAGGCCGAAGACGTCGAGAGATTTAACCCTCTCAAAATAGTACCCCATCGCTGTCCCAACTGTGGCTGGGATTTACCGGTTACTCCTTTTCATGTCGTTTTCCCCTGTGGTAATTGCAGAAGA
>SMTZ1_10001394_pt1 | contig 24182 bp, 21 predicted proteins | sample DeeMarSWOR136_30_FD_25667 | JGI IMG/M metagenome (IMG submission 25667) | reverse complement strand
TAAATGAGGACGGATTTCTATGCCTTCCAAACCTATAACGCGTGATATGTTTTCGGAAATTACGGATAATCAACTCATGCCATCTGAGGAATCAGGTACTAATAATCAAAAAGCCGCCGAGCAGAGCGCCAGCAAAAGTCGCATAGGACTCTCCTTCGAACGCTTTTTTACGCGTAAGAATAGTGATCCATTAGAAGAATTAGAGTATGAGCGTAGGAATTCCAGAATAAGTGAACCATCGGGAGAAATTGTATTTGAGCTTAAGAATATAGAAGTGCCAAAATCTTGGTCACAATTAGCCACAGATATATTAGCTTCAAAATATTGCCGCCGTGCAGGTGTACCCGAAACGGGATATGAAAACTCCGCAAAACAGGTGGTTCATCGAATTGCAAATACCATACGTAGTTATGGCGAGGAACAACATTATTTCGATTCCCCGGAAGATGGTAAAATCTTCGAATCGGAGCTTTCTTATATTTTGATTAACCAACATGGTGCATTCAATTCACCTGTATGGTTTAATGTGGGCTTATACCATAAATATGGAATTAAGGGTAATGGTGGAAGCTATTACTGGGAGCCCGATAGCAATACCATAAAAGAGACTACAGATTCCTTTTCACACCCCCAGGGTTCAGCATGTTTTATAAATTCCGTTGAAGATGATTTGATGTCTATTTTTGAATTGGTTAAAACGGAGGCCAAGCTTTTCAAGTTTGGTTCAGGAACAGGAACTAATTTTTCCGTATTACGCTCTAAAGACGAAAAATTAAGCGGTGGCGGAACCTCTTCGGGTCTTCTTTCCTTTTTAGAAGTTTTAGATAAAGGAGCAGCTGCCACAAAATCAGGCGGTACGACCCGCCGGGCGGCAAAGATGGTGATATTAAATGCTGATCACCCTGAAATAATGGATTTCATTCGCTGGAAGGTGAGAGAAGAAGACAAAGCCAAATCTCTTATAGCATCAGGTTATCCTGCTGATTTTAATGGTGAAGCATATCGTACCGTATCAGGACAAAATTCAAATAATTCTGTAAGGATTGTTGATAGATTTATGCAGGCGGTTGAAAATAATAACTCCTGGGAGACAAGATACCGCGTAAGTGGTGAAGTAGCTAATACCTATAATGCCCGCGAGATTATGGACGAAATTTCTAAAGCAGCCTGGGCCAGCGCAGATCCAGGACTGCAATTCCACGATACGATAAACCGCTGGCATACTTGTCCCAAAACAGGGTCCATCAATGCTTCTAATCCTTGCTCTGAATATATGTTTCTCGATAATTCTGCCTGTAACCTTGCCTCTATAAACCTAATCAAATACTTTGATGAAAACCGAAAATTTGATGTAGCAGGTTTCAGAAATACGTGTAAAGTTCTCCTTACTGCCCAGGAAATACTCGTGGATCTTTGTTCATACCCTACAGCGAAGATAGCCCAAAACAGTCATGATTACAGGCCTCTGGGATTGGGATATGCTAATTTAGGTACACTTTTAATGATACAGGGTATACCGTATGATAGTAATGAAGGCCGTGCCATTGCCGGGGCAATCACGGCTATAATGACAGGTCATGCATATAGAGTTTCTGCACAGTTAGCGCACGTCAAAGGCGCATTTAATGGATATTCTGCAAATAGAGAATCTATGTTAAATGTAATGCATATGCATCGTGATGCTGTCGACGACATTGATATTAAATTTTGTCCCGATTACCTTGTAGAAGCGGCAAAAGAGGACTGGGATAAAGCTCTGGAAATGGGAACGGTATATGGCTATCGAAATGCCCAAGCAACTCTACTTGCCCCTACGGGAACAATTGGATTATTGATGGATTGTGACACTACAGGTGTTGAACCGGATTTCGCCTTGGTTAAATGGAAAAAATTAGCTGGTGGAGGATATTTTAAAATTATCAATCAATCACTACCCAGAGCATTGCAGTATCTGGATTATACCAGTGATGAAATTCTGGATATCGTCTCTTATGTACTGGGTCATAATTCAATAATCCATGCCCCACATGTAAATCCTGAAGCACTTAAAAAGTTAGGTTACACAGATCAGGAAATAAAAGAAGCAGAAAAGGATATAGATCAGAAGAAGACACTAAATGAATTCACACGTCATATTAATCCCCGGCAGCTGAAAAAGAGAGGTCTCCAAGATCAAGCAATCCAGGAAGCCATAGAATATATTAATGGAACGGAGACCATTGAAGGTGCTCCTCATTTAGATGAAATGCATTATCCCATATTTGATACCGCAAATAAATGCGGATCTGGAAAAAGATTTATCGAGCCCATGGGTCATATACGTATGATGGCGGCTGTTCAACCTTTCCTTTCCGGAGCTATTTCAAAAACCGTAAATTTACCTGCAGAGAGCACCGTTGAAGATATTAGCGAAATCTACATGAATGCCTGGAAATTAGGATTGAAAGCAATTGCAATATATCGTGATGGTTCAAAGGGTTCCCAACCCTTAAATACAGGTAAATTGGAAGAAAAAAAGGAGACTTCAGAGAAAACCCAGGAGTTAATAAAAGAAGCACTAAAACGAATCATACCGCGTGGTGAGAAGAGAAGTCTGCCCAGCAAACGGAATGGTTTTAATTATGCTGCAACAATTGGTGGACAAAAAATCTTCTTCCGCACCGGTGAATACGAGAACAAACAACTCGGCGAGATATTTATAGATATGTTTAAAGCCGGAGCCTCTTATAAAAGCCTGTTAAACTGTTTCGCCGTGGCAGTCAGCCTTGGTCTGCAGTATGGCGTCCCCGTGGAAAAATATGTAGAAAAATTCATCTATACACGTTTTGATCCCTCTGGTTTTACAGACCACCCCTATGTGCGCAACGCAACCTCTGTTCTGGACTTTATTTTCCGTGTTCTTGCCATTGACTATCTGGGTCGTGATGATCTAGCCCAGATGCCTCCACCCACAGCGGATGATACAGCCTACGACGTCGCAAAAGATCTGGAAGAAAAATCTGAATTATCCAGGATAAATTCAACGGGTCAAGTGGAAATTGATGACTTTCTAAGCAGTCTGGATAGCGATGCACCACCATGTGATCTCTGCGGACATATAACGGTACGAAATGGTACCTGTTTTAAATGTCTTAATTGTGGAAATTCTATGGGGTGTTCTTAAGTTACTTAAGAAAAATAGTTCATATCCCTTTCTTCATCTTCTGGCAAAGAATTAAATATAGTATCAACCAGGTCTTTATAGGTTACTTTCCCATTGCTCTCAAATTTACTTAGAAATGCATTCTGGTGCAGCGCTTCCAATACAAATTCTTTTACAACCGCAAGATTCAATTCATCTTTTATATAATCAGCTGGAAAATACTTTTTTATATACTGGTCTAATGGCTTCATTGAATTGAGAGACTTTATATAATTCTCATCATTACTCATGCCATCAACACAAATCAACTTGTCTCCAGAGAACCATTGAAGTATTTTATCAAAATCTGAATTTTTATTCTCCGATCCTCTTTTATCTCGTGGCTTAGGTATTTGAAAATATTTTTCGAAAACCTTTTTCACAGCTTTACCAATTAGAACTTTTGCGACATTGGTGACTCCCTCTTGTTCTCCTTCATATACCAGCTCAATTTTTCCTGTTATTGCGGGTATAAGGGCCTGTAAATCACTTATTCTCACCGATGTTTTTTCTGTATTAAATTTAATGGCACGTTTTTCCACATTTCCAACGAGTAACTCAATACAAGAGATAGGCAACCGAGCACTTACTCCGGATTTCTGATCTATAAATTCATTCTCCCGGGCTTCCTTTGCAATATACTCTATGATTTCACGAAAATAATAAGGTATAAGCATATCCGATATTTCATGACGATCATACCAAGCTTCTTGCTCTGTAATCCTGATCCCATGTTCTATTGAATAGGGATAATGAGTTATTATCTGCGAAGCAATCCTGTCCTTAAGAGGTGTTATTATATTCCCCCTATTGGTATAATCCTCTGGATTTGCAGAAAATGCGATCATGATGTCTAATGGAATTCGTAACGGATATCCACGAATCTGCAGATCTTTCTCTTCCAGAATATTGAGTAATCCCACTTGAATTCTAGGTTGCAGATCTGGTAATTCATTAATAACAAAAATGCCTCGATTGGTTCTGGGTATGATACCAAAGTGAATGGCACCTTCATGTGCATAATGCAAACGCTTTGTTGCCGCTTTAATTGGATCGATATCGCCAAATAAATCTGCGATGGAAACATCGGGTGTCGCTAACTTCTCATTATAGCGATACGAACATGAGAGCCATTCAATGGCTGTATCATCTCCATATCTCTCAACTTTTTCTCGACTTTCCTGGGAAATCGGATTAAAAGGATCGTCATTAATTTCACTCCCCTCAATGATTGGGATGAAGGGATCAAGTAGGTCAACTAAACCTCGCAGTATTCTTGTTTTTGCCTGCCCCCTCAAACCAAGTAAAATAAAATCATGCTTTGATAAAATTGCGTTCTCAATTTGTGGTATCACTGTCTCATCGTATCCGATAATTCCCGGAAAAACTTCTTCATTATTCTGCAATTTAGCTATCAAATTGCCACGCAATTCATCCTTTACACTTCGTACACGGTAACCGCTTCTCCTTAGATCGCCAATTGTTTTTATATTCTTTATATCCAAAACACTACTCCTTTTTATCGTATGGATTTCCTACGATTCCTGATAAAATCAATGAAAATATATTCACCCAAATTCTTTAAACTTGTGAAATATGCTCGCCCTCTATTAGCCTCAGATAACTGCTTAACAAAGCCCTGTAGATAAGGATCAGTCGCAACCATAAATGTTGTTATTTCAATTTTATGTCTTTTGCATAAAACTGCTTCTTTTAAAGTCTGATTTACAATCTTTCTATCCAGCCCGAATGGATTCTTATATAATTTAAGCCCTTCCCATATACAAGAAGGCTTGCCGTCAGTAATCATAAAAATTTGCTTATTCTCATGTTTCTTCTTTGCCAGAATTCTACGCGCCAATTCTAAGGCAGCTTTTGTATTCGTATGATAGGGACCGACAGAAAGATAAGGTAAATCTGAGACCTTTACCTCCTTTGCATCATCTCCAAAAGCTACCACATGAATGCTGTCTTTATTGTATTCCCTCATTATAAATTCGGATAAAGCCAGGGCGACATTTTTAGCTGGTGTAATACGGTCCTCACCATATAATACCATACTGTGACTTATATCGATCAATAGCACTGTAGCACAGGTACTTAAATGCTCGGTCTCATATACCTCAAGATCATCCTCAGATAGAGTAAACCTATCAAGTCCAGCACGCATAATAGCATTGCTTATACTTCGCGTGGGCTCTATTTTATCGATAGCATCACCAAATTGAAATGGCCGCGTTTCAGGCAAATATTCAATACCTTTACCTTCATGAGGTATGTTATGTAAGCCAAAACCTTTCTTTTCTAGATGTGAAAAAATCTCATTAAATGAAGACTGTCGTATCGTTCGATTACCTTTACTGGTCAATATATATATTTGATTCTGTTCCTTAATAATACCTTCTTCCTTGAGTTTTTCTATAAAATCTCCTAAAGAATCTGTAAAATTATAACGGTTATTTAACACAGTCATCCAGTTAAGCGCTTCATTAACATCACCATTTGTTTGCAATAACAAATGACGAAAGAGCTCAAACAATTTCTCAAAATCGTTATTTAAGTTCTCAAGCTGCTTAAACCACTTTGTATAATAAGTATATCTGTTCATCGTTCTTTGAGATAAAGCTTTTTAGTGGAAACGAAAGTCTCGTTTTGATAATTCCAATGATTATTACTTAAAAGGGAAACTACAAATTATTTAAATTACATGAAAAAAAAGGTCAGTTGCATTTTTGTTCAATTGACCTTAGCTTAAATTACTATTTATAATCTTATGTTGTAATAAGGTTCCTGATAAAATTATCTAATTAGAAAAATCAGATTAAGATATCATTTATGAAACTTACTTACTTCATATCTGATGTACATTTGGGTGAGTTGCCTCCTGAAAAAGAAAAAATCCGTACACAGATTTTTCTAAATTTTTTAACAGATATTGCGACATCGGCACAACATATTTTTTTCATCGGTGATCTTTTTGATTTCTGGTTTGAATACAAATACGCCATACCAAAGAAACATTTCAGCATACTTCATCAATTGGCATATTTAAAAGATCAAAACATAGACATGCATTTTTTACCAGGTAATCATGACTTTTATCTTGGAAAATTTTTTAAAGAGGTTTTGGGAATTCAAACTTATACTAATGATTGGCAAGGAACCATAGGAAACAAAAAATTTTATCTTTATCATGGAGATGGAATTGCTAAAAAAGATGTAGGCTATCGCTTGCTCAAAAGAATTATTAGAAATCCCATTAATATCAAATTATTCCGTTTAATACATCCTGATTATGGCTTACCCCTGGCGCGTTTTGTCTCTGGTACAAGTCGACAATATACCAGTCGTATTGATTTGGATGATCATACGGATTATATCAAATTTGCTAAAAAAAAATTTAATGATGGTTTTGACTATGTCATTATGGGACACAGACATTCTCCGTATATCCACATAGAAGGAGAAAAAAAATATATCAATCTGGGAGATTGGTTAACAAACTTCAGTTATGGTATATTCGATGGAAATGAACTAAAATTAGAATTTGTAAAAGACAGACCTTCCTTTTAATTTTCTATGATAAAAAAAAATTTTATTATTATGACCTAATTTTTATAAAAGATATCAACTTGACACAACCTGAAAAAATATTTATATTGAAATGTAATATTAGATAATTCCTTAATAATATTTGAGTTATCAAAAATATTAATGCTGCACACTGAGGAAGATACATATCTTACCGTTTCCGATCTGTCACCTGCTTCTGAATTTAAGATAAAAGGGTCTCGATTTATATCACATATATTTCAGGTGTGGAACGCACAGGAATCTGAAAAAATGATTGCTACTATCTGCAAAAAGTATCATAATGCTGCACATAACTGTTATGCCTATAGGATTAGTGATAATGAATACCGTTATTCTGATAATGGAGAACCTGCTGGAACAGCAGGTCACCCTATTTATCAAGTTATCTGTGGAAGGAATCTTTTTCATGTGCTGCTAATCGTCACCCGCTACTTTGGTGGTACTAAATTAGGCACAGGAGGACTGAGGAAGGCTTATGCAACAGCAGCGAGATCTGCCTTAGATAAAGTCAAGATTATAAGAAAAATCCGATATATTGAGATTAACTTATCAACCAATTATGAGCATCTGAGTGATATATTACATGTGGTAAAAATTCATGAAGGCAAAATAAAAAAATCAAATTATACAGAAAAAATTGAATTGAATATTCAAATTCCTATTAGCAAATTTACCGCATTTCAGAATGAAATAAACAATCGCCTGCAAAGTGGAATAAATATTATGAAACAATAATTATATCATTTGATCTAGGTACATGATAGATGGTAGAAGTTACTAAAATTAAAAAGGCTTTTGATGTACACCTTGCGGTTGATGATCTTAGTTTTATGGTAAAACCGGGTGAAATCTTTGGATTATTAGGACCGAACGGAGCAGGAAAAACCACTACATTACGCATGCTGATGAATATCTTAAGACCAGATGAAGGTGAAATACTGTACAAAGATATTCCTCGTTCTAAGGTTAGTAGAAAATTATTTGGCTATCTGCCTGAGGAAAGGGGTCTATATCAGCCAGCCCGGGTTTTAGACTTTTTAATCTATATCGGATTACTGAATAAATTATCCAAACACCGAGCTGAAGTTGAGGCGATAAGATATCTGGATAAGCTCGCACTTGTGGGTTATACGCGGCATAGAATCGATCAGCTTTCAAAAGGGATGCAACAAAAAATTCAGTTCATCACTGCAATATTGCATGATCCCGAAGTATTAATACTGGATGAACCCTTTGTGGGCCTGGATCCTGTAAATCAGATTATTCTAAGAGATTTAATTCAACAACATAAGTCAGAGGGTAAAATAATAATACTTTCCACCCATCAAATGGATGAAGTTGAAAGACATTGCGATCATATCTGCCTGCTAAACCAGGGAAGAAATATTCTACAAGGTACAATTCAGCAGATAAAAAGTCGCTTCCGTGAAGACGCTTATTACATAGAATCTGAAGAAGATATCTCTTTTATCAGAGATATAAAAGCTGTTAAAATTCTGGAAGAACACAACCGCAGTTGTAAAATTGCTATCAACAGTAAAGATATCACCAAAGAAAAGTTGTTACAGTCACTGATAGAAAAAATAAACATTAAAAAATTTATCAAGGTTGAGCCTACATTAAATGATATCTTTATAAAACTCGTCCAAAAGGAAGAAGTGGTAGAGAAAAAATGAGAAATATATTTCATATTGCTAAATGGGAATTTTTGACACGATTTAAGACGCGGTCTTTCTTATTTTCAACCTTTATATTGCCTTTAATTTTCTCTCTTCTTATAACATTACCTGTTTATTTCTTAACATATGAGCAAAAAGTGTCAACCAAACTGGTAGGATTGGTTAATCTTTCTGACATAAATATATCCAATAAATTACAGGAATATCTAAATCGTAGCTATAAACTAAAAAACGGTTCTCCCGAATATATTATCCTACCAGTATCCGTTGAAAATGCACCAAGTTATAAAAGCGCAATCGCTGAATTGCAGAAAATAGCAGCACAAAGAGACTCCATTTCCAGGGCCTATGATGAGATAAAAATACTTCGGGCCAGTTATTATAGAAATCCCAACTTGATGAACAAAGAATATCTCCTTCAGAAGTCGTACAATCAGATGATTGAAATCCGAGAAAGTAAAGATTTACTTGAAATGGAATATGAAAATTATAAAGAGGTGGTTGACTCGATCCGAAGTTCTGAAGCACGTTTATCTGCAGATTCCCTATTAATTAAAAATATACTCAATGCTTATATCGTCTTACCGGAAAATGTATTTGATGCGGGATTGATTGAATATCACTCCCAGCATCCTGGAGATCTACTTGAATCTGAAAGAATGCAGAAAATATTAAATGAAGTGGTAATCAAGGAACGCTTATCTCAAGCGGACATAGAGTCGGAGCAAATTATACATTGGCTTAATCCAGTAAAATTGATTAAGTATCAACTGAGCTCCAAAGGACCTACAGAATGGGATTTCTATATTGAATTTTATGGTTCCGTTATTGGTGTGGTCTTGCTTTTTATGGCTATTTTCACATCGGGTGGTTTTCTTTTTAGCAGTGTACTACAAGAAAAAACAAACCGCGTAATTGAAATATTACTTAGCTATGCCAGTAGCCGCCAAATCATGGCTGGAAAAATCTTCGGTTTAGGATTCCTGGGTCTTTTACAAGTTTTAATCTGGTTAGGTATTGCTGCTATCTTTGTTCTGTTTAATCTTTTTCAAGCTGGACAAATTTCTTACTTGAATCTTGAAAATGCATTTTATTTTCTACACTATTTTTCCCTGGGATATCTGCTCTATGCTGCAATATTCGTCTCTATCGGAGCTATATTTTCATCTGAACAAGAGGCACAACAAATCAATATAATATTAAGAACGATTGCCATTATTCCTGTATTATTGGTCTTTCTTTTTCTTAAAGAACCTGCTTCTGATATTATAACAATATTAACATATATACCCCTGTTAACCCCCTATTTTATGATTATGAAAATATCCCAGTATGGCATACCTGTTTCTTCAGAAATATATTTAACATCGGGCATATTGATCTTATCGATAATAGGGATGGTCTTTGTAGCGGCTAAAATATTCCGGCTTGGTATATTGATCTATGGTAAAAAACTTTCATTAACAGAAATTGTGCATCTTCTGCGTTCAAGCTAATCTTGATGTTTATTTTCCTCATTCCCCTTCCTTCTTGCTACTACTATTAAAAATGTTTCAATAATAGCAGCTAAAAACAACAAAGGTATCACAGTTACTAAAAACAACTCAAAATAGTGGGGAAATGTTACTTCCTTAAGAAATTCTACTTGGAAAAAATTTTTAAGACTGAATTGAATGGCCATCGTAATGCTAAGCCAAGCCGCGGGGAGTTCTAATAAAGCAACGGGATTAAATAAACTTAAATAATAAAAATGTCCCTCTAAGGCATGGTACATTACTACGCCGATATTTATTCCCATATAAATAATGAATAAATAGGGCAAAATTATTCCCCATCCGGATAACAGATTTATGGTCAGAGAGGTGGTGTTTAAAAAGAATATCACCAAAAATATAATCATAGGGGGCCAGTCTTGTTTCAAATATCTATCCATCAGCCTGATTATAAAAAATGGATAAGCGGTTAACCACTTTATTTTTTTATAATAGGCAGTCGGTGCCAGAGCATAGCCCATAAAAAATAGTAATGCCGAAAATATTAAAACTTGAAAATTTAATACCTGGAATAAGCTTGAAAAAATTTGGTGCATATCATATGAAATGAATTTGGGTCAACCTAAGTTCCCATTGTATCCCCTAAGGCTGGTATGCCAGCTAGTGCTTGTGCTTTGCGCACTCCAACAATTATTGCCTGCCTAAGGGCCTCAGCGCTCATTTCATAGAGAACATCCTTGTCGAGCTTCTCACTACCTTTAGATAGGGCAAAGATGATATCGCCATCAAAACTTGTATTTGCAGGAATTATTGCACGGGCCAGACCATTCTGAGCACGGCGTGCTAAATTATAAGCTTCTAATTTGGATAAATGGACGTTGGTTATAATCGTACTTAATACGGTGTTCTCAGTGAATCCAACTTTAGGTAGCCTCCAACGCATGTCAAAACCAGTTTGTGCTATAAATTGTCCCTTATCATTACGGGCCCCCGCAATAATTTTCCCATTCGCATCTATCACATCTCCTACTGAATTCACAACACATATCGCCTTAACCCATGCTTTTCCCATATTAACTTCTGCAATACCTAAACCACCTTTCATACAATATTCCAGCCCAGCCCATTTACCCACCGTAGCTCCGGTACCAGCGCCGATTGAACCTTGATCGGTAAATTCTGGTTTGGCCTGTAAGCAAGCTTGATATGCATTCTTGGCCGTAGGCCTAATATTATGGCCAATATTTAAATCAAATATAACGGCGGCTGGCACAATGGGCACAGCCCCTGAACTAGTGGCATAACCAATTTCCCTTTCTTCAAGATATTTCATAACGCCAGAAGCGGCGTCCAATCCGAAGGCACTTCCACCAGTGAGTAAAATCGCATTTATTACTTCAATCTTTCGTTCAGGAGCTAAAAGCGCCAGTTCGCGACTACCTGGCGCAGATCCACAAATATAACATGATGCGATCGTACCAGGAGGGCAAAGAATGACGGTACAGCCTGTCACGTTTTCAGTATCGCTATAATGACCAATTCTAAATGAATTATCCATATATCATCACTTTTTAAAATACTTATCTGCCTTTAAAAAATTTTCCGGCCGACCCATATCCAGCCAAAAATATGAATCTGCATGAAATGCAAATATGGTCTTTTCTTGATATGCTATATTTAGATAGAAATCAATTATGGAGAAACAATTCTCTGCTGGAAATTTGGAAAATATCCCTGGGGAAATTACATGAATACCCATAAATGATAATTCGGATACTTCATACTGGGGACACCTTGTTAATCTTTCCTCATTCTTCTCTAGCGATTTCCATCCAATCAATATGTTTTCTTTATCGAAAAGCAAATATCGAGAGGTCTTTCTATGGCGAACAGCAAGTGTAGCTAAGGCATTATTGTCAACATGATATTTTATCATATCATGAAGGTCAAGATTGGAAAGCACATCTACATTGTGGACAATAAATGGTTGATCATTAGTGAAAAACCAACCGGTTCTCTTTAATCCTCCTCCTGTATTAAGCAGAGTTTTCTCATATGATATTTCTATGTGTATGCCAAAATAATTTTCTTTTACTAGATAATCGATAATCTGTTGTGCATGGTGATGCACATTTATAATTATTTCTGAAACACCGAAGCCCTTCAATTTATTTATGACATGAGCAATAAGTGGAAGATTGTTCACGAGAATTAAAGCTTTGGGTTTGCTTTCAGTTAAGGGTCTGAGTCGTGTCCCCCGGCCAGCTGCAAGGATCATTGCTTTCATGTTATTTCATCTCGAGTTCACGATGACGTACTTCTACATTAATGTCATATTTGTTTTTCAGATAATCATGTATGGCGTTAGCACAAAAGACTGATCGGTGTTGACCACCAGTGCAACCAAAAGCAACGAGTAAGTCGGTGAAATTTCGTTTCTGATAATTAACAATAGTTTGATCAATAATCCGATATACATTTTTAAGAAATGAATTTACCTCACTTTTACTCTTTAAAAAATCAATTACCTCTTTGTCATTTCCATTAACATCAGCATATTCTGGATATCTACCAGGATTGGGTAATGCCCTGCAGTCCATTACAAATCCTCCTCCATGACCTTTTTCATCCCACGGTATACCTCGTTTGTAGGAAAAGCTTTGAATGCGCACCGTCAGTTTTAAATTAGCATCTCCCAATTGCCGTAAATAGGTAGATTGAACCAATTGACTCCAGGCATCTGTAAGAGCTGGTAACGAAACAGGAAGATTTATAGTATTTAAAAGATGTTCTAAATTCTGAATGGCATAGGGGACACTTTTCAGAAAATGAGTTTTTCGTTCATAAAATCCACGAAAACCGTATGCACCCAAAGCTTGCATAAGGCGTATATAAACATAACCATAGTAATAGTCCAGGAATCTCTCATGGTCAATTGCAATAATCTTGTTCGCAGTTGCAATATACTTATCTAAAAGATGGTTTCGTATATCTTGGGGGATGTTTGCTTTGGCATCATATAAAAGGGAGGCCACATCATACTGCAGGGCTCCTTTTCTTCCCCCCTGGTAATCAATAAAAAAGGGGTGCTGATCGATCAGCATAACATTTCGTGACTGAAAGTCACGATATAGGAAAAAATTCCTATCAGCTGCCAATAAATAGTCACTAAAATTTTGGAAGTCGTCTTCCAGTTTTTGCTCATCGAAAGATATTTTTGCCAGTTTCAGAAAATAATATTTAAAATAATTCAAATCCCACATCATAGATTGTTTATCGAAACTATGACGGGGATAACAAATACTGTAATCAAAATCTCTGCTTGCCACTATTTGAAATTGAGGTAAAAGCTCAACTACTTTTTCATATACCCCTATGATTTTCTCAGAAAATCCTTCTTTTTCCCTTACCTCACTCAAGAATGAGAAGAGTGTAATATCGCCAAGATCTTCCTCAAGGTAAATATTTTGATCCAGGGATTCAGAATAAATCTGGGGAACTGGAAGGCCAGCCTTAAGAAAATGCCTGGAAAAAGATAAAAACGCTATATTTTCCGCTTTATCTGTATTGTGCGCCCCGATGGCTGTAAAATCCACCGTGAAAATACGGTAATAGTTGCGATAAGACCCGTGCGCGGGTAAGGATTCTATTTTCTGAGGCTCTTCCCCCCGCCATTCTTTAAAGAGATTACTTAATGATTGTTTTACTCTGTCCATCTTTTATACGCAGCATTCAGTAATTATCTTTGAAATTTAGGTAATGGTATCTTTGCTTGCAACCTAAAGTAAGAGCTAAGATTAAATAAAAATTAAGTAGCTGAGAATAAAGTATAACACAGCAGCAAAACCTGCTGCTATTAAAGCTAGTGGTAATTGTGTATTAACATGATCCATTAAATCAGCACCGGAAACCATCGATGAGAGAATGGTAGTGTCCGAAATGGGTGAGCATTGATCGCCAAAAACGGAGCCACCTATGATAGAAGCGAAATTTAGTGTGATGTATAGGGAATGATCACTAATTGCAAAAGCCAGGGGAATGGCGATGGGTAACACAACCGCATAAGTGCCCCATGAGCTGCCTATAGAAAAGGATATAAACATACAGATAAATAACATGATTGGGGGAAGAATATAGGGCACCAGTAATATAAAATCGCGTGCTATTTCTATTATATAATGAGAGGTCCCCAGTTTTTCTGATACACTACCCAAGGTCACCGCCAGGCCCAATATTATTGCACCCACCGTTACCCCTTTAATGCCATTAATCAACCCTTCGAAAATATCGTCCATCTTCATCCCTCGTAGTTTGCTTAAAAGTATTCCGGAAATCACGGAAAGTCCAAAAGCTTCGAATATCATGGGACTGCCTGTTAAGATCCAAGGAATGATAGCAAATCCGATAAGTGTGGTTATTGGCACGATGAAATCTATGATCGCTGGACGGTAATAATCTGGAATATCTGCGGTCTCAATTTCCTTACTCAACATAGGTCGCGCATTGGGCCGATCAAGCTGGCCGGTGCTGCAAACGCGTTTTATAGCATCCCTCATTTGACGATTAATAAAGGGTAATTTATCCAGGGAAAGTAATAGAGTAAAAAGAACAGCAAATATGGCATAAAAATTAAAAGGAATCGCAGACAGAAAATGAGATATGCCCACATCCTCATTAGGAATATATTGATTAAGTGACTCTATGGCCACCAGTCCTCCGATATATGCAGGCCAGGCATTAAAGGGAATAATTGTTGCAATTGGTGATGCGGTGGAGTCTACAATATAGGAGAGTTCTTCATGAGACACTTTTTCGCGATCTGTGATAGGCTTTACGGTTGTTCCTGTTAGGACTGTGCTGATCGTACCACCTTGATGAAAAACAACACCCATGAACCAGGCAAAGATCTTTGCTGTTCTGCGGTTATGAACAAAATGTTTACCCACCCAATTGGCAAAATATTGAGCACCTCCATTTTTGTTCCAAATCCCGATTAAACCACCCAGTGCCCAAAGGTATACAAGCAATATTTTAGCATATCTCTCACTGCCTAAGCTTGGAAACAAAAAAGCATTTAGAATATTATATTCCTTGGTAATCAAACCCCCAACCACAATTCCGGTAAACAGAGCCAAAATTACATTCTTCGTATAAAAACACAGGAACAGTGTAACCATAGCAGGCACCAGGGAAAATATGCCATAGTGGTTTGAAGATGGATCGACGGAATGCTGAATTCCAAAGATTAAAGAGATTATGATTAAAAGTATTGCTGGTATCCATAGCCAATCCCTGCCAGCTCTCATTAAGCCCTCCTTTAGAATGAGCAATATAACAAAATGCGGAAAAATAAAAAAGCCGCCTTTTAAGCGGTTTTATAAAGAGGAACTAATTCAGAAAAGAACGGTTTTTCACACTGCGAAAAGCGAAATTCTACTAAAAACAATTGCTAACATTTACTCATAGCGCAATGCTTCGATGGGATCCAATTTTGATGCCTTAGCCGCTGGATAAATACCAGCAAATAAGCCGACGAATGAAGTTACCAATAATGCAGATATTACCGACCAAATTGGAACCGCGAATGGTATATCAAATGAAGCACTTATGATAAAGGCCAATGCAAAACCAGAGAATACACCTATTGCTCCACCGATCAGGCTTAAGAATACCGATTCATTCAAAAATTGCGCCAAAATAGTACTGCGTCTAGCGCCCACGGCCTTCCTGATCCCTATTTCCCGTGTGCGTTCTGTTACGGTAACTAACATAATATTCATAACCCCGATACTGCCAACCAGCAGCGATATCATACCGATCAGAACGGCACCTAATTCTATCATATTTGCTGTATTGCGAAAGGACTCCACAAGGGTTTCATTACTCCAAACAGCAAAGTCGTTTTCCTCACCTGGTGGAATTTTTCGTATTTGCCTTAACACGCCAATAACTTGCGACTTTGCTTCATCGATGCGTCGCACATCAATTGCCTGGACCGTCAGATTAACAGAGCGATAGCGGCCAAATATCTCTTCGAATGATGTTATCGGTATAACCGCTTTATTATCTCTGCTCTCCCCAAAAGTTGATTTTCCCATTTTTTCAAGGGTTCCAACAACCTTAAATTTAGCACCTGCAATTTTTATGACCTTACCGAGCGGATCCTCGAAAGGAAATAGTTCATCTACTATATCCTGCCCTATAACCGCGACCCTGGCACTATTTTGAACTTCGCTACTCAATATAGAGCGCCCACGTCCAATCGGTTCTGCGTTGTTTTCAAAGAATTCCGGTTCGCCCCCCGCCAGAATAAAAGAAGGATTGGTCTTCTTATCCTTATAGAGGTATGACATTCCGTATCGCCACACTTCTGCACCAACAAATTTCACTGCCTCACAGCGCTCTCTGATCTCCTGGGCATATTCCTTTTTCAAATCCTTCCTCACTTCACGACGCTGATGTCCAACTCTAACACCCTGGTCAGGATCATATTTCTGGACCTGAAAAACATTGGCGCCCAGCATATTTAGCTCATCTGTGATACTCAGATTATAGCCCTCTAATATCGATACAATAAATATAACCGTGGCAATACCGATGGAAATGCCTAAGGTGGTTAAAAAAGAACGCAGTTTACTTGATCTTAGCTGTGTCCATGCGACATGCAAATTTTCTTGGATATACATATGCCAGCCTTATTCATAATGTAAGGAGTCAATTGGATTCATCCGTGCTGCCTTCCATGCTGGATAAAATCCCGCGACAACACCAACAAATGTAGAAAATCCATAACCGATAAGTATTGAGGTAAGACTTACCCCTGTTGCTAAATTCATTTGTGAAAGAACAATGCTGCCTCCCAGAAAGCCAAAAATGATTCCTAAAATGCCACCTACCGAGGCAATAGCAACGGATTCGAATATAAATTGAATTAAGATACTGCGACGTTTTGCTCCTATTGCTTTACGGATTCCGATTTCTCTTGTTCGCTCAGTAACACTAACAAGCATAATATTCATTATACCGATACCACCAACTATCAAGGATATCGCTCCTATGACAAAAACGATTGCAAAAAGGGTACCGGTCAAGGTTTTATACATATCAGTTAATTGATCCTGCTGATTTAAGGCAAAGTCGTCCTCATCACCCGGTGATATTTTTCTTGCCCTTCTTAATATTCCCCGCGCTTCTTCTTTCATATCATCTAATTTGGAGATATCGTCAATCATAAGGGTTATACGCATACCACGATGTCCCCCATAGACACGGCGGAACGTTCCGATAGGCACAACCACAAAATTATCCATACTCTGGCCAAATATTTTTCCTCGTTTTTCCAGTACACCAATCACCCTGTATTTATCAGTTCCCAGCTTTACTCTCTTACCAAGTGGAACTTCATCTTTAAACAAATTTTTGGCAACATCATCACCTAAGACACACACCTTATGATTTCTTTGAACATCCAGCTCTGTAAGGAAGCGACCAACTGCCGGGTTCACATTATCTGTATCTTTATATTGTTCATTTGTACCAATAACTGGAACTTGTTCGTAGGCAACGGTTCTATATTTAGCGGTCTTAAACGAAAAAACCAATGGGGAAATATAATCAGGTATTGTGGCAAATTCTGTTAAAGCCTCATATTCCTTATAAGTAATTTCTTTCCTGTTACGGAACTTCCACCAATCATCGTGAAAACCCCAAGGCCACTTTTGAACGTAAATGGAAGAGGAGCTTATATTCGATAGTTCACCTAAAACATATTCATTGATACCCTGAATGGTAGTAAAAATCGTAATAATCGTGGTAACACCAAGAAAAATACCCAGAGTAGTCAGAATGGAGCGTAGTTTATGGGTTTTCAACGCTGTCCAGGCCATGAAAAGATATTCGACTAAAATCGAGAATGTATACATCGCCATTCTTCTCTATTAATTGGTCCTATCATCAGATTGTACCAATCCATCCAATAACCGGATGATACGATGGCTGTGATTGGCAATATATTCTTCATGTGTAATGAGTACAAGTGTATTACCGGCGTCATTTAACTGCTGAAATATTTCCATGATTTCTTCACCGGTATTAGAATCTAAATTTCCTGTTGGCTCATCAGCTAAAATAATAGCTGGATTATTAACTAAAGCACGCGCAATTGCAACCCGTTGTCTTTCCCCGCCTGATAGTTCATTGGGTTTGTGATGAATTCTATCTCCAAGACCTACCTTTTCCAGTGCATCTTGGGCCATTTTGCGTCTCATAGCACGGGGTATACCACTATAAATAAGGGGTAATTCAACATTATGTAAAGCATCGGCACGTGGTAACAAATTGAAGGTTTGAAAAACAAAACCTATCTGTTTATTACGTATTTCAGCCAGTTGATCATCCATCATCTTACTCACATCTTGATCATTAAGAACATATATCCCTTCTGTCGGGACATCCAGGCAACCAAGTATATTCATTAACGTGGACTTTCCAGATCCCGATGGCCCCATAATTGATATATATTCATTCTTCTCTACAGTAAGTTCTATCCCTCGTAGCGCTGGTACTTCTATATCACCCAGTTTATAAATCTTCTTTAAATTTTTAACTTCGATCAACATCTTTCTCTTCCTTTTTTTTCTCTCGAACTTCCAACAAATCTCCTTCTTTTAGTGTACGACTCAAAATTCTAAAGGGTCCTGTTATCACCGTTTCGTCTGCTTCAAGACCAGACAAGATTTCATAATGTGTATCGTCCGATATTCCCAATTTCACTGCTTTGGCAACCGCTTTATTATCTTCCACACAAAATACCACTTCAACCATCTCTTTGTTCTTTGCTTCCTCAGCACCTTCATTCTCATTTGAACTTGTTTCTTCAATTTCTGGTTCCTTTTGCAACTTTTTCTTTTCCCTTACCGTAACCGCTTGTATCGGTACTTTAATTACATTGTCCCGTGTTTCGGTGACGATATCGACGGTGGTACTCATACCGGGTCGAAATTTTTCGTTATAATCAATCAAAGCAACTTTAACTTCAAAATTAGTTACCTGTTCTTGAGTTCCAAGACCTTTAATTGTGGCAGTATTTGCAATTTTAGTAACAATACCATTAAAAGTCGTATCGACAAAGGCATCGATTTCGACATTCGATGTATCACCTAATGCAACATTGACTACATCATTTTCATCAACTTCAATAACTGCTTCCATTTTTGAAAGATCTGCTACGACCATAATCACATCTTCTTGAAATTGGGCACCTAATGCAATTTCCCCAACTTCTTTATTCAATTTAGTGACGATACCATCCATATCCGAATGTAAACGCGTTTTGGAAAGCATGTCAATCGCCTCTTTTACCTGCGCCTCTGCCTGTTTACTATTACTTTCTGCTGCTTCATATGAAGCTTGCGTGGCCTCAAATTCAGAATCCGACATGAGCCCTTTTTCTCTTAAATCCCTGGAACGAATTAATTCGCTTTTCAATTTTTTTTCATTGGCCCTCATCGATAACAAGTTCGACTGGGCTCGTTCTAATGAAGCAATATATTGCTCCTGATCCAATTCAACCAGAAGTTGCCCTTTCTTTACACTATCTCCTTCATCAGCATGCAGCTTAATAATTTTTCCAGCAACATTTGCACTAACTTTTACTTCCACCTCCGGATTTATTTGCCCAGAGCCTGTCACTGTTTGAATAATTTTACCGCGTTCTACTTTTTCAGTATCAACCTCAATCCCCTTTTCTTTCTTTATAAAATTAGCAGCAATTACTACTATGATTACAACAGCGATTACTGCAATTATAATTATTTTTTTCATTCAATTATCTCCTGATTAGCCTGGAAAATAGTCCCTAGTTTCTGCTCTAATTGGGCCTGTGTAATGCGGGCATTATATTGGGCGGAAACTAAAGTTTGCTCTGCTCTTGTTAAGTTGACCTGCGCTTCACGCACTTCCAATGCCGTTCCCGAGCCGATACGATATCGTTCTTCAGCTAGACGGTATTCTTCCTGAGATGCTTCCAGATTATCCTCATTTATCTCAATGATTTCCAGATATGAATTATAGTTGTCAATCAATTGAATGATGGATCCTCTGATGGTGCGTTTTAATTCTTCATGCTGTTCTTGCGTGTTACGTAATGCCAGTTTACTTTTCTGAATTCGCACTTTATCACGAAAACCATTGAAAAGATTTATTGAGAGTCCAACACCATATCTCATATTCCAGTTTTTATCAAGGCCAGAATAGACTCGTTCGATAAATTCATTGGAACGGCTATATTGAAAAAAAGCACCAAAATTAGGCCATAATACAGCATACGATCTAGAAATCTGTAAATCGTTACTATAAACATCCTCTTCACTTTTCTTTAAATCAGGATTATGTTGTATTGCGGTTTCAATTAATTCATCGATATTTCCATATGACGGCTTTAACTCAAGTTCCAGCTTAATTTCGAGTGGTGCTCGCGGATCTCTTCCCATAACCAAATTTAGGCTGTTTTTGGCTGATATTACAGCATTTTTCTGTAACAACATTTGAATTTTATCGTTACCCAGGTTTACTCTACTGCGAAATACATCTACCTTGGCAACGGCACCCAATTCAAACATCTTCTGCGTCTTATCAAGTTGATCCTGGCTGCGCTGCACCGCCAGTTCATTAACCTCTAGTAGCTTCTGTTGTTTGAGTAAATCAAAAAACCTTTCCTGAACATTCTGCACTACGGTATTTATAACAGAATTCAAGTTATAATTAGAAGATCGTTTCTGAGATTTGGCATATTTAATTGCATTCCACCATTCACCACCATCAAATATATTCTGAGACATATTAAAGGATACCTGGTTATAATCTGTAACATATCCTGGCTGTGTTATAATACCACGTTTATAAATAAATTTCTGAGTCAAGGAATCAAATCCGACAATATTGTCACCCTCAGTTTCTCTCGCGCCAGCTTCATATCGACCTGTATTCGCCGACATGTCTATGAGCGGTAAAATGCCTGCATATGACCCTAAGACATCTTCACCGGCACTTAGATTTAGATTCCTGTTAATATTAATCGTTGGATTATTCTCTAGTGCAATTTGAATACAATCTTCCAAAGACAAGGTAGCATTCTGAGAAAAAACTGAAGAAAACAGGATAGTTACAAACATGAGCACAATAAAAAGATGTTTCATATACAATCTCCTTCCAAATTTAAGGCAATACTTATCCTAGAAATCCTGCAAATAACGAACTAAATACAATTGATACTACCACCCAGATTACATACCATATGATAATGGCACCGTAAGATTTTCCTTGACTAAACTTATACACAATACCAAATCCAATTGCCCATAGGGCCACACGCCATATGGCAAAAATATCAACAGCGTTAGCAATTTTAAACAGGGTAGTCTCTGCTTCTGACGTATCAAATAAAATGGCTAAGCTGGTATATACATGAATGGAATTTTTAGCTAAGGCTAGAGGTACTTTTATTATAGCCTCTGGTATGCCAACCAGGCTACCCCAAGCATAAACGGAAAGCATATGTTTGAAACTCGACGAACCACCCAAGATCACATTGCCAGTAAAAAGCAATAAACCTGCTACAATTGCATATGATGCAAAAATATAGACTATAATTCCAACTACCATCATCACTATTTGAATCGGAGAACCTGATTGCTCTTCCATCCTATCTAAAATCAATTCCTTTCGCTCCTCAGGAATCCTTTCTGATTGCATGATTCGCTCTTTTTGGGCTTGCATACCCAAATCGCGCATCAGATACCCACTAACAAGTGCCAACACCAACATGAGTATTGTTGGTGCAAGCCAGGTAGGATAGTGAGCCAAATTTTTAAATACTCTGCTGGGGCTGGTAAAAATCAAACCTAACTTGGTTATGAAGGAAAGTTTCGCTTCACCCTGAACTTCCGGGGTCTGGACATTTTCTTCCATTGTATACTCCTCTCATTAAAATAAGATGGATTGGGTACTCGACTTAGACGAGCTATTTATAAAAAAGTTGCGTAAGCTATAAAATAATATACACCTTGCCTAGCTAAATATTCAATATAAAATTAATGAGTCTTAGATTAATTAAATTATTTTAATTTAATTAAAAGTGCAACTTAATAAATCCAATATTAAGTGCAAAATCCCTCTCTTGCTTAGGGGAGGGGCCGGGAGAAGATAAGAGAGGGATCTGCACCTGTATAAGATCCAATGATCTTTATAACAGTTCTATCTTTTCTTATGCTAATATCTTAATAATAACCATTCTCGCCTGAACAGTTTTGTTGAAATTTTAAATAGTAAAATATTTATTGTATTAACTACTAAAAAAGAAAGAACGAGAAACTCCAGTGGAATGATAATCAATTCTAGATTCATTAAGAAGAAAAAAACAAAAAAGGGTGACAGTATAAGAAAAGCGCATATATGAGCGGTTTGTATCTTTTTAAATGTAATTGCTATAATAATTCCTATTGTGTTAGAGAAGAATGCTAAAGCAGGCACAATTGATAATGATATAAGTATCCACTTTATACTTGCTAATGAAACAAAAAGTAAATACCCTGGAAAAATTAAAGCTAAAATAAAACAAAAAATATGTAGGCCCCAAGAAGACATAATACCAGAAAATATACCAATTGCCATTTTACCATAAAGTATTTCTCTATCTGTGAGCGGTAAAACTAGTAAGCTTTCCAAGGTACGATTATTTTTTTCTTCAATAATACTGTCAATGGTAAAAAAAAGTGGCGCAAGAAATGATGGGAAAATAATAAGAAATGGGATATTTACATTAAGGAGTCTAATTTCTGATACATCGATTGATGAGACATTATTTATTTTTAGATCATAAATAGTGCTTAATTTTTCTATTAATCCGGGATCTGGTTCTTCTGGATTAAATATTTCTGGCAATGTTAAAAAAATGGTAATTAAAATAATAGCTGGTATTGAGAAAATAATTCTCCATTTGTATCGGATGAGGTCATTCGCTGCCACTTTAATTATATTGTTATAGCTCATGACTTATTCCATCAGCTTTAAGAATATCTCTTCTAAAGAATAATCACTAAATTTTTGATATAAAGTCTCGGCTCTATCATCACAGATTATTTTTCCCTCTTTTAAAACAAGCAATCTATCACAAAGCCCCTCTATATCGGTTAGGCTGTGACTACTTATAATAATCACTTTTCCCTCTTTGTGTTTGTCATGCAAAATCCTTTTTATTTTATGCCTTGTCTCAGGATCCATTGAGCTGAACGGTTCATCCAAGAGAATGATTAAAGGATCATGAACGATGGATTTTATAAAAAGTAGTTTTTGCTTCATACCTTTGGAATATTTACCTACTTTTTTATTTCTAATTAGATCAAACATATCAAGATAATAATCTATCTTTTGATTATGGTTTATACACTTTTTATAAAACATCGTATAAAATCTTAAATTCGTCTCTCCAGAATGTTTTACATATAGCCCCCCTTCTTCAGGCATATACCCAATTAATTCTCGAATCTTAACTGAATTCTCCACTGAATTGCAGTTCATCAATTTAACCTCTCCGCCTGAAGGCTCCAATAGAGTGCATAGTATTCTAAATAAAGTACTTTTGCCGGCACCATTGGGACCTATAACACCTACGATCTCATTCTGTTTGATTTCAAACGATACATTTTTCAAAGCGCTAAAAGTACCGTATTTCTTCTCCAGATTATTTACCGTGATAAACGTTTCATGATTTACAGTTTTCAATTACCTCGTCCCTTACTATCGAATCGAAAATTGGGTTGCATAGCAGCATGTTTCATACATACGATGCAACCCTACTAATATATAACTACAATAAACTAGCTAACAACTTCCCCACGCTGTAACCGATACAAAAACCAGCAACTCCTGCTCCAACTGGATTTGCGAGCAAAGATCCTCCTGACATATATATTGCAGTGCCATATACAACACAGGCGCTAGTTATAATATCGCCTCCACGCAAGGCTGCTAATTCTTCTTTAGTTAAGAAGTTACAATCTAAAACCATACTATTGATTTGTGGCATATTTACCTCCATAAGATTAAAGTTAATATTTTAGGTTTGACACGGATTGCCAGGAATATTCATCATTAAGCCAAATGCAAGCCCCGCACCAAATGGGCCAAAAGCCATGCCAGCTACACCTGAAACAAGGCCTGACTCAAGAACATAAAGGG